>SDBV01006918.1_pt1 | contig 15593 bp, 16 predicted proteins | sample 2277081 | NCBI WGS metagenome assembly SDBV01 (sample SAMN10402039, study PRJNA504765) | marine sediment metagenome | isolation source: marine sediment core GS10_PC15, 223 cmbsf | place: Arctic Ocean: Southern Knipovich Ridge | collected 2010
TCCACCACTCCGAACACCGAACTCCCGACCCCGAACTATTTTAATTTTTTGTTAAAAAATTATAAAACAACTTGACTTGTTAATTATATAGTGTATAATATAAGTGTCTACCTGTCGCGTCGAAGTCTTGACGAAGACGGAAGCAGAGGCAGGCATTTTACCCCTTAGGGGCGGTCAGCCCTGTCGCGTCGAAGTCTTGACGAAGACGGAAGGCCAAGGAGATCATATCTCGCCAGCAGGCAGTTCTTTAAAAAGTACACATCACGGCATTTTCGCGCGGAGTTTTAGCCCCCGGCACTGTCGGGGGTTGATGACCCTCTACGGTGAAAAAAACAAAACAATGAGTACTGGAGCTCAAAGCCAAAATGGTAATATATGCAAAACGAACCCAATTTAATAATTACAAAATAACTGTAAGCTGAGCAATAATAATGACTTAAGGAGATAACTAAAATACGCCCAAAAAAAACAAACCCAATTTCAAAAAACGCCCCGGCAGCAGCCAACGGAAGCAGCATTAGCAAATGCAGTTATTTAAAAAGTAAATTCCATTTTAGCGCGGAGATTTTTTCAGATACAAGGCCTAGGCTCAGTCGAAAGCCGATTCGTATTGTTATACTCTGAGGGTTTCGATCTGTGCCGTAAACGCAGTAGCTGGGAAAATAAACCGCTAAAAACGTGTTTTCAAAAAACGTAGCCCATTTTGAATCAAAAACGAACTTTAGTGCGTTTAAAGCCTAAAAACGATGACCAAAAAACGCAAAAAAACACAAAAAAACACAATTTATGAACAAAAAAGCGCAAAAACGAACAAAAACGAACAAGGAATGGGGCACTAATTTATTACAGAAATGCACAAAACAAGTCGCCGGAATTGGGTATCAGGATCTCGAACGAAAAAAAAATAAAAAAGTATTTGACTTTACATAGTTTGTGTTACATACTATATAAAACAAAGCAATTAACTTTTAGGAGAATAAATATGAAATTTGAACGAGAACTGTTAAAAGGCGTAGCACCAGTGGTGGTGCTGGAAGTGCTAAGTCGTGGCAAGATGTACGGTTACGAGCTTAGCGAAGCCATCGAGCAGCGCAGCGGCGGAGTGCTGACGCTCGGACGCGGTACGCTGTATCCATTGCTGTATAACCTTGAAGCCAAAGGACTTGTCACCGCCGAGTGGGATACCAACGAGAGTAAACGCAAACGCAGGTACTACTCGATCACCGGCCAGGGCAAGGGCCAACTTAAGGCACAAAAGGATCAGTGGACAAAATTACAAGAGGGAGTTCGCCTGGTCTTCGGTATGAGCGGCGGATTGCAGCCGGCCTAGCCGATGTGTGCAGAAATCTGATTTAAGGATTATGGCTATGGATGAGAAATTACCGGATGTTGTGAGCGAGTATATCGAATCTGTTATTAAGAAGATGCGGTATAAAAAGAAGGTGCGTGCGGAGGTTCGCGCCGAACTTGCCGGGCACTTTGCAGATGCGCTGAAGGAGTGCGTCGATGAGAACAAAGAACAAACAGCTAAAGAACTTATAGAAGGCTTCGGCGATGCCAGGATGCTTGCGGTACTAATTCGGCGGGGGAAGAAACGAAACAGGCCATTGTGGAAAAAGGCGATAATAAAAACACTTCAGGTGATCGGCATATTAATTTTGTTCGTGTTGCTTCGTGTGGGATATATGTCTATTGGCGAACCGACGATAACGGTTGATTATTCGCAATGGCTTACCGAAAAGGCTAGCGGTGGAAAAGACGAATCGCTAAATGCAATGATGGATATTATTAAAGCGACAGAGCTGCTTAGCGATCAATATACAGAGGCGTCGGACATTCTTAAAAACTGGCCGGGCGATATGAGCGATGAAGAGTTGGAACTTACGAGAAACTATGTTCAGGTAAATGAGGCTGCAATAGATAAGTTTATAGAGGCATTGGAAAAACCTTATTGCTGGGCGGATTATCAAGTGAATGAAATCGTAAATGACGGTCCTTTTGGACACAGCAATCTTGCTTTTACACAGGAGGTTATGGCCGGAGTCATGCCCCGGCTAAACAAATATAAAAGGCTTGCACAGCGAATGCAGAAACGAATTTTGTTGAAGGCTTACGATGGCGATATTGACGGGGCTGTGAACGATGCTATGGTTTTACATGATTTTGGAAGCAGGCAAGTAGGAAAAGGTTTGCTGATCGAGCAGTTGGTTGGGATAGCGATAGAGGCACTTGGTCATCATGGATTGTATATCATGTTAGACAGAGCCGAATTGTCCGCAGAACAACTGAAAGATATACAATACAATCTTGCCAAGCAGTTTGCCAAGAGCGAAGGCAGGATGAATTTTAAAGCGGAAAAGGCTTTTTTGTATGACATGGTGCAGCGATCGTTTACCGATGACGGAACCGGTTCGGGAAGAGTTTTGCCAAAGGGCATTCCCCTTGCAGCGACTGACTGGAAGAGTGGTATTAAAATTCTTTTTGGAATCGGAGCTCCTGATCGCAGGGAGGTTTTAAAGCAAATCGATAGCTTCTATGATAACGTACACAGATTGCTAGAAGGAACGCCATGGCAGAGTGTAAATGAACCGCTTGAGATCGGGTGGGATAATTTTGATAGCAATATTCATCTGATGGAAATTCTTGGTTCGAGCTTTGGAAAGGTTTCAGAGTTGAGCTGGCGATTACGGTCGGATCGGGACGGGCTTATTACGACGATAGCGGTATTTAGATTTGAAAAAAACAAAGGGAGCTTGCCTGTAACCCTTGGCGATGTTGTCGAGGCGGGGTATTTGAAAAGTGTTCCAATGGATCCATTTAGTAACGGGCATCTGCTTTACAAACAAGCCGATGACGGGTTTGTGCTTTACAGTGCAGGTCCCGATCTAATAGATGACGACGGGCATATCATGCGTTATGAAAACGGTAGAGTCAGGCAATGGCCCAAAGGTAAGGGCGATGCGATATTCTGGCCAAGACGGAGTATGGCTGGTGAGGTTATTGTTGTCAAACCCCAAATGATGGGGCCTATGGGAAAGATGGGACCAATGGGCGGCAGTCCTAAAAAATAATCGAGGAAGAATTATGGAAATTCAAGAGAAATTACCGGTTGTTGTAAACGAGTATATCGAATCTGTTATTAAAAAGATGCGGTATAAGAAAAAGGTTCGCGCGGAAGTTCGGGAAGAACTTTGCGGGCACTTTGCCGATGCGCTAAAGGGGTGCGCCGATGAGAATAAGGAACAAACAGCCAAAGAACTGATCGAAGGTTTCGGCGATGCCAGGATACTTGCGATACTAATACGGCGGGGGAAGAAACGGAACAGGCCGATGTGGAAAAAAACTATCATCGGTTGCGTCAAGGGAATCGGAATATTATTCGTTTTGTTCTTTGTTTATCTGCTGTGGTTTATCAGCGGTACGCCGGAGATAAGCGTCGATTATCTTGAAGTGCTTAACAATATGGGCAGGCCCGATGTATCCGATGCTGATAACGCATGGATCGATTACCAAAAGGCTGCCGATCTCTATACCGAAGAGAACAAAGAGAAGATACGCGAAATCAGGAATGAGATTGAGATCAGGGCCGATATAAAAGAGCAGATCGAAAAACTAACAGAAGAACAAAGAGCAACTTTTTATAAATGGCTAAACGATAACAAACCGGCCTGGGAAGAATTTGTAAAGGGCGATGAAAAGCCTTATGCGTACAGAGAATATGGGTTTGGTGGGGCGCCGGAGCGGGAAGAACGCTGGATGCTCGAAATTATGATGCCGCATTTGGCGCCGATGAAAAATATATGCAAGATCGGTGCTTGGAGTGCTTTGATAGATGCCGAGGAAGGGAGATTCGAAGAGGGGCTAAGCAAATGCATATCGATCGTAAAGGCAGGCAGGCATCTTAAGGGCAGCGTGATCCTGATAGAGCAATTAGTAGGCATTGCAATGGAATCGATCGGCTATAAGGTTATGATGGAAATAGCATCTGAAAACGATCTTTCTCTGGCTATGCTTGAAAAACTGAACGGGCAATTGGTTGAGATTTATGAGGATGGTTATCCTAATGTAGACATGGAAGGCGAACGGTTATTCTTTCTTGATAGTGTTCAGCAGATGTATACAAAAGGCGGTCCTGGCGGTGGGCATGTTGTTCCGAGCCGATTTCAAGATGTTGTGTCTGAATTTTCATTGTCAACCGAAGAGAACGGTTGGTTTGTGAAAATAGTGAGTTCTGCACCGGTAGGGACGGTGATGGCCAGCCGTAATGAGATACTTAAAAAGGGTAATGAGATTCACGATCATCTTAAAGATATGGCTAACTATTCGCCATATCAAAGAAAGATGGGAAGTATAAGACGCGTTAATGATATCGTAGACGAGCTTAGTTTCAGGTATACTTTGATAATGGTATTTTTCCCGGCTGTTGAGAAGGTTATCGATCATCATTATAGAAGCAAGGCGAATTATGAGGCGACGCTTACGGTAATAGCATTGTTGAGATATGAAAAGGAAAAAGGCAATCTGCCGGTGAGCTTAGAGGCATTAGTCGAAGCTGGATATTTGAAAAGTGTTCCGACGGATCCTTATAGCGATGGCGAGTTGGTTTATAAGAAAACCGATGATGGGTTTACTCTTTACAGCGTAGGTGATAACTTTACAGATGATGACGGCGAGTATGGCACGAAGAAAAACGGCGATGTAAGGCAATGGGGAGAAAACGGCGATGCTGTTTTCTGGCCTGTGCGTTGAAATGATAAATCCGAAATCCGAAACTCTAAATCCGAAACAAATACAAAATTCAAAAAACAAATTATCAAAACTTTGCCAAAAATAAAATGAGGGGTATCCGAGCCGATCAAGGAGAGACGCGGAGTCTGGAAAACGGCTGTGACGGTGGTGAAACGGCCGGGCCGATGCTTCGCATCGGAAATATTAGATAGTAGAGCATGGAATACCGGATAGGTGACACAAGCGATCATTGTTAGTGGATTATGGTCGATATTTCGGCAGCGCCTACGTATTACACGTATCTTTACTTGAAAAATATCATTTACACCCGAATTACAGGCAGTTTTGCAATAAAACAGTTAAGCCCGGGCCCGTAATTGCCGAAAATCCCATAGATGGCACCTTGACGCACAGTTTTTATGCGTAAATGTTATAATTAATGTTAAATTAGGGAACGATCATGGCAGGTAACTATCAATCGGTGCTTATAGTCGACGACGACGTAGAGCTCAATCAACTGGTCGCGTGCAACCTCAAAAACGACGGTTTCCGGGTGTTCCAGGCATTCAACGGCATCGAAGCGGTGGAACTGGCAAAAAAGAAACAGCCGTCAGTGGTCCTTCTGGACATAATGATGCCGGTGATGGACGGATATGACGTCCTTAGAGAGCTAAAAACAGATAAAAAAACAAAGGACCTGCCGGTCTTCATGTTCTCAGCCAAATCGCTTATGAAAGATGTCGAAGAAGCGCTCTCGACCGGGGCCGACGATTATATCTCAAAAGCAACCGAGCCAGACGACCTGGGGCGGGTAATAAGGGTAAAACTAGACAACGTAGCCCAGGAAGCGAACGCACACGACTAAATTACCACTTTGCAGCTACTGACATCCTAACCTCAATAAAAGTAAGGCATTCCGATTTTCTATTTCCTATTTTATTCTGGAATTGTTTAGAATATGTGGTATTATGATGTTGCTTGGTGTTTTAGAGGGAACTGGTTATGAGTATTGAAAAGGACAATTCGGCTGACTATGAGCGTGATGAGCGTACCATTAAGCTTCTGCGTGAGCTACGCGAGAAGCTTCATTCGCACAATATATCTACTGCTCGTGTTGCGGCGTATCAGTTGTCGTGGCGCCAGGAGGACGGGCTTATGATCCTTAAAGAGGCACTGTTCGGTGACTATGAGCGTACGACGAAAAAGGCCGCGGCGTATGGGATGCGGAGCATGAAGGGGCGGATGTTTAAGCTGGCGACCGAGACGATCGAACAGGGACTCAAGCACCGGGACAAAACGACCAAGGCTGCGTGTATAAAATGCCTTGCGATCATGAAGGGTGAAATCCCGAAGAAAAGCAGCAAAGGCGGGGACAAACGCAAAGTAAGCAACTCCAAGAGCAGCTACAAACCGAAAAGCAAACCTAAAACTGACGAGATAAACTACAATAGATAGCGTAGAGCGTACAGCGGGTAGCGGATAGCTGCCACCTAAGGCGTAAACTTGCGGCAGTTCTGACCTGCGGTCATATCTGGGTTAGCGTGGAACCCCGATGTAAAACCGGACCGGCTCTGATCTCGGCTTCTCAAGCCAATTCGTTTCCACAATAAATAGGTTGCATAATTGCGATTAAAACGGACAATGCCGTTATTCTATTTTAGCGGGAGTTTGTATGATCGTAGTAGTAACCGGAATGGTTGGGATCGATAAGAAGCGTTATCTCGAAGACGTTGTCACGCTGGCGAGGGGTCGGGGTAAGAACGTCAGTTTGTGTAATGTTGGCGACGCGATGTACGCAGAGGCGCCTGATATTACCGAGGGTCACATACTTGACATACCGCTGAAACGGCTTGAGACGCTTCGACGAAGTGTTATCAAGGACATCATCTCTAAAGCCAAATCGGCAGAGAACCTTATCGTAAATACGCACGCGACGTTCCGCTGGAGGCACGGGCTGTTCAGGGCGTTTGACTTCGACCAGATGCGTGAGCTGGGCGCTGACAAATATATATGTATGATCGATGGGGTTGACGCGCTGCATGTTCGGCTGACAAGCGAGCATCCGATGCGACATTCGCTGAAGGACCTGCTTGTGTGGCGTGAAGAGGAGATGCTGGCAACGGAGATGATGAGGAGCGGGACGAATGAAAACGCCGAGGTGTACTGCCTTGCGCGTGGAGAGGGGAAAGGGACGGTGGAAACGTTTTATCGTTTGATGTTCGAGGCTGAGAGGAAGAAGGCTTATCTTAGCTTTCCGATGACGCATGTGATGGACCTGGCGGGTGTGAGGGCGGAGATCGAGGGGTTTCGCAATGCGATGAAGGAGAAGTTTACGTGCTTCGATCCGGCGAACCTTGAGGAGGCGTATCTGCCGGGTCGTGCGAAACGAGCGAAGGAGAAGGGGGAAAAAGAAATAACGATCACGTCGCTAGGCGCGGAGGTGGCGTTTGGGGTCGAGGAGATCGAGCAGATCGGGGCCGATATTAACAGCCAGATATATGCGCGTGATTTTGCGATGATCGATCAGGCGGATATGATCGTGAGCTTTATTCCGCCGTTGGATGACGGGCGAGCGGCGATATCGAGCGGGGTCGAGAGGGAACTGCAACATGCATACGAGGCTGCGAAAGAGGTTTATGTGGTGTGGGTCGCGGAGGCGGAGCCATCGGTGTTTGTGACGCAGACGGCAACAAAAGTGTTCAAAAACGTAAAAGAAGCTTTAATATTCTTTGCTGACAAGGTATAATCCGGCTCGCTGGTAAAAGCAGAATTTCAAGGTAACTCGCCTTAGGATGGGATATTTTTAATGAATGCTAAAAAGGGATGTTTTAGGATCGCAGTGGTACTGTCGCTGCTGACGGCGGCGGCTGGGTTTGTGCGGCTGATAACGGCGAATGCAGATACACAGGCACAGGCTGGTTTCTTGACGATGGTCGGCGGGCCCGTTGTTGTTATCGCGGTGTACCTTATTGTCGGGTGGATCGTTAAAGGATTTACTGAGAGTTCATAGTTGGGAGTTCGGAGTTCGTAGTTTTGGAATTATCATCATATATAGATCATACCTTGCTTAGTGCAACGGCGACGCGAAACGACATCGAAAGGCATTGCGGCGAAGCGATGGCGCATAAGTTTTGCAGTGTTTGCGTGCTGCCGCGTTGGGTTTCGCTGGCGGCGGATATCGTGCATGGTTCGGGTGTAAAGATTGACGCGGTTGTGGGGTTTCCGTTCGGGGCGGAGGTTACGAAGATAAAAGCGGCGCAGGCTAGAGAGATGGTTATGGCGGGCGCCGACGAGATAGATATGGTCGCCGACCTTGCAGCGATGATCGAGTGTGATAAGAAGTATCTTTACGACGATATGAAAGCAGTGCTCGATGTTTGCAGGAGTGTTCGGCCCGCGGTAACGCTGAAGGTTATTATCGAATCGGCGGCGCTTACTGACGAGCAGATCGTATTTGTATGCAAGACGGCGAGCGAGGTTGGGGTTGACTATGTAAAGACGAGTACGGGGCTAAACGCGGCGGGCGGAGCAAGCATAGAAGCTGTGAAACTTATGGTGCAAAGTGCAGAGGGGTGCAAGGTTAAAGCGGCTGGGGGTATACGGACGGCGGCAGAAGCTGTCGCGATGATCGAGGCGGGAGCAAGCAGGATAGGTACATCGGCGGGGGTTGCGATCGTCGAAGAACATAAGCGGGACCTCGGTGAGGTTAGCGAACAATGAGTTTGTCTATAAAGTGCAAACTGCATCACAAACAAATCAAATCTTTGGCTAAGCTTGCGTCGCTGACGCAAGCGATAAGCGAACGTAAGCGGCCTACAATCCTTGGCGGTAACCATTCCAAAACGAAATCAAACCGGTTTAGCGTGTGGGCGTGCGGGCCGAGGGAGACATTTAAGTTTTGCGCGGGCGAAAAACATCCGTTCGGAAAACTGGAAGCGGTGCTTAATAAATATGAGCTCCAAGAAAATACGAACGATCTGCCAAATGAGATGTTTAAGTGCGGATGGATGGGATACTTTAGTTACGATCTTGGGCAGTACATTGAAAAAATACCCGAGACGGCGGCGGACGATCTTGGGCTGGGGTTAATTGAGCTTAACTTTTATGATAGAGCTATCTGCTATGACCATAAAGAAAAGGTGTGGCGGCTGTTTGCGTTGGAAATGGAAAATGAAAATGCAGATGACAAGCTTGCTGAGCTTGAAGAGATATTGAAAGAAGCAGAGGGAAGACAAATCGAAACCGCGAGAACCGCTGACCTTGGGAAGATCGAACTTTCCGACTTTCAATGCAATATGAGTGAGGGTGATTATTATGCGGCGTTGGAAAAGACGAAACGGTATATCTATGACGGGGACGTTTATCAGATCAATTTTTCGCAGCGGTTTAGTTGTGAATTTAGCGGTGATGCGATATCGCTTTATCAGTGGCAAAACGAGCATAACGCAAGCCCTTATGCGGCGTTTATCGGCGGAGAGGATCATTCTATCGTGAGCGCTTCGCCGGAGCTGTTTATACGGATACAGGACGGTCGAATATCGACCAGGCCGATTAAAGGAACACGGCCAAGGGTTAGCGGGGCCGGTAATGCGAGGCAGATCAACGAGGCTAACTTTGCGGACCTTGTGCAGAGTGAAAAGGACCAGGCGGAGCTTAATATGATCGTTGACCTTGAGCGGAACGACATGGCGAGGATATGCAAGCCGGGGACGCGATATGTATCGCAGCGGCGGACGATAGAAGAGTTTCCGACGGTGTTCCATGCGGTGGCGACGGTTGAGGGGGAGTTAAAAAATCCGGACTCGCGGTCGCTGGTGTGCGATGTGCTAAAAGCGATGTTCCCGGGCGGGTCGATAACCGGGGCGCCGAAGATACGGGCGATGGAGATCATCGACGAGCTTGAGCCGACGCAGCGGAGCGTGTATACCGGCAGCATCGGGTTTGTCGGGGTCGATAAAAACGTGTGCTTGAATATTGCGATACGAACGATTATCATCACAGGCGGAAAAGCTTATGCCCAGACCGGCGGCGGTATAGTGGCGGACTCGGAAGCACAAGCCGAATGGGACGAGACGATAACGAAAGCAAGGGCCCTGCTTGCAGGGATAATGGCAGTGAACTGCCTTAAGGCAGATAACTAAGTGATCCGTTAGCTGCTTAAGCATAACACATGCTTCGATAAAGTATGGGTTTCATGTTTTCGAAGAAGTGAAATAAAGGCGTTGAATAAAAATGGATAAAGTGTTTTTAAATGATGCGATAGTAGATGCGGCGGATGCTAAGGTTAGCGCCAATGACAGCGGGTTCCTATACGGGATGGGGCTGTTTGAGACTATGCGGTGTACCAATGGCAAGGTGTTTGCGATCGATTCGCATATAGAGCGGCTGTTCAACAGCGCCAAAGAGCTTGAGCTTGATAACACTTATACGAAAGAATATGTAAAAGATGCCATCGGTAAAACTCTGGAAGCGAACGAGCTTACAGACGCGCGGCTTCGGCTAACATTAACGGGCGGGCCTATGAATAACGAGGTGCCGGAGTCAACGCTTTTGATAACGGCGACGGAATTCGTGCCGTATCCGGCTGAGTATTATCAAAAGGGAGTGACGGTGGTGCTTACCGATCACAGGCAGAACGCGCAAAACCCTTTGAACAGGCATAAAACGACGAATTATTTTGCACGGTTGCTGGCGCTGAACGAAGCTCGTAAGAGAAAGGCGGGTGAGGCGTTGTGGTTTTCTACGGAGAACTTTTTGGCAGAAGGGTGTATCAGCAATGTGTTCGTTGTTAAGGACGGGGTTGTTACAACGCCGGGTTTGGATACGCCGGTATTGCCGGGGATCATGCGGGGAACGGTGATGGAGGCGGCGGTAAAAGAAAAGATGACGGTCGAAGAAGGCCCGCTTATGATAAGCGAGTTGCTGGGGGCCGACGAGGTATTCCTTACGAATATTATAATGGGCGTGCTGCCGGTGACGGGGGTTGAGGCTAAGACCATCGGTGAAGGTAAGCCGGGTGAAGTTACGAAAAAGCTTTTGGGGAAAGTTAACGAACTGCTTTCGGAGTAGAAAATGAAAATCGATAAAATTGCAGAACAGGTTGAGGCGATAGCGCCGCTGGCATTAGCTCAGGACTGGGATAATGTGGGATTACTGGTCGGTGATAAGGATAAGAATATTAAAAAGATCCTTATGGCTATCGATGTTACGATGGATGTTGTTAAAGAGGCTAAGGCCAAAAAGATCGATCTGATCTTAAGTTATCATCCGATCATCTGGGACGGGATAAAGAAAGTCGTAGCAGACGGCGAAACTGCACCAATCTATGAATTGATACGGGCGGGGATAAATGTGTTCTCGATACATACCGCCTACGATGCGGCGCTGGGGGGAGTTAACGATCAGCTTGCAGAGATAATCGGGCTTAAAGACGCAGAGCCTATCGGGGATTATGTGGAGAGTCCCGACGGGCCGGGCTTTAAGGTCATAGTTTTTGTTCCTTCGCAAAATATTCATGAGGTTGCAAATGCGATGTTCGCAGCAGGAGCCGGACAAATAGGCAACTATTCGCATTGCAGTTTTCAGACGGAAGGCGAGGGGACGTTTAAGCCATTAGAGGGATCGAACCCGACTATAGGGAAAAAAGGTGAGGTTAAAAACGTTATCGAGGTGAAGCTGGAATCGGTGGTTAAAAAAGAAAACGTAAAGGCGGTGGTCGATGCGATGAGAGAAGTGCATCCGTATGAGACGCCGGCGTTCGATGTTGTGCGGCATTATGATGTTGAAAAGAAATTCGGCTTAGGCAGGATCGGAAAGCTTGAAAAGGCTACGCCGCTGAAAAATATTATCGCAAATATAAAAAAGGTTACGGGAGCGAAAGCTGTCGGCATCGTCGGTAAGCAAAACAGGACGGTTAGAAGCGGGGCCGTGTGCGCGGGGTCCTGCGGAAAGATATTGAACGAGGTCATAGCACGCCGGTGCGACCTGTATCTTACCGGTGAGCTTAAACACCACCAAGCGATAGCTGCACAGGAGGCGGGGGTAACGTGTATTTGCCTGTCGCATACGGTTTCTGAGCGGTTTGCGCTGAAAAAACTTGCAAAGCAGTTGAAAAAAGGACTGAAAGATGTAACAATAGCGGTCAGTACAAAAGATTCCGATCCTTTTGTTTGGCTACCTTGAGGCAGCCAAACAGTATTTAGTGAATAGTATTTAGTCCGAGGAGCCAGCCTTCGGCTGGGGCTTTTAAATCACGGCCAAACTTTGTTTGGCCGTGGGGTTCTGCGGTGAAGCAATTTGTGATTGTAAAAAATGGATTCCTGCACCTAAGGCATCTACGACTTTCGCAGGAATGACAACAAGTAAGAATATTTAATTGTTCCGGATATGTATATGAGTGATGACAAGGAAGTAAAAGACGATCAGCTTGAAGAAGAGCTTAACGAAGATGCGCTTGGCGAAGAGCTTGACGAGATAAACACCGAACTTGCAGAAGAGCTTGCAGATGCGCTGCCTGATGAAGAGGCGGTTGCGGAAGCCGAGGCAGCGGAGCAGTCCGATGATTTTGAAAAGCCTGAGCCGGAAGACGACGATAATCCGGATGCGATCGATGCGACGCTGGAATCTGCGATAGAAGCGATACTGTTTGCCAGCGATGAGCCCTTAGGGGCGCAGCGATTGGTGAATATTGCAGAGGTCGGCAGCGTTAAGCAGATACGCGAGAGCGTCGATAGTCTTAACGAGCAGTATGAATCCAATGGCAGAGCGTTTCGTATCGAGCAGATCGCCGGCGGGTACCAGATGATGACGCTTGATGTTTATAACCACTGGCTGAAAAAGCTGGTGAAGGTTCGTACGGAAAATAAGCTTAGCCCTGCGGCACTTGAGACGCTTGCGATAATCGCTTACAAACAACCGGTCATCCGTGCAGACATCGAGTCGATACGCGGGGTGGCGGCTGGGGAGATGATACGAAACCTGATGTATAAGGGGCTTGCGAAGATCACGGGCAGGGCCGAGGTGATCGGTCGGCCTATGCTGTATGGGACGACGAAGAAGTTTTTGGATGTGTTCGGGCTAAATACGCTGAAGGATCTGCCTAAGACGGACGACCTGAAGAGACAGGGGCAATAGTTCGTTTTCGTTGTTTTTGGTATTATTATTGCGGTTTTGGGTCCAAATCGGCGTTTAGTATTGACATTGGGGCGGTAAGTTTATAGAATGTTCGTCTTGTTCGGGGGCCTGTTGGAGCCCTTGATCGTTATTATGGTGGATGTAGCTCAGCTGGCTAGAGTACCAGGTTGTGATCCTGGGTGTCGCGGGTTCGAATCCCGTCATCCACCCTTTTATTTATAAGGACTTACGTAATGTGAGTCCTTTTTTTATTACCACCACTGTGAAAAAAAATGTGAAAATCCATGCTCGCTTTTGATCCTATGGCCTGCTCCCCAAAAACTAATATTATTACGTTGAATTAAAACCAGTAAGCTTTTATCATAGTATCGTTATATTAAATTTTGAAAACGCTTTCTCGGTTACAGGTTATTCCAATGAAAACGAACAATAAAATAATACCATCCGATACGGCACAGGATTCGGCTGTCAAGCAGTTTGATATTCTGCAAAAGATGGATGTTAACGCTCGTGCAGCAATGACCTTTGAGCTTAGCAACAATCTTCGTTCAATACTTGAAGCCGGCATTCATCAAAGACATCCGACTTACTGCGATGATGAAATAAAAATATCAGCACTGAGTCTGACAGTTGACAAAAAACTATTCAGTCAGGCATTTCCAGATTGCAGGTTTCCAGCATGACAAGCCAGAAAGATTTTCTTCAAAGACTTATCAAAATTCTGGATAAAAACAACATCTCTTATATGCTTTCAGGCTCTATCTGTAGCGGTTTCCACGGCCAGCCAAGAGCAACCAACGACGCGGATATCGTTATTGATGCATCTAATGAACAATTAATGTCATTTGCCAGTTCCTTAGGGCCTGATTATTACATCAGTAAAGAAGCTGTTATACAAGCATTCAATGACAATTCAATGTTCAACATCATTGATATTCAAACCGGTTGGAAAGCCGATCTTATTCTTAGAAAAAAAAGAGCTTATAGCAAACAGGAGTTTTCCAGAAGGACAAACACAACTCTTATGGGTATGAGTTTATGGATTCTTTCGCCAGAAGATTCCATTTTAAGCAAGTTAGAATGGTCCAAAGAAAGAGAGTCTCAGATACAATTTAAAGATGCATTGGGTGTAATAATGGTTCAGTGGAACAATCTGGATTTTGACTATATGAAGAAATGGGCCAAAGAACTGGAAATAGAAGATTCCCTTGAACAGCTCTTAAAAGAAGCACAGAACCTAAGAAGTTAAGATGTCAATCAAAATAATCCCCCGCCAGAACTCCCTCCACTCTATGTCAATTCTGTGTCGATGCCATTCTATGGTATTACCTGGAATGTCTACCTTGGCTGGTGGACTAAAAAATGAGTTTTTAGTATATCTAAGACCCTTATTGGCAAGGTTGTGATCCTGGGCATCGCGGGTTCGAATCCCGTCATCGGCCCTTTTTTTGCAGGGACTTGCGTTTTGTGAGTCCTTTTTTATTGCGCCGGCGTCACAAATCTGTTTAACCTTGATTTTTTGGGCAAAGCATATAGAATTAGTACTTCGCCATGGACGGCTCACTCCCTGGCAGCTATTTTCAGGTTGGAAACGACTAGCGTAAAGGTGCGATAGATGAAAAAATTTGCTTTAACCGGTGTCGGTGGATATATCGCCCCAAGACATTTGCAGGCAATCAAGGACACTGGTAATGTTCTGGTAGCGGCGCTGGATAAGCATGATTCTGTGGGGGTCATCGATTCTTATTTTCCCGATGCGGATTTTTTTACCGAGTTCGAACGATTCGACCGCCACCTTGAAAAGCTTCGGCGTAAAAACGGTCACGCGGTCGATTATGTTACAATATGTTCGCCGAACTATCTTCACGATGCCCATGTTCGATTTGCGCTGAGGATCAGGGCCAATGCGATCTGTGAAAAACCGCTTGTCCTGAATCCCTGGAACATCGCAGCCCTTGAGGAGATCGCGAAAGAGGTTGGGAAAAAAGTTTATACTATTTTACAACTGCGGCTCCATCGGTCAATAGCGGCACTAAAAGAAAAGATCGACCAATCACCCTCCGATAAGGTCCATGAGATAGACTTGACCTATATCGCTTCGCGAGGAAATTGGTATATGACTTCGTGGAAGGGTGATATTAGCAAGTCCGGCGGGGTGGCGACCAATATCGGCGTTCATTTCTTCGATATGCTTTCGTGGATCTTCGGTGCGGTAAAACAAAACATCGTGCATGTTCGCGAGCCTCGAAAGGCCGGCGGTTTTCTTGAACTGGAAAAGGCACGGGTAAGATGGTTTCTTTCTCTTGACCGCAGCGATCTGCCATTCGAACCTGAGGCAGACAAGCCGATGACATATCGTTCGATCACGGTTGACGGTGAAGAAATTGATTTTTCGGACGGGTTTACCGGCTTGCACACCGAAAGCTATAAAAGAATATTGGCAGGACAAGGGTTTGGGGTCGATGAGGTCCTGAGCTCTGTTGAAATCGTATCACACATTCGCAATGCGGAGGTTGTCGGCGTAAAAGGTGAGTGTCACAGTTTTTTGAAGAAGGACAAGAATAATGGCTAAAGGATACTTCGTACACGAAACCAGTGTTGTCGATGATGGCGCGATCATTGGCGAAGGGACGAAGGTATGGCATTTTTCGCATATCATGAAAGATGTTCGGATCGGCAAGAACTGTAACTTCGGCCAAAATGTCTGTGTTTCATCGGGGGTGACGATCGGG
>SDBV01006919.1_pt1 | contig 15593 bp, 14 predicted proteins | sample 2277081 | NCBI WGS metagenome assembly SDBV01 (sample SAMN10402039, study PRJNA504765) | marine sediment metagenome | isolation source: marine sediment core GS10_PC15, 223 cmbsf | place: Arctic Ocean: Southern Knipovich Ridge | collected 2010
TGTCTGAGCGGCGCGCGCGCGGGCTGGCCCGGGTCCATGGCGCGGTGGCTATTCGCTGCAAGACGGCGCTTCGGAGCAAGGCCGTGGATGCCGTCATCGTTACCACGCCGACTCCGGCGCATGCGGACTACGTGCTTTCAGCGCTGCGGGCGGGCAAACCCGTCCTCTGCGAGGCCCCCTTCACGCGTACCGCGGCCCAGGGCCGGGAGGTCCTCGGGGAAGTGCGCAAGAGGGGCTTGGCGTGTCACGTGGCGAATCCGTCGCGGTCCCGGCCCGAATACGAAGCCATCGAGGTGCAGATAGACGCCGGGAAGATAGGGAAAGTGGGGTACATCAGGACGCATCGCGCCGGGCCCATGCCCAAGGGGGTGGGCAACTGGTATCGGGATTACGCTCAGAGCGGCGGGGTGACGCTTGACGGGCTCGTGCACGAATTCGACTGGATATCGAGAAAATTTGGAGAGGTCAAGAAAGTATTTTGTCGGAATCTGGAGCGAGGCGGATTCGATTTCTCGATGGTTACGCTTACGCTCGACAGTGGTGCGATCGCGCAGGTGGTCGGTTCGTGGGCAAACGCGAAGGGCGGCCCGCCGAGTCTGAAAATCGAGCTTTGCGGCACGGGCGGGATGATCCAGTACGACAGCAGCGAGGCGCCGGTCCGTGTGTCACGACGATCGAGCGAGGGACATGCGGTCGTTTCGAGTCCAGTACTGAAGAGCGTTGAAGAGTCAGAGATCGAGCGCTTCGTTGCGGCGATAGAGGTTGGAGGCGACCCGTCGAGCGTGGAGGATGCGCTGCGTGCGGTGCGAGTGGCCGAAGCGGCGCTGACGTCGGCAAAGACGGGCAAAGCAGTGCGGCCTTAACAGGATTTTGTTGCTGGAGGGCAGGAGCATGGCGAAGGTCGGGATCATGAGTTTTGCGCACATGCACGCGTATGCCTATGCCGGTTGTCTGAAGGCCTTGCCCGGCGCGGAGCTCGCCGCGGTATGGGACGACGACGTGAAACGCGGCCGCGCGGCCGCTCGCGAATTTGGTGCAAAATTCGTGGGCGATATGCAGCGGTTTCTGTCCGCGGAGCTCGACGCCGTCATCGTTTGCTCGGAGAACGTGAAGCACCGGGCCATGGTCGAGGCCGCGGCGAAGGCCGGGAAATGGGTGCTCTGTGAGAAGCCGCTCGCAACGACGGCCGCCGACGCGAAGGCGATGATTCGGGCGTGTAGCGCGGCGGGCGTTGGGCTGAGTACGGCCTTTCCATGCCGCTTCATCACGCCCGTCATGGAAGCTCGTAACCTACTGAATAATGGGGAGATAGGGCGACTGCACGCCGCAGCGTGCACGAATAACGGCTCGTTTCCCGGGGGCTGGTTCGCGGACCCGAAACTCTCGGGCGGCGGTGCGGTGATGGACCATACGGTGCATGTTGTTGACGCGCTGCGATGGATGACGGGGAAGGAGTTCACGAAAGTCTACTGCGATTGTGACCGGCTCCTGCACAAGGGAATCAAGACCGATGACGTGGGCAGTCTGCATCTGGAGATGGAAGGCGGCGTGATCGTGTCGCACGTCGCGAGCTGGAACCGCGCAGAGAGTTTCCCGACGTGGGGCGACGTGACCTTCGAGCTGGTGGGCTCGAAGGGCATCCTTAGCGTCGACGCGTTCAACCAGAAGATCGACGTGTACAGCGATATACGAGGCCGGACGTTCCGGCGCGCGCAGAAGGCCGAGTGGGCCTTCTGGGGCGACGACGCGAACCTCGCCCTCTTGCAGGATTTCGTCGAGGCGGTCGATGCGCGGCGTCTGCCATCGATCACGGGCGAAGACGGGCTGCGAGCGCTGGAAGTGACCCTCGCCGCATACCGGTCGGCTAAGTCCGGGAAGATGGTGGCCGTGTAATCCAAGGCGCGTGAGGCGGCGTTCTGAGAATGCCGTGAATAGATCATGGCTCTGGGCGGTAACTCCTTATGTGTGAAGAAACGGCCGGTGTCTGCTGGCTCATGCCGACTGGACATTCGTTGTTCGATAAGGAGATGACATGGGCACGATGGGATGGGTTGTTCTCGGGATTGTGAATATTCCGGTCTATTGGGGCCTCGGGTGGGTGCTCTTCAGGAGCTTGGACGATTTCTTGGAATCGATTCGGTTCTGGCTAACGCCCGATCTTTTTTCGGCGTTCCGGGGAGAATTCATGGATGACTGGTGGGCGGAACTGAAGCTCGGGTTGTGGATTGCCGCCTGTACAGGATGTGTATTCGGTGAGGCATACTTGATCGGAATGGCATCTGGATGATTGAGGGAATGTATACTAAGCACTCCTGTGACCCTACTTGGTGAAGTTCTGGTTCTGGGTGCGCCATCGGAGTGTCTGATCGAGGTCCCGCCAGTTCCGGTGGTACTGGTCTAAGAAGCTGCTTACCGGTAGCGAATGAGAAGGAGGGAGACATGGGACGCGTAGCGATAGTACTTGGATGGTGCCTCGGGGTCGTGGCGACGGTCTTCTGGTTGTCGGCGTACAACGCGAAGCTTTCTCTCGAGAGCGAGCTTCAAGAACTCTCCGAGAAACACGCGCAAACCCTCGCCCAGGTGGATATTCAACAGGGCCAGATAGGCGCGCTCTCGGACAACGTTTCTGACATGAAGGGGCAATTGAAAGAGGCGGAGCGCAAGGCGGCCATGCTCGAAGACGCTGCCAGAGCTCTGCCTGACGAGGCCCGCGATCCGGGCGGCGATGTTGCGCCAACGAACGACGATGGTTCCCTTGAAGATGAACCGGTCGTAGATGACGAACCAAAGAAGGTGAATCCTTTCGCGGAGATGTTTGGCGGGGTAATGTCCGAAGAGGTGATCCTTGCCAGTGCTAGGATGAATGTTGAGACGCAGTACGGGGACTTTCTCAACGGGCTGGACGTAGGAACCGCAGAACATGTGCGTCTCGCTATCACTCAGGTTCTCCTCGATCAGATGGAGCAAGGCATGGCCGTGATGCAGGGTGAGTTGAGCGCCGATGAGATATCTAAGATCGATTATGAACAACGGATGCGAGATGAGTTGAGCTACTTCCTCACACCGGAGGAACTGGCCGTTTTTGACGAGTATCAGTCGACCCTTCCAGAGAGAATGCTGGAACGTAGCTACGGTACGCAGCTGGATATGTACGCTTCGGGCCTGTCTCAAGAGAACCGCGCCATGGTCTTGGACGTTCTGGTCGAAGAGATGCTATTGCTGCAGAATGGCGACAGCGGGGTCTCTTCCTCCTCAGGCGAGCCCGCATCGCAGTTTGCGGGACTCATTGACGTTTTCGGCCATGTTCGTGAGAGGTTTGCGGGCGTTTTCGACGAGGGCCAACAGGCCGTCCTCGATCGGTTCCTGGAGCAGTAGGAATCCATGTTCGAAATGATGCTCCCCATGATGGAGTCCATGCAGGAATCGCTTGAGGCCAGCCCCTAGCACGCCTCATGAAGCACGGGGGGCTGTGGTGGACCTGGGGCTTTCCTAAAGCCGATTCTATAGGTAGAATGATTAGATTCGTTGTGCGAATCTCGGGAATCGAGACCGACCTAGGGAGTTTTCTGATGATGCGTGAAGCTAGATGCGCGATTCCGGTGGCCATGGTGGGCCTTCTCCTGGCGGCCTCTGTGGCGCTTGCCCAGGAACAGAGCGTCAAGCCGGGAATCAACGACAGTTTTGAGGACCCGGACGTCAGCTTTTTCGTGAATCTGTTTGAGGGCGAAGACCGGGCGATTTTTGAGCATCGCGACGAGATACTCCGCGTCCTACGGTTGAAGAAGGGAACCGATGTGGCCGACATTGGCGCGGGGACGGGGTTCTTCTCGCGGATGATGGCGCATAAGGTAGGCCGCAGGGGCAAGGTGTATGCCGTGGACATTGCGGAGAATTTCATCGAGCACATCGATGCGTTGTCGAAAAGAGAGGGGCTGAAGAACATCGAGGCGATCGTTTGTAGCGAGCGGTCGGTGGATCTGCCGGAGAACTCGATCGACGTGGCCTTCATCTGCGATGTCTACCACCACTTCGAGTATCCGTTTGACAGCATGGCGTCTCTTCACAAGGCGATGCGGTCCGGAGGGAGGGTGGTGATCGTCGATTTTGAGCGGGTGAAAGGCGTGAGTAGCGACTGGGCACTGGGGCATGTCCGCTGCGGCAAAGGGACCGTGACAGACGAGGTGAAGGACGCCGGTTTCGATCTTGTTAAGGAAGTTGACCTCGGAATGCCTGGACAATGGGTGCGTGTCTTCAAGAAACGCGGCTAGGATCACATGAGCGAAGACGAAGGCGGGTTGCTACGCTTTATCGGCTTACGGTCGGCGATGATGCTGGTCGTCGCGAGCATGATCGGTGCGGGGATCTTCACGACGACGGGGTTTCAGGCGCAGGATCTCGGTCATCCTGGGTACATCTTTCTGCTGTGGATCGTCGGTGGGGTATTGGCGTTTTGTGGGGCGTTGTGCTTCGGCGAACTTGGCGCAGCGATGCCGGAAGCCGGGGCCGAGTACGTATACATCCGCGAGAGCTATGGCCGCGCCTTCGCCTTCATGAGTGGATTTGTGGCCCTGTTTGCAGGGTTCTCCGCCCCGATCGCCGGGGCCCTAAAGGCCCTAGTCCGGTACATGGGCCATTTCTTCCCGCTGTTGGCCGATGACGCCGCACTGGCGTGGGGGCTTCACGCAAACGATCTCGTGGCTGTCGGATTCGTGTGGTTGCTGGTGGGCATACATGCGGGCCGCGCCCGTGGGGGGATCGGATTTAACGACGTCGTCACGCTTGTGAAGGTCGCCGGGATCGTGCTTGTTCTTCTGGCCGCTGCCTTGGTTGGGAAGGGCGACCTGAGCAATGTCGTGGAGATTTCTCCCAGCTACTACGAGCTGGGCGCGATGGACAAGATGTCGGCGATGGCCACGTCTCTCATTTTCGTGACGTTTTGCTACTTGGGCTGGAACGGCTCGGCTTATCTTGCGGCCGAGATGAAAGACCCCCAGCGCGACCTGCCGCGCTCCCTGTTGCTTGGTACGGGGCTGGTCACCGTGCTCTATCTTGGGCTGAACATGATGTATTTCTACGGTGCCGGGATTGAAGGGCTCGCGGGCGAGGTCGAAGTTGGCCTTGTCGCCTCGCGGGAACTCTTCGGCGGCGTAGGCGTGACGCTGGTGACCCTGCTCCTGTGCGTGTCGATTCTTGCGTCGGCCTCGGCGATGACCATGGCGGGCCCGCGCGTTTATTACGCGTTCGGAAAGGACTTTCCCGCGCTGGGCTTCCTGCACCGTGCGGGCCGGAAGTCGGGGGCACCGGCGGCGGCCCTCATTCTGCAGGGGATCGTAGTCTCGCTTATCATCGTGACAGGCCGGATCGATCAGATCCTGCAATACGCAGGATTCACGTTGACCCTGTTTTCGAGCTTGGCGGTATCGTGCGTGATTGCGTTGCGCATCAAACGCCCGGAGATGCCGCGTCCGTTCAAGGCCTGGGGCTACCCGTTTACGCCGTTATTGTTTCTGGGCGTGTCGCTCTGGACGATGGCCTGGGCCTTTCGCGGGCGGCCGGTCGAGTCGTCGCTGGCGCTTGTGACGGTCGTGGCCGGGGGCATTGCGTTTTTCGCTATATCGAGACGGTCCGCCCAGGACGGTTAGTTGCCGGAAAGTGCTTCGCGGGCAGCCTGTACCAGCGCAGGGGCCCTCATGCCGGCAGCCCGTCCTTCAGATAACGCATCTTCTGTCGAGAGTCCCGCACGCAATCCCGCGTACACGGACCAAATCGTGCCTGCGCGATTCGAGCTTGCGCAATGCAGAAGGACCGGCGCGTCGTCACTCGTGTCCAGGGCGTCCATGATTCGACGGAGGGCGGTCTCCGGCGGGATCTCGCGGCCCATCGGCGCGTGAACGTAGGTCATGCCCGCGGCTTCGACCACCTCCTTCTCGTCGAAGCCCAATGACGCCAATTCGGATTCCTGCCGCAAGTTGATGACGGTCTTCACGCCAAGCTCGGCGAACAGGGCCATGCCCTCCTCCGTTGGCTGGCCGGCGAAATATACCCTGTTGTCGTAGGTGGTGACGTTGGGCGTAGCGGCGACTTCCAACGGGCGTATTGCGCGCCGGGTTTCGTCGCCGGCGGCCTTGAAGACGAAGAGGTGCTGGGCCGGTAGAAACTCCGCACGTTGTACGAGCTGGAATCCGGCGGGGACCCATTCGCTCATGACTTCCTCGATCGACATTTTGTGATCGCGGGGGATTGGGAAAGGAATCGTAGCTGGATCCTGCTCCGCACGGTATTCGAGGAGTGCGACGCGTCCGCCCGGCGCAAGACTCTCTTTCATGCGGGCGAGCATGGCCTGGGGTTCGTTGAATTCGTGGTAGGCGTCGACCAGGAGGATCCAATCGACTTTGCCCGGGGGCAGCTTTGGGTCGTCGAAGGCCCCGAGGATTGGGTAGATGTTATCGATGTCGGCCTCTTCGCGGCGCTGCTGCAGCTGATCGAGCATGCCCTGCTGGACGTCGACCGCGAAGACTACGCCGTGCGGGCCGACGCGAGGGGCGACTTGAAGCGTGTAGAAGCCGTTGCCGCATCCGAGATCGGCCACGATGTCCCCGTCCCTCAAGGCCATGAAGTTCAGGGTCTTCAGCGGCTGCTCGAACGCCATGCGTCCCTCACTCAGCAAGATGTCCGCCTGCTCGGGTTTCATCGTCTTGGCCGGGACGCGTTTGCCCGGGACCTGGTGCTCCTGCGTGACCGCAGGCGTTTGTATCAGGCATAGAAGAAGGCCGAGGGCCCAGACGGCGCGGCAATACTCGCGGTACGATGAACGCATGGTTCTGTCCTTTCACCATTCGACCGGGAAACTGCCGCACCACTATAGTCGGCGATTGAGGCCCAATCAATCGCTGCTGACGTTTCTGGTTCTCGCCGCTTCTTTTTTTGATATACTTTGAGCAACCAATGGCCCCTTAGCATGAACGTATCGAATGGAGTGTACGAAGCCCGATGAAGGTGATGATAGATCTATGCGTGGTGCCCATCGGAGTGGGCGTTTCTCTTTCAGAGTACGTCGTTGAGTGCGAGAGCGTGCTCAAGGCTGCGGGTCTGAAGACGGTGCTGCACCCTTACGGTACGGTCGTCGAGGGAGAGTGGGACGAGGTCTTCGCGGCGGTGAAGGCCTGCCATGAGGCAGTGCATGCGAAGGGGGCGCCACGCATCACGACGACGATAAAGGTGGGTACGCGGGTGGATCGTGAGCAGACGATGGCGGATAAGGTCGCGAGCGTTAAGGAAAAACTGTAACGATGGAAACGATTCAGCCTTTACGAAGACATCGCCTGGCGCTGCTTGCCGTGGCAGCCGTGTTCCTGTCTCTGTCTACACCAGATCTGGTCCAGGCGGCGGGAAAGTCCGACGAGGTTGTCTACAGGAGCCTCATTGACGCCGTCAAGGCGGGCGACGTCGACCAGGCAAGGCGCCTAATTGAGAGGGGCCATGACGTCAATCAGGTCTCCAAATACCTGAACTCGGACACTCCCTTGATGCTGGCGGTAAAAGCAGGCCACATGGGAGTCTTCGAGCTCCTTCTTGAGAAGAGGGCTGATGTGAACAAGCCGGGACTCATCGGTGGTGTGGTTCCGCTCCATGTTGCGGCTTGGCAGGGCAACATGGTGGCCTGCCGGCGTCTGATTGACGCCGGCGCGGACGTCCGAAAGAAGACGTCCGCGGGATGGACTCCCTTGCACTATGCCGCACGCCATGGGCGTTTAGAATTCATCTCCCTCTTTCTGGCAGAGGGTTGCGATGTCAATGCGAGGGACGCTAAGGGGATGACGCCGCTTCACCTGGCGTTGGAGTTCACCACGCCGAAGGTAGCGCTGTTCTTAATCGATTCGGGCGCAGATGTGCTGATTCCTGATGGCAAGAACGTTACGACCTTTGAGAAGGCGTGCCGATTGTCCTCATTGCCGACGGTGAAAAGCATTCTTTCCAGGATGCCGCCTGATAACGGCAGTGCTCGCCAGCAGCTTCTGAAGAAAGGGCTTAATCGCGCGTTTATCCAGGACTTTGTGGAGTTGGAGCGCTTCTTGGTTGAACAGGGGGCGGACCTCGACATTCGAATGGACGAGAGGTACACGCCCCTCCATTTTTCCGCGGAGTATGGATTTGAGGATTCAGTGGCGCTGCTTCTAGAAAATGGTGTGGACGTAAGTTCGAGGACGGACGTGGCGCGCTGGACCCCGCTTCACTTCGCGTGCCTGAACGCTCATCTGGGAGTAGTGAGAATGCTGTGCGAGCATGGGGCTGAAATTGATGCTCTGGACGGGATGAATCGCACGCCTTTGCATCTCGCGGCAATCTCGGGAGATGTTTCGGTCGTAACGGAGCTCGTGCGGCATGGCGCCGATACGAGCTTGCAGGATAAGGATGGGAATACGCCGTTGCATCATGCCGTGACCGTGGGTAATCGCAAAATGCTCCAGCAGCTCGTCCGTGCGGCCCCTACCGACTTGGACTTGGACAACGCCTTCGGCAGGACGCCGCTTCAGATTGCGATGGGTCTCGGTCGTCCCGAGCTCGCAAAGCTATTGGCCGTCCAGCCGCCGGGAGGAACTGCGGAATCCACCTTCGAAGGCATTGATGATGCGGTGAAGGCGGCACTGCTCACCGGGGTCCCTGAGGGCGAGATCAAGGCCCGGCGGGCGGAGGTCGAGCGGTATCTCAAGGCTGGCGAGCGGCCCCTGCACATTGTTGCCCGAGAGGGTTCGGCAGGCGCGGCACAGAAGATCCTTGCGGCTGACGCCAGCGAACTGACCGCAAGGGACAAGTACGGCTACCTCCCAATACATATCGCCGCGAACATGGGCCATGCTGGACTCGTGGCATCGTTCGTCGACCACGGCGTGCCTGTTGGCGATCAGACGAACACGGCGAAGTGGAGTCCTCTGCATTTTGCGGCATCGGGAGGCCACGTTGATGTCGTCGAGGTACTGTTGGCTGCGCAGGCGGATGCCGAAGCCAAGGACGGAAACGGCCGGACGGCGCTGGACGTGGCCTCATTCCATGGCAAGAACGACATCGTGGCATTGTTGCGAGACCGCCTGCCTTCGCGGTAGAAGTGCGGCGCACCTGAGTTCACCGATCATTTCGATGCGCTCGTAGTCTCGTACGCCTTCTTCAGCTTCGATTGGGCACTGGACGTTGATGTGCGCACGAGAGGTTCCCGCTGGGACAGCGGCCACCGTCACCATGCTCGACCGTCTTGGGTCGTCTCGAAGAGGGAAGTGAGATACGTGCTCGAAAACAGCGCCCTTTCCCGCGTATAATCAGATCCAAGCAGGGCGGCAGTTTTGGGGACGGCCGTTCTGCTTTCTTCTATTGCGGGCATCTGGGCCCGTGCGCGCATGTTTCCATAACCTGTTTGGAACCAAGGACTTATCACCTAGGGGTTTTGGGCAAAGATGTACTACGGCTGGAAGATTGTCGGGGCCACATTCGCGACGTGGTTCATTTCCGTCGGGTTTCTGTTCTATTCCTACGGCGTCTTCTTCCCCGCGCTTGAGGAGGACTTTGGCGGCAGTCGTTTCGCCATCTCCACGGGCCTGGCCATCATGAACATTGCGATGGGCCTGCTCGCGCCGTTCATCGGCCGCGCCATCGACACGTGGTCCATTCGGTGGATAATGCTTATCGGGACGGCGTGCATGTCCGCGGGCTTTCTCGCCGCATCCCGCATCACCGCGCTCTGGCAGTTCTACATCCTGCTGGGATCGCTGCTGGGAATCGGCGCGAGCATGATCGGCCAGTTGCCGAATTCGACGCTTGTGTCGAACTGGTTCATCAAACGCCGCGGGACCGCCCTAGGCGTCGCGACAATGGGCATCTCGCTGTCCGGCGTGATCATGGCGCCCTTGACGTCATGGTTGATCGCCAACTACGGATGGCGAACGACTTTCGTCGTCTTCGGCTGCCTCTCGGCGAGCATAGCGATGCCGTTGGTTGGTCTTATTGTGGTGAACCGGCCGGAGGACATGGGCCTGCATCCGGACGGCGCTTCAGAGGCCCCCTTCGAACCTGGCTGGAAACAGACCGCCCATGGTTCCGCTTCAGTCGCGCGGACACGAAATGAGTATGCGGGTCTTAGGACCGCAGACGTTATCAAGGACGCCAGGTTTTGGGCGATCACGCTCACGGTCTCATTGATTTTCTTTGCGACAAGCGCTGTGTTGATACACATGATTCCGCATGCAAGAGACCTCGGCATCACTCCAGTTCGTGCAGCCTACGTGCTGACTGCATGTGCGGGCGTCGGCATGTTTGGCAAGGTGCTCTTCGGTTATCTAACTGATTTCGTCGATACGCGGGCGGCTCTCATGGTGAGCATCGGTTTTCAGGTCTGCGGGATCCTCCTCCTTCTGATTGCGAAGTCGTATCCGATGCTTATTCTCGTAGGGGCCGTATTCGGCATGGGCATGGGCGGCATGGTGCCCCTATGGGGGTCGTTGATCGGCCAGCATTTCGGGCGGGAGTCGTTTGGGCGCGTCATGGGCCTCATGGGGCCGTGCATGCTGCCGATACAGGTGGTGGGCGTGCCCTACGCCGGACTGGTGCACGATCTGACGGGGGAGTACACCATCGCCTATTGGACCTATCTGGGCGTCTATTTGTTGGCCACCATCTGCCTGCTGACGCTACGCCGTCCCGCACCAGAGCAAAGCAATTTGCCCTTCGCCGCCAGATGGCAGGGCATTCACAAGTGAGTTTGCACCGTCCAAGGTCTATAGTGGTCGCGGAACTGAAAGGGGGCAGGAATCTCTAGATGAATATCGAAGAGATACCGGCTGAGGGCTACGAAAGGGTCGTCCATTGCACCGACACTGACTCGGGGCTGAACGCGTTAGTCTCGGTCCATGACACGACGCTGGGACCCGCGCTGGGCGGCGTGCGGATGCTGCCCTATGGAAGCGAGGAGGAAGCGTTGGCGGATGCCAACCGTCTGGCGAAGGCAATGACCTACAAGGCCGCCGTCGCGCGGACGGGACAAGGCGGCGGCAAGGGAGTGATCGTCGGCGACCCGTTGGCGAAGACCGAAGCGATGATGCTGGCGATGGGCCGCTTCATCGATTCGCTAGACGGCCAATTCATCGCGGCCGAAGACATGAACCTGACCGTCGCCGACCTCGAGACCATGGCGCGCGAAACGCGCTGGGTCTCAGGCCTGTCGCAGGAACGGGGATCGAGCGGGAACCCGTCGCCGCTGACGGCGCTGGGCTGTCTTGTCGGCATGCGGGCCTCCGCAAACGAGGTTTTCGGGACCGAATCGATCTCGGGGCGCTCCGTCGCGGTGCAGGGGGTCGGCGCGGTGGGCAGCGTGCTGGCCAAGTTGTGTATCGAAGAAGGCGCCGAGGTGAGCGTCTGCGATCTCGATGCTGAAAAGGCCCGCCGCTTTGCCGAGGCAAATGGGGCAACGGCGCTGGAGGGGCCTGGCGCCTGTCTAAGCCATCCGTGCGATATCTTTTCCCCCTGTGCGCTAGGCGGCATTCTGAACGCCGAAACGATCCCGAAGCTGCAGTGCCGAATCGTTGCAGGGGCGGCGAACAACCAACTCGACGGGCCGGGCGATGCCGAACTATTGCAGAAACGGGGCATCTTGTATGCGCCGGACTACGTCATTAACGCCGGTGGAATTATCAATATCGCCTGCGAATTCGCGCCCGAGGGTTACAGCGACGCGGCGGCCCGGGAGCGGGTGAAGGGCATCGGGACGGCCCTAAAGGACGTCTACCGCATTTCCGCCGAGGACGGCGTCTCAGCCGCCGCTGCCGCCGACCGGCTTGCGCAGACCCGTCTCGCCGAGGGCGGGGGTGCCAATTCGCCCGGCGGTTAATCATGATCGGTGCATTGCCCCAGCAGGGCGGGGTATACGGCCCAGATCCTCGAGTAAAGTTAGCGATCTGGAAGCGTACTGCGTAGGACTTTGTTGATCCTCGCTACGATGTGTGTTAGAGTCCTGTATCCATGCCGGTATAAGGATTCCCCATCGGCGTGCCCGGGTGCTGGACTTGATTGCGCCCACCATACTCATGCGAAGGGAGGTTGGTTTCGAGTGACGAAAGTTCGTGTCAGGCCAGATGAGCCTTTTGAAAAGGCGTTGCGCCGATTCAAGAAGAAGTGCAACAAGGAAGGGCTCATGCAGCGCTTGAAAGAGGTGAAGCATTACGAGAAACCCAGCGAACGCCGCCGGCGCAAGTTGGCCAAGGCCATAGCGAGGCAAGCGGCGTCGACAGAGTAGATGTCCTTATAAGTGTATAGGTGACTGGGCAGGACTGCGTGGCAGTCCTGCCCATCTTTTTTTGTGACTATGTCTCCCGCCCCGCCAGATCGAGAAGACGCAGAGGAATTCTCCGTTACTCCCGAAGAGGTGCGGCTGCGTCTCGACGTCTTTCTGGCCGGCCGGATTGAGGACGCCTCGCGCTCGTTCATCAAGCAGGCGATCAAGGATGAGCGGGTGATGGTGAACGGGCGGGTCGTAACGCGGCCGGGCAAGACGCTTTCGGCCGACGACCGCGTGGACGTCCGGCTGCCGCCTGCGCCGTCTACCGAGCTGCTGCCTGAAGATATCCAATTGGACGTGGTCCACGAAGACGGCGACATCCTCGTCGTCAACAAACCTTCGGGGCTCGTGGTACATCCTGCGCCGGGTCACCCGTCAGGCACCTTGGTGAACGCGGTGCTTCATCATTGCAAGGTCCTTTGCGGCCTGGAGGACACAGGCGTCGACGCCCAACGTCCGGGCATCGTGCACCGGCTCGACCGTTTTACCTCGGGGGTGATGGTTGTTGCGAAGAGTCGAAGGGCCTTCGACCATCTGTCCGACCAGGCCCGCCGCCATGCCTTTGACCGCCGCTACGTTGCACTCATCCAGGGAGAATTCAAAGAAGGCGCGGGGGTGATCCGGGCCCCGATCGGCCGCAGCTTGTCGGACCGGAAACGCATGAGCATTACGTCGGTCAAAGCCCGGGAGGCCGTGACACGTTTCCGCGTGCGGGAGCGTTTCGGCGCCGCATCGTATGTGGAACTGAAGCTTGAGACCGGCAGGACGCACCAGATTCGGGTCCATATGCGTTTCGCAGGCCGGCCGATACTCGGCGACGCGATCTATGGCGTGACGGATTTCTCAGACTGGGCGGTTTCGCCGGAGTTGCGCGAAGCCCTGGGGGGGTTGGAGGGGCAGGCGCTGCATGCCGAACTCTTGGGGCTCACCCACCCGGAGAGCGGTGAGCGGCTCACATTCGAAGCGCCCCCCCCGCAGGACTTTCAGAATGCGCTGAATGAGCTTCGGAAGCCGCAGCCGCAATAGCTCGACAAGGGACCCCTCGCGCGGGAACGTCCGGCCCCATATCGCAACGCCTACCATCTGGACTCGCGGCGCTCTATAGTGTCTCTCAAGTGCGCGGTGGTTTTCGCAGGAGAAGGGCGCCCATGATCATCACGTTTATCGTTCCGATATGCGACGAACGCGAAGCGATCGGGCCTCTCGTCGAGGCGATTCGGGCCAACTGTGCCAGCCCCGCGCCGAGGATTATCCTGGTCAACGACGGGAGTACGGACGGGTCCAGGGAGGCGGTGGATGGCCTTGCGGCCCGACTCGAAGGCGTAGAGGCCGTACATTTCGATCGGAACCGGGGAAAAACGGCGGCGTTGGCGGCGGGGTTTTCGATGGCGGAGGGGGAGGTCGTATTTACGCTGGACGGAGACCTTCAGGACGACCCCAGTGAGATTCCCCGGTTTTTGGCCGAGCTGGACAAGGGCTATGACCTGGTGTGCGGCTGGAAATCCGTTCGCCGCGACCCTTGGAGCAGGCGCGTTCTTTCACGCTTCTATAACTGGGTAGTGGGACGGATGTTTAGGCTGACGCTGCACGACGTCAATTGCGGGTTCAAGGCGATGAAGCTCGAAGTCGCCAAGAGTTTGGATATGCGCCATGACTATCACCGCCTCATACCCGTACTCGCGGCGAAGCAAGGCTATCGAGTGACCGAAATTGAAGTCAGGCACCACGCTCGGCGTTACGGCAGATCGAAGTACGGTCTCGAGCGTTACTGGCGAAGTCTGCGCGACGTGGTTCGGCTTCGCTTGGAATCGCGCAGGAAATAAGAAGATGCAGCCCGATACGCCTCGGGCGGGCCCATCTAGCCGGACTCCTAGAATTCCTCTCCTGAGCGCGCCTGAATACGGGCGACACTTCGGCCAAGTGCGGCTTCAGCGAGGCCAATTTCGGATTTGCCGGAAGCTTTGAGCAACTGCTCCGTAGAGCGTTCGAGGGCGGCTTGGGCGCGTTCCTCATCGATGTTCTCGGCAAGTTCCATCGTATCCGCCAGAATGAGGATGTGATCGTTGAGTATCTCGGCGAAGCCATCGTGGACTGCGAAAAACTTCGACTCGTCGTTGGCGTCATAGGCGACAATGACCCCGTTTCCGAGAGCGGACAACAGGGGCGTATGCCCGGGGAGAACGGTAAAGACACCCGCAGCGCCGGGAATGATGATTTCTTCCGCCTCGTAGGAGACGGGCGCATGCCCCGGCGCGCGCAATTCGAGTTGTAGGCGTCGTTCAGCCACGGTCACCGGCTCCGTATAGTTTCAGCTTTTTCTATTGCGTCCTCGATGGGGCCGCAATAGAAAAAGGCCGCTTCGGGCAGGCCGTCGTGTTTTCCCTCGAGGATTTCGGAGAAACTTCGAATGGTGTCTTCAATCGGGACGTATTGACCCGCCATGCCCGTGAACTGCTCGGCGACGGCGAAGGCCTGGGACAGAAAGCGCTGAATACGCCGTGCCCGGTTTACGATGAGCTTGTCCTCTTCGGAAAGCTCGTCCATGCCAAGGATGGCGATGATGTCCTGGAGGTCCTTGTGGCGCTGCAGGATCTCTTGGACGCCCCGTGCTACGCGGTAATGCTCTTCACCGACGACACGCGCGTCGAGAATACGGCTGGTCGAGTCCAAGGGGTCGACGGCAGGATAGATGCCCAATTCGACGATCGGGCGGGACAGGACCGTCGTTGCGTCAAGGTGGGCGAAAGTCGTGGCCGGCGCAGGGTCGGTGAGGTCATCGGCCGGGACGTAGATGGCTTGGACTGACGTAATCGAGCCCTTTTTCGTGGTGGTGATGCGCTCTTGCAGCTCGCCCATCTCCGTGGCGAGTGTGGGTTGGTAGCCGACGGCGCTGGGCATGCGGCCGAGGAGCGCGGAGACTTCGGATCCGGCCTGTGTGAAACGGAAAATGTTGTCGATGAAGAGGAGCACGTCCTGGCCCATCTCGTCGCGGAAGTACTCGGCGACGGTGAGGGCCGTCAACCCGACCCGGGCGCGGGCGCCCGGGGGTTCTGTCATTTGCCCGAAAATAAGGGCGGTCTTGTCGATTACGCCCGACTCGGTCATTTCGAGAAAGAGGTCGTTCCCCTCGCGGGTGCGTTCGCCCACGCCCGCGAACACGGAGTAGCCCCCGTGCTGCTTGGCGACGTTATTGATGAGTTCCTGGATAAGGACTGTCTTCCCGACGCCCGCGCCGCCGAAGAGGCCAGTCTTTCCCCCTTTTGAATAGGGTGCG
>SDBV01006920.1_pt1 | contig 15593 bp, 7 predicted proteins | sample 2277081 | NCBI WGS metagenome assembly SDBV01 (sample SAMN10402039, study PRJNA504765) | marine sediment metagenome | isolation source: marine sediment core GS10_PC15, 223 cmbsf | place: Arctic Ocean: Southern Knipovich Ridge | collected 2010
CGCGTCGCGCCCGAATTCGAGCTCGACCGACTCGGTGCCCAACAGCGCCTTATACTGCTTGGTCAACGCGCTGTTGGGCTCGGTCAGGATGCGCACGAAGTCGTCCTTGGTCAGAGGCTGTAGTTCGACGCGAATCGGAAACCGTCCTTGCAGCTCGGGCATCAGGTCGCTCGGTTTGGCCCGATGAAAGGCGCCGGCCGCCACGAACAGAATGTGGTCCGTCTTGACATTTCCGTACTTGGTCTGAACCGTCGTGCCTTCGACGATGGGCAGCAGGTCTCGCTGCACGCCGGAGCGCGAGACGTCGGCCCCGCGCGCGTCGCTGGCAACCACTTTGTCGAGTTCGTCGATGAACACGATGCCCAGGTCCTCGGCCAGCTCGATCGCCTGGGCGTTGACTTTTTCCTGGTTCACCAGCGCGTCGCACTCCTGCTCGAAGATCACCTTGCGCGCTTCCTCGACGGTCAATTCGCGCTTGGTCGATTGCTTGGGCAGGAACTTCTCGAACATGCCCTGCAAGTCGAAATCCGCCTGCTCGAGCCCCATGCCGGTGAACATCATTGGCGTACTCTTTTGCTCGATGAGCACTTCGACTTTGCGGTCCTCCATTTCGCCGGCCGCCAGCATGGCGCGCAGCTTCTCGCGAGTGCGCTGGTATCGCTCGGGCGAATTGGGTGTGTCGGCGCCGACGTCGTACGCCACGGGCGCCGGGGCCAGAAGATCCAGCATTCGTTCCTCGACCCGGCGGCGGGCCTCCTGTTCGACGCTGTTGCGCTCCGTTTCGCGAACCAGGCTGATCGCGTTTTCGACCAGATCGCGAATCATGCTCTCGACGTCGCGGCCGTAGTAGCCGACTTCGGTGTACTTCGAGGCCTCGACTTTGATGAACGGCGCGCCGGTGAGCCGAGCCAGACGGCGGGCGATTTCCGTCTTGCCCACGCCGGTCGGTCCGATCATCAGGATGTTCTTGGGCACGATCTCGCCGCGCATCTCCGGCGCGAGCTGCTGCCGCCGCCAGCGATTGCGCACGGCGATGGCCACCGCCCGCTTGGCATCCTGCTGGGCGATGATGTGCTGATCGAGTTGGGCGACGATCTCGCGGGGCGTCAGGTTTCGCACGTCAACTCCTCGACGACGATGTTGGCATTGGTAAAAACGTCGATCCCCGCGGCGATTTCCAAACTGCGGCGTACGATCGCCGCGGCCTCCAGCGTCGAGTGTGCCATCAGGGCCCGCGCCGCGGCCACGGCAAAGTTGCCCCCCGAGCCAATTCCCAGCACGCCGTCGGTCGGCTGAATCACATCGCCGGTGCCGGTCACCAGCAGCGTGTGGCGGGCGTCGACCACCGCCAGCAGAGCCTCCAGCCGGCGCAGCACGCGATCGGTCCGCCATTCCTTGGCCAATTCCGTGGCGGCCCGCGGCACGTTGCCCGGAAAGTCGCGCAGCTTGGCCCCGAATCGTTCCAGCAGCGCAAACGCGTCGGCGCGTGCGCCGGCAAAGCCCGTGATGACTTTGCCCTCCATCAGCCGGCGGATCTTCACCGCATCCCCCTTCATCACCGTATTGCCGAGCGACACTTGTCCGTCGCCGCCGATGGCCACGGTCTCTTGATGCCGAACGCTCAGGATCGTCGTGCTGCGAATTTTCATGCTTGCCGGGTCCTCGGCGGTCGTTGTCTAGACAGCGTGTAGTTCCCTCTCATGCTATCCGGGCACACACGCCTCGGGCTAGGGCCGCAACGGGGAAATTGCGCGACCAAGCCGCCGCGCACGGCCCGAGGCAAACGCCTGCGAGCCGACGTCACCAGAACCGTAGACCCGGCCCCAGCGACTGGATCGGGCATCCGATGAGCCGAGCGACCGCCGCCGCCACGCCCGCGCAGCCGCCCGCGGGGCAACCTTACTGTGTTCCCGGGATGGAAATCAGTTCGTTGCCCATGCAGGTCGAAAGCTGCTGGTACAGCAACAGTTCGATGTCTTCCTGGAGGAAGTGGACCGACCCGTCGGCGAACAAGAAGTTGCACCCGGCGGTATGGTCGCTGCGGTAATTCGAACTCACGTGAAACCCGCCTTGGGTCGTCTTGCCGCGGGTCCCCGGCGCGCTTCGCTGGCTCTTGCGGCAATCCTCCAAGTGGCTTTCATCGGCTAACGAGTGCGTCACCGGCCACTTGTTCATCGGCTCAAGCGTGCAAGACATTGTGTTGGCCCAATAGAAGCCAAGCCCCCCTAGCTGCTTGAACGATGGCAGCGTGCCGACCCAGGGCTGCCAGGCAATGGTCAACTGACCGTACTGGTTGGGGGCGGCCACGTAGGTACGGGTGTTTTCGTACACGAAATTGGGAAACGTGCCCGTCCAAATCGAATCGCCAGGCTTCGCGTTACAAAGCAGCCATGCGGGGCCGTGCGCGGCCTCGCCCATGGCGATCGTCTTGCTCAACCCGTCGGTAACCCTGCGGGCGCTGACGCCCCAGTGAAAGTCGAACATGCCGCGTTCGCTGACGGGCACCAGGGGCGGGCCCGGACGTCTGCCATCTTCGAAAACGCACCACGCATCGGTCACCCCCTTGCAAAAGGCGTAGTTCGTGACGCCCAACTCCCGGTAGTCGTTGCCGACCCCGGCCGACACAAAAATGTCCGACAGGAAGTTGTCGAGGTACGGGTTTTGGCCGCCCGACGAAGGACAAACGAACGTTGGAACCGCCGTGGCCACGACTTCGGGCCGCTGCTCCATCCAGTTCCTATCGGTGTTATAGAGCCCGACGAGCCCCTGCTCCTCAAGGTACGGCATCAGCATCGAATGCGGGCTGGAATAGATATCAATGGGATTCTGCTGGTCGTTGACGGCGCCGGGCGGAAAGGTCTTGAGCGTGTCGTGGTAGTTGTGCAAGGCGATGCCGAACTGTTTGAGGTTGTTGGTGCAACTGGCGCGCCGCGCGGCCTCGCGGGCGGCCTGGATGGCCGGTAACAGCAGCGCGACCAAGATCCCGATGATGGCGATCACGACCAACAATTCCACCAGCGTAAAGGCCCTTGGCCGGTTGTCCATGGGAGCGATCCTGGACTGGGCAAATACGATTTCGGGGGGAGTGGGCGGACACGATGCCCAAGAAAGCGGCAAGGGCGTCCTTCGAATGGGCAGAGGTGCGCTACTGGCCAATTTACCTCAATGCCGCCCGTTTCACAAGAATTCCGGGTTCGGTCCCGGCCCGATCTCGGCGGTCTTGCTAGTCGGTCGGTGGCGATACGAGCTCGTTGCCCTGCATCGTCGAAAGCTGCTGGTATAGGAGCAGGCTGATATCTTCACGCAAGAAATGCACCGAGCCATCGGCCAGCAGGAAGTTGGGCCCGCCCGGATGATCGCTGCGGAAGTTGGGGGCGACGTGTTGGCCGCCGCTGGTCCCCGGGCCCCGGGTGCCCGGCGCGCCCGGTTGGCTCTTGCGGCAGTCCGAATGTCTGTTGTCATCGTGCTGGGCCTGCGTCGGCGGCCATTTGTTGATGGGCTCCAGCGTACAGGCCATCGTGTTGCCCACATGCACGAAGAGGATTTCGTTGAGCCACTTGAACGAAGGCTGCGGGGCGACCCAGGCCTGCCAGCAATTGCGAATCTGTCCGTAGCTGTCGTGGCCGGGCAACGACGTCCGCTGGTTGTCGTACGTGAAGTTAGGAAACGTGCCCGACCAGATCGTGTCGCTCGGCTTGCAGTCCGAGACCGGCCACGCCGGGCCGTGGGCCGCCTCGCCCATGGCGATCGTGTTGCTCAGGCCATCGCTGACTCGCTTGGCGCCCACGGCCCAGTTGAAGTCGAACATCCCGCGTTCGTTGGCGGGTACGCCCCGGTTGACGTCTGGACCGGGCGGTTTGTTGCCCGGAGCGAGGCAGTAGGCGTCGGTCACGCCTTTGGAAAAGGCATAGTTGGTAATGCCCAACTCGCGATAGTCGTTATACACGCTGCCGCTGATCCAAATGGCCTCGAGCAGTTGATCCAGCAACGGATTCTTGCCGCTGGCCGAAGGGCAGGCGAAGACGGGAATCGTGGTGGCGACGACTTCGGGGCGCTGGTGCCACCAGTCCTGCGACATGTCGTACAGCCCCCGCAGGCCTTCCTCCTCGAAGTAGGGCAGCAACATGGCGTGCGCGCCGGCGAAGACACCGTCGGGCGCGGACCCGCCGACCAAATCCTTGCTGCGACGCACAACGCCGCCGGGCGGAAACGTCTTGAGCGTGTCGTGGTAGTTGTGCAGCGCGATCCCGAATTGCTTCAGATTGTTGGTGCAACTCGCACGCCGGGCCGCCTCGCGGGCCGCTTGAATGGCCGGCAACAGCAGCGCCACCAGCACGCCGATGATGGCGATGACAACCAGCAGTTCCACCAGCGTGAACGCTCGTCGTTTTGCCAGTAGCGCGGGGCCGTTGGAATGGTGGACGCGCGATCACCCGAATCCCGGCCCGGTGCCGGCAAATTCACTTTCTCCTGCCGCATCGGGCCACCCGACGGAATCGCAGTAGCAAACCGACAGGCACCACGAGCCAGCAGCCTCTCGGGTCGAGGAGCCGCAAGCTCGCACGCCATGAAACCCAAAATACTATTCTGCCGGGATGTCTATGACCTCGCCGCCCTGCATCGTCGAGAGCTGTTGGTACAACAGCAGGTCGATGTTCTCTAGCAAGAAGTGCACCGAACCATCGGCGAACAGGAAGTTGCCTCCGCCCGGATGATCGCTACGGAAATTGGCCGCCAGGTGGGGCCCGCCTTGGGTCTGCGTGCCGCGGGTCCCCGGCGCGCTTCGCTGGCTCTTGCGGCAATCTTTCGGCGCCGCATCGCCATGTTGAGCCTGCGTCGGGGGCCATTTGTTCAACGGCTCGAGCGTGCTATTCATGACATTGGCAAGGTGCAGGAAGATGAACCCGTTCAGCGACTGGTACGACGGCTGTGCGGCGACCCAGGCCTGGAAGGCGATGCGTGTCCTGCCGTACGTGTCGACGTCCGGGAGGCTCGTCCGCGTGTTTTCGTACGTGAAGTTAGGAAACGAGCCTGCCCAGATCGTGTCGCTCGGCTGGCAGTTCGAGACCGGCCAGGCCGGACCGTGGGCCGCCTCGCCCATCGCCATCGTGTTGCTCAGGCCATCGGTGACCCGTTTCACGTTGACGGCCCAGTTGAAGTCAAACATTCCACGCTCGGTGATCGGAACGCCGCCGGTAACGTTGGGTCCGGGCGGCAGGTTCCCGCCGGTGCCGGCCAGGCAGTAGGCGTCCGTCACGCCCTTGCAGAAGGCGTAATTCGTCACGCCGTAGTCGCGATAATCGTTTTGGATGAAACTGGCCCAAATTCCCTCGAGCAGCAAATCGAGATACGGGTTCTCGCCGCCGGCCGAAGGACACGAGTAGACCGCAATGACCGTGTTGACGACGTCCGGGCGCTGCAGCCACCAGTTACGCTTGAAATTGTACAGCCCCTGCACGCCTTCTTCCTCGATGTAGGGCAGCAACATGGCATGCCCACTGGCGTAAATCCCTCGCTCAGGGTCGTCGTCGCCAATGAGGTCCGCGGAATCGGGGAACACAACACCGCCAGGCGGAAACGTTCTTAGCGTGTCGTGGTAGTTGAGCAGCGAGATCCCGAGTTGCTTCATATTCGACGTGCAGTTCGAACGCCGGGCCGCCTCGCGCGCCGCTTGGATTGCGGGCAACAACAGCGCTACCAGCACGCCGATAATGGCGATCACCACCAGCAATTCCACCAAGGTAAATGCCCGCGACTTTCTCATCGTATGGTTCCCCCAGATTTTGGGTCGCCGCGTTTCGAGCGAAACGCGCGCTCCCGATAAGCAATAGGCTTTCGATGCCAACGACTTCCCTGTCACCCCTTCTCTCTGTCACCCCTTCTCGACAGAAGAATTCCGGAAATCCCCTTGGATAGCGCCGGGGATATACACGTAACTCATTATCTACAGACGCGACCCCGTGTCAAGAAAACAAGCAAAAAACTCCGCCCGGTCGCTCGCCACGCGCCACCCACGTCCGCTCCACCACCGGTGGGGCCCAGCGCCGGCGGCCGTCCCAACAACCGCGGCGGCCTTGGAAGACCCCAGTTCGCCGCCCCGGGGCGTTTCTGGCGCTTTGGGCGAAACCCGGCCAGCCGCCTGAGCCAAGCACCGCAGAGTGTCAACGTTCGAAATCAACCCAACGTGACCCCCGACCGAACGATCGCGGAACAATACGGGCTAAAGCTCTTCGGCCAAGGCATCGAACAATTCGTCGCCGTAGCCCTCGCCATTGTCGGGGTCGTCATCATCGCCGGCATCCGTCGTCGCCCAAAGTGCCGCGTGCACGTCGTAGGCAGTCATCCGGCGCGAGTTGGAATGCGCGGTTTCCAGCCGTGTCGCGATACTGGCTGGCAGGGCACGATGTTTCCTCAAAGACGACGAGGAAGCCAGGCCCGAAGAGACGCCCGCGTCGCCGTCCCCGCTGCTGCCATCGTCATCAAATGTGCCGCCGAGCATGACCACGCCACCTCCCGGCGCGAAGGGTCCGCCGCTGGAGATATCGATCGCGGTGATTCCGGAAGTGCCGTCGCCGAGAAACACGAGAAAAACATCGAAAAGGTCGACTGCACCGCTCTTGTTATAGTCGTAGATGTAGGTCACCGGCGGCGCAGGTGGGTGGGTCTCGTTGTATATGGGAAAGGCATCGGAGAGGTCGGCGATCAGATCGTTGCTGTTGGCGACCACGTTGCCGAAGAAGAACACGTCCGTCGCGGCCAAGCCAGTGTTGGCGGTATCCAGCACCTGCACTTCGAGCCAAGTGTTCGTAATGTCGCCGTCGGACCAGGTGATCTCGACGCGGTCGGACCCACTCGTGCCCGCGCCGATGCGTACCGAGACCGCGCTGGGGGCTGGCGCGCTCGCCCAACTGGACGGCGTGTCGTTGTCGCCGACTTTGAACACAAAGTCCGCCGCCGTAATCGATGTGTGGTCGCCTCCGCCATCGATGTCGACCATGATCCCGTTGATGCCCTTGTCGTAGGGGGTCGAATTGGCGAAGCCAGCCGCGCCTGTGCCCGGCAGGTAAGCACTCTTGCTGGTGTCGATCGCCAAGTCGTCGCTGGCGTTGATGTCCGTGTTACCGCCGTCGTAGTACGAGTTATTGTAAAACACGCTGCGGCCGGCGACGATCGACGAGTAGCCAAATGCGCCCTGGCTGGCGTTGTAGTACGTGCCGCTGGAGCCGGTTTCCAACTTGACCGCGCGGACCATATAGACGCGCGGGCCCGCGCCGGCGCCCAAATCGGTGAAGCTGATGTCGTCTACCGGGTCGGACGTGTTGAGTTTGACCAGCAAGTCGGCGTCCGGGCCACCGTAGACGTTGTAACCGAGCACGGTCTCATCGGTCGAGCGGTCCCAGGTGACGACAATGTCGCCGCCACTGGGCGCGGCGCTGACGTTGCTGGGAGGTTGGACCACGTGCAACCGCAAGCTGGGATCGCCCATCAGGGTCCTAAAGGTGCTGATGTCGGCCGGCGACGAGTCCGGGCCGCCATTGAGGCTATACGCCACGCTCTCGCCGATCGTGCCGCCCAGGCCCATGAGGTGCCAAGACCACTGGGGTTGGTCGCCAAAGTCGCCATAGGCGGTCCCGAGGCCGTATCCCTGGCCCGCCAGCGGAGCGCGGAGGAAGCTGTCGGCCACGTCCCAGTCACCGAAATAACTGCCGAAGAACGTCGAGAACACGATCCTTGACTCGTAGTTCGACATGAAGTCGGCCGTGGTTCCGATCCCGAAGGCGGACGTAAAGGTGCCGCCGCCGTCGCCATGGCCAAACAGAAAGCTGTTAGGCTCTTGGCTGTCAACCAAATAGTCGCCGATCGCGATATTGGGCTCCCCAAACAGTGCCGCAAAGTTGCCAAACCCGACCATGGCGCCACCCTTGATTCCGTTGCCAAATTCCGAGTCGATCACGCCACGTCGCGCCACGGTGAATTCCCCGTGGCGAAATTGGTGATCGCGGTCGAGATATCTTCGCATCAGCTCTGTTTCGTCGAACAGGTACGTGCCGCCGAGCGTCATGCCAAACATGTCAACTCGGCCGACCGCCAGCTCCGGCGCCCGGCCATCGGCCAGGTCGCTGTGGTCAAACTTGCCGTCCCCCACCCCATTCCATTGCCGCTCCGGCTCGGCTGTGTGATTGGCGAGAGGCGAATAGTAGACGTCGTCCGTCCAAATACCGCCGTTCATGTCGCCGTAGTACACGTCGGTCGGGTAGGCGCCTGTGTGATCCGTGTGATTATCCACGTTGATGTGACCCGAATAAGGAACGGCCAGATGGCCGAGCAACAGAACTTGCTTGACGTCGGCGGGAGCGGCATTGTACGCCGTCTGAATCAAGGTCTTGACGTCGGCGACGCTGGCGGTGCGGGCGACATCGTGGCGGATGACGTCCCAGCCGTCGCCAACGAGATCCAGTTTCAAACGTGTGATCTCGTCGGCCAGGCTAATAGAAAATGTGTCGTCGACGAGCAGCACGATCGTGCGGGGATCTTCCGACAGTGGGACATTGATTCCGGCGTAGACATAGCCATTGGCAACAAATGCTAGAGAACCACCTAAGAGTTGGTTCTGGACAATCTTGTACTCGTACGCCGATTCGTCCGAAACGTCCGTGTCGGGGTAGCCTGTGGAATTACCGGGCGGCGTGGCGATGGACGTTCCCCAATCCGTCTCTCCCTTCGCCCGTCGATAGACCTCGTACCCTGTGGCTTCGATGTCCTCCGGCCATTCTAGTACGATGGCCAGCGGGGAGGTCTGAAGGGACGCGCTGGCCTCGACAACTCGATCTTCCGCGTAGTAAGGGGCCGTGAACCTCTCGCTGTCGAGCGAACTGCCGTCGCCGTTAATCGCCCGCATCCTGTAGAAACTCTTTTCATACACGTTCTTAGTGAAACTGTGCCGTCCGAGCGAATCAATAATCACGGAACCGATGCCAAACGATGCGAACGGCGCCCAGCCGTCGATGCCGTTATCGGACGCCTCAATCTCGAAGGAGAGGGCCGCGGGCACCGGTGGCTGGTCCCACGCAATTACATTGTTATTGCTTCCGATGGATGCGGTGACATTTTCGGGCGCAAACGGCTCATCGTCAAATATACGAACCGTCAGCGGCAGGGCCGACGGCGATCCGGGAGCGCCGGTGACCGTGGCCGTTATCTCAACCAGTGCCGTCTGCAGCGGGTAATCGTGTGTGACGATTGCCGGAAGCTCGCGCGTGGGATTGACGTTGCGCAGCTCGGACGTGTCGTCACCCCAGTCGATCAGCCTGTTGTTATTCACCGCCGGGTTTGTGTTGTCGGTCGAGATCAACGTCAGGCTGTAAGTGACGTCGGCATTGACCTCAACTTCGCCGGTCAGACCGAAGCCATCATCGACGAACACGTCGGTGCGGTAAGTGGTATAGGTATTGTCCGGCCGGAAGACGCGGCCCCATGCCTGCTGCAATCCGCCGCTGGTGAAGGTCAAGGCCTCGGTGGCGATCGTGTCTGCCTCGGCATAGGTCGCGAACAGGGCACCCTCTGTATATGCGAAGTCGTAGTGGAGCTCGCCGGGGGACGGATTGTCCAATACGAAGTCTTCCGGATAACCGAGAAAAACATTGCGCGGGATGAGCTGGTGCAGCCCATCGCGGGCGGCCGGCGTGTCGGTTACTTCGTCGGCATACGTCGGCGCGCCCTCGCCGAGACCCGTCACGATCGTATCCAAGCCATCGCCGCCGAAAAGCGTGTCATCGCCGTCGCCGCCTTGCAAGAAGTCGTCACCATCGCCGCCGAAAAGCGTGTCATCGCCGCCGCCGCCTTTGAGCAGGACACCAAGATCATTGGCCGTAAGGGTGTCGTTGTTGTCCGTGCCGATAAGGGTGGTGATGGAGTCGGATGCGCCTGTGAACCAGAGCTTATATTTAGCGCCTACGTGCCGTAGGATGTCGGAGTTCAGATCGACGTCTAAATCGTCGGCGAAGACCGGCCACCCCGCAAAGCTGAGAATATCGTCCTGGCCTCCGGTTTGATCGATCGTGTACTCGCGATAGCGAAAGATGCTGATGGTATATCCGATCACGTACGTATTCTGCCCCGAGTCGCCGCGCAGAGTCGCTGACGCGGAAGCCGTGTTGGCAGTGATCGTGTCGTCGCCTGCGCCACCAGACAGGATGTTGGTTACCGATGTCTGGCCGCCGGTCATCGTGATGTCGTCGTTGCCATCGCCCCCGGCGATTTCAACACTACTCAGGAATGAATACGAGATTGTCGTGGCGTTGACGGTCGCCGTGAACTGTTCCAGCGTCATCGTGTCGTTTCCAGCGCTTCCATTGACAAGCAAACTGCTCCCGCTGATCGACGAGGCGTTGACTGTCACGGTGGCAGGCAGCGCGCCGCTATCGGGGTGCGTGAGCGTGAAGTCGTCTGCGCCGGAATTGCCAATGAGCGTCAGCGACTGGATGTTCGTGAAATGGGTGAGATTGCCGTTGAGCGTCACATTGCCGCTGGCGTCGGTGCCCGTGACGTCGAACGACTCGGCGCTCGACGTTCCCTCGACTGCCAACGAGTTCGTACTACTGCTGCTTCCCAGGGTGTTGATGGTGCTGGGCGTCGGCGCCGTGACCGCGACCGTGAAATTCGTGTCGCCGCCGCTGCTGGCATCGACGGTCAGTGTGGTAACGTTCGCATAGTTGATTGGCGCCGCGCTGCCCACGATCACCGTCGCGTCGTCAATCGCGACGTTCTGGCTGGTGCCGTTGCCATTGATCAGCAAGGTGTTGGCGCCGGTGGCCAGGTTCAGGTCCAGGTTCGGTAACGTCGTGACGGGAGTTGGCAAGTTGATCTCCACGGCGTCGCTGCCCGACTGGCCATCGACCGAAAGCGCATCGACGCCGGTATACGTGATCGTCGTCGTATCGACGACGACTTGCGTGTTGTCGATCGTGACGGTTTGGCCGGCGCTGCCCAGGGTCAACACCAGATCGGTGTCGTTGCCGGTCAAGCCAACGGCGCCCGCGCCGTCGTTCCAATACACGGTATCCAGATTGTCGGCCGTGATGTCATTGTTGGCGGTTCCGGCGGTGATCGTGTCGGCTCCGCCCTGGCCGTCGATTGTACTGTCGGCCCCATCGATAGCGGTGATCGCGTCGGAGAACTGGCTGCCCGACACCGTCCGCGCCGCGCCGCCCGATACACTGTATGAGAGCGTCGAGTCGATCATCGCAGTGAATGCAACCGGCTCGACGGCGGATAGATCGATTAGCTCGGTGCCGGAACCGCCGACTACGACGATGTGTTCGACGCTGCTGGCGGAAAGCGGTCCCGAAGTCGGGTCGAGGCCGTTGATGAGCACCAATCCGCTTGCCGCCGTAATCGTGATGTCCTCGTCTCCGCTGACGTCGAGCGTACCGGACAAAAAGCTCGAGGTCACGCTTAGCAATTGTCGCGATTCGAGCAGTTCGGGACCTCTTACTCTGAATTTCGGCAGTGCCTGGGGTCGGTTGCGCGGGGCCGATCGATTCCGGCGCCTGTGCCACGGAAAACTGATCATCGCGTCCTCCTCTCACGAATCAAATGCTGGTTGTTCCTGACGAGCCACGAAGGGCATGGTCGATAGGCCCTTGTTGCCCCACGGCCGTGACCAAGCCTCCGCTCGATGCGAGTTGAGAAAACTCTGATGCCGCTGCGCCGGTCGCGCCGGACCGCACGTGCATCGATGCTGCGAGAAACTGTTCCGCCTTTGAGATAGACACTCCCCCGTCCCGTGCGCGCATTAGAGCCCCCGTACGAAGTAGTGTCAACAAACTACGAAAGGCCGCCAGGCGAGTGGGTAAAGCGGGGAGAGATGCGACAGGCAGTGAAGAGTGGATTGCTCACGCGATCAACGGCGCACTGTCCGCAAGCAGCGCGAGGCTCGCCGAGGGTTCGCTGCGCAGGAATTCGGCGGCGCGGTCTTCGGGCACCGGTTGTCCTCGTTCGGCCATTGGCTCGCATTTCGTGAGCCGGTGAACGATCCCGACTAGCCCCCGCCGATGTCGCCTTCCAGGCGGTCGCCAAACGACGTCTCCGATTCCAACGCGGCTGCCAAACGGCGCAGGTAGTCGCGCCTGGGTATTTCCTCGGCGCCCAGCGACTCGGTCAGCGGCGTGCGCTGCTGAATGTCGAACAGCGTGTAGCCGCGGGCCCGCAGGTGCGCGACCAGGTGGACCAGCGCCACCTTGGAGGCGTCGCGCACGCGAAAAAACATTGATTCTCCGGAGTACAGGCCGCCGATCGTCACGCCGTACGTCCCGCCGGCCAATTTGCCCTGGCACCATACTTCGACGCTGTGGGCGTGTCCCGCTTCGTGGAGCCGGGTGTAGGCCTCGATCATCTTGGGCGTCAGCCAGGTATTGCCGCTGCGCCCGGCGGCCGAAGCGCAACCTTCGATCACGCCGGCGAAATCGCGGTCGCAGGTCACCTCGAACTGGCCGCCGCGACACGTCCGAGCCAGCCGCCGCGGGACCCGGAAGTGGGCCAGTTCGAAGACCGCCCGCGGATCCGGCGACCACCAGACGACGATGTCGGCCCCCTCGAAAATCGGCCAGGGGAAGATACCGTGCGGATAGGCGTCCAGCAGCCACGCGCTGCTCAACTGGCCGCCAAACATCACCACGCCCTCGGGCTCGGCGAGCTCGGCCGGCGGAAAGAAATTCGACTTGGGAAGCACAAATTCCACGCGTCACCCGACCAGCGATGCAAAAGACCGCGTCACAGCACTCTTTGATGCTAAATCAGGGCGGCTAAAAATGCCACAGGCACCCGGAGGCTGGAGGCCGGAGGCTGGAGGGAGGAGGCTGGAGGAGTTGTCCGTTGTCCCTCCGGCCTCCAGCCTTATGCCGGTGGCCGAACCGGATCCTTGATCAAAAAAAACTGGCGGCCGTATAATCACCTGTTGCCATGCTGCCCATCTAACAAGGAATCTATCGGGGCAATAGCCCACGGAGGAGCACGTTTTGTCTCAAGGAGCGTCGTTCGACACCAAGCAGCGGATCAAGCAGGCGATCGATATCGTCGATCTGGCGGGCAGTTATCTATCCTTGCGCCGCGCCGGGCGAGGATTCGTCGCGCTGTGCCCGTGGCACGACGACACGCGGCCCAGCTTGCAGGTGAATCCCGAGCGGCAGTCGTTCAAGTGCTGGGTGTGCGACATCGGCGGCGACATCTTCAGCTTCCTGATGAAGATCGAAGGCGTGAGCTTTCCCGAAGCGCTGGCCATGCTGGCCGATCGGGCCAATATCTCGCTCGAGCCGCTCGGGCGTGCCGCGCCGACCACTGCGGCCGACGACAAACGCGTATTGTACCAGGCCATGGCTTGGGCCGATGCAAAGTATCACGACTGCCTGTTGAACGATCCGGCGGCGGCCGCGGCACGCACCTATCTGGCCGACCGCGACATCGGCCCCGAGAGCATCCGCCGCTTTCAACTCGGCTTTGCGCCCGAGCGCTGGGAGTGGATCCAGGAGCGTGCCGCCGGCACTAGTTTCTCCAGAGCGATCCTCGAGCGGATCGGGCTGATTACCGAGCGGCAGCAAGGCCCCGGCTATTACGATCGCTTCCGCGGACGGCTGCTGTTTCCGATTTTCGACGCGCAAGGTCGAGGCGTGGGACTGGGCGGGCGCGTCTTGCCGCAGTCGGCGCCCGAGAAGGCGGCCAAATACGTCAATTCGCCGGAGACGCCGCTATTCTCCAAAAGCAACTTGCTCTACGGGCTCAACATGGCCCGAGACGCGATCCGCAAAGCTGGCACGGCGCTGGTCGTCGAAGGCTACACCGATTGCATCGCGGCGCACCGGTTTGGATTCGAAAACACGGTGGCCGTGCTCGGCACGGCACTGGGCGCGAGCCACATTCGCGTGCTACGCCGCTTCGCCGACCGGGTGCGCGTAGTGCTGGTGCTCGACGGGGATGAAGCCGGGCGGAGACGAGCCAAAGAGGTGCTGGAACTGTTCGTGGCCGCGAACGTCGACTTGCGCGTGTTGACGTTGCCCGAGGGAATCGACCCGGCCGACTACCTGAGGGCCCATGGAGCGGCGGCATTCGAGGATCTGGTGCGCTCGGCGGTCGATGCCCTGACGCACGCGTTTCGCACCGCCACCGATGGGGTGGATCTGCAAGCAGACGTGCAAGCGTCGACGCATGCACTGGAGCAGTTGGTCGCTACGATCGCCAGAGCGCCGAGACTGCGTGCCGACACGCTTACCGAAGACCGTCTGCGCGAGGAAAGATTCGTGCTGCGCCTGGCGAACGAATTTCGGGTTCCCGAGGAACAGGTTCGCGGCCTGATCACCAAACTACGGCGAAAATCGGGCACCAGGGCAACTGCTCGCACCGACGCTGTGCCCGCTAGCGTGCGCGAAACGATCGATCCTTTGGAACGCGAGTTGCTGGAGATCCTGGTGCAGTCGCCCACCATGGTTGAGCAGGTTGCGGGCGCGATCCAACCTACGCAATTTGTCTCCGAGTCGTGCGGCCACGTGTTTTCACAGTGCGTCGAATTGTGGCGTGCGGAAATTGTTCCAACGCTCCAACGACTGTTATTGGAGAATGACGACCCACTGGTTAAAAACTTGCTGGTCGACTTGGACCACCGGGGTCGCGAGAAAGGCGCCGCGGAAGTCGAAGTTCGGCTGCTCGACGTGTTGGCCGGTTTCGAAAGCCGGCAACGGAACCGGCGGATGCGAGATCGCACCGCGGCCCTCAAACAAGGGCAACTGCCCGAGGAGGACGAACTGGCCACGCTCTTGGAACTCGAACGCCACGAGCGCGCCAAACAAGAACAACTAGAACAGCGTGCCCGCCAAGGTACTTCCGAGCTCACGGATGGGTAGGATGCCGCAGGCGGCCGATCGGCGGCGCAGCCGTGCACGACGCGCAACGGACGCCCGCGCCGATCCATCTCTTGTCAAAAGGCACGCAGCGCCGTGCCGAGGAGGAATTGACAGGTGGACCATTCAGACATGGATTTGGACGAACTGGTCACTGTGGGCAAGACCCAGGGATATCTGACGTACGATCAGGTCAACGACTACTTGCCCGATGAAGCGGTAAACCCCGAGAAGCTCGACAGCCTGTTGGTGGCGTTGGACGAGTTGGGGATCGAGTTGGTCAGCGAGGCGCCGGATGACGGTGGCGGTCGCGTTGCCACCGGCGAGGCCCCGCCGGCCGACAGTTTGACCGCCAGCGAAATTGCGGCCGCCACGCCGCCGAAGGATCTCGCCAAGCTCAGCGACGATCCGATCCGCATGTATCTCACGCAAATGGCGGAGATCCCGCTGCTCTCTCGGGCCGAGGAAATTGGGTTGGCCAAGAAGATCGAAGTCACGCGCAAGCGGTTCCGCCGCAGCGTGCTGGGGTGCAACTGGGCCATGCAGGCGACGATCCGCACCCTCACCGACGTGCACCGCGGGGCGCTGCCCTTCGACCGCACCATCAAGGTGTCGCTCACCGAGCGGCTGACCAAAGAGCAGATCGTGGCGCGGATGCCGTATAACTTGCGGACCCTGGCGCACCTGTTGGCGCAAAACCGCGAG
>SDBV01006921.1_pt1 | contig 15590 bp, 20 predicted proteins | sample 2277081 | NCBI WGS metagenome assembly SDBV01 (sample SAMN10402039, study PRJNA504765) | marine sediment metagenome | isolation source: marine sediment core GS10_PC15, 223 cmbsf | place: Arctic Ocean: Southern Knipovich Ridge | collected 2010
CTCGCAAAATTCCTATCGTGGAAATACCATCCGAAAGGGATTCGCATTTACAGTCGGGGCGAATTACAGCAGTGGGAAATGAAACGGGAAATGGAGGAGAAATTCCCCGCACAGAAAATCGCCTACCTAATCGGCGACGTTAGAGATAAAGACAGGCTACAGCGGGCTATGGAGCGGGTTCACTTCGTATTTCATACCGCCGCCCTAAAGCAAGTCCCCACCTGCGAGTATAACCCCTTCGAGGCGGTCAAGACTAATATATACGGGGCGCAAAACGTCATCGACTGCGCCATCGATTGCGACGTCAAAAAAGTCCTGAATGTTTCCACCGATAAAGGCGTGAATCCAATTAACCTATACGGGGCGACAAAACTTTGCGCCGAAAAACTTTTCATTCATGGAAACGTATATAGCAGACAAGTCCACATGGGAGGATTCGTTCCAAAGTTTTCCTGTTGTCGATACGGAAACGTGATAGGTTCCGCCGGCTCGATTGTTCCTTTGTTCAAAGAGCAGGCGAAGGCGGGAAGGATAACCATCACCGACAAAAACATGACTCGATTTTGGATAACGCAGGAGCGAGTCGCGGGCTTCCTCGTGGACTGCATTAGGAAAATGGAGGGCGGGGAAATATTTATTCCGAGAATGCCCTCGGTAAAAATTATTGACGTGGCGAATGCCATATCAGTAAAAGCGAAAAAGACAATCACGGGAATCCGCCCTGGCGAAAAAATACATGAATGTCTGATAACTTATGAGGAGGGGATGCGAGTCGTGGTGGAGCCGGATAAATACATCATAGGACAAGCCGTATTAGATAATGACCCCTTCACCTACACGAGCGAAGAGAATACTTATTGGCTAACCAAAAAAGAGATTAAGGAGTTGATATGATGATTTACAGAACAAAACGATTAAGGTTAGAGCCGCTTACAAAAGGGCTAATGGAATCCCCTAACTACAAATTATGGACATATGACCCAGATGTGACAAAATACAATACGCAGGGGCTTTTTTCTCATCCTCTTGATGAGACTATCTGGGCTATCACTGTAAAATGTGTTGACGAGGCAGACTGGAGAGGGTATGATACTTATATCGGCAATGTTTCGCTTGACAGTATCAATGAAATAAACCGCTCGGCAGGATTTACCATTGTGATAGGAGCAAAGAAGCATTGGGGAAAAGGGTATGGACTGGAAGCCCTCACTGCTGTCTTTGATTATGGATTTAACACCCTCAATCTCAATCGCATCTGGACGGGAACTGCCGCCACGAATATGGGCATGAGAAGAATCGCCGAGAAATTAGGAATGACACGAGAGGGGGTTTTCAGGGAAGCAACTTATCTTAATGGCAGATACATTGACGTGATAGAATACGGGATACTAAAAGGCGAATGGGAACATAGGCAATTAATAGAAGGCAGAAAAGGACGGCAATCTCAACCTGATTTGCCTTTGAAAAAAGAGGGACCGCCTCCAAAACCAATACCCTCGCCAGTTAGAATGATTAAAGAAGATGATACATCTGGTGGTAGAAAATGAATAAAAATTACTACACCGAAAATCTTGATGTTATCAAAAAGCTACATCCGCTTCTGGCGGAGTGGATTAAAAACGAACCAGACGCAGATTGGGTGGAGCGGATTGAAGTAAACAACGAAGCCAACCTCCTGATAAAAAACGGAAGTAAACGAACGCCGGCATACGACCTCGATAAGGGCAAGGCAATGATTAAAGAACAAGCGGGCGTTCTATCAATTTACAAACAACACGCTACCATCCTTTTGGGAATGGGGTTAGGGCATCTATGCCATGAGATTTTCAAAAAAGCGGAGAAAGGACATCACATTATAGTAGTAGAACCCTCCGCCCACATCATCCGCCTCGCTCTTACTCAATACAATTTCTCGAAGCAACTCGAATCACTTGCCCTCACATTCGCTACAACGGAAGACGATATACAAATGTTACTCCATATGCTTGACGGTCAACTCGTGATAGAAAATTGGACTTACGTTTTAGAACCCTACACCCACGAACGTCCAGAGGAATACGCCAAGATAGGATTGTTCACGGCGCATATGATGAATCAGATAATGTGCAATACAGGAACAGTAACAGGGGCGGGCAACAAGATTGCGGACAACGATATTGTCTGCCTGCCTTATGTCATCAAGCATCGAGGCGTGAACGATGTTAAGGACTTGTTTAAAGACAAGCCTGCCATAATAGTGAGCACCGGGCCAAGCCTCCGACGAAATATCCACATGCTGAAAAAAGCGCAAAAGAAAGTAATAATCGTGGCAGTGGGGCAAGCCCTCCGCCCTCTGCTTGCATACGACATTCGCCCTGATTTTATAGGCGCAGTCGATTTTGGCGCAGTAAACATGGAGCATTACAATGGTCTGCTGGATTCGGATATTCCACTAGTAACCGTAAACCGTTCATATGCCCCCCTGTTAGAGCAGTATCAGGGCCCTAAATTCCTATCAGTATCCCCTAATCCGGGCTTCGAGGACAAGGCGCAGGGGATTCTAAAGGACAAGGGATTCGTCGAACAGGGCGGCTCTGTGGCGCACCTGTGCCTCGGTTTTGCGAAGCAACTCGGTTGCAATCCGATTATATTCGTGGGGCAAGACTTGGCCCTCACCGACGGATTATCGCATATCCCGCAAGCGGACGCACGTGGAAAGGTCAAGGTAGGTGAAGGCGGGGCGATAACGTGGGACGTAACCGACCCACGAAGCTCCTTGCAAGACAAAGCCGGATACAGCATGGGGACAGACCAAAAGGTAGTAGGCTATTTCGGCGGACTTGTTTCATCCAGCACCGCCCTCGTTTCCTTCCTAACCAGTTTTGAAACCATTATCGAAGCGATGCCTCCGGATGTTGAAATCATCAACGCCACGGAGGGCGGAGCGAGAATCAAAGGAACGAAACTAATGCTTTTATCAGACGCCCTGAAAAAGTATTGCAGTCGGAAGATAGACAAAAAAGTTTTAGCTCCGTATCTTTTGCCGTCGGAAGATGGCGAAGCTCTGATAAAAAAAGTCATCCCCTTGTTGAAGGATGATTTAGAAATACTAGACGAAGTTATCAGCGAAAGCAAATTGGCATTGAAAACGAATAAACTCATGCGAACGAAATTAGGCAAAGAGCAGAAACGAAAAGTAACCCGTGAGAATTTCCAACACTCCGTGAAGGCGCAAGAGGCGTCGCTGAAAGTCCCGCTCCTCTCCATAACCCTATACGGCGCATCGAGGGCGATACATAGCAGGACATTCCACGTGAAGGGGGAAACGTGGAGACAGATTGCAAACAGTAAAAAGGATTACAAGACGAGATTGGAGAGGAATAAATTCATTCTAATGGCGGCGCAAGCGGGGGCGGAAAGCTTGAAGGAATCGTATCAAAAAACTTTGCGGATATTGGAAGGCGAAGAGACACCAGAACTCCCTGTATACGTTCCCAATGTCGATGACGCCAATAGATTTTTTGAAGCGGATAATTTCGCCCGCCCCTTGTTAGATGCAGAAAAGATTTTATTAAAATATCCCCATGATGAGGCCGCTCGCCGAGTGAGGGGGAAGGCGTTGTTAATGCGGGAGGAGCTGATAAAGGAAGCGGAAAAATATCAAAAAGAGAATAGAGAGAAAAATAACAATTTGCTTATTTACAACGAGCTAATCGAGAAGAGCCTCAAAATCGGCAAAGTAGAAATGGCAAAAGAAAAAGACAAACGGGATTTCAGTGAGGCGTTAGGTTGCCTAAAAAAAGCCGTGGATATTTTCCCAGATAAAATGGAGGGGTTGTGGGGGTATGCCACCGCCTTGCATCACTCTGACAAGCTAACGGAGTCGCTAACCCAATATAACGGGCTTGTTGATTTATTCCCAAAGGAATTAAAATTCAAGTTCGAGCGGGCGCTTATCAAAATGAAATTGGAGGACGTGAAAACCGCCATTACTGAAATAGAAGAACTGATGAGTATAACGAAGGAATTTGATTCTTTTCTGCCTTCGCTCTCTCATATCTACACGGTGGAACGTGAAATAGAAAAAGCCCTTGATGCTATCGAGCGATACTTGAAACGATTCCCTGCCGATTATGCGGCATGGGATAGGAAAGGGGATTGCCTTACGGCGTTGGGTAACAAGGGAGCGGCAGAATTTGCGCATAGAAAAGCAGAACAAATAAGAGGGAAGAAGTAAAAGTGGAAGTTAGATGTGATAAGTGTCACGGAGATGGTTGGATAGGTTACTATGGTGGCGATTCAACAGATTGCGGAATAGAAGATTGTCCTGATTGTAATGGCACGGGGTATTACAACCCCAAAACGGAGCTTGGTAAAAAACTTGCGGAGGATAAAAATGAAAAAACCTAAAACCATAATGTCGGAAAAACTAGCAAGGAAATTGAATGAGGCTGGTTTGCCTTTTTGGCAATGCTCTGGCAGACGTTTGAGTAATAAAAAAGATTCCTTTGAGCCTTACCCAACTTTAGATGACCTGCTAATAAAAATTCTACCATCAAAGAACATTACATTAAAGGGCGGCAAAAAAGAATGGTTTATTTTTTATAGAGATATAGGGCCGCTTATTTCTAACAAGTCTCTCATCGAAGCCGGCGGCGAGATGGCGTTGTGGTTGTTGCAAAATAATTACCTAAGGTTTGATAAGAGAGGGAGAAGAGTAGGGTGCAAATGATAAGACCTAAAAAACAAGATAATGAAAAAACAGTTATTCGAATTAAAGGAGAAGAGCATTATTGTAGATGGAATTTTTCAATGCCTGTCTGCGTTCTTTGGTTTGGAAACCATAAAAAAGCCTGGGGGAAATTTAAGGAGGCCATATTAAAGGCGATTAAGAACTATGAAAAAGAAAACCTATAATTCAACTCCTCTCTCCACTTCCCCCACGCCCTCAAAACTTTTCGCTCCCACGGGGCTGTCTTCGCAGGCGTGAAGCCGTTGTAACGCCGCCACCATCGCCCTTGCCCCTTATATCTCTCCTTCCAATATTTCAAAATCCAAGCGGCGGCGTTCACGTTCCCCCAGATTGAGCGGTTCTTATATAAGAAGGGAGGAAGAGTTCCACGCCAGAAAGCATAGTAGACCTGCATCAGACCTTGACTATGACCGTCGTCTCCAATTGCCCTGCGATTTCCGTGATGAAAATGACTCTCAACATTAGCTATCGCATAAAGCAACGCCGGCTCGATTTCATATTCGCAGGAGGCGTATACGACGGCGTAAACTATTTCGGTTGCTTGCGCCTGCGGATTGACAGACAAAATCGCCGCTGTAATTTCCATCGAAGCTGTAATGGCATTTAACCAGCAACTCATATTTAAGGGGGAGTAAAAGGAAGGATTAAATCCGTTCCTCGAAGTGGACAAAGTCATTCCACGTGTTGTCCGCTAGGAGAGTATCTTTATCCCAGTCCCCGCCCCACCGAATATTGATTCCCATCTGCGATGCAACGCCGAGAACGAATCCCGCAAAAAAGCGCATCCGATTAAGGTCTCTCCAATCCACAGGATAAGGGATTACATCAACTGCCCTCGATGGTATGAGTAGATGCTTGCTCTTTAACGTTTTGCTTCTACCCGAAGCCAAGAGCCTCGCCTGGCGTTCGGCTTCCCTATGCCCTTCGAGAACCTTGCAATCGAAATGCTTTATGACTTCATTAAACAAGTCCTGCAGATTCGGATGGCAAGTTGAGAGATTGCCTTTTGAAAAGCGAGAATAAATAGGCATTATTTTTCAGTGGGCTTGGTTTGGGATTTGATTATCGTCTCACTCGCCACGTAAACGAGCACAATCCCGCCGATGACCAGAGCCATAGGCAAGGTTACTGCGCCGAATACTCCTGCCACTGCGGCGATGCCGAGTGCGGATAGGCTCAAGCGGGTGGACTTCAATATCTTTGCCAATACGTTTTCGTCAAGCAGATTTTTCATATCTAATCTCCTCAATCTTGTTTTTAATTTCTGCGTGCTCGTCGTGCTGAATCTCGAAAAACCGGTCGATTGCGTTCGAGTGGTTTTTCCGTTCCTCTGTCATTTCCTCCCGAAAACTGGTTACCATTTTCTCGATGACATCCAGCATTCGAGGGAAGGAAAATTTGATAATCCAAAATAGGATTATGGCGGGGACTCCGACCTGCGCCGCAAGTTGGAGTATTTCTTTTATTTCCATACGTCATATCTCCTCTATGTCAATATAAGTCCTGTATGTATTAGCAGAATCCTCTTGAGAAGTAACAGTAGGAACATCAAAAAAGAGATAACGGAATTGGGTTCGGAAAAAATCACCCTGCTCTAAACGAATAATTGTTGAGCTATCTAATGTTAAGTATGTAATCCTCCCTGCCGAAGGAACAACACCAAAGGATAGTCTATCAAGCGGAACTGTCCAATTATTTCCTGTTCTTGTAACGACTATTTGCATTTCTGCATAAGGGATACTTGCAGTAGTAGACGTTGACCATGTCATATTAGTAGCAATACACAAATGAGGTGTAACACGAACTTTCATTGCACGGTCTGCTGTGAATTTCCAAGGATTCGATGTTACCCGATAACTACCAGGGATATCCCAAACAGGAAGACTTGTGCTAGTTGAGCCATAATGCGGGCCTCGGTTATAACTAATATCACCAAATACATTAACGGAAAAACTTTGCGCTGTTAATTGCGTATATCGAGCGGTTGCATATTGTTTCGCACGGGCAACACCCAACGCCGCCCAGAGCTGGTCTCTCGTATCAGTCGCCGCCGTTTGAAGGGCTATCCCTGCCTCCTCGATAACGTTTGCTATTTCCTCTTGAATGGCGTTTAACGAATCTTGCTCAACCGTTGTGCCAGGCGGGCCGTCCACGTAAAGATTGTCTACGTTATTCGCTCCTTCGGTTCTGTGCATATTATGTTCCTTTCACTGCCCAATCGGTCGGGCAAAATCTCCAGCATCCTTGAAGTCCGCCACTTGTCATCTCTACGAAACCGAGAACGACAACACTGGTATTGGTCGAAATCGTTACTTTAACACTGCCATAAGAATCGCTTCCCGCAAGGAATACAGGTTTTCCGATGTATGTGCTCGTAAAGGATAACGACAGGGCACTTTGATAAACAAGCCCTCGTCTTAATATCTTGCAATTGGAAGCTGACGCAAGATAAGAATCCGCCGCTAATCCATGGCAAGGGTTCATTGCGGATGTATCCGCCTCGGCTTTCTTCCAAGTATTCGATGCGGTCATGTAAAGCGCATTCCCAAAGGAAACATCGCTGTCCACTATTTGACTGTAATCAAACCAACCTCGCATCGCCCTGTCACTGTTAGTCAATCCTGTAGCATCCGCATCCGGTTGCTTGAAAAAATCCCCTGGGTTTATGAACTCCTGCTCCATCCCTGTTACCATGAAGTCCCGAAAATCCTGTGCACTGATTTGCCCCGTAACATTATCCGCCATGAGGGCAAGCAACTCCGCCTTTGTTCTTTGTGTATCTGCCATCTCTTTTTATACCTCCTTAATTTTTAACCTGGTTTATCGAATCCGTTTCCGAACTCATCGAAACTAAACGCCCCGCCCCATCGCACGTCGAACGCTTGACTGAAACTCCTGTCGAAAGCCCCTTCAAGATGGTTTTGAGAAATAGGATAAGCATCGAAGGCGTTACTGAATCCCCAGTCATACGCCCCCGCCCCGCCTATCTCCAACATTGTGTGAGCAGGCTTGAACTTCTCAATTAAGCATCTTACATTTTCCGGTATCGTTTCGCCTGCATTATACATTCCCAATCGCCAGTGGGATATAACGTCCTGGTCTCCGCAAGGGTCGCCACACGCCCCCACGCCGCTCCAGAAGGGCGTGTATTCCGTTATCTGGGAATCCCAACCCGTAAGTTCAAACACTATACCGATAAAATATGCCTTCAGTTGCGAACCCGTTGCCCGCAAACGAGTCAAGAGCATATCACGCCGCTTCGCTAAAGTAGATTCCAATTCGTAACAACCGCCAGGGATGCCATAATCAGTTTCATGGTCTGTAAGGAGCTCATCCGTTACCCTCACATCCGCTTCGTTAATTAAATCCAGTTGCCTTGCCTCGATGCGAACGAACTCTTCTGCCATTGCTTGAAGAACAATAGTTAACCACGAGCCTTCGTCTTTATTCCACGCCGCTCCTTTAGGCAATAAAGATTGAAGTAGGCGTAAATAATTATCTGCTGTTCTGCCCGCCATTAGTAATCCCCAAAAGTTATTGTTCCCATTATTTTGACGCTCGTTTGTGATGTTACGTCATCCGCCGCCGGTGTGTTCAATCTGAAATATCCGCCAAAGGGAGTTATGCCTTTTGCAATCGCCCCGTTAATTCTCGATATGTATAAAGTTTGCCCTGGCCCTGCATCAGTTAAAATCAAGTCTTCAAGTTCGGTTTGTATCGCCGCTTGAATCGTCGCATTGTTCGGATAAATATCTATGTCAAAATCCTGTGCGACAACGGATAATTCAAGCACGGAAAATCCAGGAGCCGCCGTTACAGGGATTAACGCAAGTAAGGCGTCATACACTGTATCTCTTTGCGTTTGCGTGGGAACGATGGGCGAATCCGCATCCCTAACGAACGCCACCGCCACCGTTCCCCGTCCCTGATATTGCGGAAAAACCCACGCCCTCGTTGCCCCGCTCGCCACCGCCAAAACCCAAGCAAGATAATCAGCCTCCGCCCCGCCATGCGGTGGCGTTTGTTTTCTTGCTAAAATCCTCGCTCGATAACTAGTATCAGTTTCCTCATCCGTTCCGCCATCTATTGTGCTAACGGGGTTTATCACCATAATAGAATCCACTCCTGCAATCGGAGAAATAAAAGTTAGGCTTATACCGCCCGGGTTGTTGCTACCCGCACCGGCGACTTTCGCTGTAAAAAAAACACCTATGCTTCCCCCACCGCCGATAGTTGCTAACGAGTCTGTGAGGTATCGTGTATTCGCTGTGGATTTTAATTCAGTGCCAGCGGGTATCGGCGTTCCTGGCGTCCCCGTGGCGACTCCCCCTCCAGCCGCCTTCGTTGCGGCATTTCTCGATATAAGGTATTCGTCTCCATGCCTATCTAAATACGCCCCTGTTGCAGTGCTCACAAATAGTTGTTTCGATTGATAATCCTGATGACCGTATAGCAAATAAACAGCGGCGCCGTAAACTTTGATAAGCACAGTCGTAACCGTTCTGCGTAAAAAGGGAACTACCCCCATACCGAATTTCGTTTGAAAATCCCCAGTGATTCGAGTGACTATCGTCTCTAATGTAGGTCTGTCGAAAGGCATTTATTTATTCCTTATGAAATAGTTCCCGTTCCCGTTCCTGCACCGGGGCCGCTAACCCCCGTCCCTACAGTTACCAGCGTTACACTTGCGACTGCAACGGTCGTGGCGATTACAGCGTTCGTGGTTATGTGAGCGACAATCGCACTTCCTACCGCTTGCCATATAGCTGTCATCTCTGTATTTCCAGTCCCGTCATCTTGTGCATAATCTGTGGCAATCAATGCCGTTACAATTTCACTTCCTAAAGTATTCCCGACCATCGCCATGATTTTATACCTTTATTATTCCTAAATCAGTTTGTATCAATCCCAAAGTAGTCTGCGTTGCCGCATCCAATAACTGCGGCCCTAACGATGTCATAACCGTTGCAATTTTCAAGGCGTCAATAAGTTGGTCAAATAAATCCAGCAACTCCACCGTTCCGTCTCCCATTTCGACTTTCGTTCCCCCGACCGATGCGGTTTTACCTTCCTTCAAATAAAAATTATGAGGCACAGAATCTGTATGCCACTTCGTATATTGCATCGTTTCGCCTTCGGCAAGGGTCTTCGGTCGGTATCGCCTATCGTGAATCGTAACCACTATTCCCTGTTCTCGATTCCCGTTTATGAAAACCGCTAACGCTTCCGCTCCCGTTTCGGGATATGTCTCAAAACCATATTCTTGAAATCGCTCCACGTCGGTTATTGTCTCATCCGCAAGCCCCGTTATCTGGACTTTCTGCGTTGACTCGGCGTTGTTTACAACAGTGAGAATTGCCCTACCGATTATCAAATAAATTGCCCTTTTGAGTGGAGCGAGCATCCTTTTTATTTCAACACTCATCAATCGAATCCCCCGCTGATTTCTATCGGTTGCTCCGTTAACGAGTATGCACTTTTATCCACGAGAGTCATTTTCGTGGTCGAACCTGTTTCAAGGGAAAGGGAATAAACCACTTTCGATATGAGCAAAGTATTCATGACATTAAAAACGAAATCTGCAACGCTAACGAGGGAATTGAGTTTCCAAATATCGCCGTTGGATTGCAGCCACCCCACGACTTCGTATTCGAACTTTCTCGATTGCCCCGCTCGCCTGCTCGCCTCCCAATGCGCTTGCTTTTTAGCGTAGCCGCTATCGATTGCAGTCTCCGCCAAAATAACCAACGGTCTGCTTCTAGTAATAACACTATCAGTCGCCTCTCCTACGGGGCGTATATAAACTTCCAGCAGTTTGTTGTCATTTCCTCTTGCCGTTCCCTTCACGTAGTAATTAGAATACCTGTCAATATTCGACTGCTCGAATCGAGCTGTCAAGATATTTTTACCGGATTGAAGGGAATCATGCGCAAGTGAAGTCCCCGCCTCTGTCAAAGTCAAAATACCGTCGCCACGAGAAATTGGCAACAGAGCATACGTTTCGCACAATCGAGAAATCAATTCAAAAGCAGTCGCTCCTTCGCTTGCTTTAAATTCTTCTACTATAGTTGACGCCCTCTCCATTACTGAAAAATCTGTTAAAATTTCAAGCCCAAAACGAGCGCAAAGATTAGAAATAATCTCCACGACGGAAATTCCCTTCCACTCGTTCGGTGTTCCCTGATAAGTGCAATCCACAAGGTCGCAGGTTTTGTCCCTGCCATTAATCTGAATCGTATGTTCCCTTTTGCCGTAACTCGTAATCACTTCCTCAATCCAACCTGTTATTACAGGCTCATTACTTATCTTAACAATACACTCATCCCCTAATTTAAATCCCCATTCCTGCGGCTTGCCTGGATATTTGTCAGATACAGCAAGGCTGAAAGTTCCGCAAATCTGGTCAAGTGAATTACTTACCTCCACTGCTTTCCATCCCTCGTATCGTGTTCCGTTTACTATTAAAACTATATCACTCATTTAGTAATTCTATTTCTTGTCCGCTCGGTAAAAAGCCAGGATGACTTACTAGCGGTCGATTGCGAAGTTCAATTTCATCCGCCCTGTTCAAGTCCTCATACCTATCATAAGCCAAAGTCAAAGTCGATTCGACTGCCGAAGGCACTTCATAATCTATTACCTTCGGCAAGTTAATCATTTTTTGTTGCATGGCGCTAATTAATGTTTCTCGCAAAGAGGATAAAGAAGAAAAAACATTATCGTATAAATAAGACCTGCTCTCCCCAAGCCATTCCAGATGATTACTAATACCTTGCGTTACCAAGACAAGTGCCGCTTCTGCATCCTCAACACTATCAAACTCCGTGCGAATCAGAATACGAGAGGCGTTTCCTACCGCTCCCGCAAACGCCAAATTCATCATCGTCTCTCTAGTAGCACGGGAATCGATTGCCGTTCCCACAATTGGCGGTAGACTACTTTCAAAAGCCAACATCGTGAGCATATTCTCGATTAAGGATGCCCCCAATTCATACGGTATTGCATCCGACGCCGCCGTCGCACTCAAAGTAGTCTCGTCTCTTAAAACCCCACTGCATCCGCCGATAATCCCACCCGTAAGCATATCCCCCACAAGCCCTCCGATAGAAAGAAAACTATCATAGGCGGAAAGCAAATCGGCGGCAAGGTCGCAAGGGGCATTTAGAAGCGAGCCAACGTTCGCCACGACGGATGAAATATACCCCAATGCACCGCTAACAGTTGCCGCTATAGCCCCCCGCACGCCGTTCACGGCAGACGTGACCATCGTCAGATAATCCATAGCAGTATCGAGGGCATCGTCGACGGCGGCATACGCTTCACCGAACGCATCGAGACAATCGTTTAAAAATCCTAAAACACCACTATCCACAGCCGCAAGCGGATCAATTTCCGTTTCAGGGAATTGCGCTTCGACAGTGTAAACGAATGTAATTGTAAATCGAGCGATGCCCCCTTCGGCAAAAGTTTCCACTATTCGAACCTTGCCAAATACTCCGACAGTCACCTCTCCACGAAATGGATGAATCAATTTACCAGCGCCTTCTTTTTTGAGCGCATCAATTAAAGCGTCCCGCTCTCCCATGTAATTCCAATCGTTCCTTTTGTTTTGAACGATATAGGCTTCAAGGCTAAACTGGTCTCCGTCCATGCCAAGGTCTTCAAGATACGGCTCATCTCGGAAAGGATACTGATGTAACACGTTCATCCGTCCGACCGAAGTCGTGGCGGAATGCACCTTGAATGGCACATCCCGAAACGAGGCGTCGTGTAAGTCATCCTTCCAATCCGCCCATGGCCAAGGGGCACTCATTAACGTAGTCCTCCGATATATCCTTCCGTAAATATTTTCATCAATAAATCTCCTTCAGCCGCTCCTTTAACAGTAGCGGTAGTTCCGGGGGCGGCGGATACAGTAACATTCAAATCAGCTTGTCCTTTTAATCCCTCTGCACCACCTAGCATTTTTGAAAATGCTTCTTTGGAGAGTGCCCCTGGTGTAAATCCCCCTACGCCCGCCTCCATTTGTTTAAATATATCTTCGGCCCCTCTTGCTCCAAATTCCTTTTCCTTTCTTGCCGTTTCAGTTCTTGATTCTGCAAGAAATTCCCCTTTCTCTCCTCTCTGTCCTATGAGCCATTCTTTAGCAACTTGCCTTATCTCTGGTGTTTCGCCGTATTCTGCACGGTGACGCATAGCCGCTCCCACGCTAAATTCCCCTTTCGATACTTCTAATCCTAATACTTTTTTGCCCCAAGAGTGAATGCTCTTTAAACTTTCTAAAACATCCTGCCACAACAATTTTGTTGATAAAGCAATTTTATCCCAGTTCTTCCACCACAAATATATAGCGGCGCCGACAAGAACAACCGGCAAAAGCAATCCGCCGAAGGCGAGATTCAATCCCCAAACCATTGTTTTTAACGTTCCTAATTTCGTGACTAATCCCATCACCAAAGGGAACGCCATTAACTTGCTTACCCCCGACAATACAATGCCGAGAGTTCCTAATGCCATAAGCAATGGGGGAATAACCGCCACCACAGCCGCTAATCTGATGACCGATTCTTTTTGCTCATCATCCAGATTTTTCCACCATTTCAATAATCCTTCAAGTTTACTTGTCAATTCTATCAATTTTGGCATTAGAATTTCACCGACCGTTTGCGCAAAAATAGCCATCCTAACTTTAAATTGATTCCATTGAAATCCGAGTTTGTTGACGCCTTCTGCTTGCTCTCTAAAAGCCGCCCCAAACGCTTCTCCACGTTCCTCGGCAGACGCCACCATGATGGCATATTTCTTTTGAAAATCCTCAAATTGTTTCCCTGTCAGAGCAAATGCGGCGGCCAGAGCTTCCTGTCGACCACCTATTACTTTTGTAAATTCTTGTTCATCCCCTTTAACATGCGCCATTAGTTGCGTAAGAGCACCAACAAGACCATCCCTACCTATTAGAGCCTTCGCTGAATCAACACCTAATACTACAAAAGCCTTTTTCATTTCTGTAGTAGGTTTAAGCATTCCCGCAAGGATGCCCTTTAATTGAGTTGCGGCTTCCGACGTTGTGCCTGTAACCCCCGCCAGTGCCGCAAAACCAGCAAATAGTTCTTCTTGTGTCACACCTAACAAACTGGCTACAGGCGTCACTTGCCCTATTGCCGCCGCTAGTTCTGGAATAGTAGTTTGCCCCCATTTAACAGTAAGAAACGCCAAGTCGGCTACTTTTTCTGTCGCCTTTGCGGTAGTATCTCCATAACCTTTCGTAACAGCAGAAGTCAACCGAAGTGCTTGCTCCGTGCTTGACAAACCAGCCACCGCTACTCTTGCATTGATTTCCAATAATTTTACCGTCTCTGCGCTATCACCGAAAGCAGAAATAACCTGATAAAGCCCACTAGCCATATCATCGGTAGACTTGCCCATCGAGACCGCCAACTCCCGCACGTTGCCTTTGAGTTCGTTTACCCTTTTAACACTCCCCGGAATCAAAGTCGCAATATTCGCCATCGCCTCGTTGAAATTCATAGATGCCCTAATCGATGCCGCCCCGAACGCCGCCATGGGCAAAGTCATGCGCATCATCATTTTGCTTCCCAAGTCTTTCATGCGCTTGCCAGCCACGCCCGCACGCCTGCCTAATTCTTGATAATCCCGCCCCAACTGTCGGATAGGCCTGCCAAGATTTGACATAGCCCTGCCGACTTGTTTGAGCGGACGTGTGGCTTCGTCCAAGACCTTTAGAAGTATGCTTAATGAGAATTGCGCCATTCGTTTATCACCTCAATGCCCTCAAACCAATACTGAAATTCCTCTAAATCCATTTCCCAGACTTCGCTAGGCTGAAACCTATAGAAATACACTATTAACCAAACTAATCTTAACCACTCGTCTGGGTTTCCCCGAAAAAATCCAGCACCACCGAAACGATTCTCGTAAAATCGGAAGCATCGATTTCACACACAGACGGTTCCGGCATTCCTAGTAACCTGCTTATCACAGGGACATAACCAAAAGGAGATTCTTTGTTTTCTTCCTTCGGCATATATCTAAAATCCCCAACTTTCATCCTGCGAAGTCTGACTTCCGAAATCAACTCCGGTTGCGCTCTCTCTTTAAGAGGAGCGGTGAAAGGGAAACCTAAAGAGACTATCGTTCTTCCGTTTTCATCCAATTCAAAGGATTCTTTTTTTTCGTTCACGCTACCTCCTAATTCTAATTATTGAACTGATTCCGTCCAAAAACTCGCTATGAATTTTAGTTCGGTCTCGCCTTCGCCCCCTGTGATGGTAAAGTTACCTGCGCACGTTGCGGCGTCCATCGTGTAGACTTTGCCACTACCACCTGCTGTGCGAAAAATCACCGTCCCGTTTTCCTCAATTTGAGCGTATTGGTCGAGCCTAATGTCATCCCTATCCGAGACTGTGACTTCAAGAGTTGCGGGCACAGGGGTTTCAACAAAACCGTGAATCCCCGACGGCCCCATAACTTCCTTTCGCTCGAAAGCGGGCACGCCGGAAAGCCCAACGCCTCCCGCCTTTGCGCCCTCTTTGCTTAAAAGCAGAACCCCGTTAACGAGGACGTCTACTCTTCCTGTTATTTTTTTCGCCATTTAAATACCTCCCTTCGTTTATAGAATAAACTGAATCGTTCCCGCCAAAAGCCTGAACTGGTTAATAAAATCAGGCGGCAAGAGCACATCCACTCGATTCACATCCGTCGTGCTCCGCTCCACGATGAGATTGTCAACAAATTCTTGCAGGTTCTCAATCAATCCATTGTTTCGTAACAGTGTAAACAGGGCAATGATTTCCTGTTTTATGGTGCCCGGTGTAGCAATCTTGCTCCCCGGCTGAAC
>SDBV01006922.1_pt1 | contig 15588 bp, 16 predicted proteins | sample 2277081 | NCBI WGS metagenome assembly SDBV01 (sample SAMN10402039, study PRJNA504765) | marine sediment metagenome | isolation source: marine sediment core GS10_PC15, 223 cmbsf | place: Arctic Ocean: Southern Knipovich Ridge | collected 2010
TTTGCAGCACAGGATTGTGTTGGGCACTGATTTCCAAGTAAAAGAAAAAAAGAAATAGTTACTCCCATAATGGCAGATGTTTCAATCAATGCGGTTCCTAATATCGCAACTCGTGCAATATCATTTTTTGCACTTGGCTGCTGATCAATTGCTTTAAGTGCAGCACGGCTGGTGAGTCCTTCACCAAGACCAACACCGATTGAATTAATACCGACTGTTAGGGCTATAGTGCCAAAATGTAATAGATCACTTACATATTCAATCATGGAATCCCTATCTGTTCTTCAGGTTCTTCATGTGAGATGGCAATTGATAAATAGGTGACTGCCAGCATGGCAAACACAAATGCTTGTATGACTCCCTCAAACAGTCCAAAAAAAAGCAAAATAATAAGGTTAATGCCACTGAATGCACCAATGGCTTCATACATTGGTGAGCCATAAATAATACTGAAATAGATTGCAGCAATAGTTGATCCGCCAAATATGTTACCATACAGACGAAATGACATAGAGATAATGGATGCTATTTTCCCAACAACATTGAGTGGAAGCATAACAAAGATTGGTGCAAAATATTCTTTAATATAGGCCCAAAGCCCATGTGTGGCAATAGCATAATATTGCACGTAAAAGAAAGCAATAATACCTAAGGCCAATGTGGTATTAAGATTTCGTGTTGGCTCTTCTGCACCAGGAATGAGCGAGATGCTATTGCATAAAACAATGTAGATAAAAAGTGCGGTTACAAAAGAGAAATGTTTAAATGAAAAGAAGCCAATCGTTTGTGTGGTCATATCTTTAAAAGCTTTTATAAATGATATAATTGCATGAAATAAGATGCCCTTTCGGCGATGAATAACAAGTCGGATACAGATACCAAGTATGACAATAACACCGATCACAATCCACGTATTAATAACGGTAGGACGGTCAATATTAAAAAAGAAATGATCAAAGCCAAAGGACTTTAATGGTTGCCATTGGGGTTCAAATAAAAGTTCAAAGCCTTCCATAAAAAGTGGCCTTTTTTTGTAATATGATAGACCAAAAACCAGTAATAAAACATAACAAGGTAAGTATAAAGTGTATTTGTGTAGTTATCAATAGATAATAGACCAGTACGCCAAATAGTGACATACGGATTACTATGGGAAGGATAAAGGTATGTAGCGTAGATGCGTTATTAAAAAGGACTCTTTTCCGTTCATACACGAAAAAGAGTCCATACATATAACCAGTTATTAAGCCAACGATGCAAGATGCTACGATCTTGAACATTAGAACTTCTTAATTCCTTTATAGTGCCAATATTCAGCGATTAATGATGCTGATCCAGCAATAACAATAAGACCGTTTCGCTCATCTACAGAACCGAGAGCAAACTCAAAAGCTTCTTTAAAATTTTTGCTTGAACGAGCTTTGATTTTCATGCTTTTGATATCATTGGTTACTTTTTCTGTATCCGCTAAGGTTGTATCTGTATCACCTGGCATTACGGTTACCGGACATACAATGATGTTTCCAGATGTCTTTTTGAAGAAGTATCTCAATAGTTTAAGGAATTCATCAAGTTCTAAATCGACATTGTTACAACCAAAGATCAAGCTCAGGCCTTTTAATGGACGTTGATAATGGAGCAAACGAATACCTAGTAATAGATTCTTAAAGGCATCCAGATTATTCGCATTATCAAGCAAAATAGTTGGTTTTTCTTTTTCAAGTAGCTGGAAACGGCATGGTAGTGTATTAATTGCTTCAGTCCAGAATTGTTCAACCGTCTTTTTCGGGTTAAGCTCTGCTTGTCGTTTTGCTTCCAGTGTTGGGCGTCCACGTTGACCTTTTTTCTTAGCTAATAATGAGCAAGTTTTTAGTTTTGTTTGAGGAGCAAATGAGTTAATATAAATTTCACCAATTCGTTCAGCAAGTGCCGCACAACGACCATGCAACTGTTCAAATGGGTAACTGAGCGCAGCAAGTTTGCGAATAGGCATTGACCAAATACCACCCTTGCTTTCAGTTATATCAAGCATAGTTTGTAAATTTAATTTACTTTGATCTGCAGAAACAACATGTGTGCCAGTCTGAACCACTTCGAGCATATGTTCGAGTGCTTGTTTATTTTCTTGGGAATCAGGTTCGCTATATGTTGCGATACGAGTAATCGCTGCGATTTGTGGGGTACAGATTCCAGAACTGTATAATGGGTCACCCTTATTTATTTCGCATAACACAACGTCAACTTCATTCTTATAATAATTGAGTAAAGCTATCATGGTAAGTAGATCAAGTGTATCAGCTTTAATGCCTTCAGCTTCTGCTGTATTAATAACTTCGTTGGCAAGTTCGGTAAATGCCTTATTTGATATTGCTTCATTATCAATAAAAAAGCGTTCATTGTATGCAAGTATATGAGGTGCATAAAACATCCCCACCTTTATTCCTTCATTACAAAGCAACTGAGCTGTAAAGTTCATAGTTAAACTTTTACCGTTACTACCAGACACAAAAATAGTACGAAGCTTTTTTGCTATAGACCCGAAAGCTTGATCAAGTTGCTTAATACATGAATGATGGTTGTCCCCGCTCTTAGACCAATTCCTATCTAAGAACTCAACTAATTCATTATAGCTTCTTTGCTTACCTAGAGTTACAGCCTATTTTGGTGTCTGCTTACTGATTGTTTTCATGATACATCTCCAATAAATGTTCAATAAGACATTTTAATCACAATATTTTCTATCTGAAAACCCAATCAAGGTTTTCATCTTTTATCAAGCCCAAAAGCTTGTATTATAATTAACAATATAACCCATTTAGCAAAATTGTCAAAGAATCAATTATTGACCTCCTTTGGCACCTTTTTTTACAAAAGAAAAATGGTGCCATCGTTTAAAAAGCTTTTCAGGAGAATTGAATTGGTATATAATAGCTTAGCACAAAATCTAAAGGGAGCTATAGATCATATGATACAGAGATTACACTGGAATGAACCTGAAGATATTCAAAAAATGCTCGCACATATAAAGGCACAGCATCTTTTTATTGGCTCGACTGATACGGTTCTTGGGATTATGGGAAATGTTGCTGAGCCTGTTTTAAAAAAAATTGACAATGTGAAAATAAGGCAAGGAAAACCCTATGTAATATTGGTTGATTCAATGAGAAAAGCAGAGGCCATAGCCGACATTAAAAGGTTTCAGATAGAAAAGTTTCTGCGGTTATGCTGGCCAGGAACGGTTACCGTTATCCTTAATAAAAAAGAGGGGACGCCTGACTATATAAGCTCAGCACCGACGGTGGCATTGCGTATTCCTGATCATGAAGGTTTAAAGGAGGTGATTTCTCATCTGCCCTATGGATTGTATTCAACTAGTGCTAATGTAGCGGGGGAGACTATTCCTGATACTATAAATGAGGTTGTGCAGTGCATTAAAGATACCTGTCACTATTATATTAATAACGGCAAGCAAGAGACGGTCCCCTCAACGATTATAGATTGTTCACAAGGTGACATGCGTATCATTCGGCCAGGGGCTTACCCCATCGAAAGATTGCAGAAGCTCTATCATCAGGCGCTAGATTGACTTTGCCTGATCAAACAGGTTACTATCAATAAAAAGGGGGTAACGCAATGAAGAAAGGATTTACGCTCATTGAGCTTATGATCGTTATTGCGATCATAGCATTTCTTGCAATGGTCTCCATTCCAAGCTTTAAGCGCTTTCTTGCAAAGGCGAAAAGAACTGAAGCATATATGAATCTGAACGCATTAGCTACAGCTGAAAAGATTTATTGGGCAGAACACGGAACCTATTCAACAGATTTACAAGCTATCGGTTGGAAGCCTGAGGGGCAAACACAATATACCTATGGTTTTGCTGGTGCGCAAGGGAAGAACCATGTGGTCGGTGCGCTGCAAACATCAGGATCAGACTTAGGTCAAGCACAAGCTGGAAAAGAATCATTTGTTGCAGTTGCTGCTGGTGATATTGATGGGGATGGTCAGCCAGATGTGATTACGATCAATCAAGAGATGAAGATTGAGATAGTAAAAGATGATTTAGCGGATTGATTCTACGTCGCCAGAATATCCAGCGGTTTACTGCGGAAATGAATGGCAGTAGAACCCTTGCAATCCTTGTGCGCAGTAGGGGGTAAAGCTATGAAGAATTTCGCGCAATACCACGCAGCTTACTGCGCGGAGCGCTACATTACAGGTGCCTTAACCAAACATGAATCTGTTCTTGTAGGCATACATATACCATTGCACCTGTTGCCAAAAAGGGTGCAAAGGGGATATGTGTATTCATTTCTTTTCTGGTGAAAAGAAGATAGGAAATGCTGGTAATGCTCCCAATCCATGAGCCAAGAAAGAGCGTACAGAGTATGCCTTCAACTTCAGTAAATGCGCCAATGAGAGCAACAAGATCAAAATCTCCGCTGCCAAGCCCTTGTTTTTTAGTGAGCAGATAATAGAGTTGTGCAACACTCCATAAGCTGCCATAACCAATGGTGGTACCAAGTATGCTTTGCCATAAATCAATAGGGAGTAATTGTGCATAGCTTAATGCAAAAGCAATTGGTATGAGATACAGCGTCATTACTTGCATGATTAACATATGCTCAAGATCGGTTCTGATGATAATAATCAGTGCAGAAAAAAATATGAAGTAAGCAGGAAAATATACGGATGGAACCGACATATATAAGGCAACAAGAGATACGGCTGTAATCAGTTCAATGAATGGATATAACCAGGAAATAGACTGTTGGCAGGAGCGGCATTTTGCGCGCAGTAGCATCCATGATAGAACCGGTATATTATCATACCATGCAATAATTTTTTTACAGTATGAACAATATGATCTTGGAGTTATAATACTCTTATTTTGCATCCATCGAAACGCCACTACATTTAAAAACGAACCCCAGATTAAACAGAGTGTAGCGAGTAAGAGTAAATTCATTTTACAGCTTATCTTCTTGTTTCAACTTTTCAATAAGCTCGTCAATTTTCAAATGTTTCTCATAGGCTGTGTCATACTTAAAAACAAGTTGCGGTGTGTAGCGTCCATGAATTGATTGGGATAGCGCTTTTCTCATGGAAGGTTTATACAGAATCAAGAAAGGTATAATTTCTTGGAAATAAGGCTCTCCTTGAGGTGTATAGAAATATAGCGTGCAGACACTTTTATCTTTGGAGAGTTTGACTCGATTGAGGATGATATCTTTAATTTTATTGTCTTCATTAGCGATGCGTAAAAAATAGGTTGATAATTCACGCAGCAGTAATGACTCCTTTTGAGCTCGTTTGATATCCGATACAGTTCTTGCCATGATATTATTCTAGAGATTAAAAGAAATTATATTTACTTTAAAAGTCGTTGAGAAGCAAGGCGCATGAGATTTTGTTTAATGGCACGTACGAGCCGTTTACGTCTTTTTTGTGTTTGAGGCTCAAAATAGACAAGACGTTTCATATCACGCACTACTCCCTCACGCTCGATCTTCTTCTTGAGTTGTCGAAGCGCTCTATCAACATTAGTGGTTACTTGAACTTCGATGTTCGGTTTCTTTTTGGACATACAGTTTTAAACCTTTACCTTTCATAAAAATAATAATACATTTACTCTCTGTTCATTTTATTCGATTTGCATGATATTGTCTACCTTTTGCTCAAATTATATACAATCTCTTTGGAGGCTTTCCAGATTAAAATTACTATTTGAAACTGGAAAGCGTTAGTAGAACGCATTCAAAGAGAACATAATGGTAGTACTTCTAAAGCTAAATAGTTGCATTAATGGTGCTTGCCAGAGGAATCCAATCGATAGATGGGGTGAAATATCATAATTAAAGGCGACGTTTGCAAGTTGTGTCTTGAAGGTAGATATTCGTTCAAGTACTTGTGGTTCAAAACATGGATCACAGACTTTAAGGCAAATCGTGTCGTCTTGATGTTGTACAATCACATACTGGAAATAAAAGGAAAGATGTTCAAGAAAATGATAAGCTCCCATCTTGGCAGCAAAATGCCAGTTCCAACCGGGTGAACGCCTTATATTAGTTACAAATGGAAATAGGGTTTGCTGGCATATGTCATTGGGCATTCTGAAACAGTTAAAGTCTCTTGGGAAGAAGTAGGTCCCCCCCAATTCACAGCCCACCTCTACTGTTTCAACAAAATCAAGATTAACGCCAGCGCTACCGCTGAGCGCATGGTGATCATTATTACCATGCGAAAGAGCGAATATCTTACTTGAATCTCGCTCCTTACCGATAGCCACAACGCCACTGAGCATTAAAAATGGCAGAACGTAAAGGTCTGGCCAGTCGTCACGAATCATATTTCCTTCGTAAGCGTGGCGCCAAAAGAGATTGAAACGCAAGTCTTCAACAGTGGTCAAATGGTAGCTGGAGATATCAATGCACAGCTGGTCAGCTATAGTTTTTAATCTATCCATGAGAAACTTATCAACATTTGCTGGTGTAAGGTTCGGATTGCATGGATCAAAGAGGTTGGGGGAGGCACTAGTGAAGCCAGAACAGTCGGTTAGATTACAAACGCAGGATGAGGTATTGCATATATCAGACACGCCACCTTGAATGTTAAGCCCAATGTCACCAACAATATGCAAATTAAGATCCCACCGAAATCCTCTTTTGCGATATTTAGAATCAACTGAAAAGAAACCAAAGCGTTGACACGGATCGGATGATTGATCACAAATTGGTGGTGTAATGGTTGGAAAAAGCTCCTGTTGTGCCTCAAGAAGCACTGGAGGTAACATATCACATGCTGGAGTACAACCATAAAGGAGGGGAAGCATACTCCAGCGGCCCTTTATATCTCCAAGTGGAATAAACTCTTTAAGGTTATCTCGAGCTACCTCAGCATTTTGACCAAAAGGTGATAATGATAGATAGAATGCTTGAGGGATATAGCGTTGCCGTTCGATACGATCCTTATCGATGAACCGTTCTCTTTTATAAAGAAAGGTATAGGGGTCAAGGGTGGTATATATTGGGAACGGATCGTTGCGTGAAAATGAAGTCGGGACGCCCAATAGTTGGGCGCACGAGCTTATTAATACACTTAAACAGGCAAAGCTGAATTTACGTGGTAACATCATTACTATCCTTTCCCAGAATTTCTTCCTGTTACTTATACCGCATCATTGAGGTTGCGTCAATTGAATGATCACATAAGTTCGCAAATGATTCCTTCTAAAGCAAAAGCAAAGATTGCTGTTGCGGTTAGTATACCAAAGATCGTTTGAATATTTTGTTGATTTTTCCACTCTTGCTTTATAGTCAACAGAGTAATCATAGACATAACAAATGCGAAGACAATAAATAAAGCAGTGAAATAGAAAAAAAGATTAATATTCTTCAGCAATGTAAAACTGGCAAGAATGCATAAACCGACAAACAGTACAACTGATTTGGTGTTGATATACCCGTGCTCAAGCAAAGATTTTGTAACTGGATTACGCATTTTTTTGATAATATCTTTTAGCAAATTGCTTGATGACCATATCATTGAATGTACGGTTCCAACAATCGCTGATAAAATTGAGAAATCTATTAATTTGACAATCCACCAGTTATTGGGAAATAAGATACTCAACACTTCAGAAACGCGCATATTTGGATTGGTAAAATATGACATGGGGGTAGATACAATGATTGCACCAATAAAGAGTGTATAGATGCCTCCAACCAAAATTATTGAATAGGCTAATGCTCGGGGCACATTTTTGGCAGGATCTTTGACGATGTTAAAAAGTGATGTGGCACATTCAAAACCAAATAGGCTGAAAACAACTATGCGGGTTGCCTTGACAACATTAGTAAAACCATAGGGTGCAAATGGAAACAGATTATGCCAATCAGCTTTGGTCAGGCACATGAGTGTGGTAGTCATGAGTGGGAACACGGTACATACAATAAGTATGTGTTGACCAATTTGTGATAGCTGTACACCGAACATGTTAAGTAGGACAAGCAATAAAAGTATTGTAATACCAAGCGTATAAGGATCAATGCCAGGAAAAAAAGCCTGCAAATAGATCCCTGCTTGCCTGCACAGGAGCCCCATAGCTATCAGTAATCCAATCACATAAGCACTGACTGCAAGCATGCCACCCAGATGGCCACTCCATTGCTTTGCATAGGTGTAAAAAGATCCTTCTTGAGGAAATAGATATGCAAGGCGAGCAATAGACATAGCCATAAACCAGACTGATGTTAAACCAAAAACGAAAGCTAAAATACCAGCTGGACCAACATGAGTTGCCATAGCGGCAGGTATCGTGAAAATGCCTGCGCCGATCATCGCATTCATACCGATTATGGTAGCGGTTGAAACGCCTATCTTTTGTTGTCCGTGTGTCATGGGATGCCCTTTATGCATCATAGTGATTTAGATATACTGGGGTAATAGTATGTTAGTATATAGTAAATTATAAAATTGTAGAAAGAATAAAGAGTATGGGGACTCCTATGATATGTGGATCTTATTATCAAGCACAAGTTGATCCTGCACATGGTTGGTTTTTTGTTGGTGTGTTACGCAGCTTTGAGCATATGGCATTCGATCGAACCTTGGATGTCCAGACGAGCCTCTTTGAATTTTTTGTGCCCCAAGATACCGAAAACTACTTTTTGGACCTTATGGACTATTTCAAAAAGGAGCAGATTATTAGTAATCTAAAAAAGCTGCCCAATAGGCTTGCCGAGTCTGATGCAGAGTTATAGGGCCTTTTGACGTCTCCTATGGCTCACTGTACACTAGTATCAATCGTGAAATCCTAATATTGGGACGTATATGCTGAAACAGTCACTTCTTTTTATTTTTATATTGATTTCTCTTTTTTGTGTACCATTTGATATGCATGCTGCTGCTAATGAGCAGGAAGATACGATAGCAGGAAGTTGGTTTGGTTATGCGTCTCCGAGCAATCTTGCAGGACTTTTATCTCAATCGGGGCGAAGTTTGATAACAAGGTTAAGAACTGAAATCCTCCAAAAAGATGGTCCACTTGATCAAACAGTAGATCGAAATATGCAAAAGTTGAATGAAGCAATTGATGAGAACATTCGACGTGTTGATGAAGCTGTAGAACGGAGACTTTCTCAGGCTAATATAGAAGCAAAAAATTTAGTTGATCATACGAGGGATAGGGTTGATGAGACGGTTATACGAACACTGCAAAAAGATGGTCCACTTGATCAAACAGTAGATCGAAATATGCAAAAATTGAACAAAGCAATTGATGAGAACGTTCGTCGTGTTGATGAAGCTGCCGATCAACTTCTATGTCGAGCAAATGCTCAAGCAAAAGATTTAATTAATCACACAGGGGATAGGCTGGAGCAAACAGTTGCACGAACTCTACAAAGGGATGGTCTACTTGATCGGGCAACAGATAGAGTGTTTGCCCAAGCGACACAGCATTTAGAGGCAACGGCCAATCACGTAGTTGCAGATGCAACAGGTCAACTACGAGCAACAACACAACAGGTTGTTGCCAATGCTAGAAAGGAGTTGCAAGAAGCGAGTCACCATATCCTTACTCATGAAGTGCAACCAATGGGTCATGCACTTATTGTAGATTTAGTACAAAATGTTGGCAAAATGCTTTTGTCTAGCACCATGGGCGCCTTCGGGGCAGTTCTTGCTTACAAAAATGTGATTGACTATTTTGAAAGCCAAAAAGGTGCAAAAGTTATTTATGCTAAATGGCAAGACCAGGAGAGAGAGAAGTATGAGAATCATGAAGATGCTGGTACCGCAATTTTATTATCAAAAAAGCTAAAAGAAGCTGGTCTCATCAATTCCGGAAATGAACAAAGAGTAAGTGCCTATCTTGCTGCAGCGGGTGCAACCACCTTTGTAGCGGCTTGTGTTTTATGTTGCTATTGGATTAGGTAAGTTTAGGATATATTCAGAGATATTTCAGTTGAATGTCAAGGCCCCTGTGTATTAGAATGGTGGGTAACAATAAGGCCTTTAGGGTGTGTGAGCTTTACTTAGTTCAACATAGAGCCAACGCGCAAGATTATCAAGATGTACTGCGATATTTTGCTCGATTGAGGAAGATCCAACTGTTTCAATGTCAAAAGTTTTAGGAATAAGCAAACTCGCAATGGTATCTTGATAGCCAACATATGGTTGGCTTGATGTAACCAAGCATGATCCAGGCTTTGGATTCGATTTGAGCCAAAGGGTGACGGTGTCGGCTGTTGTTGGTCTTTGTGAACCTTTCATAGGTGTATCAACAAATATAATCTTAAGTTCATCTTTTTCCGGAATCTCTGTGTGTTGTTCCGTAATAACATATAAAGGGGCATTCAGTAATTGAAGTGGTGTCTGTGCCTGGGAAAATAGCGCTCTACCAGCTTCATATTCTGTTACAGGATGCTTTTTGTTGTAAAATAGATCTTTTATTGGTTCTATTTTTAAATCTAGGGGACGATCACCTGTAAAAAAAATAAAAGCTTTAAATGTTACTCCGTGTTTCCATAGAGTAGACAATCTTTTTTGCATACGACCAAGGGAAGCACCATAAAAGAGCAGATAATCATAGCTTTGCTTTGAAGGTTTAATCTCCTTTAATACACCAATTTTATCAAGCAAAGGAAATATTTTGGCATGCTTCTCTTGGTAAATATCTTTCATATGCCATCGTTCGGCACCCGGTTTTCTCAGCCAGTTTTTTTGTGTTATTTCAACTATGTTTTTAAGTGAATCATCATGTTCTATTGCAAGCAGATTAAGAAGCTCAAGCAGTGGCTGTGATGGTTTGCCATCAGAAGTCAATAAATTAAATGGCCTATTCATTTGCATGGGTAGTTCCTGTATACCGACTAAATAGTTCATCCATGTGATCAAGCATAGGATGATACTTATTTTATGCATGAGGTATCCTTATATAAATGATCTTCCCACAAAAATAAAATTTGGAAGTCAGCTTAACATTTTTGTGGGAAAATTAAATGGTCTGTTTATGCAGCGAATGGCTATTAAAAACTGATCAAGTTAACCAATCGCCTTTTACTCTCCTCAGCACCGAGCACTTCAAGTAGATCATGGATAGATGGCCCTTGTATTGATCCCATTAGGCCTAAACGAATGAAGCCAAACAGTTCCTTTATTTTAATGTTATGCTCTTTTGCCAACTGTTTTGCTGATGACACAAAATCATCACTATGACCAGCTTTATCAATCAGATCTGAAACAAGCGCACTCAGTTTTTGTTTATCGGTAAATTGGGCAAACTGGTCGGGGGTAGGGTGCGGCTGTTCAAAGTAAAAGCGTAGAGCAGCGACCGTGTCTTTTAGAGTGGAAAAATCGGTTTTTAAAATCTGTAAGATCTTATTAAGCTTTTGCCGATTCATGCTTTGCGCTTGTGGATATGCGTGTGCCAAATAGGGCAAGCATCGTGCAGTCAGTTCATTTGGTGTGAGGCGATCAATCCATTTATTGTTGATCCATTTTAGTTTCTCGGGGTCAAACTTCACTTGTCCAGTGGTTGAGATGTTATCAAAATCGATAGCTTGAGCAAGTTCATCAACAGACATGATCTCATCTTTAAACGAACCTCCCCCAATAATGGCCAAATAGTTCAATATAACCTCGGGTAGATAGCCTTCCTCAATGAGATCACGTAATGTGAATCCAAAATCCCGCTTTGATAGTTTTTTTCCGTCAATGTTGCAAAGTACCGGTAGGTGCCAAAAGGTTGGCAGCGGTTTGCCGAATGCTTCAAACAAAGCAGCTTGCCCGGCTGTGTTGGTTAGATGATCTTCACCACGAATAACATGACTTATGTGCATGAGCATATCATCAACAAAGTTAGCAAACATAAAGGTGAAGCTTCCATCACTACGGGTTAAAGGAAAATCTGAAAAGTTTTTCAGATCAAAAGTAATCGTACCATGGGCAAGATCGTCAATGGTAATCTGTTTGTCTTGATCAAATTTGAAACGCCAAATAAAAGGGGCCTTATTCGCTAGCTTTTCTTTGATCTCCGGTTCGTTCATTGCAAGGCAAGCGCGGTCATAGCGTGGTGGCTTTTTCAAAGCTATTTGACGTGCGCGGCGTTTATCAAGCTCTTCAGACGTGCAAAAACAACGATACACTAAATTTTTATGTATGAGTTCATCTAACGCCTTTTGATAAAGTTCTGTTCGCTCTGATTGGAAGTAAGGAGCATAAGGGCCGCCAACCTGCGGACCTTCATCATAAGAAAGGCCAAGCCAGATAAGGTCTTCAATAATCTTTTGTGCACCAGGATCAAAGTTACGTGAAGGATCGGTATCTTCAATGCGCAGAACGAACATACCGTCCTTTTTCTTAGCAAAGAGGGTATTCATGAGTGCAGCACGAATATTGCCCAAATGCATCATGCCGGTTGGTGAGGGTGCAAACCGAAGGCGAACATCTTTTTTCATCTTTTTGTTCCTATGTGGCCGTTTTTCTACCACAGTAATTAATGCCAGACTTTTTGTACAAATAAAGGATAAACGCTATATTATACTGTTTGTTCTTGTTTTGTTATCACTTTCACAGTATATATTATAACAAAAGGGTATGTAAAAAAGGAGTGGGGTAATGTATAAATGTCTAAAGATAACCTTTACTGCAGATTTACCCAAAGGTTTTCTGCAAAAATCTATTCAGAATAATGCCCGAAAATTGGCGATTGAAGGGGTTGCTCAACTACTGATGGATAATTACGTCAAGATCATTGTCTGTGGTTCATTAGAGCAGGTTGATATTTTTTTAGATCTACTTTATAAAGAGATTACTGCAATTGAGTTAGATGAGCTTCAAGTTGAGCCATTTTTGAAGGATAAAGATTATCGCGGCGTGTTTCGCGTACTGGAATAGCAAGATGGTTGGTCTGGCTTTATCTTAACGGTGGTTAGTCCATATAGAGCTTTTTTCTGGTATCATAATTTTAAAGCCACCGCTGACTTTGAAAAAGATATCATGTGAGCTCGGTTTTATATGTAAATATTTTTGCAGAATTGCAGCAATGAGTATGATCTGCTTATGATCAACACCTGAAATGCCCCGTTTTGAGCATTAGTTCTTCTTGGTCCTTTTAGCAGGTTTTACCGATTTATCAGGGTCAGGGTTGGCATATTTTGAACCAATTTTATTTGCACTAATAGCAATAGTTCGATTAGTTAGTCGTGCTGCCTCTCTGAGTGCATCTATATTTTCTTGGGTGAGTGGATTTTCGTTTAAATTAAGATACTTTAAATTAGGAAATTGCGTGAATATATTTTGATCAATATGCTCAATATAGTTCATTTCAAGGTAAAGTCCTTCCAGTTGGGGTAGATTAAGGTCGGCAGGTATGGCTGTAAGCTGGTTATTTCCAAGGTAAAGATCTTGCAATTGGGGAAGGTTAAGATTGGCCTGTATGCTTTCAATCCAGTTATTTGAAAGGTAAAGCAATCGCAATTGGGGAAGGTTAAGATTGGCAGGTATGGTTTTAATCCGGTTCATTTCAAGGTAAAGATTTTGCAACTGGGGAAGGTTAAGATTGGCAGGTATGGCTTCAATCTGGTTATCTATAAGGAAAAGCCGTCGCAATTGGGGAAGGTTAAGATTGGCAGGTATGGCTTCAATCTGCTCTGATGAAAGTAGAAGCTCTTCTTTATTCTCTATGGGCATGTATTGCTGAACTGCTTGATTCCAGCTGATTCCAGGTTTACCAGCATCTCCTCTACCCATAAATGCAGCAAGAAGGCTGCCGGCTACAGGTTGATCATCAGCTGCTTTACAACAAGGTATTACAAACAAAGAAATAAGCATAAATTCCTTCATAAAATTTCTCTTCATGATACTCTCCTCATAAATTGAACAATTTAAATTATTAAACAATTACTAATATAGATTATATCATGGGGGGGGGTGCTCTTATCAATAATAATAATAATATAGTGGTACTCACCAGGGTAATTGCACTTAAAACACCTTAAATAAAGACTTTTCCAGATTAAAAAACCAGGTATTTGTAAAAAGATACCGATATTGAGATCTATACAGGACCTTGACACAAAACTCTCAAAGATCTGATCTGGTGGTGAAACTCTGTTTATAGTGCCCCCCGTTGTCAAGACCAAAAGTTAGTAAAAATTTGAGAATCTTTCGAGCTCCCTAAAAAGGAGGCCTGGATCTCAATCTTTTCCAGACTATTACTTACATGTTTAAACTCCTCATATACTTGCTTGGGGCAACGATACCCTAATGCTTGATGCGGACGAACCGTGTTATAAAAATCGATATATTGTGAAAGAGCATTGGCTCATTAGAGCAGGTTGATATCTTTTTAGATCTACTTTACAAAGAGATTACTGCAATTGAGTTGGATGAGCTTCAAGTTGAGCCCTTTTTGAAAGATAAAGATTATCGTGGTGTGTTTCGCGTTCTAGAGTAGCCTATCTTTTAATTGTAAGACTAATGAGTAAGCTTTGCTCTTGTTTTTTTCAATTTGAGTCCTTTTTGAATAAATAAAACATGCGCTTGATTAATTGTTAATGATGCTATATATTATTGAGCGGCTTAAGATAATCTGTAACAATATTGAGGAGCATATTACATAAAAAGTTGAGTGTGTTTGAGGCAAGCTTAAAGACAAGTAAGTGCATTTAATTAACAAGAAAAGGTGTGCTATGAACTACATACTCAGATTTTTAACCTTCCCCTTATTACTTTTATTGTGTATCACCAGAATAGTTATTAATAGCTAACGTGATGCCACTACCTATGAATATGAGTAGTGATGAACAACGTAAGGTAATAGCAATACTTTCATAGTATAGGGGTTGATCATGTTGAATCAACATATATTAAAATTACAGCTTTGTTCATTATTATTAGCTTCGATATTAGCTTCGATAAGTTTATATGGGGCAGATCCGTCGGAGGATAATTCTGCACTAAAGCCAGAATTTGTATATCCACAAAATCCTCAGGTGTATGATGACTTTGATCCACTCGGTTTGCATGCAGAAGCGGCAAAAAGCTGGATCAAATCATTGCAATCAGAGTGTGCAATTTCAGATGAAGCATTTGCTGAAATGCTGGTGCAATATAATACTGATTTGCCATCAATAACAGAAGCTGAAACTCGAGTGAAAGTTTTGGTAAAAGAGCATCCTGCACTAGATTTGGTTATTCAGCAGCTTACCAATCCTGAACTGTTCAAACGTGTCAAATTTCCTTCAAGATTATTATTTGTTGGGCCTTCAGGTTGTGGCAAAACCACAACAGCTAAAGCTCTAGCATCATATTGTGGCGTGCACTGTGTGTTTGTTAAGGGTTCTGCAGTCGGCAATACCTATCAAAACTCAGGCGCCATACTGATAAATAATCTGTTTCAAGGAATGATTGAGCGCCCTGAGCAAAAATTTTTAGTGATCATCGATGAGTTTATGGCGGTTGCAAAGTTTGTAGATGATGGCAAGGAAATACAGCAAAATAAAACCGCAATGGCTTTATGGCAAGCGCTTGATGATTGTGACAAGAAAAGTCATATCTGTGTTATTGGTACCGATAATAATG
>SDBV01006923.1_pt1 | contig 15583 bp, 14 predicted proteins | sample 2277081 | NCBI WGS metagenome assembly SDBV01 (sample SAMN10402039, study PRJNA504765) | marine sediment metagenome | isolation source: marine sediment core GS10_PC15, 223 cmbsf | place: Arctic Ocean: Southern Knipovich Ridge | collected 2010
AAAGCTCTCGCTGATGAATTTTTAGCCGCTTATCAATATTGGATAGGTTCAAAAGTTGTGCAAGGTCACTTTAGAAACAATGTTCAAAAAGAGCTGCTTGAGCACTCTCAAGATGAGTTTAAACATGCCCAGATGTTAACTGACAGAATTCTGCAGTTAGATGGAACTCCTATTTTAGATCCTAAAGATTGGTATAAACTAACCGTTTGTGGATTTAAAGCTCCTAAAAACTATAATTCTATTGCAATTCTAAAACAGAATCTTCAAGGAGAGAGATGCGCCATTGGAGTTTATAATAACCTTATAAAAAAATATAAGGGTAAAGACTCTATAACGGTTCATATGTTCATGCATATCTTAGAAGAAGAAGTTGAACATGAATGTGATCTAGAAACAATTTTAAAGGATATTGAAGTTAGCAAGAAAAAATCTTAATTTTCAAAAAGATTTTAGTGGGGTAAAGTCCACATCAATTTTTGATAAATTAAAAAACTTCTACATCAAAAATATCAAGCAAAAGCCAATTGAGACGCATAGCTATTTTTTTACCCAATGACCTTTATCATTTTTTTCATACTGTTTTTTAACAACTGACCAAGCTACTCTACAAGCAGATTCTTCATGCGAAGTACCAGGTCTTCTTTTAGATGGATCTGCATATTCTTCATAAGCATTATTAAAAACTTTCATGTAGATTTCTTGAGCTCTTTTGGGAAGATGATTTTTTACACTGTCTGGTAGCTCTGAGATATTTCTATATGGCATAAAAAACTTTCATTGAATTTTTCTTTACGTTAATATTTATTTATTTTTATGGCAATGGGCTTAGATAAAAAATTTAAACATTTAAAGGTTATTAAGTATGAAAATTGTAGCTATCAAAGATGAAGAAAATGAATATCGAGCTGCAATGGTTCCTAAAATTGTTAAAAAATTTATAGATTTAGGTTTTGTTGTAGAAGTTGAAAAATCCCTTGGGGAAAATATCAATATTTCAGATGAAGAGTATCAAAGAGCTGGGGCAAGTATTGGTGATAAAAAAAAGCTCCTAAAAGATGCTGATATCGTCTTAAAGGTTAATAAACCCACTTCTAAAGAGATCGATCTTCTAAAACCTAAATCAATATTTATAAGTTTTTTAGATCCTTTTTTTGAAAAGGATTTAATTGATAAGTTTTTAGATAAAGATATAACAGCACTCTCTATGCACTTAATTGTGAGAACAACACTCGCTCAAAAAATGGATGCTTTAAGTTCTCAAGCGAATCTTGCTGGATATGCAGCTGTTATCTATGGCGCTAAATATATAAATAAAATTCTTCCCATGATGACAACCCCGGCAGGAACAATATCACCCTCTAAAGTTTTTATAATAGGTGCAGGTGTGGCCGGTCTTCAAGCGATTGCAACAGCAAGAAGACTTGGCGCAAAAGTTGAAGCATTTGATACAAGAGTTGAGACAGAAGAACAAGTAAAATCCCTGGGCGCTAAATTTATAAAGGTTGATCTCGGAGAAACTGAGAGCACAAAAGGTGGTTATGCAAAAGAGCTTACAAAAGAGCAACTAGATATGCAAAGAGAGGCTATGAAAAAGGCCATCTCAACTTCTGATCTAGTTGTTACGACAGCTCAAGTCTTTGGCAGAAAAGCTCCTATAATAATCACTAAAGAGATGTTAAAAGATATTACAAAAACTGTTGTGATAATTGATATGGCAATTATTACAGGTGGTAATGTTGAAGGCTCAGAGGCTGACAAAATTACTAAAATGGGAAGTGTTACTGTTCTAGCTCCATCTAATTTAACCAATGATATCGCTTTAGATGCTAGCTCATTATATGCTTCTAATCTTTTTAGCTTGATTGAGCATTTTTATGATAAAGAAAATAAAAATTTAAAATTTGATTTAGAAGATGAGATTTTAAAAACAGCCACTTTAACGCATGAAAAAAAATTAATAACACCTGTTTTAACTAAAGGAAAATAATTATGGATCCACAAACTATTATTTTTTTAGCTTTCATTTTTATCCTTTCAATATTTTTAGGTTTTGAGCTGATCTCAAAAGTTCCATCTCAACTCCATACTCCACTGATGAGTGGCTCCAATGCTATATCTGGTATCACTATAGTAGGGGCTTTAATTGCTTGTGGGATGACAAGCAATGAAATTTTAATAACTATTTTAGGAACTCTAGCGGTTACTTTTGCGATGATAAACGTTGTTGGAGGATATTTAGTTACCAACAGAATGCTAAAGATGTTTAAACCAAAAAATAACAAAGGCTCAAAAAAATGATCTTAGATATATCTATTAATTTTTCTTATCTTATATCGGCTGTTTTTTTTGTTTTTGGCTTAAAACTACTCGGGTCCCCAACAAGCGCTCAAAGAGGTAATCTAATTTCAGCTATCGGAATGTTAATCGCTATAGTCGCAACACTAATTAGCAAACAAATTATAGACTACACTTGGATTGTTGTCGGAATGATTGCCGGCTCTCTTATAGGAATAATTGCGGCTAAAAAAGTTATAATGACGTCGATGCCCCAGATGGTAGCACTATTAAATGGTTTTGGTGGTCTGGCCTCTCTTCTTGTTGGTTGGGCAATCTTTTATAACAATTTTAAAATCGATGGTTTTACAGCTTCTACTATATTTTTATCTGTTCTAATTGGTGGTGTCACCTTTACCGGATCAATGATCGCTTACGCTAAGCTATCTTTTAAATTTATCTCGAAACCAATTCTATATTCCGGACAAATGATCGTAAATTCTATTGTATTAATTGCTATAATCGTTTTAGGGATTATTTTTTCTATCTATCCTGCAACTTCATATGATTTTTTGATCTACATTATTATCGCATCTTTGATTTTAGGTATTTTAAGTGTCATTCCAATTGGCGGAGCTGATATGCCGGTTGTTATATCTTTATTAAATAGCTATTCAGGCCTCGCTGCTTGCGCGAGTGGTTTTGTTATAAAAAATAATGTTTTAATTGTCTCTGGAGCGCTTGTTGGCGCTAGCGGCATTATTCTTACAACTATCATGTGTAAAGCCATGAACCGCTCTATTACCAATGTTTTGTTTAGTGGCTTTGGAGCTGTTAAAGCCAAAGGCAAAACAGATGAAAAAAGAGAAGCAAAATCTCTTAGCCCAAAAGATGCTTACTATGTATTGGAAGCCGCTCAATCTGTTGTCATAGTTCCAGGCTATGGCCTCGCTGTTGCAGCCGCTCAACATGTTGCAAAAGAACTCTCAGATCTTTTAGAAGAAAGGGGTACTGATGTAAAATTTGCTATTCATCCGGTCGCAGGCAGAATGCCCGGTCATATGAACGTGCTGCTCGCCGAAGCTGATGTTTCTTATGACAAACTCGTTGAGATGGATGATATAAATAGAACAATCGAAAACGTCGATGTTTGTATGGTAATTGGTGCTAATGATGTTGTAAACACATCTGCTAGAGATGATAATAGCTCCCCTATTTTTGGTATGCCAATTATCGAGGTTGACAGAGCTAAAAATGTCTTCATCTTAAAAAGATCAATGGCATCTGGTTTTGCCGGAATTGACAATCCCCTCTTTTATAAAGAAAACTCTTCTATGATTTTTGGGGATGCTAAAAAAACTCTAACTCAAATCATTGAAGAGTTTTGATCTTCATGGAAGAATCTACCCGCTCCTTGAACTTCTCTCGCCTAAAGGCGAAAGATTCCCGGTTCTAAGCTCCGAATACCTCCGGCAGCTCCCCAGGCTTTAAACCGTCATTCCAACGGCCAAATTTTTTATATTTATTGCAGCATTATGGTCCCTATCTATATTCTGTCCACATTCACAAGAATATTTGCTCTGACCTAGTTTCATTTCTTTTTTTTGTCCACATTTAGAACATAGTTGAGTAGAGGCTAAAAAACTTGATACTTCATATAGATTTTTACCATACTCAAATGCTTTATTCTTAAGACAATTTAAAAACATACCCCAGGCTGCATCGCTTATTGCTCTTGACAAGGTTTTTAATCCTTGCATCATCGCTTTTATATTCATCTTCTCTACGCCTATAATATCGTGGCTCTTGACTATTGTCAGCGCAAGTTTATGAAAAAAATCTAAGCGAAGATTTTTTAAATAGCAATGTAGATTGCTAAGTTTTTTTAATGCTTTTCTTAAATATTTCGGATTTTCAATAGTTACAAAATGATTATCTCTGCCTATTGCTAAATTTGCAAAATATTTTAATCCAAGATCTATTCCTACTGTTTTTTTTGGATCTATTTTAACTTTTGGCTTTTCTTTTTCAATTTCACATGAAAAGACAACATGCCACTTATCTCTTTCTTTTATTATCGTTGTTTGAATGATTAGGAAAAAAAACATCTACATTTGCATAAACATTTTCTTTAAATTATAGAGATAAACAATTAATTGTTACTTTACTTGAGCCTTATCTAAATTAGCGGGCCCAAATCCCATCGGCAAAAGATCTGTTAGGGGTTTTTCAATAACATTTTCACCATCTATATCAGACATAATAACTAACATATCTGGATTAAATTCATTTAAGACTTGTCTACAATTACCACAGGGTGAACCTCCTCCACCTCTGATAACAATAGCAATAGCAACTATGTTAGAATTTTTTTGAAAAGATATTCCTCTATTTTCTGAAGAGATCGCTTTAGCAATCGCGCATCTCTCAGCACAAATGGTATTACCATAGGCTGCATTCTCAAAATTACATCCTGAATATATTTTCCCATCTTTAGTTAAAATAGCGCTACCTACATGAAACTCAGAATATGGAACATAAGCAAATGATCTAGCTCTTTGAGCTTCTAAGATTAATTTTTGTTTTATATTTTTATTGATATTTGTGGGGGTGAGCTCTTTTGTTTTAGAAAAATAGACTTTAGAAATTTGTTTTTGTCTGTTCTCTACCCATTGATTGAGCATTTCAAAAGAAAAAACTTTCATTTTTTTATCTTTATTTTTTAGATAAAGAAAATCTTTATAAAAGGCATCTTTGATAGAGACCTTTTCTAGTTTTTCATTATCATTTAGACTGTTTTCAATATAATTTTTTAAATATTTCCAGGTATTTTCTAACTTAAATGGGTCTATATCTCCTTGCGTCTGTATTTGTCCATCGGTAGTTTTTTTAATTTTGGAATCTATTTTTTCTTTAGTTTTTTCAAATTTTTCACTCTCTTCATTGTAAACTATTAGATCTTTTTCACTGAAAACAGCTGCGAAGAACACAATAGTTTTTAAGATAAATGCAAACATTTTAAGCTCCTGGATAAAAAATAGGTGATAAATATATTAGCTAAGAGCTATATTATTATTATAGTATAATTTTAATCAAAAAGGTTTTTTTCTATGGTTGATTTATATATTTTTCCAATAATCTGCTCTCTTATAGCGATTATCTATGGTTGTTTTTTAGTTTATTCAGTTTTATCACAGCCAACTGGCTCAGAAAAAATGCAGAAAATATCTAAAGCCATTCAACAAGGCGCAAAAGCTTTTTTAAATAGACAATACAAAATGATAACTCTTGTTGGTGTTTTTGTGTTTTTACTCCTTTCATGGCAATTAGGAATGCTCGCTGGAATTGGATTTTTAATAGGCTCTATTCTTTCTGGATCAGCCGGGTATATTGGCATGAATATTTCTGTTAGAGGAAATGTAAGAGTGGCCGAAGCTGCCAAAAAAGGTTTAATGCCAGCTTTAAGTATCGCTTTTAAATCAGGCTCAATTACAGGTATGTTAGTAGTTGGCCTCGCTCTTTTAGGCCTTACTTTATATTGTATGATCTTAACTGTTATCGGAGTTCCTACAAAGACAATGTTAGAAGCGTTGATTTCTCTTAGTTTTGGAGCATCTTTAATTTCTATTTTTGCAAGACTTGGTGGTGGTATTTTTACAAAAGGCGCTGATGTAGGAGCTGATATAGTTGGTAAAATAGAGGCTGGAATTCCAGAAGATGATCCGAGGAATCCCGCTGTTATTGCTGATAACGTGGGAGATAATGTAGGCGATTGCGCAGGAATGGCAGCTGACTTATTTGAAACATATCTTGTAACTATTGTCGGTACTATGCTTCTTGGTTCTATATTTTTTAAAGACGTAGCAACTGCTAATAAAATGATGTTTTTTCCATTAGCTATTGGCGCTGTTAGTATTTTGACATCTATTATTGGAACATTTTTTGTTAAAATTGGAAAAAAACAAAATATAATGGGAGCCTTATATAAAGGCTTTGTAACAACTGCTTTTTTATCCCTTATAGCTATAGGTTTTGTTACTTATTTACTGATGGGATTTAAAAGTGAATACCATCTAATCGATGAAATATCTTTTTCAGGTCTGAATCTTTTTTATTGCGCAATAACAGGACTCGTGGTCACAGGACTTTTAATGTGGCTTACTGAATATTACACCTCAACAAAATACAATCCAGTAAAAAGTATTGCTCAAGCCTCAACAACTGGCCATGCAACAAACATTATTCAAGGACTGGCTGTTGGCATGAAATCTACAATCTTGCCTGTAATTGTAATTTGTATAGGAATTTTAATTTCATATCTAAATGCTGAACTATATGGAGTCGGAATTGCAGCAACTTCCATGCTATCTCTCGCCGGTATGATAGTAGCTTTAGATTCATATGGTCCTGTAACTGATAATGCAGGTGGAATAGCTCAAATGGCCAACATGGACAAAAGTGTCAGAAAAATAACCGACGCCTTAGATGCTGTTGGCAATACTACAAAAGCTGTAACAAAAGGGTATGCTATCGCATCTGCCGCCTTCGGAGCTTTGGTCCTTTTTGCAGCCTTTGTTGAAGATTTGAGTAGGTATTTCCCAAAAATTGAATGTCAATTTGTTCTGCAAAGTCCATATGTAATCATTGGTCTTTTCCTTGGAGGATTATTGCCTTATTTTTTCGGAGCACTTGGCATGTCAGCTGTTGGAAGAGCCGCTTCTGCAATTGTTACTGAGGTTAGAAGACAATTTAAAGAAATGCCGGGTATTATGAAAGGCACGCAAGAGCCTGAGTATGGAGTCGCCGTTGATCTTTTAACAAAGGCAGCTATTAAAGAGATGATACTACCTTCTCTCCTTCCAATACTCGCTCCTATCGTGATATTTTTTGTCATCTATTTTGTTGTCGATTTATCCTCCGCATTTGTTTCTATGGGATCTCTTCTTTTAGGAACTGTAGTAACAGGTATCTTCATGGCGTTTTCTATGACCGGTGGTGGTGGTGCTTGGGATAATGCCAAAAAACTAATAGAAGAAGGGCATTTTGGCGGTAAAGGCTCAGATGCACATAAAGCTGCGATCACAGGAGATACTGTTGGCGATCCATACAAAGATACTGTAGGACCCGCTATCAATCCTATGATTAAGATCATATCAATAGTTTCTCTTCTTTTATTAGCTATACTTTCTAAACATTTTTAATAGAAGATCAGATTTTAAGCATAAAAAAACTCCCGATTGTTATCGGGAGTTTTTTTTAACTTTTAATTTTTTTTTGATAGTCTAATTTTCTAGACAGACTAAAAAAAAATCAAATCTATTTTTTCTTAAAGTTATAAATAGTTCCACTATAATCGACTTTCATAGTCTCTACAACGTGATCATTTTGTTCATTTAACCCAAAATTTATTTCTATCGGTTTTACTTTTAAGAAAAAATCTTTTTCTGTTGAAGGAAACATTGGAATAGAAGGATAGTATCCCCATTTTAAAAGCAAAATACTTTGATGACCATCGCTTTTAATATCAATCTTGCAAATAGATCCATCATCAATATTTTCATACTCGCCGATGAATTTATATAGCATCATGGGAACGATGATTGCTTGTTGACGGTATTTTTTTAAATACCAGTTTTTATTTAAAATGTTTCGACCGATATCATAAATCCAAGCGCAGGAATTAGAGCAAACAACTACCCCTGTTTTAGTCTCAGGACAAAATCCGATAAATATCTGATGGCCACCTGTAGCACCACCGTGATATATCATCTCTGGTTTATATTGATAAGAGATATTCCACTCATGTCCCACATCTAAATAAGGAACTTCTTGAGATCCTCTAGATTGACAGGCCTCTTTTAAAAGAGGATATAGATCGGTTTTATAAAAACCTAAATTAGCTTCTATAAATCTCGCTAAATCCTTTGGCGTTGAATGCAAAGCTCCAGCGCCTTCAAATACTTCACATTTCCAGTGAGGAACAATTTTATCTCTCATATGAGCTTTGGGAAATCTTTTTTCCATCTCAGGTAAAATATTGACTATTGTAGAGTCCATTTGTAAATCTTTTAATAATCTCTCAGTCACCAACTCCTCAAATTCTTTATTAGTTAGCAATGACAATATATGACTTAAAAGACCTACACATACATTAGAATATTTGTATTGTGTTCCAGGCTCATAATCAAGTTCATAATTCGATAAATAATCATATAAAGATTCTACTGAATATCCACGAAACGGATTATACATATCACTCATAATAAAGTTTTCCGGCATGTAATCAAAACCAGCGCTATGTGTCGCTAGATGGTCAAAAGTAATCTTTTTGCCATTAAACTGGGGCACTTTGACCCCTTTAGGTAAATACATTTCAATCGGATCATCCATTTTAACATCACCATTTCTGACCATCTGCGCTAACAAAAGAGAGGTAAATATTTTAGTAATAGAGCCTGTCTCAAAGATAGCATTTTCATCTATAGGTGTTGAATCATCCACCGCCATCTGACCATATTTATAAAATTTTGTACCATCTTCTTTAATAATACCTATTACCATTCCTTGGGTATGGCCGCCATCTACACACTCCTTCATGATATTTTCTATCTCATTTGGAGTCATTGCAAATGCAATAAAAGGCATAAAAATCACTGTGTATAAGAGCTTTTTTAGTATCTTCATAAAACACATCCCTTGGTTTTTTTATCTTAAAAGTCCAAAGATACTACTATGATCGAACAAAAATGACAAGAAAAGCTTTAAATATCGGTAAAATCTTTTCTAAAAAATCTATAGACTTAATTATATTTAAAATATTTTCTTATAAGTTTTATTATAAATAATTATTTTAATTTCAACTTATTATCTATTCTTCAACCCATTGCTTTTTAAAATAATTACTTGACAGCAAAACTGTCCTTAGATTTTAAAGGATTTACGTCAAAAAATACCTGATATTTTCATATTAAAATAATGATTATTACCCCTTGATAATCAAGTATTTAAAATAAAGATTTTATACATAAATTATTGATTTAATATATAAAAAACATTATAATATTCATATAATTTAACATAATAAGGACTAATAAATATGCCTAGAGGAATAGTTTTTGAAAAAGATAGGTATCTCGATACTGTTAAAATACCGAATTTCAATAATTCAATTCGAGATAAACTCACCAATTTAGTCTCTAATCCTTTTAAATCACTGAGCGATACCTTCAACTCAATTAATAAAAGCTATCGCCCTATCATATTTTTAGCTACCTTAGCCTTATCTACTTGGGCAACATCAGCTGTTGTTAGAACAGGCATCAATTTTTTAACAAGTGGTACAAATCCATATCTATGTAGCACAGGTGTCACAGGCTTCTTATTTGATTGTCAAAATGTTACAACAAGTCCTTTTTCACAAATCTCTTCGATCTGGAGTAAATTCAATATGTCATTGCTTTCTAAAGAGCACTTTTTAGCAAATGGCACAACCGGTCTTTGGGGTCTTGTTATCGCAATTCCATTTTACATAAGCGTAAAACTTCTTACCAAAGGCTCTGTATCTTTTCCAGATGAGTCAGTTTCAGCGAGACAACTTGGTAAACAAATTGGTATTGGATGGAATTTAACACCTACATTCTTCCAAAAAGCACTTGGCTTTTTTATTAGGAATCAACTGATATATGGGGTATCTGATGCAGTTTCTCAAATTCCATTCGAAGATGTTACGCTTAATGTACCAACTACCGATAAAAAAATTAAAGTAACAACTCTTATTGCAGGCTTAGCTACCTTTTACTTTGGTGGAGCTTATGACACCCTGAAAAGTTATCTCTAATCTAATTTTAATAGTCTAAAACTCAAAAATATCATTTAAATATTTGGCTTACTCTTGGTTTGATAAGATCTCCTTTGAAGGTATTTTCTTACACCTTTTAATCTTAAAATATTTAGCTTAAATCTATTTTATTAGTTTTAAGATATTTGGTGTTAGATGCCATTTTAAGACAGGTTTTTGGTTATCAAAATCTATTCTAGTACAACCACCGTTATGAACATCAACTTCAATTGAAGCTGTTGGATATAAAAGATATGATATTATCTCTTTAATAGATGGCAGATGACCTGCAATAAAAACTCTTTCATATTTTGAGATAAACTCTAGGGTTTCTTCAGCTGGTGTCATAGGTTTTACTTTGTCAGTTTCCATGATGTTATTTTCAGGAAATTTAAATATATCGGCTATTATTTGAGCTGTTTGTATTGATCGTTTTTTTGGGCTGCAAATTATCACATCAAAGCTAATATTAATTTTTTTCAGACCAATAGCGCTCATCTTTATTATATCTCTACCCTTCTCTGATAAAGATTCATCAGGATCGATATTTGTTGGATTTGCAATACCGTGCTGCATCAGGTATAAATTATTCATGTTATTTCCTCTTTAAAATCATCTTATATGTTAAATTACATTTTTTTCCTTTTTAAAAAAATAATTCTTTTGAAGTACAATAGTATAAAAATTAAAACCTTTGGAATTTTTTTATGAAAAAAATACTGTTTTTTCTATCTTTAGCTACCGTAACCTTTTTTATATCTTATTATTTTTCATATCCTAAGCTTTTAAGAGATGTGAAAAAAGCTGATACATTAGGGATTGTTAAAGAGATAAAAAACATCAATATACAAGGAGTTGAAAATCCGATAAACGCTTCTATCGAAGAGTATCTAGATAGCTACATTATGGCTTTTAGAATCAATGAAAAAGGCTCTAATCATATTGCGATTAGTTTTTTAGATAAAAATTTTAATGAAATAGGACTTTTCAAAAAGATTGATGTTAAAAGCGAACATGCAGAGGATGCTAGAATTTTCAAATATGGCGATGATTATTTTTTAATCTACAATGACAAGCTGCCAATTGAGCATAATGCAAGAGCTATGAATCTTGCTAAAATTAATGATAAAACTCTTCATCTCGATTATAAAACTGTTTTAGATCAACATATAAAAATAGTAGAGAAAAACTGGACACCTTTTATAGCAAAAAATGAGATTCACTTTGCCTATAGCTTAATGCCTCATAAAATTTTAAGATTAAATAACCTTCAAAAAAACGATCTGACTCATCTAGTATTTGAAGAGGGGTGTTTTACTAGGTTTTTTTGGAAATGGGGAGAACCAAGAGGCGGTACTCCTGCCAAACTTATCGATGGTAAATATTTATCATTTTTCCATAGCTCTTTTGGTAAAAACAAAAAATCCAAACGCTATGTAATGGGAGCTTATGTATTTGAAACAGACCCGCCTTATAAAGTTACTAAAGTTACAAAATTTCCACTTATATTTGGAGATGTCAAAAAAACCAGAGTATATTTTCCGACAAGTTTTATTCTAAAAAAAGAAAATGGTAGAGATATGATTTATCTATCCTATGGTGAGAATGACAAAGTTTCAAAAATAGCGGTTATTGATAAAGAAAAGCTCTTTGAGAATATGCAGGATGTTTACTAATCCTAATCGAGTAATTTAAAAATCCAAGACATGCAAAAAATACCATATTCCCAAAATGAGTTGATATTGGATAGTGATCAAAAAAACCGATTAGCAAAAAACTAATCGTAATACATAAGCAAGTAATAGTTAAAGGATTTAAGGAAAACTCAAATGTATCTTTAAACATTTTGGTTAATAGTAAAAGAAAAACAAATAATGAAAATAGCCCTGTTTGAGAGGCTATTAATAAATAGATATTATGAACATAGGCTCTTTGAGTTTTTTCAATAAAATATTCATCTCTTTTAATTAAAAAATTTCTATAGCCTACTCCAAAATAAGGGTGTTTCTTGATCATATTAACAGATACTTTTTTCAAACTATTTCTGGTATTATTACTTGAAATATCTAACATCTTTGCTCTTGTAGATTTAAACAAATTGCCAACGAGACCTCTCTCTATTAAAAAAGATGAAAAAAAAGCGGTTAAAATAATCAATAAACTTAAAAAAACAAGCCCCATTTTTTTTACATCATATTTTTTTAATACCATCAATAAAAAAAATATTGATGCACTTAAAATAAAGGCGGCAAGAGCTGCTCTTGAAAAGGTTAAAATCAAAGCGCTCATTTGCAAAAACAAAAACAAGCTAAAGAAAAATCTCTTTTTAGCTTTGTAGAGCTGATACAAACTCAAAAGAGTTGAAATATTTAAAAAACCTGCAAAAATATTTGGATGGATAAATGTCCCATGAGCTCTAATTAATTCCCCTTTTTGAGAAGGTATAAATTGCGTTAAAAAGTTAAGTTTGCTCGGCAGTAAGATTTTAGCAGATGAGCCGAACTCATGACCAAATATTGGCTCTTTTAAAAAAGTAAAGCCAAGTGGCCTTTGCAATAAAAATTGTTCAATTCCAACTATCGTTTCAAAAAGAGCAATTGAAAAAAAGACAAATAGAAAACATTTGATTATCATTTTTTGATTTTTTTCAAAATTTTTAGTTAAAAAGATTGAGAAGAGTAAAATCATAAAAGTAGTTTTAAAAAGATCATTAAAAGCTCTGTGATGGAGCTCTCCATTAGAAAATAAGATAGATAGTCTCATCAAGATTATATATAAGATCACCAAAGATAAATTGATTGAAAAGTAGCGTTGAAATCTCTTTTTTTTGTATAGACAAAAAGCTAAAAAACTAAAAAAAATCAGATCAAAAAAATGCAGATATCTATTTAACCCAAATATCTTTTGAAAAAAGTGATCAAAAAATTTAAAAGTTGGGAAACTAATTATAATTAAAGTTGCAAAAATTATAAATCTAAAGATAGGTTTTTCTAAAAATTTAAAATTAATATGACTTTTTATAAACATGTCTCTTGCAAAAAATATTTCTTTTTAATAATAAGTATCTATAAGGAGTCATTATGAAAAAATTAGCTTTTTATTTCACTTTATTTCCAATATTTATTTTTGCCTATAGCAATATTGAGTCTAACGTAGAAAAAGATCAAAAGCGATTTTCTCTTTATTCAGATCTGCTTTTTTGGAAAACTTTCGAAGAAGGTGTCGATTATGTCTATGATGATCGAATAGCTCTTGGCTCATCAGGACTAGGCGGTGATATTAAAAGAGCAACCTATTCTTGGCAGCTTGGCTTTAGAGTCGGCTTTCAATACATGTTTGATTTTGATAGATGGCAATTAGATGGACAATATGGAAAAATAAACCCCGATGATTCAGAGGAAATTTTAAATGCTGATAATAAGCAAATGTCATCAACCTTCGCTCTTCCGAGTAACTTTTCTCTACAAAGAGCTACTAGCTCAATTAAAATAAGCGCAGATTTTGCCAACCTATTATTAAAAAGAAGATTCGAAGCATCTGAGAGAATTAAATTAGATTTAGCCTCAGGACTATCTTTTATTTGGATAAAAAGAGATTGGGAAATGCGATTTTTTGATGATAGCTCAAATTCTAGAACCATTATCCCCTCTTGGCATTTTAAAGGTGGTGGAATAAAAACAGGCGTAGATTTTGATTGGGCTTTAAAACACGGCTTTAATTGGTCAGGAAAATCTTTTATAGCTGCAATCTTTGGAAATTATGATACTTGGATGATTGCCTATGATAACCATCAGAATAATAAGGTTGAAAACTCCCACTTAGATGATTTTAGAATAGTTACCAACCTTCAGTTTCTTCTGGGGCCATCATGGCAAAGAAATTTTGAAAATACTCATTTTAAAATCTTTTTAAACTACGAAATGAATGTCTGGTTCAACCTCTCTCAAACCAATCGCTCTTTGTATCAAGGACCAACATCAAACCCACAATCTAGAATTACCAATAACATATTGCAAATGCATGGGCTAACTCTTAATGCAGCGGTTAATTTTTAGATATTTTTTTATTTTTTAAATAAATCAAAAAATACTAAAAAACGCTCTATTATCTATTGATTTTTAATCCTCTAATCGGAAAAAAAGATCTAAGTCCTCTGGTTAAATCTATTGGATCAGAAGAATCAGCCCAGATTCCATAAATATTTCGAGAGACACTATCTGTTATTATTTGTGGAGCACCCCCTAGTCCAAAAGTAGTATTAGATGAATCTACATCTATCCAAGAGAGCCCAAAATTTAAAGAGAAAAATATTTTAATATTAGTAGCTCCATCTGACCATGTAGCAAAGATATATCTTCCAGAGATGTCTGTTATAATTTGCGGATTAAAGCCAGTTCCAAAAGCACCTGTGGCAGAACTAAAATTAACCCCAAAATCTGATGAGATAAATATTTTTGTAGGGCCAGTTAACCCCGCTCCTTCAAACTCTATTACATAAACATACCTGCCAGAGATATCTGTTGCTATTTGTGGACGATTTCCATCAGCAGCCACAATCTGAGGTGTGGAAAAAGTGACATTTTCAGCAAAGATGCTAAATGAGATGAGTTGAATAGAAATAGTTATTAAAAAATAAATTTTTCTTAATTTGAAAAGAACCTTCATAAATTTTTTTTTAAAGATTATACATTTATCTTTATTTCATGGCAAATTTTTAGATTTTATTTTACAGAGAAGTATTTCATTTTCCCTTTCCTGCTGTTCTAATAACCACCCATCAAGCTTTAAATACTGTAGGAGCTATTAAAGCTTCATGCCCGGCTTGTGACCCTTAATTTTATTTAGCAGTTTATATTAGTGGCTCTGCTTTTGGAGCAGGCTCATATAATCTTATTCTAAGATGCTTTTAGATAACAAAATAACTACTTAGAAATTTATTTTTTTATTATGGTTAAACTTTAGAGGATAAGTTTTAAAAAGGATTTTTTTTATGAATGTATTAGAAGCTATTGAAACAAGAAGAAGTATTAGAAAATTTAAGGATAAAAAAATTGAAAAAAATATTTTAAAAGACATTTTAAAAGCTGGGATGTATGCACCATCCGCATATAATGAGCAGCCTTGGCACTTTATAGTTATCGATGATAGAAAGCTATTAGATGAGATCCCTAATTTTCATGATCACGCTAATATGTGCACAAATGCTCCTTTAGCTATTTTGGTTTGTGCAGATATCAAAGAAAAGAAGACTGAAGATTTATGGCTTTTAGATTGCACAGCTGCTACACAAAATATCATGCTCGCCGCGCATGAAAAAGATATTGGCTCTGTTTGGGTAGGGGTATATTTTAGACAAAATTATATAGATGGATTTAGAAAATTATTAAATTTGCCAAAACATATAATTCCTATATCTTTAATACCTATGGGCTATCCTGATCAAGAAATAGAAAAACCTGATAGATTTAAAAA
>SDBV01006924.1_pt1 | contig 15580 bp, 13 predicted proteins | sample 2277081 | NCBI WGS metagenome assembly SDBV01 (sample SAMN10402039, study PRJNA504765) | marine sediment metagenome | isolation source: marine sediment core GS10_PC15, 223 cmbsf | place: Arctic Ocean: Southern Knipovich Ridge | collected 2010
CCATGCGGTAAGCGGTGCAGCCTACACTATGTATAACAGTTCATGGAGTTCAACCCTCGACAACACCCAGGAAAGTCAGCCAGAGGGTATTGCAAAGCTCTGCCTTGGATGCCATGATGGAACCGTTGGTATTGACACTTTTGACAAGTATGCTGGCGGAGCCTGGGATATGCATGATGAAAATCCAAATTTTGTAATACCAGGATTCACAGATGGTGAAAATCTGGATCTCCGCGGCACCCATCCTATCTCAATAGTTTATGATGAATCTGTAGATACTAATCTCAACTCACAAGACACCACCCTCATGGGAAATAGTGGATATATTAGGGATATTCTTGATTCGGGAAAAGTCCAGTGCTCAAGCTGCCATGATGTGCATGACCAGGAAACAGTCCCTGGCACACATCTACTCAGAGTTGCACAGATGAACATGGGTAATGGTGAACAACCTTCAGGCCTATGCCTTACCTGCCACATAAAATAAGGTAGGGGGGTTAGAATTTTTAAAAAAAGTGGGGGGACGGAGAGACAGGTTTTCACCTCCCTTTTTTTATGTTCAACATTTAGGTCATGCGAAGAAGTAAAAGAAAGAAATTTCTGTATAATAAAGAAAAAATAAAAGAGGGAAAGAAATGAAGAAAACTTTATTTATACTTTTAACCGGTATAGTTCTTTTTGGTTGTGCAGCGCCAGAGAAGAAGATAGGGACTGTGTTTTATCCACCTCTGCCCCAGCAGCCGAGACTGCAATTCCTCACCTCTATAACAGATGAAGAGGATATTGGAAGGAAGCCAAGCGCATTAACAGAGTTTCTGCTTGGTGAAATGGTATCTGTGAAAAGGATTGCAAGACCCTATGACATGGGTGCTTCAAAGGGAAAGATATATATATCAGACGGGACTCTTAAGAAAATACTCATTATTGACCTTGTAAAAAAGGAGTTTGACTATATAAGGGATGAAGGGACAGGCGCCCTTCGCAATCCTGTGGGTATATGGGTGACAGAAGATGGCTATAAGTATGTTGCAGACATGGGGAGAAAGCAAATAGTTGTTTTTGATAATGAAGATAATTTCAAAAGGACTTATGGTGAAAAGGGCCAATTTGATAAACCCCTTGATGTAGCAGTTTACGGAAACAAAATCTATGTATGTGATTATAATAAACAGCAGATTATTGTTTTAGATAAAGACTCAGGCAAGACCATTCAGAAAATTGGCACATTAGGCAATAAAGAAGGAGCGTTTTTCAATCCATCTCGTGTAATAGTAGACAAACAGGGCAACTTATATGTCAATGACACCTTTAATTTCAGGATACAGAAATTTGACCCTGAGGGCAATTTTCTAAAAATCTTTGGTTATCACGGGGATACCTTTGGTGGCCTGGCAAGGCCTAAAGGGCTTGACATAGACAGAAAAGGCCATCTATATGTTGTGGACACAGCCTTTGAGAATGTCCAAATATTCGATGACGTAACCACTGACCTTCTGCTCTTTTTTGGTGGATTTGAAACAGGTCCTGGCAGTATGTATCTGCCTAGCGGCATATATATTGATTACCTAAACGTAGATCATTTTAAAAAATATGCGGATAAGGATTTCAGTATAAAATATCTCGTATATGTTGGCAATTTCTTAGGCTTCAAAAAACTCAATGTCTATGGCTTTGGTGAATGGACAGGTACACCCCTTCCAGAGATGTAGAAGAAAGCTGAGGAGTGAACGGATAGTTGTGATAAATACACGTGGTTTTTTTAAATTTTAATTTTTTTCTTAGCAAGGTTTATTGGTGAACTGTATTATTAGTCTTTTTTTAACAAGGATAATTATTTATGAATCATGGATGGCTTCTCTCAAGGAATGTAATAGTAATGCTATTTATTATATTTTTTATAAGTCTTACCGGTAAGAATGTATATGCAAGAAGGTATTTCCTGATTGAAAGGCCAAAGCTCGGGCTTGAGTTCTCATACGAATTTGAGAAAGATGAAAGAACAGGCTCTGACATTGAGAGGAAAGATACCTCCATGACCTTTTCTGGGAAACTTGACATAGAAACAAGGGGCTGGGTCTATCACCCTGCCCTTGTAACCTATAGTCTTAGTCTTTCGCCAGAGTGGGAACAAATATATACTAAGCCTGACCGAGGAGACAAGAGAACCTCAAAAAACTTTTTCCTGGGCTATTCCGCAAAATTTACATTTTTACAGTACAAACCTTATACACTGAGTGTTTTTGCAAGCGAGCACAGAACAACATTTAACAGCAATTTTGCCGCGAGGTCAAAGAGAAAATCAAATTCATATGGCGCAAAACTTTTGCTTAAATACAGGATACTGCCAACTACCCTTAGGTACAGGCATCGGAAAAGCACTCAGAGCGGTTTTTTCTCAACTGATACTGAGAGGGACAACATACTTTTACATATGAGACACGATAAATATCTGGGTGATACAGATCTCAATGTATCTTACACGGACAGCTCTCAGACAACCCTTGGTAGGACTATTAGTATATTTCAACATAGGGTAAATCTGCGGAATATTTCTAATCTTACAAGAGACGAAAGCATTACCCTTAATTCAAATCTGATCTACATTAATACAAAAAGCGATTTTACTAAGATTGTAGGATATAATGTCTCTGAAAAGCTTAACTGGAGGCACAGGAAGAATCTGTCCACAAATTACTCCTTCCGTTATGAGACAAGTGATTTTAAAGAAACCAGCAGGAAATCTGAAGGGCTTGGATTTGGTTTATCATATCTCCCATATAAAAATCTCTCAACCTTAATAAATGCAAGAGGGTCTTCAAGTCAGTTTACTGGAGGCAAAACGACTATTTATGGTGCAGGGCTTAATGTAAATTACGGAAAGGAGATACCATGGGGCAGGTTCAACATTAATACGAGACATAACTATAATATAAATAAAAGAGACATAACAGCTAATTTTATACAAGTAATAGATGAATCTATTACACTGACAACATGGGCCATCACGCTGCTTGAAAATGAAAATGCTGACATTGGTTCTATTGTAATAACAGATACTACAGGTACAATTTTATATCTAAGGGATATAGACTACAGGATAACTGAGATAGATTCCTTTGTGAGAATCAGCCGAATCCCTTTTGGAGGAATAAACGACGATGACACAGTGCTTGTTAACTACAGGTACCTAAGCAACCCTGCCTTTGATTACTCAACCTTCAGTCAGTCCTACAAGATTAATCTCAAGCTCTGGTCTGCCTGGAGGATTCACTACAGTTTTAGTCATTCAAAGCAGAGGTTCCTCTCTGGTATTCCCCCTGATAGACTTACAGATGGCACTATCCATACTGCAGGAACAGAGCTTAGGTGGAAATGGAGCTTAACAAAACTTAAGTTTAGGGACAGAGATACAACAAATGTGCCAACTACAAGCTGGAACGCTTCGGAGACTGTTAGCATAAGACCATTTAAAAAGGGTTTTTTTAGTCTTTCAGGTAATTATGGTGAAACTAAATTGAAAGACACAGGTGAGATACAGAAGTTTTATGGTTTGCACTCTAACATTCAATGGGTGATTACAAAGCGAAGCAGGCTTCAGATTGAGGGTTTTTATGATAAAATCTCTGGCACAGCGCTAAAGACTGTTGACACCGGATTTTCATCCCTTCTTGAGTGGTATTATAGAATCTGGAGAGTGAGTTTAAGATACAGGTTTTCGCATGAAAAGGACGAGATATCCACGGAGACATTGAGGAATCATTACTTCTTATTTCAGTTAAGGAGAACACTGTTTTAGAAGGTATAAAAACACCTCCAATGTCATTGGGTTATGAGCCAAAATTATAGAGAAAACATACGCTATATAACAGTAATCTTATTTCTTCTGGGATTTGTCTTTACTACATTCAGCTGTTTTAAACATGTTGTGGAAGGAAGAAAACCCCTGCCTGATATAATCTGGCCAAAGCCGCCTGAGGTTACAAGAATACTTTTTGTCAATTCAATATCAAAACCAGAGGACCTGCGAATCACAAAGAGTGTAATAAAGAGATTTTTCAGGTTTCTCAGCGGCTATACTGACATGCCGATGGTATCGCCATATGGTGTTGAGACGGATTCAGAGGGAAGACTTTACGTTGTAGACACCTTTCTGAGAGAGGTCTTTGTTTATGATCTAAAAGGTAATAAATTTCATACATTTCCGAAGAAAGGGACGTCTTTTAAATCACCCATAGATATAGCTATAGACAAAAAAGGCAATGTCTTTATAACTGATTCACAAGAAGGGGTTGTCAAAGTATTTAAAGACTACGGGAAAAAGTATGTGCGAGAAATAGGAAAAAACATATTGAATAGACCAACAGGAATCGCTGTAAATGAAGAAACCCGTGAACTTCTCATTGTCGATACTGTAAGCTCCGAGATAATAAGATATGACCTTAACAGTTACAAATTCAAGGGGACAATTGGCAGAGAGGGGAGCAATACGGGAATGTTTCATTATCCAACAAATATCTTTGTGTCCCGTGATGGTCATATCTTTGTTTCAGATTCTCTTAATTTCAGGGTTCAGATATTCACTCCTGATGGGAATATCTTAAATACCTTTGGCGAGCTGGGTAACAGCCCCGGCTATTTCGCAAGACCCAAGGGGATTGCAGTTGACAGCGATGGAAATATTTATGTGGTAGACGCCCTGTTTGATAATGTCCAGATATTTAATAAAGAAGGGGAACTTCTTATGGACTTTGGCAAGCCAGGGCATGGATACGGAGAATTCTGGCTTCCATCAGGAATCCACATTGACAGCAATGACAGGATTTATGTTTCAGACTCTTATAATAAGAGAGTGCAGGTTTTTCAGTATATGAAAGACATCCCTTAAAAAAGATGTCTGATTACACAGATAAAAAGAGATTAATGAATATTATATGAGGAGATGAATTTATAACCGAATGAAAAATTTGAGAATTCCTCTATTAATTTGCTTATCCATACTTGTTATTCTGAAAATGAATGCTTATGGAGAAAGTTTTCTCGATACAAAACATAATCTGTCTGTCACAGGCCCTGGTCCAGTAAAATCAACTACTGAAGAGAGGATATGCATCTTCTGTCACACTCCACATAAAGCAAGAAGGGATATCCCGTATCTATGGAACCGTCAGATATCAACAGCCAGTTACATTTCGTACCAGAGCTCAACTCTCTATGCAACAGTCGGACAGCCAACTGGGGCATCAAAACTGTGTCTTAGTTGTCATGACGGAACCATTGCCCTTGGGGCATTGATTTCTGAACCACTGGAGATTCCTTTTGCAGGAGGAGTCCGGTTCATGCCTGAGGGACCTACAAAGCTTGGAACAGACCTTTCAGATGACCATCCTGTCTCTTTTGTTTTTGACAGTCAACTGGCAGCTGACAATACGCAGCTTGTTGATCCCAGTACCCTTCCAAATGAAGTAAGACTTGACCGTAATGAAATGCTTCAGTGCACTTCCTGCCACAATCCCCATGGCACTAAAAACGATAAATTTCTCGTCAGATCGCACAGATTCTCATATCTATGCAGAACCTGCCATCAGAAGGATGGCTGGGGTGTCACCTCACACGCTTCAGTTTCTGCCACGTGGAACGAAACTGGCACAGACCCGTGGCAGCACACCCCTTTTACCACGGTGGATGAAAACGCATGTGAAAACTGCCACAGGCCCCATACAGCGGGAAGCGATGAAAGAATTCTGAATTACGCGTTTGAAGAAGATAATTGCCTCGTCTGCCATAATGCAAATGTAGCAAGTAAAGATATTGAAACAGAACTTACAAAACCTCACGGACATTTTGTGCAGGATTACACAGGCATACATGACCCTGTGGAGGACTTTACCTCAGACACTGTTCAGAACCACGTTGAATGTACAGACTGTCATAATCCGCATTGGGCAAACAGCTCCAATCCACCCTTAGGAGCACCGGAAGTCTCCGGCAGAAACCAGGGGGTAAAAGGTATTGATGCCTCAGGTCAACCGGTTGAAGTTGCATCAAACCTATATGAGATATGCTTTAAGTGCCATGCTGACAATAATGTTATAACAACCCTGCAAGTAGACCGACAGATTCAACAGCTCAATACAAGGCTTGAATTTGACACTTTAAACCCTTCGTATCATCCGGTAGAGGCACAGGGTGCTAATCCAAACGTGCCAAGTTTGAAACCTCCTTATACAGAATCAAGCATTATATACTGCACAGATTGCCATAACAACAATGATGCACTGGGACCTTCCGGACCTCATGGATCGACATGGCCTTTTATTCTTGAAAGGAGATATGTGCACGGCGATTTTGTTGAGTTCGATGAGCTTAAATATGCGCTCTGCTTTAAATGTCATGAATGGGACGAAAGCCTGCGCGATGAAGAAAGTGAATTTCCACATAAACAACATATGGAAGGTGAAGATGCTACATGCTTTACCTGCCATGACCCTCATGGCATAAGTTATACTCAAGGCACCTCCATAAATAATACCCATCTTATAAACTTTAATTTAGATATTGTTCTACCTCACCCAACACAGGGAGGGCCTGTTTTTGTAGATGAAGGAACTTTTAGAGGCAGTTGCACTCTCAGATGCCATAATGAAAATCATTCAAACCGGAGGTATCCCGACTAAAGACGAGATTTAAAAGATAAACAACCGGTTATCTATATATTGGGATAAATTTCTAGAAAGGAAATACATAAAGTGAATATAAAAAATGCAGTCGTGGGTGTGCTTTTTATCATGTTTTTTGCAGTATCAGCTCTATTAGCAGAGGATGTTGCAAACTCTGAAGAAAAATCAGTGACAGCGCCAAAGTCACACACAGGCACCGTGATATATTCACAAAAAGCCGGCAAATATATGTACATAAAACTTGATGAAAACGGCAAAGAGGTCTGGCTAGCCACTTTTCCTTTAAAGGTAACAGGGGGAGATAAAGTAGAATATATCGGCGGAATTATTATGAAAGAATTTCACAGCAATGCTATGAATAAGACATTTGATACTATCCTCCTCATTACACGAATAAGGGTCTTAAATGGAACCCCTGCAACTGATAAACAGAATATGCCTGATGACGAATATCATAAAAAAAGCGGGGAAAAGAAGATCGATATTACTATGCCTGAAAGCGGTGACATAACAAAAGCAGTAAACGGCAAGACCATTGAAGAAATATTCACAGAAAGTGAGCAGCTAAAAGGTAAAGAGGTTACTGTGCGCGCCAGGGTTATGAAGGTGAGTAAAAATATTTTAAATAAAAACTGGATAACTTTGCGTGATGGAACAGGAGTTTCACCGGACGATAAACTTATTGCAACAACATTAGAGAATATACAAGAAAGTGATATAGTTACTGCCAAGGGTATTCTGAGAACTGATATTCAAGTGGGAAAAGGTTATAACTATAAGGTTTTACTTGAAGATGCCAAATTTACAGAATAAGTTTACCCTTGTTTTCTCTAAGTTACAAGGGTATTCAATAACTGTAAAAAGTTTTTTGGAGGTAAAAAAGAATCAATGGAAACATTAAAAAATAAATATAAGTGCCAAACTATAAAGGGTATATTCATCGTACTATTTTTCTGTTCATTTTTTCTTCTTATTGATCTTGTGCCTGTTAGAGGGGTTGTAACAAATGCAGCAGCAGAGACAGAGGAGGGCAATGAAGAAGCTGAAGAGGAAGAATGTGAAGGCGATGAATGTGAAGGTGAAGATGAAGAGGAATCAGAAGAGTACAAGTTGGGAAAAAAGAAATATGAGGCTGAATGTTTTACATGTCATGGACACGAAGGTGATGGAAAAGGCGAGGCCTACAGATGGACCTGGCCCAAACCCAGGGACTTTACTTCAGGCACTTATAAATTCCGCTCAACCCCTTCGGGTGATCCACCGACAGATGATGATATCAAAAGGACAATAAAAAAAGGCCTCCCGGGAACGTCTATGGAGGCATATGAAAAAAAGCTAACAGATGATGAAATTGATGGTTTAATTGAATATATAAAGGCTTTCTCTGAGGAGACTTTTGAATTCCCTGGAGAACCAATTGAGATAGGGGAGGCACCTCCGGTAACCGATGAACTGATAGAAAAAGGCAAAAAGTTATTTAAAGACTCAAAATGCTGGGAATGCCATGGTAAGTATGGCAGAGGCGACGGTGAGAAAGGATGGCAGGAGAAATTCAAAGACGACTGGGGCGAAAGAATATACCCTACCAGTCTCACAAATCCCTGGGAAATAAGAAATGGCTCAACTGTAAAGGATTTATACAGGTCTGTTACTACAGGTTTGGATGGCACACCAATGGCATCTTTTGAGAATGCCTACTCGAATGACGATAGATGGGCTCTTGCACACTTTTTAAAATCCATTCAAATTAAAAGACACTTCGGTCATTTTTTAAAGATGCATAAGGTTAGTAATATACCTTCTTCAACAGAAGATGAATTATGGGAAAAGGTTGAATATATTGATATTCCAGTAGGAGGGAAAAAACTATTCGGACAATCTTTAATACCAATGATAACGAATATACATGTCAGAGGATGTTATACCGGTTCTGAAGTGGCAATTATGCTTGAATGGGTTGACAAAAAACCCAACAAAAGCGGTGATGGTTATCCACCAGATGCTGTCAGATTACAGTTCCCTGTAAGTATACCACAAAGAAATCCTCTCTTTTATAAGGAGGATAGAAAAATTCTCCTCAACTACTGGCACTGGAAGGCATCTGATAATCTTGCTCTTGAACTGAATGCCATAGGGCCGAGAGAAAGAGACATAACTGAACAGCAAAACATGGATGTTAAGGCAATATCAAGTTATAAAGACGGCCTTTACAGAGTTATATTTATAAGAAAAAGAAATACAGGAGACAAGGATGATTTTACGTTTAAAAGTGGAACCCGTAATCCTTTTTTAATTTTTATTTACGACGGTGAAAACAACGAGATAGGGAACAGGGCAGGAGTAACATCACGTTATTATCTCATATTGGATTAATAATAAAACGATAGGCTTACATTATTCAATTTGGATTTTCAGTTACAGGTAGTTAAAAAATTCAGTATAAAAATATAGGGTGGGTTATAAAAGAAAGTTTCCCGGGAAGATTTTAAATTCTTCAAGAAGTACAAGAGACAAATTTTTGAAACCTGCGAATGTAATTAAAAAAGGGTATCTAACGCGCCTTCTTCTATTGATACTCGGCGTCTTTATAATTGGAACTGCTTTATCAACCATCTACCTTTATCTTGATATTTACAGACCACTCAACACACATTACAGCGCCATCCTGTCAATTGTCACAGAAATTAAGGAGACACTTATAATAAAAACCCTAAAGATAAATGCCTTCTTCTACCTTCTGATATCTGCCGGGATAGTGATATTAGGAATCTTATATACACACAGAATAGCTGGACCACTGCATAGGATTAAGTTATACGCAAAAATGGTCGGTGAAGGTAGGTTCGACACTGATATGAAATTCAGACGCAAAGATGCTATTCACTCATTCGGAAAGTCTTTCAATAATATGACGAAAAGCTTCAGGGAAAGAACCACTAACCTTAATTCTGAGATACAGCAGTTAAAGGATGCTGTTACAGAGCTTAAATCCCTGACTGAAGAAGGTAAAGATACAGAATTTGCATTGAAAAAGGTCATTGACACAGACAACAGGGTCAAAAAACTCCTCAGTACCATAAGACTATGAAATACTCATGCCGACAAGTCAGCACAAATGGGGATGAAAATATAATCCCCCCTAACCCCCCTTTACTAAAGGGGGGAAGGGGGGATTTTCAGAGAAAGTATAAATGGATCATTGTATTTTTTATTTTAACAGGTATTGCTGCTTTGGTTTATGGCCTATCCGGAGGACCACATGAGTTTACTTCCGGTCAGTGCACTATATGCCATATAAACGAGAAAAACGAACCAATGAATATAAAACCCGCTATTACCCTTGCCTGTGAGTCATGTCACACAGTACTAAGAGAAACACAATCACATCCTACAGATATGTACCCGAGCCTTTCAATTCCAAAAGATTTACCATTAATTGAAGGGAGGCTTACGTGTATAACCTGCCATTATGTTCATCCAAAGCAAAAAAAAGGCCTTGTGAAAAAGCCCCACTTTTTAAGAAGACTGGTGAGAGGCCCTCTGTTCTGCAGTATCTGCCATGTTATAGATGAAAAACAACACATTGTTTTAGAAAATATTCACTCCGGCTCATATGAGGTAACAGACAATACAACCCGAATTGACATGGTGTCTTTGGAATGTATTGAATGTCATGACGCATACATCAATGAACCAGTAGATTTTCTTGGAGCTGGTAGATGGGACCACTTCAGCAAGAAGTTAGAGCATCCGATTGGAATTAGATACGAAGAAATCAGTACAATTGATAATCGCAATTACCGACCTGTAAGCATGCTGAGTAAAGAAATAACACTATTTGATGGGAAGATAGGGTGTGGTACATGTCATAACATTTATTCTAAAGAGAGGTTTATGCTTGTTATGGAAAACATAAAAAGCAGGCTATGTCTGGAATGTCATATCAAATAAGAAATCTTTTGGATTTCTGATTACAGAAAAAATAATTGGATGTTGTTTTAGAGCTCATCGTGAATTAGGACTGGGATTTAATGAAAAGATATATCATAATGCATTAATATTGGCTTTGAAATAAGTACTATGAAATTCAGAAGGCGCAGATATATCATCAACGCAGGGCTACAGATGAAATTTACACTCTCATTTGTGCTCGTCTCACTCTTAGGTAGCATTGTGGCTGTAACGGCTTTTAACTTCCTTGCCTTAAGAAAACTGGAAACTCTCATGTGGAGCACCCATATAAGTGTAAAGACAACAGACGAGCTCATTAGACCCCTTTTTATGTACATAAATATTATTAATTTTCTCTTTGTCTCCATCCTTTTAATTATTACGGGAACATGGATGATAAGAAAGGTCTCAGGGCCGCTCTACAGAATGTCAAAGGATATCATGAGAGTTGTAAATGGTAATCTATTAACCAGTATAACCTTCAGACAAAAAGATATGCTTAAGGATATAGCCCATGAACTTAATGTTATGGTAAAAAGCATTAGAGAGAAGTTTAATACTATCAGCGAAAAGTATAGGGATATTTCAAAATCTATAGGAGAATATAAGGAGAAAACCAGTAATACAGAGACCTTAATAAAAGATTATAATTCCATTCTAAAAAATATCGAAAGTCTTGAAACTGAGATGAATAGCTTTAAACTTAGACAAAAGCAGTAACCAGCACTGTGAATGGCAAAGCCAGTTACCAATACCTAAATTGTGCGATTTATTTGGAAATTTGCTGTAGCCGCAGGCTTTAGCCTGCGTTTTATTAATACATGATGAGTGAATTGGAAATACTTATGAAATACGCAACCTGAAGGTTACGGCTACATAAATCGCTCAATTTAGGCAATAGCCTATTTTATGCCGAATTTCTTTAACTGGTACCTGAGAGTGTCGTAGCTTATATTCAGGAGCTTTGCTGCAGAGGTCTTATTATGCTTTGCTCTTTCGAGAGCCTGCAGGATGAGGTCTTTTTCTACTTCCTCAAGAGATATCCCTGATTCGGGAAGAATAAATCTATTATTGTCTGAAGGCTGGTTTATGGTTATTGATTGACCAATTAGCCACTTCGGCAGATGTTCGGGCAGTATTACTTCAGTATTCTCAAGCACTACAAGCCTTTCTACAAGATTTTTTAGCTCCCGTACATTACCTGGCCAATTATAGGAAATCATGAGTCTTTCTGCCTCAGGGGAAAAACATTTAATTGTCTTTTTATTATACTTCGCGGTAAAGTATGAGAGGAAATGCCTGGCAAGTATTGGTATGTCTTCTCTTCTCTCCCTGAGTGGTAATATATGTAGATAGAAGGTACTCAGCCTGAAGAATAAATCCTTCCGGAATTCACCTTTTTCCACTGCGTCTGAGAGGTTTCTATTCGAGGTGGCTATTACAGTTACATTTATGGGTATCTCTTCTTTTCCTCCAATACGTCTTACTGTCCTTTCTTCCAGCACCCTCAATAACTTGCTCTGGAGGTCAAGTTTCATGTCACCTATCTCATCAAGAAGAATTGCACTTCCTTTTGCCGACTCAAACAAGCCCTTCTTGTCAGACTTTGCGTCTGTAAATGAGCCCTTTTCATAACCAAAGAGTTCGCTCTCAAGAAGGGACTCAGGCATAGCAGGACAATTAATCGAGATAAAGGGTGCATACTTCGAGGTAACAGTGCTATACATTAAGTAATGGATATTTCTTGCCACAATCTCCTTGCCTGTCCCGCTTTCTCCTGTAATGAGGATAGTTGAAACCTGGGCCTGAGCCATTTTTTCAATCTTTGTCTTTAATTCATTTATTGCACTGGATTCTCCCACTATATCCTTCTCGTAGAGCTCAGAACAGGCTTTTCTAAGGTAGTCCACCTCCTGTTTGAGACTTTCTTTTTCTATGATATTACTTATAACAATCTTCAACTCATCTGTATTAAAAGGCTTAGTTATATAGTCCACAGCGCCGAGTTTCATAGCCTTAACAGCGGTTTCTGCAGTATCATCCGCTGTCAGCATTACGACCTGTGTATTTATTCCTTTGTTTTTTAGATCCTGGAGTATATCCACACCGCTTTGTTCAGGGAGTGTTATATCCAGCAAAACTATATCTGGAAACCATGACTTAATCTTATTGACTATGTCGTCTGTTTTGGTCTCTGAGTATACCTCGTAACCTTCCTTCTTCAATACCCGGGAGAGCATTGAGACTATAAGTTCATCATCATCCACGATAAACACCCTGTCCTTGCTTCTCATGTTGCTTGCCCCTTTTCCACTTGTTTAACAGGAAGGCTGATATGGAATATGGCTCCCCTGCCTGACTTTTTCTCCACACATATGACGCCCTCATGCTGCTCGATTAGTCGTTTAGTAATAGCTAACCCCAACCCCGTGCCTTTTGACTTGGTTGTAAAAAATGGCTTAAAGATTTTATCCCTCAATTCTTCGGCTATTCCTCTGCCAGTATCAGAGATATCTATTTGTATAGCATTTACCTCTGCAGCATAGGAAGTCTTTACAGCCAATGTCCCGCCATCTTTCATGGCATCTATTGCATTGAGCAGCAGATTCAGGAATGCCTGTTGCAGTTGCATGGGGTCAGCCATTATTTCAGGAAGACGTTTATCAAAATCCTTCGAAACACTTATCTTTGTTGAGGTATTTGATGAGAGAGACGGGTATTTCAGCGAAAAGGCAACGGTTTTATCAATAAGGTCATTCATATCTACAACTGCAAGCTGGGGTTCAGACGGCTTGGCAAAATTGAGGAGGTTCTTTATCAATAGTTCGATTCGTTTAATCTCATCAATCACTTTTAATATAACGGCTCTGTCCTCTTCTGACATGTTTAGTTCTTCAGAGAACATCTCCACTGATATTTTGATGCCCGCAAGTGGGTTTTTGATTTCATGAGCAAGTCCTGCTGCTAACTCTCCGAGCACTGCCATCTGTTCAGTCCGCTGCATCTTAAGCATCTGTTCTCTCAGCGAACCTGCCATCTCATTAAAGGATGCTGCCACTTCTCCAAACTCATCTTTTAAATCCTCTATCCTGTAATCCAAATTACCGCCTTTTAATTTTCGAGTTGCATCCAAGAGTGCACTAACCGGTTTTGTAAAGCCTTTTATAAAAATAAAGGCTAAACCTGCGGTTGAAAGGGGGCCTAAGGCTACAAGTATGTAGAGAATGATTTTTGTATCAGCTATCTCCCTGAGAGCGGCGTGTGTTTTATCCTTAAGCTTAATAGTTGTTATGGCTATCATGTCATTGACCTCTGTGATAAGCTCCTCTCCCACCTTGAAGGCACTATCTGTTTCTGCCTCTAACCTACTTACATTCGCCCTTATGATCAAGGCCATGCTTACTGCATCCTTATATTTTTCAATCCCATCCCTCAAATCTTTGAGCCTGCTTAACACATTCTCAGAGTGATGGCACTCAAAACATGTGTTAGCTGTATCTTCCATGTCTCTTACATGAGTATTAATAGTATTAATGTCCCTCTCATAACGTGTGTTCTTGACGCTGAGGTCAGTCTGAACGCTTTTAATCTGAATCAATAGGTGTTCCCTCAGCATCTCAACCTGATGAAGCATTATGAGGTTATCAAGCCTTGATGTGACTGTTTCAATAGTAGTGATTATATATATGCCGCCCAGGAGAAAAAATAAGGAAAAGATGCTTAGCCCTATGAATATCTTTTTCTTCATTATTAATCGTTTATGTAATCATAAGTAGTTAGATTCAGATTTATTTCTTTTGCATATTTATAAATATTTACATAATTTTGCATGAGCAAGTGTATAGGTGAAGCTTCCAAAGAACGCACCATCCATATTTCCAGAGACAAAATTATCAATGATATTTCCATATCGTGGAAGGACTTTTAGCTTTATCTTTATACCAATCTTTTCTGAGAGATAATCGGCAATGGGCTCATACCGTTTAATCTGTTCAAATATATTACGCTCGGGGATAAGCCCTATTAAAAGGGCCTCCTCCTGACTTGTTGTCTCGTTGGAGGATGTTGTGTCTATCTTACTGCAACTCGTTATGACAGCCATACAGATATAAACTAAAATAATTATCTTGTTCATGCGTAGGACACGGTTTGCTAAATAAGTGAGCTTATTATTTAATAACTCTTTCATTCCTAATATTCCTCATTTATTATATAAAACGCAAGTATTTAAGTCGTTTTATATAGAAAGGGAAAGATGGTTTTTATTAGTTCCCACCAGGCTTAGCAAGGGTACGGATATAGTCAGTCAGATCAGAAATTTCCTGGTCTGTGAGGACTCCACCCCAAGGGGGCATCTGTGGAGACCGGCCCAGGGCCGAGCCTCCCTCCCTGATAATCAGCTGAATCTGGGTATCAGACAGAGTGCCCATGAGGATAGCATCAGTATGTTTTGCAGGTTGTGTACTCATGTTGAAGGCATTGAAACCGTCGGCTTCACCTGTCTTGCCGTGACAGAGGGCGCAGTAGTATTCATACAAGCCCTGGCCACGCTGCTTTTCGCGTGTCAAATTGGTAGTGTGTTTTTGCGGCAGAATGAATCCTGTCCGCTCTGACTGGTATTCCTCAGAGCTTAAGGAAGATTGTTTATTACACCCCTTCAACACTAATACGGGAAATAACAAAACTGCACAAAAAATTAAAATCAATCCATATCTTATCATTATTTTTCCTTTTTGGGATTAATCAGAAAGGCCGTCAAAGCCTCAATCTCTTTATCTGTCAGCTTAAAGACCGGCTCCACAGACCGACTTACAAACGCCTTGGGATCACGAAGATAGTAGACAACCCATTTAGTACTGAGTCGCTTTCCCGCATCTGTGAGGTCAGGTCCGATAGTCCCTCCTTTGAGATTAATCTGATGACAGGCATTACAGGCATATTTTTCATAATAC
>SDBV01006925.1_pt1 | contig 15579 bp, 8 predicted proteins | sample 2277081 | NCBI WGS metagenome assembly SDBV01 (sample SAMN10402039, study PRJNA504765) | marine sediment metagenome | isolation source: marine sediment core GS10_PC15, 223 cmbsf | place: Arctic Ocean: Southern Knipovich Ridge | collected 2010
ACCTTGATCGATACAGTGTCAACTGACTTGTAACCCATGTGTCTTCAACATGTGTTACCCATGTCTCTTCACTGTACACGAGCGTGGACCATGGCACCCAACCCAAGAGTTATTATGTTGTTCTCTGCGGTCTCAGCGAACTCTGCGGTGAATGCTTTTGTTATTTATTGTCATTTGCTTTCATACCGTTTTTGCGCGCGCAGTTTGTCAGGTTTTCGCGCAAGACACGGGAAATTCTTAAAAAAACTATTCCACGGCCGGCCGGTGACTTGCCGATTCGCAAACCCATGTTTGGTGCCGTTTGTGCGCGCAAAACAGGTACTTTTCCGCTTAAGTAGAGGCGCTACGCGCCAATTTGGGATTTCTGATTTCAGATTTCGGATTGAGAAAGAAGAAGAAACAGATTGAATAGCAAGAAACAACAACACGGCTGCAACAAAAGCAACATTGACGGGTGGCACGGTTTGCTTGTCAAACCGTGTTGCTTAGATAGCAAAGCCCCGCTGCCCGACACCGTGGCTATTGCCACTGGTGATCTGGGATTACCCGTTGGGCGCGGTGGGGCTCCCGTCCCACCGCGTTGGAATGCGACCAAAAGGTGGCGGGACAGGAGCCCCGCCACCCCAGTGTTGAGATTGGGCAGCAATTCGCGCAAAACGCTCATGCATAACACTAACTCAATGAATATAAACGACCTGCCGGCATCGCGACTTGTTCGTTTTCGTACCCGGCTGGGTCGGTCGGCACAGTTTCGCACGCTTTCGTACGGTTTGGTGCGCTGCCGCACGCTTCGCTACGGCTCTGGCCGTTTACGTTCGAGCGGGGCGATAGCTCGCGGCTGTCCGGGCGGGGCTACACTGGTGATGAAGGCCATGGCTGGGGGCGGGTGGCTCGACAACGCAAGCGACCTGGTGCAGCGTTGCTCTGCGTATGCCGTCGCTGCCAAAGGGGCGAGTAGCATGTGGCGGACCATTCGTTGGAAAATGATAGCTTTGATCGCACTGCCAACCCTGGCGATCTACATTGTCGTACTGGGGCTGACGATGCGACACCTCCGCAGTGACTCGCGTGCGGAAGTCAAGCGAGACATGACCCGCCTGGCCGACAACTACGCGGCACGGTTCGACTATGCGTTTCGCGAGGCGGCCGCCATCGCCATCACCACCGCGCGGGCCATGGAAGTTCGCCCAGACGCTTCCGAAGAACAAATCTACGCCCAACTGCGAGCGAACGTTCTTCAGAACCCGGCCGTGTACGGAGCGGCAATGGCGTTCGAGCCGGGCACCTACCGCACTGGCGACGAGTTGTACAGCCCGTACGTATATCGCGGGGCCGACGGGACAAAGCAGATGAACATCACTCGCGAAGTGTACGACTGGTACGGCGAGCAACGTTGGCAGTGGTGGCAGATCCCCAAACGCACCGGCCGCGGCGCTTGGACCGATCCGTACTTCGACAAGGGGGCGGGCAACGTTCTGATGGTGACCTACTCGGCGCCTTTCTTCCGCCATGGCGAACTACGAGGCGTGACGACCGTGGACATCATGCTACCGACGCTTCGCAAACGCATCGGCGGCAACATCGTCGATATCGGCGATTTCGTGATCCTTACGCGTGACGGGTATTACGTGGTCAACCCCGACCCGACGGCGATCATGAGCCGGACGGTATTCGACGATGCCGAAAAGCAGCACCGGCCCGACCTGGCGGCCGTCGGCAAGAAACTGGTTTCCGGCGAGGCGGGCGTGTCAGTCGTGGACGGCTGGAACGGCGAAGACAGGCAGTGGGTCTTCTACGCTCCGATCCGATCGACGCAGTGGGTGTTTGCGGCTCGCGTGTCGGAGGCCGAGGCGCTCGCGGACGTTCAGCAGCGGATGGCAGTCGCCTCGGTGGCGATGGCGGGCACACTGGCGGCGATCATCGGCTGCATCTGGTTCGTCTCAGGGCGGATCACCCGTCCGATAGCCAAGCTCCGCTCGAAAGTGCACCAGATCGCCGGGGGCGAGTTGGACGCGCGGGTCGAGGGCATCACCAGCCGAGACGAAATCGGCGAGCTGGCCGCAGATTTCAACAAGATGACCGGCGAGCTCCACTCGGTGATTGATCGGCTTTCGCAGGAGCGGGCCGACCGCGAGAAAATGGAACGCGACCTCGACCTGGCCAGAGAGATCCAGCAAGGCCTGCTGCCCACAGGCGAGCTGAACGTGCCGGGATTTGAAATCGCCGGATGGAACCTGGCGGCCGAGAAGACCGGCGGCGATTACTTCGACTGGTTCCCCATGCCCAACGGACGCATCCAGATTACACTGGCGGACGTGACGGGGCACGGCATCGCCCCGGCCCTGATCGTCACGGCTTGTAGGGCATACATGCGGGCGGCGTCGGGGACAGGCGAGGTGGATCTCGGCTGGATGATCGGACACGTGAACGATTTGTTGTATGCCGAAACGCCTTCCGATCGCTTCATCACGGCTGCGGTGGGCGTGCTCGATCCGACGACGTCTCGCATGTCGCTGATCTCGGCTGGCCAGGGGCCGATCCTGTATTACGAAGCCGCCACAGATACCGTGCATAACTGGAACGCCGACGCCTTGCCGCTTGCGGTGGCCGAGGGTATAGATTTCGCTGCAAGTCGCGAGATCGAATTTAAATCAGGGGATATGTTAATCCTGGCGACCGACGGTTTCTTCGAGTGGGCCAACCCCGACGACGAACAGTTTGGCACGGATCGGCTGATGGCGTTTGCCGAAAATAATCACACGCTGGCGCCGCGAGATTTCATCGCCGCACTGCACGAGGCTGTCGTCGCTCACGCCAGAGGCACGCATCAAGCCGATGACTTGACTGCGGTTGTGATCCGGAGGGTATGAGGCAAGTGGCGGAATGTATGCATATCATGGCCAAGTCACGCCGGATCTTTCTTTTGTTTGGTGCATCCTTGCTTAATTTCGTGGGTCGGCCGGCCGATACGCGTATAGGCGAAGGGTGCTTTAATCGGTGTGCGGGTTACCTCGCACGCGCGGGTGAGTGAGACGGAGGCCCTGTCTAATGCGGCTGTCAACGAAAATTCTCATGATCGTACTGGGCGTACTCCTGTTCTACGGCGGCATGGACTACGCTACCCACCGGATAGTTATCATTCCGAGCTTCGAGGAACTGGAACGCGCCGAAGCGCAAAAGGACATGGGGCGGTGCATGGCGGCCATCGAGCGGGAAGTCGAAGCCGTCGATACTCTCTGTCACGACTGGTCGGCATGGTCTGATACGTACCACTTTGCGCAGGATCGCAACACAGACTTCGCCAAGTCCAACCTGAGGGACGAGACGTACGTAGGCGCGAAGCTCAACCTGCTCCAAATCTACGACCTGGCCGGCGAGCGCGTGGGCGGGCAGGCATTCGACCTGGCCGAAGAAGAGGCGATCCGGATTGCGGAGTTCCCGTCGGAGGGGCTGGTGAAGGATCATTTTCTGCTGCGCCACACAGATGAAGACAAAGCTATCCGGGGCCTGATCGGGACCAGTCGAGGCCCCATGCTGATTGCATCCCGGCCGATACTCCAGAGCGATCGTAGCGGCCCTCGGACGGGGACCATCGTAATGGGCCGGCTGTTGGACGAGGCCCGTGCCGAGCAACTCCAGAAGCAGACATCGGTGGACATGACGTTCTGGCACATCGGGGATTCATCCATGCCGGAATCGATGCAGTCCATGCCCGATCGAATCACAGCCAACGGTGGGAGCATCCTGGCCGAATCCAAGAACTCTCTCCAAACCTATGACACGTTGACTGACATACAGGGTAAGCCGCTGGTGCTGCTTCGCGTTACCCTGCCGCGTGAAATCTCGCAGCGTGGGAGAATGGCGGTACAGTACGCGCTCGTTCTCGTATTGATCGTGTGCCTGGCGGTCCTGCCTGTGCTGGTGGTGGCATTGCGGCGGATGCTGGTCCAGCCGATCTCGGGACTGATCGCTCATGCCGACCAGATCACCCAGACCAATGACCTGTCACTGCGGTTCGACAGCACTCGCCGGGACGAGATAGGCGATCTTGGCCGGCAATTCGACCGCATGGTAGGCCGGCTTGCCTTGCACGTAGCCCAGTTGGAGCATACCAAAAAGAACCTCAAGCTAGCTATGCACCAGGCCGAGGCTGCCACGCACGCCAAGAGCAATTTCCTGTCTAACATGTCCCATGAGATCCGGACTCCCATGAACGGAATCATCGGCATGACGGAACTTCTGCGGGACACTGAGCTGACGGACGAGCAGAACGGCTATGCCACTATCGTCCACACGTGCAGCGAGCAACTTATGTCATTGATAAACGACATCCTGGACCTCTCAAAGATCGAGGCCGGCAAATTTGACATAGAGGCGATCGACTTCGACCTCCGCACTGTCATTGAGGATACCGACAGCATTCTGGCTGTCAGTGCTCAGGACAAGGGCCTGGAATTTTCCTGTATCGTTGACCCTGAAACGCCGCTGCTGCTGCGAGGCGATCCTGGCCGATGGCGGCAGGTGATAATCAATCTGACCAATAACGCTATCAAGTTCACCGACAGCGGAGAGGTGGCCGTCACCGTGACGTTGGACGCCGAGAGCGACACGCAGGCAACCATTCGCTGTGCAGTCCGCGATACGGGTATCGGCATCCCAGCCGACCGGATGGACCGCCTGTTCAAGTCGTTCTCCCAGATAGACGCCTCCACCACCCGCAAGTACGGCGGAACGGGCCTGGGACTGGTGATCTCCAAACAGATCGCGGAGTTGATGGGCGGGCAGATCGGTGTCGAGAGCAAAGATGGCGCCGGATCGACATTCTGGTTCACGGCCGTGCTGGACAAGCAGCCGCAACTGCTGGGTCGCCATGGTGCGGCAACGGAGAAGCCCGTGAGCACCGAACCGAAACCGTCAAAAGCCACCGCTCAAGACTCCATCTCGCCCGACAGCAAGCGGCATCTCCGCATCCTGCTGGCTGAGGACAACATCACGAGTCAGGACGTTGCCCTGAATATTCTCGAAGCGAAGCTCGGGTGCCGCGCCGACGTCGTGGTCAACGGCAAGGAGGCGATCGAGTCGCTTTCCGCCCAGGATTATGACATTGTTCTGATGGACTGTCATATGCCTGGCATGGACGGATACGAAGCCGTGCGCATAATTCGAGACTCGAACTCGTCAGTGCGGAACCACAACATTCCAATCGTTGCGGTAACCGCCAACGCCATGAAAGGCGAGCGTGAGAAATGCCTGGCCGCCGGGATGAACGACTACGTCGCCAAGCCTGTCAGCCCGCACGAACTTGCCGAAGCCATCGAACGTTTGCTGCGTGACCAGGTGCAGGAGCAGTCCTCGCAGGACCAGCAGGCCGAGATGCCGGAGCTTGCTGAGGCGGCTCCGCGATAGTGATAAGGGTGGATGTTCGCGCCGGGGCTTTCATTTTCTGCCCATCCGGCCGCGTGCTCGCTTGCGTGCGGCGTTGAGGGCGTCGACGACCGACGTCTCGTCTGTTGGCGCTTCTGCGGGCGGCTTTGCTTTGGCGGGCGCCTGCGCCTGCGGCGCTTCCGGCTGCTGCGAGAGCGTATCCGGTTGCAGCATCTCGACGGGTTTTTTCTTCCGACGCAGCCATTTGTAGCCAGCACGTTTCGGCGTGGCTTTTATTGCTTTTGCCTTTGGCTGTCGCGGCTGGGCCTGACGTGACAGCGACCCCCACGCGGTCAGCAGGCCTGTGCGGCGTTGGAGCACTTCCAGCAGCAGAATCGCAACAGCCGACAGCAACAGCCAGCGTCCCACCGGTATGATTCGCGGGCGACGGGGCAGGTCGGCCCAGATAGTCGACAGGTCCAGCCGTTCCACGCCGCCCGTGGCGCGGGCGAGGCGTTTGAGCGTGGCTGCGCCCTCTCCGCTGGTGCGTGGTGCAAATTCCGGCGAGTAGGGCAGGCAGGTTGGCGGCAGGTTTACCTTGCCTATGCCGGCCACGTTGACCATCGAGAGAACCGTTTCGGCGCTGGTCAGCGGGATCTGCACTTCGAGCGTATCTGCCGTCGCCCATCGCATTCGAGAGGTCTGCGACTGCGGGGCCGCGCCGGCCCGTTCGCGAAGCGTTGTGACTGTCGGCGCTAGCTGAAATGGCGTCACGTCGCGCTGCGGGTCCAGGTGCAGCGTAACGGTGCAGATGCCTCGCTCGACTTTCTGCGTGACGAGCATATTGCCCGGCAGCGCCTCAGACCCGCCGGCTGTCCATCGCGCCAGGGAGGTGAAGAATTCGCCCGCCTCGGGCCAGGCTGCGATCGGCCCGGTGTATTTACCGTCGGCCTGACCGGCGTAACTCAGCACGCGGCCGGCGCCGGCCTGCCAGGCCGCCACGATTGGCGCTTCGTATTCGTCTTGCGAGATAGCCGCCAGGTTCGCGCCGTTTCGCAGGTAGCATAGGTTGTATCCGCCGATGGCGGGTAGTTGCGAATGAAGCGAACCGGTAAGCGAAATCATGCCCGCCGTCGGGCGAACCGCGGTGAGCTCTTCGAGGAACGAGCTTCGCGCGACGACGAAAGTGTCTTGCGCGAACAGACGTGGCAGTTCTTCGGCCTTCTCGGTAAAGAAGCATCGCCCGCCGCCACGTTTGGCGATGTCTTCCAGCAGAGCTGCGTCGGGGTCGGCCTTGCTGCCCAGGCCGATCACGCTGACGGACACGTTGGCCTTTCGGCAGTCTTCCAGCAGTTGGACGTACTGGCCGGGCTGTTCGGAATCGGCGGCGTCGGAGAACAGTATGATATGTCGCGTGCCGCTGGTCGCATCGGAGAGCATGCCCGCCGCGGCCTTTAGCGCCTCGTAGACGAAAATACCTCCGCCACGCGAGTCTATGCTTAGCACGCGAGAGCGGACGCTGGATTTTTCGCCGTCGGTCATCTGGGTCAGGTCGACGATCGTATGCGGCGAGCTGTCCACCGCAATGCAGCCAAATTCGTCCATCCCCGACAGCAGGTCCACCACTTCGGCCGATGCGAGGTTGGCCAGGTCCATCTTGCTCTTGCCTCCGCCCACGCTGGCGGCCATGCTGCCGCTGCGGTCCAGTGCGATAACGATCGCCAGGGAGAGCTTGCGGTGTTCGCGTCGCAGCTCCATCGACACAGGCAGGATCGGGTCGAGCGGGCTCTTGAAGTATCCGCCGGGTCCGTAGGCATTCGGCCCGCCGGTCGTCATCAGCCCAGCGCCGGTCTGCGTGACCCACGCGGCGAGCGTTTCCATGCCAGCCACTCCGATACGGTCGGCCGGTACGTCCTCGATAATCACGGCCGAGTATTTCGACAGTTCCGCCAGCGACCATTCGCACTGGCTTGCGGTCTTTCGACGCACGTCAAGTCGGCCGGCCGTCAGCAGCTCGGCCAGTGCGGTGTTCCCTTCCTTGGACAGGCAGAGCACAGGCCTTGGCCCGCCGACGCCCACCAGCAGCCTGGCCGAGTTGTTCTCGGGCACGGGGTCCTTGTCTTCGCCATGCACCGAAAGCCCGTAGACGCACGTGCCGGGTTCGGACGATTGGTCGCGGAACGTCAGCCTGCTCAGCCCGGCCGACACTTTTTGCCTGCCGGACGCGAGCGTTTTTTTGCCCCGCGTCAGTGCGAATGTAACTTGCTGATCCTTCGGCGATCGCACCCATGCGGTAATGAGGAACGATTCGCCGGGGCTGACCGTTCGCGGTGCGTCGATGCGTTCGAAGGCGACGTCATTGATCGCCAGGCGTTCCATTCGGCGGTAGTCGATCGCAACGCGGCGGCTTGCGGCGCGGGCGGACGAGGCGGCCGGGTCCAACCCCGTCCATCGCCCATCCGACAGCAGCAGGATTCGCCCGGACGATTCCGGCGGGATGAGCGACATGGCCAGGTCCAGCGCCTCGGTAAGGTTCGACGCATCTTTTTGCAACTCGACGGCCGGGCCGGAATAACTTGCGGCGAGTTGGGCTTGTTCGACGGCTGCGGTCTCGGCGAATGAGACCACGGCAAGGTGGTCCGACGCGCCCATCGCTGCGCGTACGAGGTTGACGGCCTCGGTGTGTGCGGCGTCGGAGTTGGGGGGCATGGAGAGGCTGCGATCGGCGACGACCACGACCGACCCGGCCCGGCTGGGCAGGCGAAAACCAAGCCCGCACATTGCAAGCAGAACGCTCAACGCGGCCGAGACGCGAAGGATCGTCAGCAGCCGCGACGGCATTCGCCACAGCCAGAACGTCAGCCCCAGCGGGATCAGCAAAATCAGCCAGCCTGGCCACAAAAGCGTCATCGCGAGCCTCCTGACGAATTGCGGGAGATCAGTGCGAGGTGGCCGGTGAGCACCGCCAGCGCCGCCAACGCCAGCAGCCAGGAGATGTCGGTCAGCTCGTGTGCGAAAATATCCTGCTCGGCCCAGTCGCCCCATTTGCCGGTCGCGCAGCCGGACATGTCGGATTCTTCGCGCGATATGGCGTTGCTCGCCAGCGTCCACTCGCTTGGGCCGGACTGGATCTTGTATATGCCCGGCTGGTCGGTAACGATCTCGGCTCGCATGTTGCGGACGGGCAGCTCGAACTGTTCGCCGTCGGGGCGGGTGATTTGCACGCTCTCGGCCTGTGCGGGAAGCTTCAGCGACGCTCGCCCGCCGACGCGCACGTTTCGCCTGGTCATGCCCGGCAGATGCGACGCTCGCCAGCGAAGCAGGTTCCAGATGAGAATCGGCCAGTTCGGATTGTCGATCATCGTCGAGAGTTTCGGCGTCAATGCCAGTTCCATATCGTGTCGCCCGTCGAATCGGTCCTGGTCTGCGAGCAGCACGGTATTGCCCACCGAAATGATCGGCGCCCCGGCCGGCGCGAGTTTTTTGCCCGCGCCCCAGATCACGCCATCGAGGTCCAAACCCTCGGTCAGCGGATGCGAGCGGTCCAGCACGAAAGGCCCGACGTAAGCGGAAGCTTCGGCCGCATTCAGTACGTTCAGTTGCCACTCTTTGGATTTTCCAGCATAGCCAGCATTGCCGGCCTGGTCGGTGATACGCAACTCGCATCGGCTGGTCGCCATCATCGCCGACTGAGATGCATCCAACGCCTTGGTGAATGCCTGTCGCAGAGTCGGGTCGCCCACGTCCAGGCGGACGCGGATGGGCTTGGCTTTCTCGCTGAGCAGCACGGCCTGGTTGTCGAAATCCAGCGCGTCCGGCCCGAGCGCGGCGTGCAGCGCGGGCGAACCGGCAGCGATGTCGAATACAACCCGGCGGACCTCACCGGCTGCGAGTGTCATGTGCGAGCGACCGTCGGTTTTCCGACCGCCGCCTTTGATCCACAGTGTGGTTCGACTCGGCCCGGCAGACAGGTTGGCGACCTCCAGCAGAATGCGTTCGCGATTGTCGTATGGCGAGCGGGTGGCGTTGACGATGGCGACGTTGCCGATCTTGCGGCCGAACGACCAGTGCTCCATTCGCCCGCCCAGAATTTCGTCGGCGGGGGGATGATCGCTTATCACCAGAATACGCGACCGCGAGCCTGCGATCTGCCCGGCCAGTGACACGGCCCGGGCCAGGTTGGTCTCGATGGATTGGCATTTCCACGCGGCCAGCAGTTCGCCCGCCTGTTCGGCAGACGTTACTCGCGCCTCCAGCAGTTTGGGTTCGCGGCCTGCTAGGATAAATCGCCCTGCGTACTGGCTGTCTTCGAACAACTCGCCGATTGCTTCGACGGCCCGACTTCGCGCGTTATTGTCCGCCTCGCCTGCGAGCATGGAGAACGAATCGTCGAGCACGATGACGACGGGGCGGCTCACACCGCGACGCGGGAACATCAGCCCGGTTGCAGCGGCCACCAGCAACGCCATCGCCAAAATCTCCAGCAGCAGTAGCAGCGGCGTCTGCATTCGCTGAAGGATTCGCCCGCCCTGGTGCGCCTTTCGCTGATCGACCCACAGCATCAGGCTGGACACCACGTAGCGGCGTGATCGGCTTCGCAGCCAATAGATCGCCGCCAGGGCCGGTAGGGCCGCCAGTCCGATCAACGCCAATGGGAAGCTCAGCAGGGGCATGGTTATACCTTGAGTATCTCCTTGGCGACCAGCAGGCCGAGGTCCCAACTCTTGCAGAAATCTTCGGCCACGAGCGTAATGAATTGCGCGCCGACCTGCTGGCTTGCGCGGAGCCAGTTCTGCTGGTGTCGCGTCAGTGCGTCGTGATATTTCCGTTCTGCTGCGGCGTCGATGAACAGTTCGTGCATCTCGCCGGTTTCGCTGTCGAGCAGTCGGCAGTTGCCCCGCCGGGCTGGGTGGACGTCGTCGGCCGCCAGCACCTGCACCACGACGGCCATCGAGGCACGATCGGCCAGCAGCGAAAGCATCGTCAGCGGATCGCCCAGGTACATCAGGTCGGAGATGAACACGCGGATTCCGCGCGGCCGCCACACGGGCGGCAGGCGGCGGGCTGCATCGAGGGGCGAGTCTATCGCGTCGAATTCCAGCCCGTCCCAGGCGCTGGGGCGCTCGGCGCCGTTGGCGATTTTTCGACAGCCGTCGCGCGTGATCCACCCGCAGTGCGAGTAGCTGGAGTTGGCAGCGGCGGCCGCCAGTGCCCCGGCCATTGCAACCGAAGCGTGAAGCTTTTCGCTGTCCGGCAGGGCCATCGAACGCGAGCCGTCCAGCACGATGTCGACGTGCGGGCTTATACTTCCTCGCGGTACAGCCGAACCGTCAGGTTATCGCTGCGTGCGTAGGCCGACCAGTCGATTCGTCGCAGGTCGTCGCCCGGCTGATATTCGCGATGATCCATGAACTCCAGGCTCGAGCCGATGCTCCGGCCGAGTTGCGCCCCGGCCGCTCCGGACGGCGCGTTACGCGGCGCCGCAAGACTGTACCTGGCGCCGACCTGCTCTCCGGTGATTAGGTACTGTCGGATTCGATCATCCATCGGCGGTTACCGCTTCGGCGGGCTTTTCGTCGCGTTTGGGCGGGCTGAACTTTTTAAATTGGCCGACGAACCACGGCAGGCATGCAAGCGTGACGATGCCGCCCCAGACAGCCAGGAACGTCAGCACGGTGGGGAAGAACGCCTTGTCATCGAGCGCCGAGGGGTGAGTCAGCATCCAGTACCTGTAGGGCTGGTGGGACAGCCTCGACATGTACGAGTGCTCGGGATAGGCCATGTTCACAACGAGCATGGGCGCGATGCAGCCGAACACCATCAGCAGCAACGCGATCATACTGGTGAACTGGTGAGGGAGTTTTTTCATCAGTGCTTTGCGGGCCATCACGGCCGTCATGCAATAGCAATAGACGTAGCCGAACGCGGCCGGGGTGACCCTTAAAACCTCTTTCATATTGCGATGCCCAGACAAACCTGTCTTGTTTTCTAACCACCAATAGCCGATGAGAATGGTCATCCCCGCAAGCAGCAGCGACCAGAGCGTCCCGCCGGCCGAGCCGGAATAAAACAGGAAGGCCGGCAGTCGCAGCACTCGCCAGCGGGGGATCTGCCTTGCGACGCGCGGGGACCAGCTTTCCCGCTCGCTGACTGCGATGAGCAGCGACAGCGTAAACATGCAAAAGGCGCCGATATACCAGAGCATCATTGGGGCGTGATTGCTAACGTTCGGCATTAGACTGAAATAGGCCATGCCCGCCCCATAGGCCAGCCACAAAAACAGCATGTAACTGCGTACGCCGACCATTCGATTGGACGATTTTGGGCTGAGAATCGCCACGGCGAAGACGTAGAGCAGCCCCATGCCCGACAGGGTCATCCCCACAAACATACCGGTGAGCCGCCAGAAATCCGGCTCGTCCATAAAGGAGCCGCCGTATTGAACCAAACCGGAAGAAATTCCGATGACTGCGGCGACGCCTCCAAAGCAGCCAGCCGCCAGCACGAGCAGCGTAAACAGCCCGCCCATGTTGCCGGTTTTGGCAGTGGATAGGAAAATAGCCAGCGAGTTCGCCGCCGCCGAGGCCAGCAGGCACACGCCGAGCATGAAGAAAATAACCGGCAGGCTGATTCCACGCAGCAGGTACGTGAACGACAGGAACGGCGCACAGACGCTGACGATCAGGATCGAGACGATCATCGCCGCCCAGAACTTGCCCCTCACGATCGCGCCTGCTTTGATCGTCGTGACGTACAGCAGGTCCATGTTCGTTCCGCTGCGTTCCTTGTTGAACACCGCACCGGCGCGAAGTGGCACGAGGCCGACGCAGGCTATCGCCAGAACCACCAGCATGGCCTCGAACAATTCGCGACCGGCCGAGAGATTCTGCTGTTCGACTGCATCTCTGCTGAGGGCGAACATGGCGATGATTCCGACGTTGACCAGCAGGAACAGCAGCAACAGGCCGATGATGAACCGGCTCTGGACGGCCTGCCGCACTTCCTTGATGACGATCGGGTTGATTCGATCGGCTACGGTATCGAGTGTACGGACGAGTCGTTTCACTGAACCAGTCCTTTCGTTACGTTCATGAACACGTCTTCGAGGTCGGCCTGCCTGCGGCGGAATTCGACCAGGTGGATTCCTTTGTTCACCAGCGCGGTTAGCAGGTCGCAGCAGTCCTGGTCGTTGCCCATCAGTTCGACTTCGACTTCCTTGCCGACGACGCGGGCGTTCTGCACGCCGGGCGTCTGGAGCAGTTCCTTGCACAGCTCGCCCGCGTTCTCGACCGGGCGAAGCATAAGGATGCGGTGGGGCACGTCCTGGGCGATGATGTCGTCCATCGTGCCCGCCCGGAGAATCCGCCCCTGCTCGATGATCACCGCGCCGTTGCAGATCTCGGCCAGCTCGGTCAGGATGTGCGAACTGATGAGGATGGCTTTGTTCTGGTCGGCCAGGGCCATCAGCAACTCGCGAAGCTCCACGCGTGCCCGCGGGTCCAGCCCGGCCGCCGGTTCGTCCATAATCAGCACGGCCGGGTCGTGTACGAGCGCCCGGGCAAGGCTTACCCGCTGCTTCATGCCCTTCGACAGCGTCTGGAGGAATTTGTCACGCAGGGGCGCCAGCCCGGTGAAGTCCTCGATGCTGTCGATCAGGTGGGTTCGCTTTCGGCCGCGAAGTCCGTAGGCTCGGGCGAAAAAGTCGATGTAGTCCCGCACGGTCATGTCGCGGTGGGTCGGCAGCGAGTCGGGCATGAACCCCAGCCGCCGCCGAGCCTTCTCGGGATATTCCACCACAGAAATGCCGTCGAGATGGGCCGTGCCCTCGGTCGGGTCGTCCAGTGTCGCCAGGATGCGCATCGTCGTGGTCTTGCCCGCGCCGTTTGGCCCGACAAACCCGAAGATGTGCCCCGAGGCGAACTGGAACGAAATGCCGTCGACCGCCTTGGTTTTTCTAAAGTGCTTTTTTAGATTGGTTACACTGACTTCCATTTAGTACCGCCTTATATCGCCAGCAGTGATCACGAGTCTTTCAAAATGCTTTTTTAAGTTGGTTACGCTGACTTCCATTGTCTTCTCGCTGATCGTGGTTTTTAAAAATCGCCTTCCGACGGTTTGTCCGGACTTCCATGGTCGTCGCGTTTGATGACACCCACGACAATCGATAGGTCTTTTTTCACTTTCAGGCCTTCGGCTCCCGGTTCGAGGAACGGCGTGCCGTCCACCAACGCGACGTACCCGCCGCGATGAAGCAGTCGATTTATGTTCGACCCGGTGAAGCGGTTCAGCTTCAGCCAGCTTCCTGTGTAGACGAGGTTCAGGCTGGGGTTGGTTTTGACGGTTTGTTTGGGCATGACTTGCAGCCTGGCCTTGCCGCCGGCTGGTATCGTCTGGTTCGTTGCCCAGACGGTTCCTTCTGCATCGGCCAGGCGGAGTCGCACCACGTCCGCCCCCAGCCCGTTAACCACCGACAGCGATCCGTCCTTGGCTTCGTGCACGGCCAGTCGTTCGCGTCGGCGCTGACTCTTGCGTACGAGCAGGTGCGCCGGTACGCGGGAGGCAACCCAGCCGGATTCGAGCAACTGCCCCGAAGTCCAGTCCAGAGTCCTGCTCGAACCGCCGCTTCGCCTGCGTCGGTAATAGTGACTGGCGGGTTCGTTGAGTTGCGGGGAGATTTCGGTGTCCGTGTCGAAGCGCAGGCCGTCCGGCGTTATCGGGCAGTAGTAGGCCGTCACACCCAGCGTCGTCGCTCGGAGTGAGTTCTCGTCGAGAAACGTAATCGTCTGGGTTCGTCGATGGCCATCCCAGCCCTCGGAGAACCATGCGTAGCTGAACACCGCCAGCGCTGAGACCAGCGAGATCACAGGCACGATCCACAGCAGCCAGATGCGTTTTTTCCAGCGTGAAAGCAGCCAGATGTTTAGCGGGCCGATCACGAGGGCGAACGCCAGCACGAGCATAAACAGACCGCGGACCGGCACGGCGAAGTCTTCCACGACGGGAAAGTCTACATTCGCCTGCTGAGCGTCTTTCTGCTTAGTCCAGGGATGAAAGGAGCTTTGCACCAGACTGGCAAGATTGTCCCAGTCGGCAGTTCCGGTATAGAAAGCTGCACATCGGCCGAACCCGACCGCATACTGGCCGGGACGTTCCCGCCAGGCGCCCGAGCGAAACTCTTCTGGCGGTTCGCGGGTTCCGGCGATCAGCAGCACGCCGCCGCATTCTACGTACTGTCGCAGCGCCTCGCGGACCGGGGCAGGCATCTGGGCAAGGTCGCGACTCGTGACGGCCACGCCATCGAATCGGCTATACCCGAGCCAGTTCGGGCTCCACTCTTTAACCGACGTTGCGCTGCGGAAACAGATCCCCTGGTTCGAACCGCTCGAGTAGCTCGAACCGCTGGTCATCCGACTTGTGAGTTGGTCATGAAAGTCGACTGACTGGCTGATCAGCAAAGCAGGTCGCACATCGTATGCTTCACCGTGCTGGGTTTGCGGTAGCCGGATGGGATCGTCCTGTTCCCGCCCATCGATGCTCACGGTCATGTTTTGTCCGGGCATGGACAACCCCGGCTGCCAGAGGTAGACGCGGACGGACGAGCCGGGGCCGACCTTCACTCTCTTGGTGATCGAGCGAATGCTGTGGCCGCGCTGGCTATCTTTATTGTCGGGAATGGTCAGCTCGACGACGTGCTCATCCGAGCGGGAGCGGTTCGATACGACAGCGCTGTACTCCATGTAGCCGTGCATCGTGTTCCCACTTCCGCCACTGCCACCCAGGTTGGAAGGGCTGCTGGCGAGTTGAATTGCGATGTCGTCGTAGATATCTGCCGCACGTGCGGTTTTGGCGCCGGTCGAAATCACCGCCAGCACGGCCGCCGCCACTATCGCCGAGTGCGCGAACCGCCAGCATATCAAAAATGGCCGACGGGTCATTGTGACTCTCCGCTATCGCCGACGGTCAGGTCGCCGGGCAGGTTGAGTTCGGCTTCATCGAGGCCGGCGATGATCTCATCGATAATCGCCGACGTATTCACCTGGTCGAATCTCGCCTTGTAGTTGAGGATCATCCGATGATTCAGCACGGGCGGCGCGACAGCCTTGACGTCTTCGAAGCCGACCGTCGCTCGCCCGGTCTGCAGCGCCAGCGCCCGGGCCGACTCGGCCATCGCGATCGCAGCACGAGGCGACGCGCCGTACGAGACATAATTGCGAG
>SDBV01006926.1_pt1 | contig 15578 bp, 13 predicted proteins | sample 2277081 | NCBI WGS metagenome assembly SDBV01 (sample SAMN10402039, study PRJNA504765) | marine sediment metagenome | isolation source: marine sediment core GS10_PC15, 223 cmbsf | place: Arctic Ocean: Southern Knipovich Ridge | collected 2010
GATCTGCCGAATTATACGTAGGAGAAGAATTCCGTTGTATGAAAATTCCCAGTTTCTTATCATCCTCCCTCTTAGTTGTATTCTATTATGCAGGAGAAAGCATGGCACGCTATAGAGGCCCTAAAAATCGGATCGCACGTCGCTTTGGAGCAAACCTTTTCGGAAGAGCACGCAATCCGCTACTTCGCAAACCCAATCCCCCAGGACAGCATGGGGCTAGAAGACGGAAAAAATCCGACTTCGGTCTCCAGCTCGACGAGAAGCAGAAGCTCAAAGCCTGCTATGGGATGCTTATGGAAAAGCAAATCGTCAACACCTTCAAAAAAGCCTCTCATGAGAAAGGGAATACTGCCCAACACTTCATGCAGAAGCTCGAGTGCCGCCTCGATAACATCGTCTACCGCCTCCGCTTTTCGCGCACGATCTTCAGTGCCCAGCAGCTCGTCTCTCACGGCCATATCCTCGTGAACGGGAAAAAAGTCGACAGACGCTCTTTTCTCGTGCGCCCTGGAATGGAGATCTCGATCCGAGAGAAGTCTCGTAAGGTGAAGGCGATTGTGGAGTCTCTTGAAGTTGCTGCCCAGGCTGTCCCAGACTATCTGGAGCTCGACAAGGACAACTTCAAAGGGAAATTGATTGCTCTTCCAGAGCTCGATCAAATCGAAGGTCAACTCCCCCTCCCGGTCAACGTGCCCATTGTCTGCGAATTCCTCTCCCACCAGACCTAGAATTAGTTGGTTATCAGGTTTTGGGGGAGACTTTTGGATGCTTTTCGCTAACGTTACGCACTCTTTTGCAAAGAGTGCTTGAACGATCGCTCGCTCCCTGTGCAAAACAACACTATGTTCGCTCGCGATCGTCCAACTGGAACAAAAATCCCAAAAAGCGCTCTGTAGTCCATGGTACGCCCTATTCATCTCTCATTCCCTGAACCCACTCCTATTTCCTAGTTTTCCCTAACGGAGCCCTCTTTTGTGTCTTTGCGTTAAATATTTTATACAGACATTCACCTCCATACACCGGAGGTGGATCCTATTCTGTAGGTTGACTGAGGGCTTTGAGGGTGAGTTTGAGAAGATCTTTTTGTTGGAGGATCTTTTCTAAGGCTTTTCTTTGTTCGTCGTATTTTTTCAAAATTTCTTGAGTTGCTAGAGAATTTTCATTACCCATAAAGACCACAGGTTCTACTTTTCCAACAAAAGAATCTGTTGAAACCAACCTATTTAAAGGAGTGTGCGACTCCCCCTTCTCATGTAAGTCAAAAATGAGAGCAGCCTCTCTTCCAAACCCAAGCAAAATTCCTAGGAGAGTCTCATCGTAATTTAGATGAACTAGAAGACATTTTGTTGATTCGATCTGTTCTAACAAGGTTCTAGGAGAAAACTCCGAACCTAATCGATCACTAAATAAATCCCAATTTGCGACAATCTGGGAGAGGAACTCTTTTTTATGAATCAGGTAGAGGTTACAGACCTTAATCGTATGCTTGTTCTCCTTATCGAAAAAACTCTCCTCTTCCTCAAAGAGAAGAAAACGACTATGAGGAAATGATGTTTCATATTTTTTCCAGACCTTCCACCCCTTTTTTAATAATTTGTTTTGATATGCATTTGACATCTCTTTACTTGGACACCGCAAGAAAAACCCCATAGTGGACATCGGCTTATCAAAAAAGAGGGTATATCCAAAATGCTCCTCACTTATCGCAATGCGAAAAAACTCTCTTAGATAAAAACTCTCACGGACTGTCATGTTGTTGTAGAGAGTTTCTGTATCAGGAGCAGCCTTTAGAGAAAAAGGGAAAAGGATAAGCAAAAATGCTAGTCTTATCCATGATCTTTGGGATTTGGTCTTCCACATCGAGGACACTCTTTGATTGGGTACGGAACATGCTTTTTACAAGTAGTGCAATACCATACAAAGCAAAGCTACGTTTTTGTTCATTGTCTTCCTCCTTGTTAGAAAACGTTAACAGAAAATAAAGATATAATCTTTACCCATTTTTTCCTTCAAGAAAAAATCTAAACGGCGCCAAACTCTGTTTTTTTCCTCTCTCGCCTTTCCTCACATGAAACTTTGGATGGTCTTCTAACGCTTTCTTCGTATAAGCTCCTGTCTGATTGGGAGGTGCCTAATGAAAAAGGTGTGTTTCATTGTATTTTTTCTCTATGTGCAGGCATATTTAGGGGCGTCTCCCGATTGGATGGAGAGACAAATTGCTTCCGATTTAGCTTCGTTTGAAAATACTCCCTACTGCAAGAAATGTATGGCTCGTGTTTTTCAAGAGAATCAACAATCTCACCTGCTTTGCAAATGTGTAATCCGAAAGAATCGAGTGACCCTTCTTGCTTGTGATTACATTCTCCATAATCCTGTTTGCGAACGTTATTGGGCCATTTATAACGGACTTGCTGATCTTGCTACCTGGTTCTCACTGCCTGATGTTACCTTCTACCTCACGTTACATGATTCGTCGAAAAACATTCCCACTCAATCTCCTCTATGGGCCATGGCAAAACCTGAGGGAAATCGTGGAATTTTATTTCCCGATTTCGAAATACTCACAAAACGATACCGGATACTTGACAACCACAACCCAGAAATAGAGGATTTCCTTCCTCCATGGGAAGAGCGAAAAGAGTGTTTGATTTGGAGGGGATCGGGAGTTCAAGGGGAAATCACTCCACAAAACATGCACGAGAAGAGTCGTGTGAAATTGTGCCAGCTATCTCAAGAATATCCGCAGTGGGTTGACGCAGGATTCAGCTTCTGCATCCCCTCTCATGTCGAACAGTACCGGAAAAAACGTCTTCCCTATGAGGAAATCCTCAAATACAAATACCAAATGTGGATTGATGGAAATACGGCCTCCTATTCGGACTCTGGTTGGCGGCTATTTAGCGGCTCAACTGTACTTAAACCCGTTTCAAAAAACATCCAGTGGTATTATGGAGCCCTAGAACCCGACCAGCACTATATTTCTGTTAAAGAGGACCTTAGTGATTTAATTGAAAAGCTCGTCTATCTTCATGATCACCAGGAATATGCTTGTCAAGTTGCGAAAAATAGCGTCTCATTCGCCCGAGCCCATCTCAATTACGAAACAAGCTTGCTCTATCTTCATGACCTTCTTTGGGCTTATTCCAAATTACCTTGGACATTTACGTGCCCCAACTGCAAAAAATGAGTTAACAATCCTCCTTTTTTCCTCTCTCGCCTTTGCGTCTCTTATTTTGCTGACAACAATCTACGAGGTGAGAGGTCGGGAAGCTTGAAGAGGGCAGCAACCCCGAAGAGGGCAAGGAAGTAGGTGGCGGTCTCAGATGTAAAGCGGAGTAGCTGGAGAGGGAGGGTGCGTGGGATGAGGATAGGGAAGGCGAAGTGGCTTAAGGTGAGGGTGAGGAGGAGGGCGAGGAGGGAGGCCACGAGGATTTTGAGAGAGAAGGTGAGAGGGGGGAAGAGGGAAAACTTGTGGGTCTTTTGGAGGAAATAGGCGAGGGCGAAGAAATGAAGAGTTGCGCTGAACGAGGTTGCAAGAGCGATGCTGATGGGGCCAAGAGATAGGAGATAGACGAAAAGAGCGTTGAGAGTCGTGTTGCAAAGGAGGGTGGAGAGGGTAAGGAGAGTGGGGAGGAGATACTTTTTCTGGGCGAAGAAGGCAGCGGCTAAGATGAGGATCCCGCTCATGGGAAGAAGAGCAACCCCGTAAGCCCAAAGGCAATGGGCCGTTTGGACAAGGGCGTGGTCTGTGAAGGCTCCGTGGGCGTAGAGGAGGGAGAGCCCCGAGTAGCCGAGAGCAAACATCCCGATCGTCATGGGGAGCATCAGGGTGATGCTTTTACGGACCGCAAGCTGGAGAAATTCGCGGAAACGGGCTTGGTCTCGGTTTTGGAGAGCGCGGGTGATCGGAGGGAGCAAGGCCCCTGCCATCCCCACTCCAAAGAGGGCCAAGGGGAGTTGGTGGATCCGCATCGCATACCAGAGGTAGGCAGGCCCCTCAGAGGAAGCGGCTCTTGCAAATAGGCTATCAAGCGCGGTGTTGAGCTGGGTCGCCACAACACCTAGGATGATCAGGAGAAAAGGGCGGAGGAGGGAAATCATTTCCTTTGCGGCAAATCTTTTTTGCTTCTCCCTTTGGAGCTCTTTGGAAAGAAAAGAGAAGACTTTGGGCAAAGTAAAGGCCCATTGGAAGAGAAAGGCAAAAACGAGGATTTGGGCTAGCCGCTCCATGGCGATTTGAGGAGGAGACTTCCATAGGAAAAAGAGGGCGGTGAGCCAGGCGATATTGAGGATGGCAGGGGCGACACTTGGGAGGAAAAACGACCCCTCGCAATTGAGCAAAGAGGTATTGAGAGCATAAAGAGAGAGGAAGATCAGAGCTGGGAGAAGGAGCATCGTGAGACGAAGAACCTCTTGCGTAGCGGCCGAGGGGTGGCCAAAGAGAAGAACTCCTCCTAAAGCCCCTTCGATTGTCAGAGTAAGGAGAAGGAGAAGGGAAGAGAGGCCGATGAGCAGATCGTAGAAAAAGCGGGCCCCTTTTTTAGGGTCTTCTTTTCTAAGAGACTCGAAGTGGGGGACAAAAGCGACGTGAAGGGCCCCTTCTCCTAGGATTCTACGGAAAAGATAGGCAAACCGGTAGGCCATCCAAAAGGCAGCCACGGATGGGTGAGTACCGAAGACGGCAGCCATCGCCACCTCCCGAGCCATCCCTGTCACCCTGCTGATGAGAGTCCCGGAAAAAAAGCGGGAAAACGAGCGGGTGATCGTCTGGGAAGTATCTTGAATCCTCATCGCAGTTATTGTAGAATTTCCCCATTAACATACGCAAAGGAAATCAATGGAAAAACGGACTCCTGCAGAAGATCTCTTAATCGGAGCCCACACATCGGCTGCCGGAGGGGCTCACAACGCTCTTCTCGAGGGGCAGTCGATCGGCGCTACCACTGTACAACTCTTCACGGCCAACCAGAAACAGTGGCAAGGGAAGCCTCTGACTGAAGAGGGGATCGAACGATTCAAAAAAACATTAGTTGAAACAGGCTTGCGGGAGATCATGAGTCATGGGGGGTATCTGGTCAACCTCGGCTCTCCGAAAGAAGAGAATCGGAAAAAGAGCCAAAAGGGCTTCCGAGAAGAGGTGGAACGGTGTTGTGATCTTGGGATCTCCTACATGAATTTTCATCCAGGTGCAGCCCTCGATGAGAGCCGAGAAACCTGCCTCAACTGGATTGTGGAGGGGATGCTCACGGTTGAAGACCTCCTTGTTGACGGCGAAACCCGCCTTTTGCTCGAGACGACAGCTGGGCAGGGCTCCTCGATCGGATACACCTTTGAAGAGCTCGCCTACATCATCGAACGGACCAAAGACCGCCTCCCCGTTGGAGTTTGTATCGATACCTGCCACATCTTCGCTGCCGGATATGACATCCGCACTCCCCAAGCGTGGCACAAAACGTTGATGGAATTTGACAGATTGATCGGTTTAGAGTACCTCTACGCCTTCCACTTAAACGACTCGATGAAAGAATTTGGTTCACGCCGCGACAGGCATGCCCCTTTAGGAGAAGGGGAAATTGGAATCGAGAGTTTTAAATACCTCATGACCTCTGATCTCACAAGAGAGATCCCCAAATACTTGGAAACCCCGGGTGGGCCTCCCCTTTGGGATAAAGAGATCTGGATGTTGCGAGAATTCGCAAGAGGAGCAAGGCAGACCTGATGCGTACTAAAATCCGAAAAATCAAAGAATCTCCCGAACTCATCGGACAAAACGTCACCCTCAAAGGGTGGACCCGAACAGTCCGGAACCAGAAAACCTTCGCCTTTGTCGAAGTCAACGACGGATCAACCCTCTCGAATATGCAGGTCATCCTTGATGCTGGACATCCTGAATATGACTCTCTTCTTGAATCCCTAACTACAGGATCCTCCGTCGCTGTCCAGGGAAAAGTTGTGGAAAGCCCGGGAACTAAGCAAAGTGTCGAGATCCACGCCTCTTCGATCGAAGTGATCGGACTCTGTGATCCGACGGACTACCCGCTGCAGAAAAAACGCCACTCATTTGAATTTCTCCGCTCAATCGCCCACCTCCGCCCCCGTACCAATACGCTTGGAGCCGTAATGCGGGTGCGCAACACCCTCGCCTATGCCTCTCACCAGTTCTTCCAAGAGCGGGGTTTCTACTACCTCCACTCCCCGATCATCACAAGCTCTGATTGTGAAGGGGCAGGACAGATGTTCCAAGTCACCACCCTCGACAAGGAGAATCCTCCCCGCAATGAACGGGGGGAGATCGACCATTCCCAAGACTTTTTTGGAAAGCCAGCCTACCTCACCGTCTCAGGGCAGCTCAGCGGGGAGATCTACGCCTCAGCCCTCTCTGATGTCTACACCTTTGGCCCTACCTTTCGGGCCGAGAACTCCCACACCTCCCGCCACCTCGCCGAATTTTGGATGATCGAGCCCGAAATGGCCTTTGCCGATCTAGCTGATGACCGAGAACTGGCAGAGGCCTACCTCAAGGCAATTTTCCGTACCGTTCTCGAAACATGTGAAGAAGACATGCTCCTTTTCGACAAATTCATCAAAAAAGGGGCCTTAGGCCGCCTCCAGAACATTGTGGAGAACGAGTTTGCCAAGATCTCCTACACCGACGCCGTCGAAATCCTCGAAAAGTCGGGAAAAACATTTGAATTCCCCATCCATTGGGGGGTCGATCTCCAATCGGAGCACGAACGGTTCTTGTGCGAGGAGCACTTCAAGAAACCAGTCATCGTCTCCGACTATCCAGCCAATATCAAAGCGTTTTACATGCGTGACAACGACGATGGGAAGACAGTTGCTGCCATGGATGTCCTTGTCCCCGATGTTGGCGAGATCATCGGTGGGAGCCAACGGGAAGAGAGGTTCGATGTTCTCCACGAGAAGATGCAAAAGGTTGGCCTCGACCCCAAAGAGTACTGGTGGTACTTAGAGCTCCGGAAATATGGCTCTGTCCCCCATTCAGGCTTTGGGGCCGGCTTCGAGCGGCTCGTCCAATTTGCCACCGGCATGGACAACATCCGCGACGTCATCCCCTTCCCTCGCTTCCCCGGCCACTCCGAATTCTAAACCCTTAGAATGATATGGGATATAAATTTTTAGATCAAGGAAGCCAAACCTTGATTTAACGTCTCTAATAATATACAATAAGTTGAATAAGGGCAATGATCATGAACGTTACCAGAACACCCCTACCTGTAAAAAGAGCCTTAAAAAAACTTGGGGCAGATCTACGGGACGCTAGGCGTCGACGCAGGATCCCTGTAGCACTTGCTGCTGAAAGAGCCGGAATCAGCCGAGGAACTTTAAGCAAAATAGAAAAAGGTGAGGAAGGAGTCTCGATAGGAGCTTACGCCAAGATCTTGTTTGTGTTGGGCATGATCGACAGGCTAGCGGAGCTTTCTGATCCAGGACTCGATACATTAGGTCTTGAATTAGAGACAGAAAGCCTTCCCAAGCGGATCCGTATTCCTAAAGAGAAAGGAGAAGCTTGATTGGAAGAGGCAATTTTAGTCTATATAGAACTTGAGGGAGTGCCGATCAAAGTAGGTCGCCTGTGGGGACGTTATAGGAAGGGGCGTGAAAGCATGTCTTTCGAATATGATCGGGACTGGCTGCAACATCCCCAAAGGTTCTCTCTTGATCCAGCTTTAGAATTGACCAAGGGTGCTTTTCATGCATCTCATGAGAAGCCTCTTTTCGGGGCGATAGATGATTCGGCCCCAGACCGTTGGGGAAGATTGCTTATGAGACGGTCTGAAAGAAAACTTGCCATACAGGAACGCAGGACGGCAAGATCCTTGAGAGAAATCGATTACCTACTCCGGGTCAATGATTTCGGGAGACAGGGAGCTCTCCGCTTTAAGCTAGAGGAAAATGCCCCCTTTTTAACGACATATGAGAGAGGCCACATCCCACCCCTCATTGCTGTTGGAAAATTACTGACCGCTGCAAATCATGTGTTACAAGAAGCAGATACCGAAGAGGATTTACGTCTTTTGCTCGCTCCAGGCTCCCCACTTGGAGGGGCAAGGCCGAAAGCCTCAGTATTAGAAAAAGATGGCCATCTAGCAATCGCGAAATTCCCTAGAAAAGATGATGAGATAGATGCCTGCCTTTGGGAAGCGGTAGCTCTTACTCTTGCTGCGAAAGCAGAGATTCAGGTTCCCACCTGGCGCATCGAATCAGCTGGGAGAGAAAAGATCCTTTTATCTAGGAGATTCGACCGAAAAAAGGAAATACGCATACCTTTTCTTTCTGCTATGAGTGCTCTTGGAGCACGAGACGATGAGATGCATAGCTATCTTGAGATAGCCGACGCAATTCGACGGATGAGCTCATCTCCTAAAGAGGATTTGGAAGCGCTCTGGAGACGCATGATTTTTACGGTTCTGATTTCTAATGTAGATGACCATCTCAGAAATCATGCGTTTCTATACACCGGCATAGCAGGGTGGCGACTATCTCCTGCCTACGATTTGAACCCCACCCCGACAGACATCAAACCACGAGTGTTATCGACTGCAATCGATCTTGTCGACCCAACTGCCTCGATTGACCTTGCCCTCGACGTAGCAGAGTATTTTGACCTCTCACCACAAAAAGCAAAAAGCATCCTACGTGAAGTCGGAAGAACTACGGCCTTATGGCGTGTAGAAGCAGCTAAGTTGAAGATCAAAAAACAAGCCATCGACCGGATGGCTTCCGCATTTGAACACGAAGACTTAAAGAAATCCTTAAAGTAGACACGCAAAAATCCTAAAACTTATTGCGATAAATATACACACTTCGAATACTGGCTCGAAAAAGGGTAGCCTATGGACCTTAAAGAGACAAATCGCCTTGAGAAATTCTTAAGAAAAGCTGAGGAACAGCTCTCTTTAGGAAATCAAAATGTTGCGAGGCGTTTTTTTGAGAGAGCTGCTGAGCTAAATGCACATGCTGCTGAGAAGGGGTTGAAAAAGTGTCAGCAACTCGAAATACGCAAACTATGGAGAAAAGGAGATATAAAATCCCTCCAGGCTGTCACGAGAGCTGATGATCCGCATGCTCTTGCTCTAGCCCGCCTAGAGGCGGAGGAGACCCTCCTGCTTTTTTCACAGGGTCCTAATCATCCCGACGCTTTTTTGGCTGAGCTTTCCTTATCCTCTTCCGCAAAGGAGGCTCTTTTGAGGATGCGGCGACATCCGGAATACAAAAAAATTGCGGAAGGGTGGCTCGCGATTATCAAAAATGATCTAGAGAAAGCCATCACCCTTTTTTCTGAAGCAGAAGATCCGGAGCCTCCCCAAGCCAAAATTGGGAGGGGCATTGCTCTTCTTCTCCAAGGGAAGAGAGAGGAATCTTCTGTTTTGCTCAAATCGATTAAGCCATTTATCAGCAATCGCTTTCCCCATCTACACCAAATCACGCAAGCAGAACAAGATGAAGAGAGAGACCTAATCGAGAGAATTCTCAACACAAAAGAAGAATCCACTCTTCTGAAAATGAGTCAAAAGAAGCGTTCCAAAGTTGTGGAAGGGTGGCTTTTTTTTCGTAGGGGAGACCTTGCCTTGGCAAAAGAAGAGTATTCCCAAGCGATCTCCTTATGGAAAAAGGCTGCTTCTTACAACAAAGAGCTCTCTGTCGACATAAACAAAAGAATGCTGAGTATCTGCCATAAAGCCCTATCTTTAAAGGAAGCAAACTCTCTCTTTCAGAAGCTCTATAGTGAGTTTTCAAAGAGAGGCGAAGGGCTCAAATTTCTCGAAACGAATGCATTACATGGAGAAGACCACATTTTTGTTGCAGCCAAGCTTTTTGTACTTATACAGAACAAACAAGTAGAAGTCTCCCCGTTGACCTCTCTATCTAAGCTCTTCTCTTGGGAACTTGATCTAGAAATCTTTCTCTTTTACTTTAGGCAAACTCTCATCCTTGGATCTTACTTCCATGAATCGTATTTGCCTTCTTATCAAGAGCTGAAGAAGTTGTTTAGACTGCTGGACCCTCACTATCAAAATCAAGAAGGATACCTTCACTTCAAAATAAGGTACCTAAAACATCAATCTTTCTACCCAGGTCTTCTACGACAGACCTACGCCCAACTTCTTATGCTCAATCCCCTCTTGGAAGGGGAAATGATGAAACAGTACATAATCACTTGTCTTCATACCCTAAAGTCTCACAAAGAAATTTCTAGAGAGCTTGTAAATCTCGAAAGGAGCCTCCAAAACCCATACGACCTTTACCTTGTGGGCTCTCTTTTGCCCACCACTCCTTTTGCCGATACCATCATTGAAAAGAGACTACCACCACCCGTTTGGGACATGTTTCGACTTGAAAGGTCCTGGGAACAAGGATGCATTTCGAGTGTTTTACTACCTACTGTAGAGCAAATAGGTCTTCACTCATATGCGGATCAGAGATTTCTTACTCTATGCTTGAGTGACACCATTTTTCACTATCTCGGAGAAAAAAAAGAACGCTATATTACTAAAATCATCGAAAAATCCACCGACCCAAAAGGCTTGCTAGACACTGCAAGAAAAAGGTTTTTTTACAAAAGAAGGTCCATCTCCAAGGTCGAAATAGTTTTCTGGAAAGTCTGGAAAAGAACTTTTCCTCAAGATCACCATGTTCTTGCCGACCAAGCAAAATGCCATGAAGAACTAGGGATGATAGAAAAAGCTCTAGCCTACTGGAAGATGTACCTAAAAACGTTGGACAAGAAAAGCGAAGAGTACCAAAGGACCCTAAAAGAGATAGAGCACATTGAATATCCTATCCCTCCCTTTAAACCTGATATTTTAGATGAGCTTTTTAAGAATATTTTATAATCTGAGGTGTCAATGAATCTTGAAACTGATCCCTATAGAGAGTTAGGCCTTTCCGGAGAGGCCACTGAGAAGGAGATACGAGAGGCCTTTCACAAAAAGGTTGCTGAAGGACAAACCTCTCCCACCCTCAGCGAAGCCTACAACGCAATTCGTCATGAAGAGGGACGCTCTATTCAGCGATATATCGCTCTTGGCCACCTGCTTGCTTCCACTCCTCAAAAGGAGGGGCAGCAAAGACCGGAAACAACAGAAGATGAAAGAGAAGCGTTAGCCAAAGAGCTCGCTTTTTTGAACAACTGGGAATTAGGTGTCGAAGATGGAATATGATTTCCTTCAAATTGCAAGTTGGCCTGAAGAGGTACAAGAGGCCTATGAACAAGCTGAAGTTCCCTCCCCTTATGAGATTCTACTAGCCTATGAAAAACTCGCCAGTGAAGTGCGTCGGCAAAATAAAGAGCTCCGATCTTACGGAAATGCCCTCTCCGAACTCCCCGACTCGATCCATGATCTACTGCAAGATACTCTCTCGACATGGACCACATCTCTCCCTCAAAGTTCGCATGAAGAAGTTTTTACCTCATTTGCTGATAGTTTACAAAACATCACAACCCAAGCCACCTCTACTATCGAAACCCTACAGAAAACCCTCCCCCACTCCCCCCTTTCGGCCTTCTTAACTCACAAAACATGGGAAACTCTTGCCCAAAGTCTCTTAACATCCCTCCAAGATGCCCTACAACTTCTCTTAAACAAGAGTCATTCGATTTTAGCCGATCAAGGGATCGAGCTTATTGCTCCTGAAACAGGAGATTCCTTCACAGCTACTCTCCACAGGGCAATTGAAACACGTTCAGGTGGAGAAGCGGGGACCATCGCAGAACTGATCCGCTCTGGGTATCGAAACAACCAACTCGTGATTCGTCCGGCCGATGTGGCCGTTTACAAAAAAAGCAAGGAGCCTACATGACAAACGGAGAAACTGTATTCGGAATCGATCTTGGCACCACAAATTCGTCGATTGCCTTCATCCAAAACGGAAAGCCATTTATCTGCAAAATTGATGGGAGCTATCTTGTCCCCTCTGTTCTTTCAACCAACGGAAGGAGAGAAATTCTCGTTGGACAACCAGCTGTCAACCAATCTCTTCTCTCGCCAGAGCAAACTATCTACCACATCAAAAGGAAGATGGGAAATGAAGAAGTAGTCGTCTTCAACGGAGAGTCTTTCACCCCTCAGATGCTCTCTAGTCTGATTTTGAAACGGCTCAAGCAAGCCGCAGAACAGATTTCGGGAGTAGAAGTAAAAAAGGTTGTGATCTCAGTTCCCGCATTCTTCAATGAACAACAAAGACAAGCTACCCAAGAGGCGGGAGAATTGGCAGGCTTTGAGGTGCTGCGTCTTCTAAATGAGCCCACTAGTGCTGCTCTGAGTTATGCTCTCTCTCAATCCAGAAGAGGACTCTATTTAGTCTATGATTTAGGGGGTGGTACGTTTGATGTTTCCATTGTGGACCTCGCAAGTGAGGTGATGGAAGTACGAGCCAGTTGTGGAGATACCCACCTGGGAGGCGCCGACTTCGATGAACTCATCGTCAAGTGGCTAGAAGAGAAGTTTGCCGAAAAACACAACACCTTAATTTCCGATGCTATAGGACGCATCCGGCTGAAGCGAGCCGCAGAAAAAGCCAAAATCCGACTTTCCACAGAGCTACGCGCTGAGATTATGGAGGAGGCGGTTGCTCACGACTCCGACGGTGTTGCCTTGCATCTGCAAGAGACTCTGACCCGACCCGAATTTGAACACATGATCACCCTCCATTTGGAGAAGACACTTCAGAGCGTCAACCAGGCATTGAAAGAGGCCTCATGTACGAAAGATGACATTGATCATGTCATCTTTGTTGGTGGAGCGACACATACCCCACTTGTTACCCAGATGCTTGAGGAGCATCTAGGTGTTGTCCCCCAAGCATGGATTGACCCATCTACTGCAGTCGTAGAAGGAACGGCTATTGAAGCTGCCAATATGACAGGTCAAACGCTTGGATCTAAAATGGTTGATATCACACCCCATAGCCTTGGTGTAGGGGTCTTTAGTGAATATTATGAGTATCGGAATCATATTCTCATCCATCGAAACACTCCCCTCCCTATGGTCGCCTCTCATGTTTTTTATAAAATGGCCGCAGATGCAAACCGTGTAGAAATTGAGGTATTCCAGGGGGAATTTTCCAACCCTTCTGCAAATACCCTCCTGGGAAAATTCTCACTAGAGAACCTAGAGGAGACAGAAAATACTGAAGTTCTTATAAAATTTACCCTGGACAAAAGCGGTCTTCTGCGAGCTTCTGTGGAAGATTTGGGGACGCAGAAAAAGGTAGAAAAAGAGATCCATCGCCGCAAAAAAGAACGAACTGTCCACGCAAATCTAGCCGATCTTTCCATGGTCCGGATGCAAGAGGAGGAGGACATCTCCTTCGAACCCACCTTGCTTGATGGGAAAATTGAAGAAATTTCTCTCTCCTCAGAACTCGAAAAAAGGGTAGAAAACCTCCTAGGGAGTGGCAATCTCGATCGAGAAGACCGTGGGGAGCTTCAAAGAACCTACAACCAAGCTAAAGAAGGAGAAGATGGAGCCACTGAGCATCTCGAAGAACTCGTCTACTATCTTGATTGAGGAAGACATATGGACATGTCCTGTTTGCAAAGCGAGCCATGAGAACCCTGTCGTCACATGTCGCCGATGTTGTTGCCACCTTCTCCTCCTTCTCAAAACCCAGCAACAAACCCCTGATGAAAACAAGCTCCCACCCCTAAGGTGGGATTAGAGATTACCGAGGTCTAAAAAAGATGAACGCATTCCCCCGCTTCCTCCTCCGCAAAAGGCCTTTACGTTCTAGTTCGAGAAGGTCTTGCCTCGCCGTGTCATAAGCGATTAGGTGGGTGTTTTTGTGGGATTGGATGGTGAAGGGGGTTTCGGGGTGTTTGGCAGTATAGCGCAGCAGTTCGATTTGCCGAAAGTTGAGGTCATTTAGAAGCGGATGGCTCTTTTCGAATTCCTCTAACTCCCGTCCCCTGGTTTCGATAGACTCGGTAAATTTCTGGCTAGATCTCTCAATTACCTCAAGCTGATGAAGGAGGAAATAGGTCAGATCATTCTCATCTGTTTCGGTATACAGAAAAGCTTTTGCATATTTTGCAGGAGCCCCTAACAAGATTTCTGAGATAGAGAAATACTCAAAATAGTCATAGCCATTCTGTAAGAGGGTCCAGTAGAAAAGAGCTCTTGCTGTCCTCCCATTCCCATCTACAAAGGGGTGGTCGTAACTCAACCAAAAATGGACGATGATCGCTCTTATGACCGGATGGAGAAAATATGAGGGAGTTTTTCCATTTGCAAAATCACACAAAGCTTGGAGACGATCTGCTAGCTCATTTGCTGGGGGAGGAACATGCAGCTCTTCGTGAGTGATCCGATCCTCCACGACGACCCTCTCCTTTTCTCTCCTCAATCGGCCTGCCCCAGAAGAGTCATCTAAAGTCCCCTCTGTTATGAGCTTTTGCAGTTCCAGAATAATCCCCTTATCCAACGGATGACCCTTAAGAGAGAGGATCTTTTCCATCGTATGGTAGTTATTGAAGATCATCTGCTCATCACGATCACGAGGTAAGCGACCTGTCCGGAGCATGTCATCAGCCACCTTGCGACTCGTTGAGGCCCCCTCCAATTGGCTCGAGGTGATCGCTTCATTCATGAGGGAATCTACAAGAAACTCTTTTGGGTAGAGAAGATTCCCCCCTTTCCCTTTTTTCAGATCGATCTCATGCAAAGCAGGAACCATCGAATCGGTAAGAGAGAAACAAAAGGGAACCTGAGATGAATCGGAAAGAGGAACTTCTTTCCTCCTTCCCTTTCGTAAGATCTTCAATCCAAACCATATCTCTTGGGGAGTGATCCCAGGGGGCATCTCTTTATATACCAAGGCATCCCAGTGGAGATAAGGATACTCTTGGTCAAATCGCTCTGCCGCTTCCAAAATAACCAGCATGCGATCTGGCTCCACCTGGATCGTGGATAAGGAGGGAGGGGTCCGCGGTTTTTTCACTTCCTACATTCCTACTGATTTCTACCGAATTGGTAGACATTCCCTCATTTTAGCACGACACCTCCCGATTTCCTACTGATTTCTACCGAATTGGTAGACATTCCCTCATTTTAGCACGACACCTCCCGATTTCCTACTGATTTCTACCGAATTGGTAGGAAATAGGTCAATCATCAAAGAAATGGAATAGAAAATTCTGTTAAATAAAGCTTAATTATCACCCCGTAATGGAATATGGGCCTTCTGGCGAGAGGAAGCAAGGAGGATAATGGCAAAAGTGTCTAGAGCTCCTCCACCGATAAGGAACATAATAACCCGATTCCCGAGGCCATGGGAGAAGCCCATATGCGCCCCCATTCCTATACCAGCTGCAATATGGGGCTGTTGCCGGGTAAGCGTGGTTGTTTTCGGGGTATTGGATTTGGATGGGAGAGATGAGGAGGTTTTCTTTGATTTCGGTTTCTCCGAGGAAACGGCAGATCTTTTGGACGGTTTCTAGGTCGTGCTCGGCAAAAATGTGGCGACCGTTTTCTCTGAGTGGATATCTATGTGGGCAACAGCTCGAGCCTACACTCTTAAAAGAAGGCTTAAGGTTGGCAAGACCACCGCTTGGT
>SDBV01006927.1_pt1 | contig 15578 bp, 10 predicted proteins | sample 2277081 | NCBI WGS metagenome assembly SDBV01 (sample SAMN10402039, study PRJNA504765) | marine sediment metagenome | isolation source: marine sediment core GS10_PC15, 223 cmbsf | place: Arctic Ocean: Southern Knipovich Ridge | collected 2010
AGCGGGAAGAATCTGCCAGCCCTGTCACCACACTGCGGCGGGGTACCTTTCAAAATTATTTTCGTCCTCCCCCTTCCTTAAAAAACCTAATCAAAATCACCGAAACGTCTTCAATTCACCCACTAATTCTCCGCAAGAGCCTTAAATGTAGAACAGCCGAGGGCAACTGTGCAACTCTGAAATCTGAAACCTGAAATCTGAAATCTCATTCACAAATACCACGCCGCCAAGCAACCCAAGACCCCGGCCGCAATCAGATAATAGGCCGTAGGAATCAGCGTTTTGCGGATCAACGCGCCTTCCTCTCCCAAGAGTCCCACCGTTGCCGAGGCGGCCACCACGTTGTGTACGCAGATCATGTTACCGGCGGCGCCGCCCACCGCCTGTAGGGCGACGATCAAAAGCGGTGAGAGGCCGGTTTGCAGCCCCACGTCGAACTGGAAGAGCGAAAAAGTCATGTTGCTGATCGTGTTGCTGCCGGCCACAAAGGCGCCCATGGCCCCGATCACCGCGGCCATCGCCGGCCAGGCCGTGCCCGCCATCGTGGCGGCGCTAGCGGCCAAAACCTGCGGCATGCTTGCCAGATCGGACGAGTTTATGCCCGACTCGATGAAGATCCGCACCATGGGGACCGCAAACACGATGGCGGCGGCCGCGCCCACGAGCGCTCGCCCCGACTCGCCCAAGGCGGCGCTAACGTTCGCGCGGCGCATGCGAAACAAGGGTACGCACAACAACGAGACGATGATGAAAATCGTTCCCGGCAGCTTGAAAACTTGAACGTTCCTGCCGATATCGGTATCCAAAATCGAAGGGATGCGGATCGCCGTTTCGTTAATCCATTGGGCGATCGTCGGATCCAGGCTGTAGGCTGTAGGCCGGGTCGCGACCCGGCAAGAAAACGATAGGTGGTGCATCGCGGACCTGTCTATTATACACAAATATGGTTCATCCGAAATTTGAGTGCGCCGATAGAACCGAATTGTATCATTGAGTTTGGGTGTGACAAAGAGACCACGAAAGGTCGAAAGTACGAAAGGTCGAAATAAGTGGCCCTTGCGGAGAATTCGTGGGTAAGTTTAGGTGGAGATTCAGGGGTGAAACAAACTGCCCAGTACGGGTTCCTCTTCTCTATTCATGTTAAACAGAGAAGAGGAACCAGTACTTTCGTGTTTTCGTACTTTCGATCTTTCGTGGTGAAAAATGGAGAAATGTGTCTGTTATTTTTCGTCCGCTGTGGCAAGAAATCATCAACTACGCGGTCGCGATAATTATCTCGCACTCAAATTTCGGATGAACAAAATATTTGTGTATAATAGACAGGCCGCGGACGCACCCTACAAAACTAACGCTCGATCGTTTGCCAGCATCCGTCCTCGACGGACTTCAGGATGGCCAGGTTGCAGCGCAGGGTTTGCAAGCCGTCTTCAATCGTGTTCCAGCCGCTCGTCTTACCTTCGAGCATGTCGAGGAAGGTGTTTGCTTGGGCGATAAAATGATCGTCGCGCTCGGCGGGCTCGGGCGTTTCGTCGTGCCAGGGATCCTCGATATCTTTAACCCATCGCCAGCGGTTGTGGATCGGATCGATGAGCACCACGCCGTCGGTGCAAACGATCTTCATCGTCGTTTGGCTTTTTGCCTGGTGCTGGTTGAACGTGTAGGAACCCATCACGTTGCCCTGCCGAGTCAGCAGGTGTACGGTATCTTCCACCTCCACGCCTTCGAGAACCATGTGGTCGAAGTCGGCCACCAGCCGGTCGACCGGCCCCGCGATCCACTCGCCCATGTTGAGCAGGTGTGTCAAGCCGTCCTGAACGGCTCCGCCGCCGGTGGCACGATCATTGTAATATATTTCTCGATAGGCTGGCCGATAGGTGGGGAAATGCTGGCAGCAATCGGCCACGATCTCCACCGGATCGCCGAACCGGCCCGAGCGGATGGCCTCTCTGGCTTCGGCGAAAACGGAGTAACAATGCAAGACATAGGCAACGGCACCGACCAGACCATTTTCGCGAACCTTGTCGATCAAGGCTTCCACACCATCGGTGCTGGTGCTCAACGGCTTCTCGATCAACACGTTCACGCCGGCCTCGACCGCCTGCATTGCCATGCCGATGTGCAACTGCGCCGGAGTGGCTATTACGGCAGCGTCGGGCGAGTCGGCCAAGGCGGCGTCCAGATTGTCGTAAACGCCCTCGATACCGTATTCGTCGGATATTCTCCGGCTCAGTTCCGGATTCACTTCACACAGCGTTAACCGCGCTCGACCGGTCTTCTGAAAACACCTGAGATGCCGCTCGCCAATCGAGCCGACACCGACCACCAGCACTTTTTTCTGTTGGGACATGGGCTGAGATAATCCTTACGCTTCTTAATGATAATCTGGCGAAACTACCAGGATATCAGTCAGCGGCCCAAATGGCAAGCCCTAATGGGCAAAAAGAAGGGGAATAGTATAGTCGCACGGTGGGTTTCGGACTGCCGCCTCTGTTACCGAAAACGCTTTGTAGAGAATAAAACTAATCTTCGCGTCTTTTTTCCAGGAATTTTTCGAACCACCCGACCATTTCCTGCGTGGCCCGTCGTTTGTCTTCACCGCGAAAACCGTGCCCCGCGCCTTCGATGGTGAGCAGTTTGCAGGTAACACCCTGCTGCTGGAAAGCCTTGAGGATCTTGTGGCTGTGGTCGATCCGCACCAGTTTGTCCCGGTCGCCGTGGGCCCGATGGCTGGAGGCCAACAGAACTGAAATGGCCACGACAATAATCGGTAACGTCCGCAGCGCCGCAAGCGGCTGGGCTAACCATGCAACGCGGGGACAAGCCCCGCCGCTAACATCTGTTCTCTTTCTCATTTGTCACCTTCAACAACCTCACCCGTAGCTGCCCACTCCACGCCGCGACAAATCAGCTTCTTCATGCTGGGGTGCTTGATCGCCTTGTAGTCGTGTCCGAAGGCGTTATGCACCGAACGGCCTTTGCCGTACTTCATCGTGAAAACCAAGGGCTCGGTCTTCTTGCTCCAATCCGAATCGGCCGTAACCAGGGGATGAATTTCGGTGTCGCCCTGCAACTTGGCATAAAGCTCGTCGAAAATTTTGAAGCCCTTCATGCCCTTGGTGATGGGATGATCGGCGTCGGCGATCTCGGCGGCAAACACGCCCCGCGGCCCATGGCCCGAGGTGCCCATCACCCACGTGCGTCCGCAAAGCTTGCCGAACTCGTCCCAGCCCTTGAAGGAAGCACTGGCCAGATGCTGCACATAAAAACCCTTGCCGGCGGATACGAAATCGATGAGGTTCTTTTTGGCCGCCGTGCTGAGCGTGGGCAGATTGTGGTTGTACATCGTAAACACGATGGCCTCGTATGCCGCCAGCGCATTTTTAGATTCCAGGATCAAGGGCTCTTCGCAAATCCGCACGTGGAAACGGCCGCTGTCGACGAGCACTTCGCGGGTAGATTCGGAGATGTCACGCCAATCGTGAAACGGCGCGATGTCGTCGCCGGCGATAAGTAGTACGTTGATTTTTTTAGTCGCATCGGCGGCATCAACGGAAATGCACGTCGAAAGGGCGAAAATAGCAAACAGTGCAACGATGGCAAGGGGGCGTGTCATGTTTTAGAGGCCTTTTGTTCGGGGAGGGAATGGGTAATATACACAATATCTTACCGAACGCATTCGCCCTGTCAAGCTTGGCCCGATTTATTTCGAGCGGTCGACCTTGATCTTATGCTTGGCCAGGGCGTCGTCGATGACGTCTTTCTCGCGGGCTGACTTTTCCAACATTTCCACCAGCGTGTTGTACTTGCCGAGCGTTGCGGCCATGATTTTGCAAAGCTTCTGCAATTCGTCGCCCTGCTGCTGCGACTGTTTTTGCAACGGCTCCAGCCAACCCTCCATCAGCCGGAATTGGTGCCGCATGACGTTGAGCACGGCGTTGGGAATCTTGCTCACAATGTGGATTTCCTGCGGCGCGGGTGTCTGCTCTTGCGCTGCCGCTTCAGCAGCCCGCGCTTCGGCAGCCCGTGCAAGCGCCTGGCGAATTTCGTCCTTGGCCGCGCCAAGCTGTTCGACCAGGGCGTTGATGGCCGCCGTGGTGCCGGCGTCGAACGCCGCGGTGAGCGGTTTCTCGTCCGCCTGCCCAGCCAGCAGCATCTGTTCGACGCCGTTGCGGAGCGTCTTCTTAATCGCATCCAGGCCGTCGCTGAAGCTGCCAAGTTGCACGATCAGTTGCCCGAACTTGGCGTCGTCGCCGATGCCCTTGAGCTGTACGTTTCGGCCGAAGCGGCGTTTGATGTCCTCCCAGCGCTCGAGTTCCTCGCCGCTAAGCCGCCCGATCAGTTCCTTGAACTTCAGCATGTTCGATTCGCTGCCGGTGGTGAGCGTTTGCGCGTCGTTTTGATACGAGGCCAGAATCAGTGCCTCGAGTTCTGCGTCGTTCATCACCGCCACCACCTGCGAGGCGATGCGGTTCATGTTTCGATACGAGCCTTGCAGCTTGAAGGCCGGTTCGGTGCGGTATTCGTCGGTCATGCCGGCCGAGTGGATATACTGCTTGTTAACCTTGAGGACCACGTCGCGGACGCGCATGAGTTTCTTCATCACGGCCACCATCTCGTCCACCTCGGCCACCGAATAGTTGCCCTCCAGGTCCACCGCCTCGCCCGTTTCGCCTTGGGCCATCTTCATCACCGCATAGACGTCCTTCTGGCCGTGGCTGGCCAGGCGGTCCAGCACGGGGTTGGAGGTCAGCGAGTTTTCCAGGTAGCTCATCTCGAAGACGTCGGCCGTGTCGCCGATAATCTCGCCCAGGTTATAGGTGTCGGCGCGGTTGGCCAACATGTCGGGGATCTTGAACTTTTCGCCGCTTTCGGTATAAGGGTTGCCCGCCATGACCACGGCCACCTTTTTCCCGCGCAGGTCGTAAGTCCGCGTTTTGCCGCGATAAACGCCCTCGATCTTCCGCTGCGCGTCGCACAGGGAGATGAATTTCTGCAAAAGCTCGGGGTTGCAGTGCTGGATGTCGTCCAGATAGATCATCACGTTGTCGCCCATCTCGAAGGCCAGGTTGAGCTTCTCAATTTCCTCGCGGGCGGCGGCGTTGGGCGCTTCCTTGGGATCGAGCGAGGTAACGCGATTGCCCAAGGCCGGGCCGTTGATCTTCATGAAGATGATGCCCAGGCGGTTGGCCAGATATTCCATCAGCGTCGTCTTGCCGTAGCCCGGCGGAGAGATCAACAGCAGCAGGCCCATCAGGTCGGTCCGCTTCTTCTCGCCCACCACGCCGATCTGCTTGGCCAGGTTGTCGCCCAAGAGCTTCAAATAAACCTGGTCGATCAGCTTGTTGCGCACGAACGACGTCAATACCCGCGGCCGGAACTCATCCAGACGCATGTGGTCCCGCTCGTTTTCAACCAGTTCCTTCTTCAATCGCCGGTAGGACTCGAATCGCGGCACGATCTGGCGCTGGTAACGGCCCAGCTTCAACATGAAAGTGTTGTAATTGAGGCGGTACGTTTTGTTTTCAATCAGCCGATGGTTGCCGATCATATCGCCCAGGTCGCGGGCCACCGAGGCCTCGACCACGCGGGTCACGTCCAGCGAATCTTCCATCAACAGGGCCGCCACCTCGTCGACATAGTCCGCCTCGGCGTCGTCCTTACGCGTGGCCACAAAGGCCGTCACCCAATCTCGTCGGGCCAGAAAAGCGTCCGTGGCGTCCTTGTCCAACTGGGAAACCGCCTGGGCGTATTTCTTCGTGAAAAACTTCTGCGACAAAAACGCCTCGAAGGCGTGGTGCAGATCACGCCCGCGGGCGCTGACCACGAACCGACGGCCGCCGGTAAGCTCGTCGAAGAGATAACGGGCCGCCTGGGGTACGAGGTGCTCTTCGAAAATTTTCGTCTCCGCTATGTATTGCCCGGTCAGTTCTTCCAATTCGTCTATGTATCGAGCCTGTTCGCGGGCGTCGGGAAAAAGCTCCTCGACCGCCCCGAAGCTCCGCAGCTTGGCCGCGATCAACTCTTTTTTAGCCGTATCGGCGTACTGCGACCAGAAAACCACGGCCACGGCCCGAGCTTGCGGATGATAGCGCAACAGCCCCAGCGTGGCGTCCAACTCCACCAGCGCGCGAACTATCTTGGCGGCGTCGTGGTCGTGAACGCCCTTCATATAAGCTTCGCTGTAGCGCGGGCCCATGAAACGCTGCACAAAACCCAGCAGGGCCCCATCGTCCATTTCCCGCAGTTCCGCGGCCGCGGGCTGCCCGTCGCCACCGAGCGATTGAAAAATCTTGTGGGCCAGATATTCGGCCCGATAAACCGCATGATTTTCCGAAACGACTTCCTGCGACCAGACCTCCCGCGTGGCCAGAAACGCTTCGTCTTCTATGGGCACAAAATAGTTTGTGCCCGAGAGGTGGAACTGCATCCGCTCGTCGCGGAAGACGGTCGTCAGATCGAAGGCCTGCTTGTTGACCGAGAATTTGTGGTTGCCCAAGCGGATGACGTTATCGCCGTCTTCGTAAAGATCCTGGCGGTCCTTCAACTGGCGGACGGCGTCCTCGCGGATCGTCTTCATGCGGCTTTGGATGTCGTCGACCTTGACGCTGTCGCCCAACTGGCCCAGGTCGCCGACGATCTCGCGGACCTTGTCGATCATCAGATCCGCGGCGAAATAGCCGTTGATCTCGTTCACCGTGGCGAACTTATCGACGCGGCCCTTGATGCCCTTGAGGATCCGCTCGGCGGCGTTCATCAGCGCCGTGGCCCGTTTGTTGCGGGCTTCGACGAGTTGCAGCTTGCGGGTTTCGAAGGCGTTGTAGATCTCTTCGCGGGTCTCGGCCAGCTTCTCCACGAACTCGTCGAACTCGGCAAAACGGCCGTCGAGTTCTTCCAGTTGGATCATCATCTTCGTCAAAAACTCGTCGCAGCGGTCGGGTGTGTCGCAGATGTCGAGATAGTTGACCACGCCCTGGTTCAAGAGCTTGATCTGCGCGGCGAACTCGGCCACGCCCTCGACCTTCATCAACTCGCCCAGCCGCGTCTTCAGCGCCGCGCGGGCCTGGTTCAACTGCGAAAAGATGCCCGAAATGTTGTCGATGATGGTGGTGCGATGCGTGGCGTCGTCGATCTTCAGGTTGCTGGCGACCTCGATCAGCATCTCCAACTCGGCGGCGCTCTTGGCGATCTGCTCCTCGAGTTTCTTGGCCTCGGCGGCCGTTTCCAGCTTGTCGATGGCGGCGCGGTTCTCGGCCACCGCGGCCCCGTAGGGCAGGAGCGACTGGGGCTTGAGCAAAAAGCCCACGCAATTGGCCGCCACCCGCGCGGTCTGCTCTTGCACGCTTTCTTCCAGCCGCTGCACATCGTCCGCGTCGATGTATCGCAACTCCCGCAGCGAGATGATTTCGCCCCGCACGCCCCGCAGATCGACCAGCGAGCCCACGAAATCGCCGATCACCTGGAATCGCCGCGAGTGTACCGTGGCGCTGATATCGCGGGTTTTGTCGCCGACTCGTCGCAACTGCTCGCGGGTGTTGCGCCGCACGCTGGTGACTTTTTCGAACTCACTGATGGCGGCCTCGGCGGCGGCCTTGATCTTCTCCAATGTGGCCCGCGGCTTGAACGTCTCCTCCTTGCCCAGCCAGTAGTAGGCGTCGAGAATGTCGCCCGTCTTTTTGGAAAGATCGATAAACAGATTGCTGTAGGAATCTTCCTTGGCGATCAGCCCCAGCACCTCGTGGCATTCGGCCATGCCGCGGACGATATCGCGGTTGCCGATCTTGTACAGCAGCGAATCGGTCTGCGTGGGCGACTGATAGTCGCTGCCCACGTATGGCGTTTGCCAAATCTGCAAGGCGTGGTGCCGCTGCGGCTCTTCCTGGGCCTTGAAAAACACCACCTGGCCGTCGTCGAAGAAGGAATAGCCGCTGCAAATGATGGGCGTATGCACGCGTTGCTCGATCAGATTGTAGGGCAGCAGCACATAGACGCCCGTCTTGCGGTTGTAGAACACATACAAATAATCTTCGCCGTTGGGCGACTGCACCCGCTCGGAAAAGGCCATGTCCATCAGATCGGGGTTGTCGAAAACCTTGGACTCGCCCGTCTGCAAGAAGTAGCCGTTGGAGAAAATAATGCCGTGATTGTCCGGCAAAAGCACGCAGGCGTTTTCGATGGAGTCCAGCCGCCGCACGGCGTGCGTCTTTTCGCAATAGACCAGATAGCGGTACTTATCTTCCTGATAGGGCCGGATTTTCAACAAAATCAGGCTGCCCACCACGGCATAGAAAAACTCGGCGTCGTCGAGCGTCTGGTCCGGGTCGTCGACATCCTCGGCGTAGATACCTTCGCCCGAAGCGGTGTTGTCCTCGATCTTGATGGTCAGATCGCCGCCCACCGTCTCCACAAAAAGCCGGTCCTCGATGGAGACATGCGGGTGCAAGCCCGGGCTGTGCATGTCGCGGTGCGTGCGCACCCAGGCGAACTCGTGTTGCGGCGGGAAGAGATATTCGTGCTCGCTGCGGCTGTCAATATAGGCAAGTTGCGCACCGTCGATCAGCCACTTGAATGTCTTGATGTCGCGCACATCCTTGCCGATGCGGAAAACCATGAACAGATGCGGCCCGATCACGGCAAAACGCACGAAGACCGTATTCTTATAATACTTGAACAGTTCGGCGAAGTCGCGGCGGAATTGCTCATCGTCGATCAGATCCAGCCCTTGCGGTGTGAACAGCCCGGCTTCGAACTTGTAGACCGAGAAAACGTCCTCGACGTTCATTATCGAACGCAGGCCGATGTGTACGTTGTAGCCGAACAAAAAACAGTTGCCCACCGGCGTCATGTCGCGGGGCACGCAGTTGTTCTCGGTCGTCACCCGCTCGGTCGCCAGCAGCGTCGTCTCGATCGCTCCAAAGACATCCTTGCGGGCGGCGTTGAGCTTCTCCACCCGCCGGCGCAGCTCCTTGCCGGCGGCCGTGAGACGGTTGCGGATAACCTCGTAGGTGCCGTGTTCCAGGCCGGCCGGAGCAGCGGGCGTGCCCTCGGCGGCTTGCGGCTGTTGTTTATCGTCGTTGGTATCAGACATGATGCATCAATCCGTAGGCCGGGTTATAACCCGGCATTTGCGTTGCTTGTCGGTTTCACCGCCGGGTTATAACCCGGCCTACTTCAAGTTCAAAACCGACGCCGACGTGTCCGACAGGCCGGCCGAGCGGACGGTGCCCATGATGGCCTTGAGCTGTCCGACCAACTCGTTGTCGTCGGTCATGCCCATCATTTTCGAAATCAGCGCGGCGATGGAGAGGTTTTTAATATCCGCGGTGCCCAGACCCAGATCCTTGACGAGGGATTTCAGCCTGGCGTAAAACTCCTGGGAATCTCCGCCGATGAGCGCTTCCTTCACATCGCTCAACACCCTGGAGTTGTTCACCCAGCGGTCCACGGCCTTGCCCGATGAAATGGCGTTGGTGATCTTGTCGAAAAATTCCGCCTCGCCGCCGACGATATCGATTCGCGCCGTCTCCAGCGCCTTGGATACGATTCTGGCCTGCTGCGTGGCGATTTCCTGTTGTGCGTGTATGGCCGAAATCTCCACGTCTTTCTCTTTTTGCAGCCGCAGCTTGAATTCCTCGTGCTGCTGGCCGGCGTCGTTGAGCACCTTCATGGCCTTGGCTTTCTCGTTGATGCCTTCGGCTTCGGCCGAGTATTTCTGCTGCATCACGCTGGCTTCGGCCGTGCCTTGCTTCTCGAAGGCGACGGCCTTGGCCTCGATGCCGCGTGCCTCGGCAATGGCCTTCTTCTCGATCACGTTGGCCTCGGCAAAGCCCAAGGCCGCCTCTTCCGCCGTAATCCCCTCGGCCAGCATCTTCTTGGCCGCCGTTTCCTTTTCGGCCGCCTCGCGCATGGCCTCGGCCTCGATCACCTTGTGCTCGGCGTCGAATCGGGCCGCATCGCGAGCCGCCTCCGAGGCCTTGATCTCCTTGACCAACGACTCTTGCGCTTCTTGTTCGGCCGCCGTGACGGCGACTTTCTTAGCGCGGTCGGCGGTGGCCAACTCGTGCGTATCCTTGATCCGCTCTTCTTCCTCGACCACGGCCCGCTGGACTATCACCCGCTCGCGGATAACGTCCTGGATATCGCGCTTCTCGATCTCCACGGCCTTTTCCTTCTCGATATCGGCCAGCGTCACTACCCGCTCCCGCTCGGTGACCTCCAACTGCCGATCCTTCTCCACCCGTTCGGCCTCGACCTGGTCGGTGCGTTGTTTGTTGCGTTGGGCCACGATCACCTGCCGCAATTTGTTCTCTTCGGCGATGGCCACCTCTTCCTCGGTGCTGATCCGTGCCCGCTCCGACTTGAGCAGTTCTTCGGCGGCGATCTTCTTGGCCTCGGCCTGCTCGCGGGAGGTCACCACGGAGACCTCGCGTTTTTGCTTTTCTTCGGCTTCGGCCAGTTGCCGTTCGAGCTCCAGAATCGCCTCGCGGGCTTCCACGTCCTGCTTCTTGAGCGTCTTTTCCTTGTCGCGCGTAATGTCGTTTGCCAAAACCTGTTGCTTGGCCGTGAGATCGGTGATCTTCTTGATGCCTTCGGAGTCGAGAATGTTACGCGGGTCGAGCTGGTCGATGGGCGTCTGCTCGAGGTAGTCGATGGCCGCGTCATCCAACACGTATCCGTTTAGGTCGCGGCCGATGATCTTGAGAATCTCGTCCTTGAAGGCCTCTCGCGACGTATACAGGTCGACGAACTCGAAATGTTTACCCACCGTTTTCAAGGCTTCGGAGAACTTGGCGTCGAACAACTCGATCAGCTTTTGCGTTTCCGAGGCCCGCTTGGCGCCGATCGATTGCGCTACCTTCAAGACGTCTTCCTCGGTGTTGTTCACGCGCACGAAGAAGGCCACCTTGATGTCCGCCCGCACGTTGTCCTTACACACCAAACCCTCGCTGCCGTGGCGGAAGATCTCGATGCGGCGCACCGAAATGTCCATGATCTCGGCCTGGCGGATCAAGGGCCAGACGATGGCCTTGGAGAAATGCACCGTGGGCTTGCGATCGCCGGTGATGATCAAGGCCGTACCCTGTTCGACTTTCCGCCAGCAGCGAACGGCCATGACGATGAAGCCGAAGACGATAATCAGCACAATCGCTCCCACAACAAAGCCGATTGTCATCAGGTAATCCATAAAACCTAGTAGCATGAGAGATTGCATTGTTATTCCTCCGAAGTAGATGTAGTGTTAATGTCAAACTTGCCAATTAAATACGTGTTGTTTTCTTTGTCGTGGTCGAAGACCACGGCCTCGTCGCCTTTGTTGAGCGTCACGCCTTCTCGGGTCTTCACGTTCAAAAGCAGCGGCGCGCCGGGCGTCTTCAACTCCGCCTGGCCGAACGTGTGCGTGGCTTGCAGCGAAACGATGGTGCATGTCTTGCCGATCACCTCGACCGTGTCGCCCGTCTGTTTGAGCATGGTTTTAAGGTACGGAGCGAACGGCATAATCACCGTCTTGGTGGCCATCAATCCCACCACCAGAATCGCCGGAAACATGGCCACGGCCACCCAGGCCAGTTGGATACCGAGGAAATGCGTGGTAATCATCGACGCCGCCCACATGAAAACCACCAGCACGCTGAGTATCAGGATCACCGGCACCTCGCCCACGTGGAAGAAGTGCAAAAGCGCTGCCAGCGGATGAATGCCGCCGCCACCGCTGCCGATGTCCGCGTCGATATCCGCATCGACGTCAACATCAGCATCGACATCCACGTCGAGGTCCAAGCCCAAAAAATCCAGGGCGTCTTCGCTCACCGCCCCCACGATATAGAGCAGCCAATAGAGCACCACCAGCGTCAACATTACCGTATAGGGCAAATTGACCGGGGCAATACTCTCATAAAAAAGTTCCATCATGTTCCCACCTGACTTTCCTTCCGCGGTGCATCTATGTTACCCGTAGTGCTATTCGTCCCGGACACGCGAATATTTTCTCAAGGATAGCACCCCAACGCCGCAGGTCAATCTGTACGATTATCGGGTGGGATGCGATTCCCCCGCGCAAGAGAGGGCGCGAATCAGAAGTAGGGTGCGTCCGTGACGCACCATGGTGTCGCTGGTGCGTCACGGACGCACCCTACGAGACCTTCAAAGCTCGCGCGGCAATTCGCGACGATGGGGCGGCTTGGACTGATCCGGCAGTGGTTGCCGATATGTTCTGGCCCAAGAGTTTCGCTCTTCCTCGGTGGCGTAGTAGCGGAGCCAGATTTCCGGGTCGCTGCTGGTGCCGGTGCAGTCCCAGTGCAGATAGTTGCGGCCCGAGTCGATCTTCTTCTCCCTGGCGGGGAGGATGTCGCGATAGATCAGGCAATACAACTGGCGGTTGTTAAGATGGTCGGTAAAATCGAGAAGTATCCGCTTCTCGTGCAGCTTGTTGACGACGTTCCAGAGAATGTTGTGCAAGTCGGCGTCTCCGAGCATACCCGGCCGCGGCGGCCTCAATTCGGGCTCGAACCACCGATAGATGGGCAGCACGGGCGCTTGTTCCCATGCCAGCATTGCCGCCAGAAACTCGTTCTCCATCGCCAGCGGCCAGTGCTGGATGTTGATACGACTGATCGCTTCATCGTAGAACGGTTCCAGGTCGTTGCGCAACTCGGCGTTCCGCAGCAGTTCCTCAACATCGTTATTTAATGGACGGCGAGAGTCAACCATCAAGTCGTTACCTTCATCCCAGGTGGCTCGCACGAGTTGGAAAGAATCAAAAATCCAACTCATGTCTTCGACTCTACCAAAAATCTCGAATTTTGTGAAGCATATTTCCCCATCCAACGGCGGTATTTTGAATTTCCGTGCACCTAGCGACCGTCACGACCGGCCTTGCTGACCATCGTAATCCGCTTAATCGACAGAGTCGAGCAAGTATATATTACCGCGGCGGGGTGGCACTCACTTCTTTTTGCTCACCCAATTGTCTGCCGTTCGGGCTTCCAGGTCGGGCATTTTCGGTAGCGGCTCGCTGGGAACCGGCTCGTACCAGAACGATGCGGCCGACCAGTCGTCCGACGTTTCCCGCAGGCCGTTTTTCCAGGCGATCTGCTGGATCGTGATCCGCACTTCCCGCAACCAGACGATAGGGTCGGGCAGGTGCCAGCGGTACATGGTCACGAAGGTCGTTCCCGTGCCGTCTTTCTGGTTCAAACAGCAGCCGTTGTACATGAAAGGCGTTTCCTGGATGCCCCAGGAAAGTCCCACGTAGTCCTCCGAGCCCGTGCCGCAGATGGTGGGGAACTCGCGGTCGCCGTCCATGAAGACCTTCATTTCGCCTTCGCCCCACCAGCCCTTGCCGGTCGTGCGGATGCCCATTACCGAGCCAATGTACCGGCCGCGGTTCTTTCGCAAGGGCAACAGTTCGAAATCCTCTTTCTCTTTGCTGGGATTTTGGCGGAGGAAGCAGACGTGCATCATGCCGGTCCGTGCCGGAAACGGGTCTTGCAGCGTATAATCGATCTGGTAGAAGAGCGGAACGGTTTTTTTGCCCTCGTTGGTAAATGTGAACTTGGCCCGCTTATTGAAGGGCATCGGCAGCCAGAAGTTCATCCCGGCACGGCGGCCGACCGAGTGCACGGCCGATTGATAGGCGACGACCTTGGCGTGCGAAATCCCGAAAAAGTCGCCCACGGGGCACTCGATGCTGGGGTGTTTCTGACCGTCCCACCAACCCCGAATCACAATCGAGCGAAGGTCCGAATCATTGTGCCCCGTGGTCATCCAGATATGCCGAATGGCGCCGCTGCCTCGAATGTCGCAAAGCTCAATAGTTTCGCCAGGCTCGATTTTTCGGGAGGGCGAGCCCTTGCGCGTGGGCCCGAGCTTGCTGGCGGCCTTTCCGCCCTGGCCCGGCCGGCCCGTGGGATTCTCGAAAGAAATCGACCGCGAGGTCATTCCCGTGTCGAGGTTGTACGGCTTCTCGATCAACATCACCTGTGGATAGGCGGCCAAGGTCGCCGAAGACCCCGCACCCATTGCCACACCCAGAAACACAATCGCCACAACTTTCAAAAACCCAAATCCGTAATCCATTTCGAATCTCCTTTTATGCCATGAATGTTCGCGATCCCTCGATCGGGAGAACAACTAGCGGCGAAAAGATTCCCCAGCATACCCATCTTCCGGGCGGGGCTCATCCGCCACTTGTGGAATTTTAGCAAAGCCCCTGGAAAGGGCAACGGGTTTGGGAAGAGGTTTTTACGTGGAGATCACTGATTTAGTATAATCAATGGTGTGCGAATAGCGGTCGCGAAGAATTAGACCAACCGGCGACGAGCGCAAAAGGACGAGCGCAAAAGGACGAGCGCAAAAGAATACCCCGGCTCCTGGCACCACCACGAGAGTGGGAGAAGGATATCCGGGGTGTACATCAATATTATCGCCCATAGGTGGACAAAAGCAAGATGAATTCCGATTTTTTCCAGGAAATACTTTCAACGGTCTCTCAAGAGCGACTCGATGCCTACCGGCATGATGGCGCGGACGATGCCACCACCCTTGGGAGGTATATCTGGAATGCTGCATTGAGCGAATCGCTATACTCACCGCTTCAGATGGCAGAGGTGGCCTTACGGAACGCCGTTCACAACGCTCTTAAAAAGGAATTCAACACATCAGACTGGTTTGGCAAAGCCAAATTAACTCACTGGGGGGAAGAACAAGTAAAAAAGGCGCGGTGTAGTTTCCCGAAAAGTAAAATTGCTACTCCCGGTCGGATCGTCGCCGAACTTAATTTTGGGTTCTGGACCTCGTTTTTCGACAATCACTACGCCAGCACCAATCTTGGGCCGTGTATATTAAAAAGAGCGTTTCCAAACTGTCCAAAACGCGACAAAACCTTGCCTTTCCAGCGAAAAAGATGGAAGAAAATCAGAACTCTTCGCAATCGCATTTTCCATCATGAACGAATACTCCACTGGACAGACCTACCTGACCAGCACAGACATTTACTTGAAGCTATTGGATGGATTAGCTCCGCAATGGAAGATATAGCCTTGAAGTTCGATCGTTTCGTGCAAGTGCATTCCGCTGGGATTAACCCCTGGAAAGTTAAAATACAGTATCATTGGCCAAAGTGAGGCAACTAAGAACAATGCATTTTGGCCGCTTTCACCGCTTGCTTTTTTACAGAAACCTGCTACCATGGTTAATTGAAGAAGCTAAGAATGGTCCTCTACCATGCTCGTGCTGCTGATGCAATAATTTGGGGAGCCGATACGTTGCCCGTTGGGTGCCTGTTTACAGTTCCCGGCCGCGTGTATAGCCGTTGACCGTTTCGTTCGAAGCGGCAGCGGATCACACAACCCGGGGCCCAGGTCGCCCCCTTTACAATGACGGGCTCTCAAACACGCATCACCACGGCATTGCGGTAGAGGACCTTTTTTGCGCGCCCACAAACAGGCTTATTGTTAGCCGCCGAGCTTGCTCGCGTTGGAAGCGTCCACAAAACGCCCGCAAGCGGCTCGAATAACAATAACCCAGCCTACGTATCCAAAATCCAAAATCTGAAATCTGAAATCTGAAATCTGAAATCTGAA
>SDBV01006928.1_pt1 | contig 15578 bp, 5 predicted proteins | sample 2277081 | NCBI WGS metagenome assembly SDBV01 (sample SAMN10402039, study PRJNA504765) | marine sediment metagenome | isolation source: marine sediment core GS10_PC15, 223 cmbsf | place: Arctic Ocean: Southern Knipovich Ridge | collected 2010
AAGCATTTTGTCCATTGATAATAAACCGTGCCTTAACTCTTGAAGCTCCGGTGACACTCCAGAGTGAGTTCTGCAAATAGACGATTCGTTGTTTATCAGCTAACACGGTGACAAAGTCTTTCTCACCTTTCAGGATGCAGTTCTGGGGACAACAGTTCTTACCACCGCATTGTTTAGCCCAGCGAGATTTACAAGAAGATCCCTTTCTATGTTCCTTACAGGTACACTTACCCTTTTTATCACAGCAGGGATCACAGGGAGCTTTACCACAATTACGAGAACAACGCTTTTCTTTCTTGGGCCTACTTGGCCCCTTCCGCTTTTGGACCGGCATCACAAACTTTGTAGTTCTATAGGGCTGAGTGAGTGGTTCACTGGGAATAGAGTCTAAGAATGTCTCGCTACTTCTTACCTGCTGATGATTCTGAGGCTCACGCTTAACAGTATTACTGTAGGTATTGCTTGTTAGGTAGTCATAACTTACCCCAGAATGATACCTACCATAGCCATCAGGATCTAGAGTACGTAACCCCTGCTGTAAAGGAGGCATAAGCTCCTGCAGTTTTTGATCATCTACCTGGGCATGCATAGCAACATCATAGAGGTATAATGACGTAGCATGAAACTGCGAATTAAAGAGTGCCCTAATCCCTAAAGACACATCAGTCATTATTAAGTTTTCACTCATGAAGGAAGAGTTCGCAGATAAGCGTACACCCCTATCGCAAGAATGTAGCCAGCTACCAGGTGCTGCTATATGAGAACCTCCATCAGCCCAGAGGGCTGTCCTACAGCCAAAGAACTCAGCATCTTTGGTGATACAATGCCCATAGGTGCCAGCTTGCACCCCTTTGTCACACCCAATAAAGCAGGTTTGCTTACTTTGGGCATACTTATTAGCAGAGATCTCTAGCCCTGTACCAAGGAAGGTCTCCTCGTGCCCTAAGTAGGTGTGCGTTACCTCAAGCCCATTAAGATACACCACCTGTGAAGCAGTGATAGCAGAGCCTGTAATATGGCTGGTACACACACACTGCTCTAACGAGCATAATTCTGTCGTAAGGTGAGCTCCTTCAAGAGCAATACCGTTGGCTGAGAAGTCATTAATCGTTACGCCATCTTTAAGCACTACCGACACCCGCGGCTTAATCATACACCCTTCTCCTGGAGCAAAGGTTACCTCTTCTGAAAGCGTAAGCGTGTTCTTATCAGCAGCAACAATAGCATATTCTGTTACTCCTGAGTACTTATATACAAGCAGTTTATCAAGGCCAGGTTCTACCTGCGCAAACGCAGGAGCGGTACCAACAAGCAGTGCCTTACCAGGAACTTCTACTGATACCGGCTCTACCGTAACGGTAGCACCATGCGTTACTAAGCTATAGGACCCTTGTTGGAAGGTACCCACTAAGTGACCATAGTAGCTGCCTACTTGAGGAATGGTCTGTGCTTCTAGTGAGAGAGCATCTACTGATTTACTGAGGGTATAAGTACCCGATTCAAGGACAATGCTGGTAGCCCCGGCCTCAAGGGCAGCATCAAGAGTTTGGTAATCTGTTGGTATATGTGTGCCATATAAGGAGCTTAGAACCCCAAGAATACATAATAATCGCTTCATAATCTTCCTTTCTGATTGTTAATCCATCAAAAGAGTAGCATGTTTGTGTGAGAATAAGCAAGAGTATGCTAGCGCTCAAGCAATGACGCTAGATACTCTACTCGTTCCTCATGGCCATTAACCGTTGCCATCTGAAATGCAAGTTGTACATCCTTACGATCGGCCCCCTTTTCAAAAAAAAGCTCAACGATCGGGAGATGTCCTTTTGATGCGGCCCAAACCAGGGCAGATAACTCAGCGCTATCTTTGGTATTAAGATCGATGTCAGGATGATTAAGAAGCAGCTTAACTATTTCAAAACGCTCCTTAAATTTCGTTTCATCACAGGCATTAAATATCACCGCTGCCATGAGAATGGTGCGCCCTTTATGATCCTGACCCTCTACTTTAGCGTCAGTTTCAAGGAGTGCGATGAACTCATTAAGGTCTCCTGCGTGAATAGCATTAATAAGAGCAGTCCTTTGATATTCAATATATGCCTGACTAAGTATTTCGTCGATAGCTGGACGACCCTTTTCAAGGGCAATGGTGATGGCTGTTTTTTCCTCCTTGTTCACCAGATCCAACTGAGCATTATATCTCACCAGCAGGCTAACAATAGCCTCATAACCATAACGTGCGGCACACATGAGCGCAGTATCACCGTCATTATTTTGCTCATTTAGTATAGGGGCTTCCTCATTTGTGTAATCCATAAACTGCCTCTCAAGAACATACCGACATATCTTAGGACTATTATTTCCTGCGGCAATATGAAGCACCGTATTACCCAAAAGATCCTTAAACCCCACCAGAGCATCTAAGGAAGTCAGTTCATCACACACAGGAGCAAACTTATAATAAGTTGCTAACATTAACGGCGTAAACCCTTCCTCGTTGGGGGTATTTATGGAAAATGGACAACGCATCACTGGAGAACCAGCAAGCCCTTTCATCGCTACTAAGTGAAGAGCCGTATTGCCATCATTGTCAGCAACCTCAACATCAGCACCTTTATTTATCAATGCTTCGCAGGCTTCAGCTTGGCTGGCTTCAGCCTGGCTGGCCCATACTGCTTGCATAAGCGGCGTAAAGCCAGTATCATTTTGAGAGTCGATATTACCCGTTATGAGATCACTTTTTTCTTGGATAAGTATTGAACAGACAGTGGAAGCAGCAAGGAGGTGAAGTGCGGTATTTCCCTTTTTATCTGTCTTGGTTACCAGATCAGCACCGCTATCTATAAGCAACCTTGCTGTTTTAATCTTATCTGCTGATGCGGCCAGCATTAGCGGGGTAGCACCATCAGCGTTCTGCGCATCAAGAAGTGGTGAATTTACAAGCACAGCAACCAGATTTTCTACAACGTCATCTGCCGCAAGCATTATGGCAGTACTACCGGCATCATTTTGTTCATTAAGTTCAACATCTTTCTGAAGAAGCTTAAGACAGCAAGCAAGATTATTATGAGCAGCAGCAAACATTAATGCATTCATACCATCTTTATTTTTGATTGCAGCATTAGCACCCCTATGGAGTAACAGCTCACAAAAGGCCTCAGAGCCCTTGCCCGCTGCAACCATCAACGCAGTGTTGCCCGACAAATCGGGAGCATCGACTTTTGCTTTATGGTTAAGTAAGAGCATAACCAACGCTAGGTTCTCTTGAGTAACCGCCCACGTAATCAATGGCTCTCCAGATTCATCTTGGCTATTTAAGGAGCCATCTTCCTTCAGCTGCTCAATACACGCCACATAGGTTGGTACATCATCTTTCTGAGCCTCTTTTATGCGTGTCACTGGATCTGACAGAGGTACCAATACTGAAACTTCCGAGTCAGAACTAGAAGATTGCTCAATAATGACCTTACTCAATTCGGTGCTTGCTACAGGAACCAATAACGCTGGCTCTTGTGAAACTGCCTCTTCCGTTTCAGGTTCTACCTTAACAGGGCTCTCAGGAGAAGATTGCTCAATAATGACCTTACTCAATTCGGTGATTGCTACAGGAACCAATAACTCTGGTTCTTGAGAAACGGCCTCTTCCGTTTCAGGTTCTACCTTAACAGGGCTCTCAGGAAGGAAGGGTTCTTCTTTAGCGCGGGGGGATAAGCTTTTTAGCAAACCAACAATTGAAGAGAATGAAGAAGCACGTTTTCTCGGAGACTCTAGTGCGAGTGCCTTATTCTGGGGTGCCATATTTTTTCGCGGACTTAAAAGAGAAATATCCGTCCATTCTTCTTCTTTTTTTGCTTCTGTAGGAGCATCACTTTCTTGAATAGGCAGCTCCTCTAATGATGCAAGTTTGTACGGCAAAGAAGGAGCTGATGGTGTTGTAGTAGTTTGCTCTGTCTCATGAGCCTGAACTCCATCAAGAGGTTGCAGTTCGGGGACTGTTTCAACTACCACGGTACCCATAACATCAGTTGTAGGTACTAAACTACTCACCTGTTCTATCTCGCTAGCTCCATCCATTGCTGCCCCTTGTGGGGTAAGCTCCTCAAGCTGATTTGGCTCTTCTTTAGAAGATTCTTTGAGGGAAGATGCTTTGAGAACCTGACTTGCTCGCGGATCCGCCTTAATTATACTCATGAATAAGTCATCGAGAGATTCTAAAGGTGCTGTTGCGGAGCTTTCCTTGCCTCCCTCGACCAACTCTTCTGTAGGGGCATCGTGTTCAACCATATCCAGTAATAGTGCTTGATTCGCTTTTACACCTTCTTCAACCACAAGCTGAGAGGAGACAGCTTCTTGAGGCTCCTGAAGACTTTCAGCAACTACTACGGCAGCCTCTCCTTCCCACTCTTGATCACTCTCAGCTGATACAGAAGATTCATCCTCTGTTGAGTAGGAGGAGCTTTCCCCTGACGATTCATACTCACTTGAAATAGAGGGGCTTTTATAGTTCCTTTCCCATTCTTCCTGTTCTTTTTGTGCTTGCTCTCTAGACTGCGCTGCCACGATAGCTGATATTTCTTGTACTAGACCCTCCGGAACTCTACGCTGAATGGGAGGTACGTCAGAATCCTTAGCACCCCGTGGTGACCCTTTGCCAAGAACAGAAACAGTTTCTACTGAAGGCTCCTCTGAAGACGTTTCGCTTTCTTGAACGGACTGTTCTTCTACCTCTTCAGGTACCACCTCTGATGAAGGTGGAGGCGGTATCGGACGATCAACAGATGTTTTTGGAGTTTCATCCAAGGGAACAGCCGGCAACGGCCGTTCGTCATCATCGGTATCAACAAACTTAGGGGGGCCAACAAATTTGGGTAACGGTCTTGAACGAGTAGAAGGTAATCCTAATTTAGACCTTTGTAGAAATGGACTGTTGGTAACAAGATTACCAAACGCTACCTTTGGCGGGCAAGAACCAGATCGCTGAGGTCTCTTTATCATCTTAACTCGTTTAGACCTTGGCAACTTCTTACGCAGGTACTTTGGCCTACCACCTTTTTTGGGAGCTTTAGCTTTCATTTTTGGTCGAAAGCCTTTTCTAATAGGCCTCCGTGGTCCTCTTTGAGAGCCAAGTCCTGGATTAGGCTTTCGTGGACTGAGCCCTTTTGACTTCACTTTTAATTTTTCCTTACCTTCACCAGAAGATGCTAATGGTTTAGCTACGCCAACTACCGTTTGTTGAGATATCGGGGTAGTAAGAAACCCAAAGTCCTCTCCGCTCTCCCAACTACTACTCTCACTGGAATCATCATCCTCTCCAAGACGAGGAGATCTATCTTTGACTTGTTTAAACCATTTATCTGCAGAATTAGTTGGGGTATGAGGTGCTGTTACTTGATCTTGTCGTGTACTAGCTCTAAGCTTCTTCCTTGTGTCCTTAAGAAATTTCTTCATGTCTTTGTTACCGGCTCTATCTAATTGCGGGGTTGAAGCACCCGACACCGCAACGAATGCCGGTGACGGTAGAGGCGGCGAAACGAGTGGCTTTTCTTTTTTCTGAGCAGAACCAGCAAAGAAATCTATATCCATAACACTCTTACGGGGCCCTCGTGGGGCCTTGGCACTTCTTTTTGATTTTCGTGTATTTTTCTTCCGACCTGGTAAGGTTTTCCCTCTTTGAGGGAGAGCTTCTTCTTCTGCAGCACGCTCTTGTGGAGGGAGCTTTAGTTTAAACACCACCTTAGCCTTTTCTTGAGGTTCCTCGTGCTCTTGCGGAGCTTCAACAGGATCTGCAAATTGTGAAAAATCAAAGCCTGCTGCTAGAGTTCTTAAGTCCCGCATTGAAGAGTTTTCAACCAAGGCAGGCTTAGGAAGGTTTTCTTCTGGTGGTTGAGGGATACCATTAGTGATCGGCTCCATCTCAGAAGGTAATTCTTCCGTTGCCACATGCCGAGAAAATGCTTCCTTGAGATCAGCATAAAACTGTTTAACGTCAGGCTTACCATCAAACTCATTCTTCTCAAGTGACACAAGGCACGTGATCAAATCGGCAAAGTCCTTCTTTTCAACCGACTTTACCTTTTCAAGATAGACCTGCATAACAATAGCAAGCTTGTCAGAATCACCATCACTCAGATCATCAAGCAAAGTCTCAAACAACTTCGCAAAATACTCTGCGCGCTGTTCCCTCTTTTCATCAAGCCACGTGTTAACTTTCGCTTCAAAAACATCGAGATCATTCCCAATAAATTCAATACAATCAGCTTTTACCGAGTCGTCAAAACTGATGCTTGAGCGGCGCAGAGACCCAAACCTTGTTGAACCCAAGAGATCTCTTGGGCTGAACGTTTTCTTTTTCATTTTCTTTTTCATTTTCTTTTTCATTTTCTTTTTTGTAAGTTGGCTGGCCTGAAGAGGCGCAACAGCTACACAAAGGACTAGTAGAGATGAGACGATATATTTTTGCATAATAACTCTCCTATAAAACGATACATACTATTTATCACAAGCAGTATAGCACTCCTGCTAAATATGCCTACTGTTAATTACTTTTCACCAGAATCTTCTGCTCTTCTTTTTCCACTTGAAGCAACCACCGATTAATTGAGGCTAGCCACTGTTCTTCTTTACCGCAATGCTGAATAATCCTTCTTATCACCGCCTTTTTTTCTTTACTTTTGCAGACCAACTTGCCACTACACAATCCAGAAACCAGATCAAATGAGCTTTTGCCAAGCAGCTCCACAAGAAAGGGCCTCTCAAAAACTCTCAGTGCGGTACCACAAAACTGCTGAAACTGCTCATCAAAGGGCAGGTCCGTACTCAAACAGGTTGCTATTTTTTTAAGCACCAGTAAACCACCCGCTTCAAAATAGCTCAATATAGCCGTTTTTGCCCAGTCCGGTAATGCTAAAAATGGTGATAGACGCATACAGCGTACCATCGTATGCAGTTCTTTTACAAGCTTTTTTGTTTCTTCTGTCTCTTTGACCTTAGCCTGTAAAACACTTCTAACTATAAGCGCTTTAAGTAACGTGAGCATATGTTCATCAGAGCCCTCTTGCACAACGTTACTAAGAATCTTTCGTGCCACCCTATTTGCTTTGAGCTTCATAAACTCGGTACAAGTGCTTGTATCCATTGAACGATAAAACGGGGTCTTACTCAAGGGAGATTGAGCATACACATCTAGCCCAGGCACATGTGATTGTGCTCGTCTTACCTGCTGCACCATCCTTACTTCTTGAGAAAGCCACATGTTAATAGCTGCCGTCCAGTTCATCTCATGTAAGCCCATCTTGATAAGGGTGAGTGCAGAAGATTCTTTTTCACTGCTTACGCTTGCTAATGATTGTACTACTTCAGTGCACAATGCTTTCATAACCGGATGCGAGATTTTGCTAAGTAACGCAGCAAGTGGTTGCTTTTCAAGCACGCTCAGAGCGCTTATACAAAACTCCTGAAACTGCTCATCAAATGGTCGATCCACTTCTAAAGGCTTCACCATCTTCTTACGCTTGGTTAGCTGTGCTAGTTCCTCAGGGCTTAACTTTTCCATCTTGCTTTCCACAGCTCGAGAAATACTCCTGAGCATAAGTGCTTTAAATAAGATGGTAATAATCCCATCATCGTCTTTTTCTACGGCCTTACTAAGAATTATGTGTGTCACCGAGGCGCCTTTACGCACCAAAAAACCGGTAAGGTTGCCATGACGTTTGATCACGGAACGATACAAAGGATTCATCCCCAAACGACTTCTAGCAAATAGATTGGCATTAAAGGAAAGCAGCCGCTGAACCTTTTCTTGATCACCGATATCACACGCAGCATGTAACGGCGTCGCATACTTATCTGGATAAGAGTCCCGCTCTGTCTCAGTAGGATTAACAGGAAAACCGCATGAGAGCAATGAATCAATATCATATAAAGAACCATTCAGAACAACCCAACTAAGAGGCGTCAATCCTTCACCATCTGGTAGGGACCTATCTGCCCCATTTCTTACGAGTACCTCAACACCATCCCGAGAGCGAGCAATCGTTGCATAGTGAAGGGGTGTTCTCTTGGTACCGCTACACAGATCTACACAATCAGTTTTATTACAAAGATAGGCTACTATTTCAGGTAGGGCTGCTAACGAAGCAATATGGATGAGAGCCATGCTCCTTAGCTCACTTGGCGTTGTTTTACTAGCTATTTTTTCCCCTGCTAGGAGCGACTTCACCAATTCAGTATGACCATAGAGTTCTTCATACAGTTCTTCCATAAACTCCTGACTGCTCAGCGATGCTGGTACGATCATCTTTCTTTTACGCAGGAATCTTAGGCGCCTTTGAAGAGATTCAAGTAATAGCAGACGGGCCACTTCCTTATGATTGTTTTCAAGCGCATAATAGAGCGCTGATCTTCCATGTATGTCCTTCGCCTTGAGATCGAGAACGTTTCCTTGTATATAATCTTCTCCTCTGAGAAGGAGCAATGCGCGAACACAACCAAAATGACCCTTCATTGTCGCATAATGAAGGGGGGTTCTCTTATCTGTATCAATAGCCATAACATCTGCATTAACCACAAGTAATAAAATAGCCGTCTTCTTAGCACCGTTAATACACGCCGTATGCAACGGTGTTCTGCCACCTTCCTTAGTAGCATCAACTGTTGCATCTTCTTTAAGAAGAATGGTTGCTACCACTTCATTACGGGCCTCTTCTGTTGCTGCATGAAGAAGGTCCCTGAGATCTTCACGACGCACACGGGGAAGTAATAGTTCTACTACCTCTTCTTCCTCAGCCTGATCTAAAGCCGTTTCATTCTCACCATCTCTCGCCTGTGATTCTGCGCCTTCGTTAAGAAGCAACTCAATAAGGGCAACTTTACGCTTTCGCTCTTCCTCTTCTAACTCTTTTTTTTCAAAACGTTTTTTAACTTCATCATTACTTAACACCTCCAGAGGAACCGGCTCCTCTTTGGCAAGCACTTTACCCGACACGGCATAGTGAAGTGGCGTTTTACCCTCATCACTTTGAGCAGCTTCGTCAGCACCGGCAGTAAGAAGTAACTCAACCGCCTCTTTATGAATACCCTGAGCAGCATAATGAAGGGCTGTACACCCGCCATCATCACGTATCTCAGTAGCAGCATCATACAACAGAAGCACCCCTACCAAATAGTGTGCCCCTCCGTTTGCTGCCTTATGCAAAGCCGTTTTCTTATTCTTAGCCTGACAATTTACGAGGTTCTGTTCAGCAACAAGGAGCATCTGCAAAACATTCAGATGTCCGTGCGTATCATCTTCTTCAGCTTCTAAATACCCGTCAACGGCACAATGGCACGCCGTTCTGCCCTGACCATCAGTACCCATCAGGTCAATATCCCCGCGCTGCATGAGCAGCTCAACTACTTCGCGGTGTCCCCCGAAGGACGCATGATGAAGCACATTCATCCCTTTAGGATCACTCATTTTATAGGTATCGTCATCTTCTAGCTTTTTAAGGGTTTCATGATAACCATTACGGCACACATAGAATAACAACGACTCGTCAGGCATAACTAATTTCTTGGTTGTTACCACCCAGAGAAGGCTAATACAGGAAAGGTGACCCGCTTGCAACGCATAGTGCAGGGCGAGTAATTCCTTAGTATCTTGCGCCATGGGATCTGCACCTGCCTGCAGTAATTGTGTGGTCAGGCCTGCATGGCCAAACTGTGCAGAATAGTGAAGGGCTGTCTTTCCCTCTTTATCACGAAGCAATTCATCCGGTTCTTCTCTACGTAGTATCTGTTTCTTGCGAGGAGAACGCTTGTCCTCCTTAGCACCACCAGGCCGTAACAGAAAGACCACCTCAGTATGCCCCTCTTGGGCAGCACAATGTATTGCGGCCCGCCCTTGCTCATCAAAGACCATAACTAAAGCACCCGCATCTCTTAATGTCCTTACCACTTCTGCATGACCATTAAGGGCTGCACGATGAAGCGGCGTACACCCTTTACTATCTTTCTTATTCAGGAAAGCACTGAGATCAGTGGTACTGAGCTCAGTGGCAGGGAAAGCCGAGGTCCCCGGTAACGGTGAACTTATCTGTAATCTCCCTCGTGAACGTGGTGATAGTAACGCGCCATCAGAATCAGTATGTCGTAAATGGAGAGGAGGAACACTTCCCCCTGAATCTTCTGTTCCTGCTTGTCCTTTTTGCTTTCTAATGATGCCCCGTTGCGTTCCCTTTTGTGATGCCTTTCGACGGCATGGTGATGATCGAGGCGGTATGCCCTCATCTGCCGGGGGTGTCTCTTGAGCAAAGACGTCTTGGACTCTCGGTTTTGCCTTCTTTTTCCCCAATTTTTTAAGTGAAAACACTGGTCGTAGAGTAGCTGATTTAGTTTGACCATCCTCTTGCTGCGGAGTAGCTTCCTCGCCGACTGAAAATACATCCTTTGCTTTTGAACCTGATGAGCGTAAGCGAGATAATGATATCGTGTGAGCTTTAGGCTTCGCTTCAGCCTCACGGCGAACTTGTCTTGCCATTTCAAGCAAAGAAGCAGTCCTAGTTTCTAGCGTGGCTGCTCCTGCATTAATATTCGCTGCCATCGAAGCTGCTTTTCTTAATTGCTCTCTTAAATCAGGTAGGGCAAACGACTCATTAGGTAAACTATCAGAAGTTTTACTAGAAACGAGCGGAATTGATATAATTTCCCGCTTTTTAGCACTCTTTGGTCTGCTTTGCCCTCGGGGAGACTTAGGCCATCGTGGACTCTTGGGAACTCGGGGAGACTTGCGCGGAGACTTATTACGTGATGATTTTTTTTGAAGCAGTTGGACAACAGCATCCGTATGGCCTGCCGCAGATGCCAAATGTAGGGGCGTTTCCCCGTGAATGTTTGTACAATCGCGAAGGTCGTTTCGTGCTACTAATAACGAAATAATAGCAGCACGTCCATGCCTTGCTGCACTATGGAGCGGCGTGTTCCCTCCCTCACCCGTTTCTGTTTCTGATTCACCTGAAATAAGCAACGTTTTGACACGAATCAGGTCTCCTTTCGCTGCCGCTCCTATCAGGGAATCTTCTTCTACCACTGTGTCTTCTGCATCGATGCTAAGTAGGGATGGACCATCCATAGCACCAAGGGATAGACTCACTAAGAGGCTACAGAGTAGAAGTCTACTGAGTAGAAGAGTTCTCATGAGGCTCCCTGCTTTTTTTTGGGATGTATGTCCTTACAAGGGCAAGCAAGCACTTATAGCAGTCATGAGAGCAGATGTAGCTAGTGGTGCTTGTCACTAAGTTATAAACCTCTCGCACCTCAGGCAACTCAGTCTGCTCTGCAGACGCTGAACCTAGCGAGCTTGACTCTTCCTCTTGATCGGTATCATAGGTAGTAAAAAGGTGCTGAATCAAAAGGCACACCGTCTCTCTTTGTTTATCATCGTGCTCAAATGATCCTCCATACAAAATTGCTTCAACTGCTATCAGTAAGGGAGATTTCCCCTCATTATCTACCTCTCTCACCCGCGCACCGTTTTGCAATAAGTAGGACACAATCTCTGGCTGGGTTGCTTGGCTCGCTACCTGAAGCGCTGTTCTGCCCTGCTCATTTCGTGCCTGTATATCAGCAGCACCACCATGAGCACGGATAACAGCGTTAAGATCACCTCTTATACTCGCCTCAAACAGTTTCTTACTTTGGTTTCTCTTGATTTCTGAAGAAATGCCCTGTGAGGTTGTCAAACCTTCACCAATATCATCCATCCCTTCTGCTGGTATACCTGCTAATTCCCTTAATTCACTGATACTAGAATCAAGACTTCCCTCCACTTCAAGCGACTCATCTTGAGTTCTTGGTGTGCTTGTTGAAGAATTGCCCGGTTGGTTTATTGAACCTTTACTCGTATCCCCCGTCCCGTCATCTGATAATATTCTTGCTAATTCTTGTAACACATTACTACTTCTCCAGTCTGCTGACGGATCACCCTGATTGCCAATATCTTCACTCCTCTCACTATCAGTTGCATCTTCCTCATCTTCTTGCCACGCAATCTCTCTCTGGGACCGAGAACGCCTTGCTTTCATGGTGTTCCATCCTTTACGTACTCCTTTACGTACCTTTTTCACCTTTCCACGTACCGCATCGATTATAGAGCTGTCAGATTCACTAACGCCTGATGCGTTGGAACCTTCATGAGATACTTCACTTGATTCTCTGCTTGGCAACTCTGTCCTAGCATTGGCTGAAATGAAAACTGAAGGACTACTAAAGCGCCGCTTTTCAGACCCCCGCAAACCGCCTACCTTGCGAGATAGCATAGGGGACCCTCCAGGACCAACTCTTCTTAACGGATGAACTAATGAACCTCTTCGGGGAGATTTCCTATTGACAGGCATCGACTCTGCTGACTCTTTGTGTTTCTCGAGGTACTGCTTGAGTGTCATACTACCAGCCATGAGGGAAATAAGATCTATCAACCCATGCTTCATAAGATACTCAAGAGGAGAACTCTCATCATCGGAGCATTCTTCATGAAGATTCGCACCATGTTTCTTAAGCAGCACCGCAAGCCTAACCGCTTTTTCTACTAAGGCACAATATAAGAGCGTATTTCCCTCTCCGTCTTTCACGTCTACCTTCGCACCATTTAAAGCTAAGAGCTCAATAAGGTCGTATAACGTCTTTTTAACTTTAGTATAAAACGTATTTAGGGGTGGCTGCTTACACAAGTGTAGGTATTTTTTCACCGCGTGGTATAGTGGCGTCTTTTTTGTGCTATCTTCTTGATCAATAGTAGCATCATGCTCCGGGATGAGTGTTGCTATAACATAAAGGCGCTCAAGATTATAATGCAGGTCATGCCCCTGCTCCTCTTCTGCCTTAAGCATACGATCCACATACTCTAGAAACGTAGAAATTAACCGATAAAATGGCGTCACGCCGTTATGACAGCAGGCATTACAATCAGCCCCACGGTTAAGCAGCAGTACCGCTAAATCAACGTTCATACGCTCAAGGACATAGTACAACAACGTATTATCCTGTCCATCAGGGTGTTCTACCGTGGCGCCTTTATCTAGTAACACGCTAATAAGATCAAGAAGCTCCTTCTTACAACTGGCATAAAAGGGATGAGATGATGATTGCGCTGCTATCTGCAGGTACATCATCACTGCATAACACAGTGGTGTCCTGTTATAAGCATCCCGTACCTCTACCTGCGCACCCTTTTGGAATAAAAGCTGTATAATCCCATACCACAGCTTAAGGTCACGGTGTAGCACCTTACTCTCTTCTTCACAAGCTTGTAATACCTTACCTGCACAGACTACATACTTCTTAATCACATAACAGAGGGGAGTTTCTTTTTGTTCATTGCACTGCTCGACTTGCGTACCATCACTCAAGAGTATATCGACTTTTTCACATTCTTTTGAATCAATGGCAGCAAATATCCCATTTTTAACCTTATACATAGCACCTAATGAAGGGCACCCGAGCAGAAGAGCTATACAAAGCACTTTTTTCATAATTCCTCCTTATACTTATTAACCTACTTGTTGGTAGTTTACCTAAAATATCAGTATCGTCAATCAAGAGTGCACTATTCATTGCACGATACGTATTTGCAGTTGATTTACGGTAATACTAACGCTATACTCAACAAAGATATAGTTCATTCATTTAGGCCCCCTATGAAGAAGCTCTTACCCGCCCTGTTACTCCTTAACATGTTTAGCTGCAGCGCCATGGATAGTGTACCCTTAGTTAAAAACGCACCGCCTGATTATGAAGAATCGATTGCTCGAGCAAAAGATATCCTTACACAAGAGAATGCTAATAAGATATATGAATGTCTTTTAGTCTTTGGCGATTTGCTCAAAGAGCACAGCAAAGAATTGGTTGATGCAGATGCCATAGAAGTATTAGAGCGTGCTTTTGCCCTTGCTACCATCAAGGGTCTTCTGCATGCTATACGTAAGCGATGGGTTACCGTAGAATTGAGCAGTGAAACAATTAATGAGGAGAGAATAAGATTTTGTGTAGAACACCATAAAAAGTGGGTAGAGACCATCTGTGCATCTCTTAGTGACATACCGGCATTAGAAATAACCTCCTGTATCGAGATACTCAATAATCTGATAGACGGTATAGAAACATTCTTTAAACAGTTTGCTATCATCTATACGTTAAAAGATGCCTGGCGCAGCTACCTTGCTCGAGTCGATCACGTTGATCCCGCATGCCTTGATCACCTTGAACAGCTTGACACCAAGGTAACAACCATCCTTGAATTGGTCGAAGCAGCTGCCCTAGGTCAAGAACAAGTGAGTCTTTTTCAGCTGGCGCTCATCATGAAAAATACTATCCGAAAGGAAGGAACTCAGTATCTCACGGAAGCTAACAATGCTACTAAATGCAATAAACAGCTAGCCCCCGAAGCTGAGGAACCTATTGAAAGTATCTTAGGCAATGCTCGTCAGGTAATAACACAAGTCTCTGATATGGGTGCTTTGTGGATGAAGCAGCTCATCGCCAAACGAAACATCCTGAGGCGCCAATGGGCAACCGTAGTGCTCGAACAGAACAACCCCGGAAGTAGTACCCACCAAACGTGTATTTCTTCGCTTCAGTTGCTCATCAAACAGCTTACTGACCAAGAACATAGTGCTCTTATTACTAGTGCAGCTCACCTGAAAATGATGGTCAGCACTCGTGAGCGAGCAGAGCATTCTGTTGCACAAGCCAAGCAAGAATTAGCATCTGCTATCATTTACAGTGAAAATAATCAATACAGCGAAGTGCATAGTAAAACTTTCAATTTTCCAGAGTATACCGCTGCGCTGAAGAAAGAAGCAAAGGAACATGTTGAAGAAGAAAATCAACGGCTTACGGACCATCAGCAAAGAGAGGTACTACTTACCAACAAACTGAAAGAATTAGAGGAGGAGCATGATAGTATACATAAGGATTTAGAAGCGGCCAAAGACCTTCTACGTCGCTTACGAAACGCTCCTGGCCCTTTACAAAAAAAGACCCACTGCATTATAGCTTAAAAATTGATACCTTAACGGCCTAGACGCTTGCGCTAATTTTGGTTACACTTATGGTATATTTTTTTATTACTTAGGAGTTTACCCAATGAAAAAACTATCACTACTTGCGCTGTGTAGCATACTACTTGCTCTCCCCGCATGCAAAGACAACGGCTGCTGCCCTAAGACTACTTGTGTAACTACTACTACAGATAACGCTGTTGAAGTTGGTGAGTACACTGACAAGGAAGACCTTGAAGAAACAGAACTTGTTGAGGTCATGAATAACAAGTAACAACAAATCGCCTCACCGTATAAAGGAATACCCATGGAACATTCTGCAACACGTAACGGGGCTAAATATATCTGGAAACTGCCTGAGCCCTCAAGCCAGGCAGTTCTTGATCTCTCTTTATCTTACAATCTCTCAATACCGGTTATGCATACACTCTTTAATAGAGGTATGACTGATAAAGAATCGCTTGATGCGTATTTGTTTAGCACGTTTGAACGGGACGTTGCTCACGCAAGCCTGCTAAAAGACGCAGAAAAAGCGGTTGACCGCCTTGA
>SDBV01006930.1_pt1 | contig 15574 bp, 15 predicted proteins | sample 2277081 | NCBI WGS metagenome assembly SDBV01 (sample SAMN10402039, study PRJNA504765) | marine sediment metagenome | isolation source: marine sediment core GS10_PC15, 223 cmbsf | place: Arctic Ocean: Southern Knipovich Ridge | collected 2010
GATCGAGCGGACCGGTGGATTCATGACTCATGAGTGGTGAAGATCGAGCGGAACGGCGGATTCATGATTCGTGCCTAAGAAATCCACCGCTCCACTCGAACTTCATCAAGCGCTAATCCGCCGCTTCGACCGAGGTGATGTCCAGGCCCAAGACGCCGTGGTTCTCATACAGCACGCCCGTGACCTTCACCCACTGCTCGGCATGCTCGACGAGCATCTTGTTGTACTTCGCCTGGTTGGTCATCGGCTGCTTGGCGACCGGGATATAGACCTTCCCATCTTCACTCAGCAGACCGAGTGGCACACCGGCCTTTGAACAGGCAATGTTGCACTCCTTGTGCATGTCGCCCTTCATGCCGTTGGCAGTGAAGCAGTGCAGGTCGATGACCTGCGCCGTCAGGGTAACTTCCGTACCCTTCACCATGGCATGTTCCTGCGCGCTCGCGTCCGAATTCGCCAGTCCTACCAGGACCAGCGCCAGCGCCGCGCTCAGGAAAAGGTTCGCTACCTTCCGCATATGGCTAGCCTCCTGCAAGTGTTTCCCCGCACCCGCAACCTCACTGGCCTCCAGGGCCGCGGACCGCTAGACGGCCACTAAATACAAGGTCTTTGGGGCAGGTAAGTTGATGCTTACGGACCAGTAACACGCCGGCGACACGGCGGGTTCCCGCTCAAGCTTCAAGCTTCCAGCCTCCATACTCTGCGATTCCATAGTGTTGACGCCGCGGCAACGGGTTCCTAGCATGAGCCCTGCCTAAGTAGCCAACACGAATCCGGAAACCTGGAGGTACGGTTGCGCAAGATAGCGATCCCATTCCTTATCGCCTTCGGTGTTCTTTGCAACGGGTTGGCTGCTCAGTCGCCGGAGCCGGCAACGCTGATCCTGACCAACGCGATCATCCACACGGTCGATGCCAACCGGCCGAGAGCCAAAGCGCTGGCGATAGGCGGGGATCGCATCCTGTTCGTCGGCAGTGAGCGCGGGGCTCTGCTCTATCGCGGGGACCGCACGCAAGTGATCGACCTGAAGGGGCGAACGGTCGTGCCCGGTTTCACCGACGCTCACGCTCACCTTCTCAGCCTGGGCGACGGGCTGCGTATCCTCGATCTGATGGGCACCACTTCGTACCAACAGATCGTCGACATGGTCGCGAGTCGCGTCGGCGGGGTGCGATCCGGCGAGTGGATCCGCGGGCGCGGCTGGGATCAGAACGATTGGGCCGACACGCGCTTCCCGAATCATGCCGAGCTCTCAGCCGCGTCGCCGGATAACCCCGTGATCTTGAGACGCGTGGATGGCCACGCGGTTCTGGTGAACGAGAGAGCACTGGAAGTCGCCGGTATCACACGTGACACGCCGGATCCTGAAGGTGGCCGAATCGAGCGGTCCGAGAGCGGCGAACCCACCGGCGTGCTGGTGGACCGCGCGATGGGCCTGGTCGGCCGCCACGTGCCGACGCCAAGTCGTGAGGAGCGGAAGCAGGCCATCCAGCTGGGTATCGCAGAGTGCCTGCGTTGGGGGCTGACGACGATTCACGATGCCGGCGTCGGCGCGGAGACCATCGAGCTCTACAAGGAGCTCGCCGCCGAGGGCCGCTTCGCGCTTCGTAACTACGTGATGATCCGCGCCGACGACGAGACGCTCGCCGAATTCTTCGGCAGGGGACCCGAGATCGGGCTCTACGAGGATCATCTGACCATCCGTGCGATCAAGATCAGCGCCGATGGGGCCCTGGGTTCACGTGGGGCGGCGCTGTTGGAACCGTACGACGACGACCCGGACAACAGCGGGCTGGTCACGACGCCGCAGGAACGTATTCGGCGAGTGGCTGTCGAGTCGCTGAAGAACGGCTTTCAGCTCAATGTCCACGCGATCGGCGACCGGGCCAACCGCCTCGTGCTCGACGCATACGAGAGTGCCCTCGAGGAAGTGCCCGTGGCGGATCACCGTTTCCGCATCGAGCACGCCCAGATCGTCCATCACCGCGACATCCCGCGCTTCGGCGAGCTGGACGTCATCCCGTCGATGCAGCAGACGCATCAGATGAGTGACATGTACTGGGCGTTGGACCGGGTGGGCTGGACTCGAATTCAGGGCGCCTACGCGTGGCGCTCGTTCATCGAACAGGGTCTTCCGGTGCCCAGCGGCACCGACTTTCCTGTCGAACAGGTGAACCCCTTCCGTACCTTCCTCGCCGCGATCACGCGCCAGGATGAGGACGGCTGGCCCGCCGGCGGCTGGTTCCCGGAGCAGCGGATGTCACGTGAGGAGGCGCTCAAATCGATGACGATTTGGGCGGCCTACGGCGCCTTCGAGGAAAATTCGAAGGGCTCTATCACACAGGGCAAGCTCGCCGACCTGACCGTGCTCTCCCAGGATATCATGACGATCGAACCCGAGCGCATCCTTGATACACGCGTGGAGATGACGATCGTCGGTGGGCACATCGAGTGGAACGGGATTCATGATTGATGAGTGGTGAATTACGATCTCACCACTCATCACTCATGAATCCCGCCCTTCCATCGGTGCCCCTTCAAACTTATCGCCTAGCTTCGCTCGCAGCGCCGGATAGCCGCGCGCATCACAGTGTACGCAGGTCTCGGCATTTGACCATAGAACTTTTCCACAAAGCCGGCACTCCATCTTCTTTCCGGTCGCAGCTCGACCATCCGTCGGCGCGCCACAGGCCGCGCAGTTAGCCGCTTCCGCCTGGATCTCGGTTTCACAAATGACACACGCGCTCAAAGCGAGCCTCCGTTCTTGGCAGGGTTGCGACCGCAAAGGCCCATGCCCTTGTCGCCGCGGAACGCCCCTGTATACTCTTAGGTTCTTCGAAATGTAACTATCCGGCCGGATCACCGATCGTTCCGGACACGACTATATCATCTATCACCCGCGACGGGAAGAGACTTGAGCGCAGGTACGGTCCAACAAGAGAAACGGTTCGAGCAGAAGGATTACGAGAAGCTTCCATCCTATGTCTACTGGCTGGGAGCGCTCATGGTGCTGATCGGGCTGGTGACGGGCTACTTGATGTACACGCAGGCAGAGCGCAACAGCTACCTCTACCTGTATTTCTTCATGATCCCTGCCAACACCGCGATTTCGGTATTCCCGCACGAGCCGGTGCTGATCTATTACGGCACGTTTGCCAACATTTGGGTGACCAGCCTGGTCGCCTCCGCTGGCACCATCACTGCCGCCTATCTCGACCATCTCGTCTTCACTCCGCTGGTCAATCTGAAGAGCATCACCTCGTACAAAGACAATCGTTTTTATCTGAAGGCCACCAAGGTCTTCATGCGCTACCCATTCGCCACGCTCTTTGCTGTGGCCATGGTTCCGATCCCTTTCTTTCCTTTCAAGTTTCTCAGCTTCTCGATCCACTACCCCTTGTGGCGCTACGTGACGGCGGTGACGCTGGCTCGCTTCCCCAGGTACTTGCTGTTGGCGTGGATCGGTGCGAAATTCGGCGTTCCCAAGGAACTGCTGATCGCCATCGTGGCGGTGGTCTTCGGGATCTATCTTATTAAGGTCGCACCCCGGTTATTGCGCATGATACGGACGCGCCGGCAGGCAGCCGCTGCTGCCCCAACGGAGATGAGTGATGAACGTTAGCGGCAAGATGGCCCTCAAGATGCTGGTCCGCGGGATACGTAATAAGTACCAGCAGCGCCCGCTGTCAGTCTCCTTCGAGATCACGCACTACTGCACGGCCAATTGCTGGCACTGTAACTGGGGCGGCCCCTTCAAGGGCGAAACGCGACTGAACGCGGAGGAATACGCGGCGATCTGCCGTGAGCTCAGCCCCGCCGTCTCTCACATCTCGGGCGGCGAGCCGCTGGCGCGTTCCGACGTTTACGACATCGTGCGGGCCATGGCGAACCCGGGCGACCTGCCCTGGATGATCCTCGTCTCCAACTTCGCCGCGATGAACCCCGACAAGTACGAGAAACTCCGCGAGTGCGGGATCAACCAGTTCTCGTTCTCGTTGGACTTCCCGGACGATCGGCACAGCGAGTTCCGGCGGATACCCAACCTGTTCCAGAAGATGGATCGAGTCGTCCCCCAGCTGACGGCGCGCGGCCACGGCGACGTCTCAATCAACGCCTGTATCACCGCCTGGAATTACAAATCGGTTCCAGACATGGTGAAGCTCATGAAGAAATGGCGCACACCGATCAACTTCTCGGTCTATACGCCCTTACGCATCAGCGACGACCAGGGCTTGCCGAGCCAGGATCAGGAAAAAGAAGTTCGAGAGGTGTTTCAGAAGCTCATCGATATGAAGAAAGAGGGTTATCCGATCTACACCTCCGAACGGATCATGTGGAAGTTCTACAAGTTCTTCATCGGCGAGAGATTCCAGGGCTGCGAGGGCGGGCGGCGCTTCCTCGTGATCAACCCGGATGGAAGGTTCACGCCGTGCGCGATGGTCATGGCCTACCACGACGATCAGCGCAGCATGTTGAACGAGTTCTTCAAGAACAACACCTGCGACCAGTGCTACATCTCGACGCGGGCCAACACCGAAAAGACCCTCAAGGATTTCGTCGTCGATAACTGGGATATGCTGACGCGCCAGGTGCTGCCTTGGAAGAAGCCGCGGGAGATCGAGTTCGATGAGAACGGAACTGAGACGCCGGTGGAAGCAGAGGAGTTGGTAACTAGTGATAAGTGATTAGTCGATTCCCACGACTCATCAGTCAGAACTCATGGCCCCTAATCACTAATTACTCATAAACCCGTTTCGCCTCCGCGCGGGCCCTCTCCAAAGCCTCCCGAATCCGGGAATCAGCCAGCGCAAGAATCTGAGCGGCCAGATATGCCGCGTTGCGCGCCCCATCCACGGCGACGGTCGCCACCGGGACGCCCGGCGGCATCTGGACGGTGGAAAGAAGCGAATCGAAACCGGATAGGGCTCCAGAGGCGAGGGGGACGCCGATGACAGGCAAGAGGGTGTGCGCCGCCACGGTTCCGGCGAGATGGTTGGCCATGCCGGCACAGGCGATGAAGACTTTCACCCCGTTCGCCTCCGCAGAACGGACGTATTCGACCGTCATCTCCGGCGTGCGGTGAGCCGATAGCGTCTTTATCTCGCACGGCACACCCAGCTCCTCTAGCGTCTCGCGCGCTTTCTCCACCAGCGGCAAATCGTTGGGGCTCCCGGTCAGAATCCCCACCAACGGCCTATCGCTTTTCGCTCCGCTCGCCTTCGTCATATACTTTCCGGCCTATAGTTGCGGCTGGTCGCCTGGCCGCCTCCGGGGGGCGGGGGCGGGGGCGCCAGCAAACTACGGTTCCCGACGCTTTAAACCAACCCGGCCGTAGCGGGCATCCTAATAGTGGTATGGCACCGAGCCTGATTGAGAGGGCCCGCGATGGGGACCGAACGGCATTCGAGCGGCTCTATCGGGAGAATGTGGGGCGCGTTTATGCGCTGTGCTTTCGTATGTCCGCTGACCCGGTTCGAGCCGAGGAACTGACGCAGGATGTCTTCGTACAGGCGTGGCGTAAGCTAGGCTCGTTTCGTGGGACGGCCGCGTTTTCTTCCTGGCTCCATCGGATCGCAGTCAACAAGGTGTTTCAGGCCCAGCGATCCGAGCGGCGACGCACCGCTCGGGTCTTCACCACCGACGCACCAGCTCTCCTGGCAGGGCCCTCACTTCCGAATAACCCGGAGGTTAGGATAGACCTGGAGCGGGCGATCGGGAAGCTGCCCCCGGGTGCTCGCACAGCCTTCGTGCTGCACGACGTAGAAGGCTATACCCACGCCGAGATCGCGAAGTTGAGCGGGTCCGCCGAGGGCACGATCAAAGCACAGCTCCACAGGGCGCGGGCGTTACTGAGGAAGGCACTGGAAGCATGAGTCACGCACATATCGAAACGCTGCTGAACGATTACCTCGACGAGGCGCTCACCCCGGAGCGGGTTCAATACGTCGAAGCGCATCTGCAAGTATGCACGGAATGCCGCTCGGAGCTGGAGGCATTGCGCGCACTGTTGAGCTCAGCCAGCGCTTTGCCCGCGAGCATCGAGCCGTCGCGTGACCTCTGGCCAGATATCGACAGCCGAGTCGATCACACACCGTGGCGCCAGCGAAGCGTCTGGTCGCTGCGGTACGGTTTGGTAGCCGCGGCTATCGCGCTGATCGTTCTCTCATCGGGGATGACGGTGCTCCTGATCCGCCGGGATGCGGGATCGCGGCCATCATACGAGAGCGCGTCTCTGCTGGCTGAATGGTCGGCCGCCGAGGCGGGTTACGTACGAGCAGCCAACCAGCTCAGCACGGCGTTAGAGACTAGACGAGGGAAGCTGGATCCGGAGACGATCGAGTTGATCGACCGTAACCTGGGCGTGATCGATGAAGCGATACGTGAATCGAAGGAGGCGTTGGCGGCCGATCCGGCCAATCGAGAGCTGGTTGAGATGCTGGCATCGATCTATAAAAAGAAGATAGACACATTGCAGCAGTTGAGCGCCCTGGGGGCACGGCTATAGCGGGGATGAGTCCAATGAAGACGACTCTTAGTGTGGTTCTGTTAATGACCTGCGCCGTCATACCGGCGTCGGCGCAAGATCGTCTTGAAGAAGCCCGCCCTGCCTCACGCGATGGGACGGTGAAGATCACCAACGCCGCGGGCAGCGTGCGGGTGATCGGTTGGGACCGCGACTCGGTGGCAGTCCGCGCCACGTTGGGCGCTGGAGCCGAACGACTGCTCTTCAGCACGAACGAACGGGAGACCCGTATTCGGGTCGTTCTCGATCGCGAGGCTCGAGATATAGCCGGAACACAGCTCGAGGTTCGGGTCCCACGCCGCAGTCAGGTGGCGATCCGCACGTCCAGCGCTGACATCGATGTTTCCCACGTTAGCGGTACTCTGGACCTGGAGTCTGTGAGCGGAGCGATACGGGTTAGCGGGACGCCGCGCATGGTCTATGCCGAGTCGGCAGGCGGCGACATCGATGTCGAGGTTTCCGCCAAAGTGGTCAGGGCGAAATCGGTCGACGGTGACGTGACGGTGCGAACTGCCCGCGGCTACCTCGAGGTCGCCACGGTCAGCGGAGACGCCAGCGTCCTCGCCGAGCAAGTCTGGGAGGGAGAAATCACATCGGTCTCCGGTGCCATCCACTTCGAGGGCGGTTTCGATCCCAATGGCTCGTTCTTCTTCGAGAGCCACGGCGGCCGCATCGAGCTCATCCTCCCCTCCGACATCGATGCCGACTTCGACATCACGACTCTCGCCGGCGCTCGCGTGCAAAACGCCTTCGCGCCCGGCAGCGAGCGCTCCTTCTCGACCGGGCGCGGTGGTACGCAGATCCGCATCAAGAGCTTCAAAGGGGACGTCATCCTCATCAAAGATTGAAGGTGCCCCGGGGCATCCTTTAAACGGTTCTCTCGCTTCCGGCATCACAGAACCGACAACGAGCCTTATGCGCTCTCACCCGGAAGGAGGACGATGATGTTGACCAAGTTCGCTCGCGCCCTTGTTGCGTTCGGATTGTTGCTCGCTATCTCGGTCGCCGCTGGGCCGCCCCCGCCCGCGCCGGTGGGTCCGCCGTGGATCTCCCTCGAGCTGCCAGCCAACCCACTCGACCCTGAGACGCGTGATGCCGCCCTCGTCGTGCATGCCTATCACCACGGAAGTCCCGCCGGCTATCCCATCAGCGGCAGAGCGGAAGGGCTGGTGAACGGCGAGCGACGTTCGGTATCTCTCGAGTTCACAGCGACTGCTCGCCCCGGTGTCTACGCACTCACACAGCAGTGGCCCGCCGAGGGTGACTGGGTGCTGGCCATAGCGGTGGGGGAAGATGCCGATGCGAGCCTGTTCGTTGAGCTGGGACCCGATGGCGGCGTAAGTGAAGGCAAGTTCTACAACGTCACCACAAGGGCGATCAGCGCGCGATCCATCCGCGTCATCGCGGGGACGATCGCGAATAGAGAGATCGAAAGCTCCCTGCGCAGAATGGCGGCCAGCGACTGAAGTAGGAAGTGCGAAACGTTGAAGCATGAGTGGAACGGCGAGATTCATGAGTGATGAATGGTGAAGATCGGACAGTTTGCTTGCTGTCGAGGAGCGTGCCGCTAACTTTAGCCCGAAGTCGATCGTAGCGGCCCAGCCCGCCGTGTCGTTCTCTACGGGAGATTACTTCATGAATGCCCGCGCTCTGCCCTTCGCTGTCGCCGCCGCCGCCGCCGCCGCCGGTATCCTGCTCGCCGGAAGCGCCCACGCCCAGACCGGGCGCGAGTTCTGTGACGAGCTATTCACCGAGCTCACGGTTGGCGAGTACGCCGAATGGCGGTTCGACCTCGAGGGGCAGCGCGTGATGAACTTGAGCATGGCCGTAGTCGCCAAAGAGATGCGCGACGGACATGAGCTCTACTGGCTCGAGATGACGCTGCCGCTCCCCGCCGGCAACGTGAACGTGGCGGCCCAGATGCTGGTGCCCGGCTTTCCATTCGATGAGGACGAAATGGTCGACTACATCATCCAGTACGGGGACCAGCCACCGATGCGAGTGCCCGCCAACGAGATGGGCAGCATGCCGGCGTCGGGCTGGCGTGAGCAGTGCCGCAGCGCCGATGCCGAGTATATGGGAATCGAGAAGGTCACCGTAGAGGGCGTGGGCACCTTCGATGCTCACCATGTGAAAACATCGGGCGAAACCCCCGGCCACTGGTACTTCAGCTCCGAGGTCCCTTTTGCCATGCTCAAGTTCGAGGCCGCGGAGGGGAACATGATCGTGACGAAGATCGGAACGGATTACAGCGGCAAGATCGATCGCGCCGCTGCTAAGTGAAGTGATTCATGAGATGACAACATCGCTCGCGAGGTTCGGCGGCTATGCCGTTGCCTTGGGCATGCTCGTGTTGTCCAGCTACTGTTCGACTGGTGGAGATAGGGATCTGGCGCTGACGATAGCGGCCGAGCGCGGCGACAGCGAGTCGTCGAAGCCATTCATGACGCTGACCGTAATCGCCGAGAACCTTGGCGACTCAAGAGTGACGTGGGGGAACGGCAGTTCGGCCTGTCAGTTCGATCTGATAGTTGATGTCGACGGCACGGAACATTCGATCAGCCGCATCTGTACGGCCGATTATGTCGAGCACGGGCTTGACCCTGACGAAACGCGCATAGAAGAGCTGCGGTGGGATGGTACCATCCTGGTGGCCGGCGAGCTGAAAGCACTCCCTCCTGGCACTTATCCCGTCCGCGCAGTTGCAGGCGACGCTACCAGCCCCACAATCTCAGTGAATATCGAAGCGATTCGCTAACGCGCGCCGGCCGGCATTTACTTTGTGCCCTTATCACGCGCCCGCTTGAACTCTTCCTTCACTTCGTTCCAGGACTCGTGCAGGCATTCCTGCACGTTGTCCCACGCATCGTTGAGCTTATCTCGCGTCTGCGCCAGCCGCTGATCCGTATCTTCCCGCATCAGCACCAGCTCACGCAGCTTGTACTCCCCGCTGCTGGTGGCTTTGCGTTCGTCCGCCCTGGATTTGAACGCTTCGATCGCCGCCTGCCACTCCTCGAGCTGGGCGCGGAGGTCGTCTAGATGCCGGCTGATCTGATCGAGGTGGCCGTCGAGAGTAGTCATCAGGTTAGTGCTCCTTGGAGATGGCCCTGGCAGGAATCGAACCTGCGACCTTCGGTTTAGGAAACCGCTGCTCTATCCGCTGAGCTACAGGGCCTTACGCAAACCCTAGTCACGCCCGGCGCGGTGGTCAATGGCGCGGGCCAGCGTCGGCTTGCTGGGCCGAACCGCGGGCGATACGCTTATCAGTCAAACCTCAGATGAGCGAAGAGATCGCCATGAAATACGCCGTCCTCCTGATCCTGGCCTGTCTACTTACCCTCGGCGCGAACCAGCTGGCTGTCGATCCCGTCGAGATCGAAGAATGGACGGTGCCGTGGGCCGACTCGCGGCCCCGCGACCCCTACGTAGATGGCCGGGGCCGCGTCTGGTTCGTGGGCCAGAAGGCGCACTATATAGCGTACCTCGAGCCCGAGAGCGGCGAGTTCAGACGCTACGAGCTGGAGCCGGGAACCGGCCCCCACAATCTCGTCGTCGACGGCGAGGGCATCGTATGGTTCGCCGGCAACCTGAAGGGCTATATCGGCCGGCTCGATCCCGAAAGCGGCGCCATCACGAAGTACGACATGCCCGATCCGGCGGCACGCGATCCACACACCCTCGCGTTCAACAGCGAAGGTGATCTCTGGTTCACCGTCCAGGGCGGTAACTTCGTTGGGCTGTTTGTGCCCGGCACTGGTGACGTGCACCTCATCAAGCTGCCGACCGCGCGGGCGCGGCCGTACGGCATCGTCGTCGATAAGAACGACCGACCCTGGTTCACGGAGTTTGGCACCAACAAGATCGGGACGGTCGATCCGCAGTCGACGGTCGATCCGCAGTCGATGGAGCTGGAGGAGATCGCATTGCCTCGAGAGGGAGCGCGGCCAAGGCGACTCGCGATCACTTCCGACGGCGCCATCTGGTACGTCGACTACAGGGGAGGCTTCCTGGGAAGGATCGACCCTGCGACACGAGAGGTGGACGAGTGGCCGGCGCCGGCGGGCGACGCGAGCCGGCCTTACGGGATGGCGGTCGATGATCGCGATCGGCTATGGTTCGTCGAGACGGGAGTGCGCCCGAACCGGTTCGTTGGGTTCGATGCGGCGACACTAGAGTTTTTCAGCGTCACCGATATCGAGAGCGGCGGCGGCTCCGTCCGCCACATGTTCTTTCACGCACCCACCCACACGATCTGGTTCGGTACGGATGCCAACACGATCGGACGGGCACAACTTCCGTAGGATCGCCGGCGGGGTCGCCGCTTCCCTAGGGCTCGCACTCGCCGGCGCCGCGGCCCCCGCCGCCCCCGCCGCCTTCGGTGTGCGTACCGCTTTCATGGACGGCCCACCGCCCGGGTACACGGGCGGCTTCGGCGAGCCGAACTGCCAATTCTGTCATGCCGGCGCGCCACTGAACAACGGTGCCGCAGAGCTCGAGCTGATCGGCATCCCTCCCTTCTACCAGCCCGGAAAAGCTTACCAACTCACCGTATCGCTGCGACGTGGAGACCTGGCGCGCGCCGGTTTTCAGCTCGCCGCCCGCTACGCCGACGGGTCGAGCGCTGGAGAACCCGCCGGCTCCCTCGCAGCTCTCGATGACAGAGTCAAGGTCATCAGCGGCTGGGAGAAGGGAGGGATGCCGATCCCTTATGCGGTGCAGTCGCAGCTGGGGAGCGCCACCGCGGGGGCGGGGACGGCGGGGACGGCGCGCTGGCGCCTGACCTGGACGGCGCCGCCGGCGGCCGGCGCCAGCGTCGCCCTCAATGTCGCCGCGAACGCGGCCAACGACGACAACTCCGAGTTCGGCGATCACACCCACACGGGCAGCTGGAGCTCGCGCAGCCCCCGCAGCCCCCGCAGCCCCCAACGTAAGGGGTGGACGCTGCAGTTCAGCGGCACCGAGTCGGAGTTCCGCGGACTGAGCGCCGCGAGCCCAGAGGTCGTGTGGGCGGGTGCGCGCGGCGGTGTTTACGCGCGAACAACGGACGGCGGGCGGAACTGGTCCGCCGATACGGTTCCTGGGGCGACCGATCTGTTCTTCATCGACGCGCACGCCGTCGACTCGCTCACGGCGTACCTGCTGGGCACCAGCTTCGATGGCGGGCGCGCCGCCATCTACAAGACCACCGATGGCGGTGCGTCGTGGACAGAGCAGTACCACAGCGAGTCGCCGGGCGTGTTCTTCGATGGGCTGGCGTTCTGGGATGCGGAGAGCGGGGTGGCGTTCAGCGATCCCGTCGACGGTGCCTTCCTCATAGTAGTGACCGATGATGGCGGTGCTACGTGGGACCGGGTGGCTCCGGAGAACATCCCGCAGCCCCTGCCGGGTGAGGCGGGCTTCGCGGCGAGCGGAACGGCGATCGCGGTGCAGGGGATGGAGCGAGCTTGGATCGGCACCGGCGGTGGCTCAATGGCGCGCGTCCTGAGGACGACCGATCGAGGTCGCACCTGGAGCGTTGCCGAGACGCCGCTGCCGGGAGGCCAGACGGCGGGGATATTCGGCATCGCTTTTCGTGACTCGCTTAACGGGATCGCGGTGGGAGGCGATCACACGAAGCGGCACGAGGCTTCGCGCAACATCATGCGCACCGAGGACGGCGGTATCACCTGGAGCCTGGTCGGGAGCTCGGCGCCGGCGGGGGTGCGTTACGGCGTGGCGTATCTGCAGGCGGGCAACTTCCCGATGTACGTCGCCACGGGCCCCTCGGGTTGGGGTTACTCGTTAGATGAAGGATCGACGTGGGTAGCCATCGACACACTAAGCGTGAACACGGTGACCGCGGCGGGCGCGGCGGGCGCGGCGGGCGCGGGCGCGATCTGGGTGGCGGGAGTCGGCAGTAGAGTCATGATTAATGATTGATGAAGAGTGAAGTGGTCGCGGGGCGCGGACGCGGGCACTTCGATTCTCATCACTCATCAATCAAGAATCGATCTCTAATATTCTTCAATCTGCAATCTGATCTGCAATCCGCAATCTAAAGGGAGCGGCTATGCGCGCGTTTGTCCGCGGTGACGTAGACGGATTTTTCGGGCTGGCGCTGGACAACCTCGTCCAGCTACTCGTGATCGACGCCCTATGCCGAACCGTGCTCGGCTTCTCCAACGAGCTCATCTTCGGGCGGATCCTGCCAGCCGCGGCGGTCTCGCTGCTCATCGGCAACCTTTACTATGCAAGACAGGCTCTGAAACTCGCCCGCGCCACGGGGCGAACCGACGTGACCGCCCTCCCCTACGGAATCAACACGCCTTCTCTGTTCGCTTTCATCTTCCTCGTCATGCTACCGGCGAAGCTCGTCGCCGAGGCGGCGGGTGCGGCAGACCCCTCTCTCGTGGCCTGGCGGGTGGGCCTCGTCGCCTGCTTCGGTTCGGGACTCATCGAGTTCGGTGGCGCGTTCGTGGCCGAACGCATCCGCAAGGCGACCCCGCGCGCCGCGCTGCTCTCCACCCTTGCCGGCATCGCCCTGACCTTCATCGCCCTCGGCTTCTTCTTCCGCACCTATGCACACCCAATTGTGGGACTGACGACGCTGGGGATCATCATCCTCGTCTACTTTGGCCGCGTCCGTTTCCGCGGCGGTATTCCAGGCGGACTGGTCGCCGTGGGCCTGGGAACGATACTCGCCTGGATCACGGGGATCGCGCCGGTTGGCCCGGCACCACTGGCAGGTGCCGGGTTCTACCTGCCGGTTCCCGTTCTCGGCGATCTCTTCGGCGCGCTGGCGGGCGGGGAATGGATCGCTTACGTATCTGTCATCCTTCCCATGGGGCTGTTCAACATCATCGGCTCGCTGCAGAACATCGAATCGGCCGAAGCCGCGGGCGATTCTTACGAGACGAAGCCATCGCTCGCCGTGAATGGGTTGGGAACGATGGCCGCCGCTCTCTTCGGCTCCTGCTTCCCGACGACGATCTATATCGGACATCCGGGCTGGAAGGGAATGGGCGCCCGCGCCGGCTATTCGGTGCTCAACGCCGCTTTCTTCACCCTCATCCTGTGGTCAGGGACGCTCGCCTACATCGCCTGGGCGATACCGGTCGATGCCGGCATGGCGATCGTGCTCTGGATCGGCATCGTCATCACCGCCCAGGCCTTCCAGGCGACGCCCAGAGAGCACGCGCCCGCGGTGGTGATCGGGCTTCTGCCCGGCGTCGCCGCCTGGGGCGCGATGATGGCCAAGAACGGACTGCGCGCCGCCGGCTATGGCGTTCCCGGCGGTCCCGAGTTCTCGGATGCGCTCATCGACGCCTTCCTCGCCTCCGACACTTGGATCCACGGCGCTTTCGCGCTCGAGCAGGGATTCATCCTCACCGCCATGCTGATGGCCGGCGCCACCGTCGCCATCATCGAGCGACAGTTCAACAGAGCGGCGCTCTGGTGCGCGTTCGCCGCCGCGTTCTCGGCGCTAGGGCTCATGCATTCTTATCAGTGGACGAGCAGCGACACGGCGCTGTCATTGACGCCGGCCTGGCCGTGGGTCGCCGGCTATACGGTGATGGGGCTCAGCTTTTTTGTTGCACGGTGGATTACTACTACGGATTCCTGACTGATGAGGTATGAGTGATGAAGATTGAAGTGGTCGCGGGGCGCGTCACTTCGATCTTCACCACTCATCACTCATCGCTCTCTCAGATGCGTAGCGCCTCCATCGGATCCACTCGCGTGGCGCGACGCGCCGGCAGATAACAGGCCGTGACCGCGATCGCCGCGAGCACGATCGATATGCCCGCATAGGTGATGGGATCCGTGGCCGCCACGCCGTACAGCAGACTCGACAGCACACGGGTGAGACCGAGGGCGCCGCCCAAACCGAGGGCGATGCCTATACCGACTAGTATCATCCCCTTGCCGACCACTAGCCTGAAGATATCGGTTCGCTCGGCCCCGAAGGCTATGCGTATGCCGATCTCCTGTGTCCGCTGGCGTACCGAGTAAGAGATGACGCCGTAGAGCCCGACCGAGGCGAGGGTGAGCGCGACAGCGGCGAAGATGGCGATAAGAATCATGGTGAAGCGTGTCGAGGCCCGCGCCTCCTTCAAGTACTCCGGCATCGTCTTCGCATCGTAGACGGGGAGATCGGCATCCAATTCGCCAATCTCGTACCGTATGGCGTTGATAATGGCGGCAGGCTCACCAGCCGTTCGCACCGCCATCGTCATCTGTGTCCATGGGAACATGTGGTGCGGAAAGTAGATGGTCTCGCGACTGTCCTCGAGCAGGCTCTCGTGGCGCATATGCTCCACCACACCCACCACTTCCATCCACGCCTGTTGCCCGAACAGATCCATCGCGACCTGTTCGCCAACCGCCGATTGGCCGGGCCAGACACGCTCCGCCATCAGCTGATCGATCACTACAACGTTGCGGGTCTGGTCGATGTCGTCGCGGTTCAGGAAGCGACCGGCGATCAAGCGGGCGCCGAAGGCCTCGAAGAAGTCGGGCGTCGTCACGCGGTAGTTGGCCTCGTTCTCCGACCAGCTCTCCGGGTCGCTGCCCGGAAGCCCGTAGGGCCCAGTCCAAAACCGGCCACCTAGCGGCAGGGGAAAGACCCCCCCGACGGCCTCGACGCCCGGTAACGACTCGACCCGCTCTTCCATCTGTTGGAAGAATTGGACGCGCTGCTCCCGCGTGCGGTAGGCGACGAAGGGAAGCGCGATCTTGTACGTCATCACGCCCTGCGGGTTGAATCCGGGCTCGATTCTCTGCAACTCGACAAACGAACGCAGCATCAGGCCTGCCCCGATCAGCAGCACCAGTGATAGCGCCACCTCGCCCACCACGAGGGCGCTCCTGAGTCCCAGCCGGGATTGACCGCCGTCGGCGCCGCGCTCGTTGAGAGCCTGGCTGGCGTTCGGGCGCGAGGAGGCGAAGGCCGGCACCAGACCGAAGATCATCGCCGCTAGGAAGGTCGCGCCCAGCGTGAAGAGGAGCACGTTGAGGCTGAGGCCGATATCGTCGACGCGCGGCAAGTCGGGCGGCCGAAGAGCGAGAAGC
>SDBV01006931.1_pt1 | contig 15573 bp, 9 predicted proteins | sample 2277081 | NCBI WGS metagenome assembly SDBV01 (sample SAMN10402039, study PRJNA504765) | marine sediment metagenome | isolation source: marine sediment core GS10_PC15, 223 cmbsf | place: Arctic Ocean: Southern Knipovich Ridge | collected 2010
TCCTCCAACGATCCAACTCGGACCGCCAACGCCCGAGGCGGCACCTCGCCCTGCGGCAGCGAAGGAGCGGCCCAAGCCGGAACCGCTACCTCGGACTCCAACTGGGTCGGTAGCGACGCCGCCGGGACGCCGCTCGCAGCCGAAAACTCAAACGAGAGGCGGGGCGGCTTCGAATCCAGGCTCCTTCGGCTTGGACGGGCGGGCGATGGTGCCGATGCCAGACACACAGGCGCCCACCCGGCGACCCGTGCGTCCGCGTCAAGCCGAGCACATGTCGCCGTTCGGCGCCACGCCGGTCGCGGCGGACGAAACAACCGAGGACGATCGGGTGGCTGGGCAACGGCGTGCGCCGTGGCAGCTGGACCAGCGTATGAAGGAGCAGGAGCAAGCCAGGACCGAGACTGACAGCTCCGTGCGGATGCGGCTGCGCCGCTACAGGCTGGCAGCACTGGTTGCCTTGCTCATCGTGGTCGTGGCGCTCGCACCCGCTGCGGCCGGAATTGTATATGCGGGATTGCTCGATAGCGTAAGTTCGGTCTGGTCGTTCCTGCCGCGTTCATCACTTGGCGGGGATTCGCCGCCAGAAGCTGGAATCGTAGCGCCGGAGCCGGAACTCCAAGCGACGGAGGGGATGGCATCCGAGATCGAACTGGCGGCGGAAGATGGGGCAGGATGGATGGCGGCGGCGGGCGGCTTCATCGCATCCACCGTCTCGTCACTACGCGAGATGTTGGCGGGCCCGCTACTGGACAGCGGAGATCGAATTATCATCGCCGATCTGGAGAGCGGCGGGGGGCTGGACCCTCTCGTAGGACACGCCGTCGCCCTCGCCATCGAGGAAGACCTGACCCAGTCGACCTATTTCACCGTCATGCAACGGGAGCGCAGTCGCATCGCCCTCGCAGGAGAGGACGCACGTAACCTCCAGTTCTCTGTGACTCAGGCTGTTGTGCTCGCTGCTTCTAGCGAGTTGCCCGCGGTGATCGCAGGTTCGATTGCGGAGGACGAAGGGGTATACACGTTGCAAATCGTCATTACCGGACCGGACGGCGTCGAGCTCTATCAGTTCAACGTGAGCGGGGTCCTCGATGATGTGGTGACTGATGCGGTGCGTCGCCTTAGAAGGCGGTTGGGGGCGAGTGATGACGCCGGTCAGTCAACCTTGCCTGTGGCCGACATGTTCCACCTCTCATCGCCCGCGCTGGCATCCTATGCCCGCGCCCGCGGGCACCTATTCGACGGCGACTTCAAGGGCGCGATCCTAGCGGCGGGAGCGGCTGTCACCAGCGACACGAGCTTTGCTCTCGCCTACCGCCTACGCGCCGAAGCCTACGCACTTTCGGGGCAACGAAGACGCGCGAAAGACGCGCTCGAAGAAGCGTGGCGATTCCGTCAGCGCCTGAGCGAACGGGAGCGACTTCGTCTGGCGGCGGATCGACAGGCTTTCGCGGGCAACTACGAAGCAGCGATCCTCGGATACGAGCGCCTGTTCAAGCGATACCGCGATGATGTGAGCGCGCTCAAGAGCCAGGCGATCGCTCAGCAGATTGTCGGGACGCGAGGTGGTGGTCTGGGCAACCTCGAGCTGGCTCGTTCTCTGGATCCAGCGGACTGGCCGCCGCTGGAGCGGACCGCGAAGTTTCTGGGGTATCGGGGACGCTTGCCTGCCGGGCGCTGAACTGGGTCCTAGCCTAGCTTCTCCTGAATCAGGCGCTTGACTGCTTCCGGGTCCGCCCGGCCGCCGCTCATACGCATCACCTGGCCGACGAAGAAGCCAAGCAACCCGATCTTGCCGGCCCGATATTCCTCTACTTTGTCGCCGCTGTCTGCGATCAGGCGATCGATGATGGGCGTCAGTTCGCCGGCATCGGTGAGCGGACGCAGGCCCCTCCGCTTTACGATCGCCTCGGGGTCGTCACCTTGTATCGCCATCTCGGCGAACACTTCCTTGGCCCCATGGCGGGAGACACCGCCGGCCTCGATCAGTGCTACCAGCGATCCGAGCTGGGCTCCGCTGAACGCCATGTCTTCGACTGCCTGATCCTTCAGCAGGGCGAACACGTCGTTGATCACCCAGGCGGCGATCGCTTTCGGGGAATCGTGCGCCGCCACGGCTTCATCGAACAGCTCCGCTACACCGGCATCTCCGGCGATGAGCTGAGCCTCATTCTCAGCGATGCCATAGGACTCGATCAACCGCCGGGCGCGCGAAGCGGCTTCTGGATCGGCCGCTTGCGACACAGGCGACTTACCCTTCTTGGGTCGTGTTGATGTGCGCTCGGTCGAGCTCTTGTTCGGTCTTGCTGATTGCTTCCGTGTCTGAGCCTCGCTTTTTTCGACCAGTTTTGCCCATGTGTCACGCAGGCTGACCGTTCTGTTGAACACCAAGCCATCGGGCCGCGAGTCGATGGGGTCGCTATAGAAGTAACCCAATCGCTCGAACTGGTAGTGGCTCCCCGGTGGGTCCGCGGCAACGCTGGGCTCAATGTGAGCCTTCTCCACCACAACCAGAGAGTTTGGGTTGAGGTTGGACTTGCAATCTTCACCTGCTGGGACGTCGTCCGGGTCCGCTTTGAGGAAGAGCCGATCATAGAGCCGCACTTCGGCTGGCAACGCGTGCTCGGCTGAGACCCAGTGAATCGTTCCCTTGACCTTGCGGCCGTCAGGAGCGGACCCGCCTCTCGTCGCCGGATCGTATGTGCAATGGACCTCGATGATGTCGCCCGTCTTCGGGTCCTTCACCACATCGACTGCCTGGATGAGGTAGGCGTAACGCAGTCGGACCTCGCGCCCCGGCGCCAGGCGATGGAAGTTCTTGGGAGGACTTTCCATGAAGTCGTCCCGCTCTATGTAGAGTTGGCGCGAGAAGGGTAGCTTGCGTGATCCTTCCTTCGGGACATCGTGGGGATAATACGGCGCATCCAGCTCCTCGCTCATCCCCTCCCGATAGTTCGATATGATCAGCTTCAACGGGTCGAGCACGGCGAGTACCCGTGGCGCCCGATGATTGAGGTCGTTCCGGACCGCGTACTCGAGCCTGGCGACATCGACCCGGCTGTCCACTTTTGCCACGCCGATCATGTCACAGAAGGACCGTATCGCTTCCGGTGTCACGCCGCGCCGCCTCATCCCCGCCAGCGTCGGCATACGGGGATCGTCCCAGCCCGACACATGCCCGCCCTCCACCAGCTCGATCAACTTCCGCTTGCTCAGGATGGTGTAGTCCAAGTTCAGGCGGGCGAACTCGGTCTGTTCGGTGCGGGGCGGCTCGATACCCGCTGCATCCAACACCCAGTCGTAGATCTCGCGGTTGTTCTCGAATTCCAATGTGCAGAGCGAGTGGGTCACGTTTTCGATGGCGTCGGAGAGGCAGTGGGCGAAGTCATACATGGGGTAGATGCACCACTCGCCACCCCGTCGATAATGGTGGGCATGCCGAATCCGGTAGAGAAGGGGATCACGCATCAACATGTTGGACGATGCCATGTCGATCTTGGCGCGTAGTACGTGCGAACCGTCGGCGAGCTCGCCGTTCTTCATCCGCTCAAAGAGTTTCAGGTTCTCTTCGACGGATCGGTTTGCATTGGGGCTCTCTCTGCCCGGTTCCGTGACCGTGCCCCGGTATTCGCGTATCTCTTCTTCGCTGAGGCTGTCCACGTACGCTTTGCCGCTCTCGATCAGCTGAACGGCATATTCGTAGAGGCGTTCGAAGTAATCCGATGCAAAATAGAGGTGATCACCCCAGTCGAACCCGAGCCAGCGTACATCTCGCTGAATCGCCTCCACGTACTCGAGGTCCTCGGTCTCCGGGTTGGTGTCGTCGAAACGAAGGTGACATACCCCGGCGTGCTCCTCGGCGATGCCGAAGTTCAGGCATATCGACTTCGCATGCCCGATGTGCAGGAACCCGTTCGGCTCCGGTGGGAAGCGCGTCACGACCCGGCCCTCGTACTTCCCGCTCCTCAGGTCCGCGACAACCTTGGCTCGTATGAAGTCGGTGGGTGCGCCTCTGTTTTCGGCGCCGATTGTCTTCTTTCTGCCCGTGGTCGCCTCCACGTGTGGATTGAACCGTCTGGACTGCCCGTCTATCGTTCGCTGTTCGCGTCAAAGGAAACTGAACAGCGTTGCCTACGCAACGGGTATCAGCCCTATCTGACCTCCGGTCGTGATGTTCTTCCCTCCTCGTCGCTCGCGGCGACGCCGGGCCGCGGCGTCCACCTGAACATTGACCACCGATTGTCGATTACTGAATATTGCCCCAAGTGTTATTCTTACTCAGACCACCTGCTAAGATATAGAGAAGGGAACGTAACTGGAGAATGCAGATGCATAGGAAATACACCTGGCTCGGTGTCGCACTGGTTCTGTCTGCCTGCGCAGCCGAGAGCCCACCGGCGGATTCAGTCGCTGATGAAGGAACCCTCGTTTCGACCGGCTGGCTGGCGGAACATCTATATGATGATCCTGGGATCGTGCTGCTGCACGTAGGCCGTGGCTCCGCCTCCTACGCTGCCGGTCACATCCCCGGCGCACGACTCCTGAAGCTGGGCGACATTGTTGATGATATTGATGGGATCCCGAACGAATTGCCGCCCGCCTCGCGGCTCATAGATACATTCGAATCGCTTGGCGTATCGGATGGCTCTCGCATCATCCTGTATGGCGACCTCGGCGGCATAGCGGCCGCAAGAGCTTTCGTGACCCTCGAGTACCTGGGGCACGGCGAAGAGGCGGCACTGCTCGACGGCGGTCTCGAGACCTGGCAGGCCGAAGGTCGTCCTCTGACCACCGAGTCCGCTGAGTTTGCACGCGGTCATCTCACCGCGCGACTAAGGCCGCAGGAAGTGGTCGATGCGAACTGGGTTAACGACCGGCTTGCCGACGACCGGTTTGTAGTGCTCGACGCTCGGCCGGCGGTCAACTACAGCGGCGAGCAGCCCGGGCGTGGCGTGACGCGAGGAGGTCATATCCCCGGCGCGGCCAACATCTACTGGAAGACCATGCTTGTATCGGAAGAGAACCCCGTGCTCAAGGACCGCGCGGAGTTGGAGCAAGCATTCCGCGACGCCGGGTTCGAGCCCGGTGACACCGTCGTCACCTACTGCCGCTCGGGCATGCAGGCGAGCCACCTCTACTTCGTCGCGCGCTCCCTCGGCTATGAGACCAGGCTCTACGACGCCTCCTTCTATGACTGGAGTCGGCGCGAAGATCTGCCGGTAGCGCCGTGATCGATCGGCTTCTTTCTTGCGCCCTGAACGGGCTGCTCCTCACGTCTGTAGCCAGCGCGAGTGCGGCCGTTGCGACGGCACAGAAGGCGATTGCCGCGCGCAACGAATCTGGCTTCGAGGTCGTCGAGGCGACCATATCGCAGATTCACGCGGAGATGCGCGCCGGTCGCCTCACCGCCAGGCGGTTGGTCCAGCTCTACATCGACCGCATCGAGGCCTACGACAAACAAGGGCCCGCGGTCAACTCGATCATCACGCTGAACCCCAACGCGCTCGCCCGCGCCGTGGAGCTTGACCGCCAGCTGTCCGAGACGGGGATGGTGGGTCCGCTCCACGGGATCCCGATCATAGTGAAAGATAACTACGATACGCACGACTTGCCGACTAGCGGGGGGTCGCTCTCCCTCGAAGGGTCGATCCCGCCCGATGATGCTTTCCAGGTACGCAAGCTTCGCGAGGCGGGCGCTATAGTCATCGCAAAGTCGAACATGGCCGAGTTCGCCTTCTCTCCCTACCAGACCGTGGGCTCTGCTCTGCCGGGCCACACGCGCAATCCCTATGCGCTCAACCGAGTTCCGGCGGGTTCCAGCGGGGGCACGGCGGTGGCCGTGGCGGCAAGTTTTGGGACGGTCGGGCTCGGCACCGACACGGGCAACTCGATTCGCGGGCCCGCTTCCCATAACGCACTCGTTGGAATTCGCTCCACTATGGGCCTCACCAGCCGCGACGGCATCATACCTCTTTACTCGGACCGCGATGTCGGGGGTCCGATGGCCCGGACGGTCGCCGATGCGGTGGCGGTCTTCGATGTCATCGCAGGTTACGATCCAGCCGATCCTGCGACTGAGATGAGTCGCGGACGACGGGCCAGACGTTACACTGATTATCTCGACCCCGATGGTCTCGTGGGCGTTCGCATCGGTGTCGTCCGTCAGATCTCGAACAGCGAAACCGCCGATCCGGAAGTGCTGCAACGGTTTGACGAAGCGCTCGAGGCCATGAGGCGGAACGGCGCCGTGATCATCGACCCGGTTGATGTTCCCGAGCAGGATGAGATCCCGCTCGCCGAGCGGTGGTGTCCGCGTTTCAAAACCGACATCAACCGCTATCTAGCTAGCCTCGGCGAGTCGGCGCCCGTGGAAGATCTCGACCAGATCATCGCCTCCGGTCGGACCCACCCCTCCGTTCGGGCGGCGTTGCGCTTCTTCCAGGGGATCGAATTGCCTCCCAAGACGAACGAAGATTGCCAGCGCGCGCGTGAGAATCAGCAGCGGTTGAGGCAAGGTGTGCGAAGCGTGATGGCAGAGCACCGCCTCGTCGCCCTGGTGCACCCCACCTGGTCGAATCCGCCTCGTTTGATCGGGGACCTCAACACACCCCACGGTGACAACAGCCAGTATCTTTCGCCGCACACTGGATTCCCCGCCATCACCGTGCCCATGGGCTTTGTGCGCGATAGCTTGCCCGTTGGTCTGCAGATCATCGGCGATGCCTGGTCGGAACCCCAGATCATCGCTGTCGCCTACTCTTTCGAGCGGGCCACCCAGCATCGTCGCCCGCCCTCCAGCACTCCACCCCTCGTCCCACGGGATCGCTGATCCCAGCGACCGACTGGCGCCCGGCGCGATCACGCTTCAGCTTGTGGCCCGGCTATGCCTTCTCCCCTCGACTACAGGATCCCCATGAACGGAACACCTTCTCCTTTGGGCGCCGGCGTAAGAGTCCTCATCTTGGCCGCCGCGACCCTCAGCGTTGCGGCCCCGCCCGCCATCGCACAGGAATACCCCGAGGATCGTGTTGATCGCATTCAGGTGAACCAGGAATCGTTCTCTCTCCGGGTCGGAGAGCGTGCCACTCTGACGATCGTGCCCGTGGATGAAGCCGGCAGTCCAGTCGAGGACGCCATATTCACTGTTTGGTCGGTGGGATCATCCGCCTGGTACGACTCGCGCTCATCGCAGGTAGAGGGACTGGTGCCTGGAGAGGAGACGCTCATCGTACGAGTGCGTCGGGCCCGTGCCGGCGGTCCCGGCTTCAGCGACGTGCGTAAGACCGTAAAGGTCTTCGTCAGCCCGGCTCCCGTATCCGAAATAGAAGTCCGCGCGCCTCAATCCCCCCTCTACGCGGGAACCCGGGTGCGGCTGACTGCGCGGGCGCTTTCTGGAGAACGCGCCCGTGAGGATGTCGAGATTAGTTGGAGCTCGTCCGACCCGGAAGTGGCGCGCGTCACTGCCAGTGGCATCGTGCACGCGGAGGTGCGGGGAATCGTACGCATCACCGCGACGGCCGAAGGTGTCAGGCGAACAGTAGAAATCCAGGTGTTCGAGAATCCGGTTCGCCACTTGAGAATCGCTCCCCTGGATAGTGAAGTGCGTGTCGGCGATGTGATCCATCTCTCCGCCGTCGCCAGTGATGAGCACGGCCGCCCGGTCGAAGCGCCTGGGATCGAGTGGACAGCCTCCAGTCTCGATGGGCAGTCGGACGCGGCCGCTTACCTCGATGACGGAGGAGTCTTCGTCGCCTACGTTCCGGGACTGTTTCGGGTAACCGCCACCTTCGGGTCACTCTCTAGTGTAGCCGAGATCAAGGCGACGCCCCGCGATCCGCTTCGCGCCGTCAACCTCGTCGCACACGGCGTCGCACCACTTGGGCAGGCGACCACAGACTTCTATGTCTTCGAGGGGGGCGACGGGAGAGATTATGCCTACACCGGCACTTATTCCGGTAACCTGATGTATGCTTGGGATGTCACCGATCCTGGGAGTCCAGTCATCACCGATTCGGTCGAGTTCGATGGCCGACGCGTCAACGATGTGAAGATAAACGATGCGGCGACGCTCGCCGTGGTCACCAGCGAGAATGCGTCCAACCGCCGTAACGGTATCTCCATCCTCGATATCTCCGATCCGGCTCACCCGGTCAAGATCACTCACTTCACCGAGAATCTCACCGGCGGCATTCACAACACCTGGATCGTCGGCGACCTGGTCTACGCAGTCAACTATGGTACCCAGGACCTTCATATCATCGATATCTCCGATCCGGCAAACCCACACAACGCCGGACGTTGGGGCCTGGATAAGGAGAACAAGTGGCTCCACGATGTGACCATCAACGAGGGGCTCGCCTATCTGAGCTACTGGGATGACGGGCTCATCATCCTCGATGTCGGCGCTGGGATCGTGGGAGGAACCCCCACGCAGCCGAAGTTCGTCTCCCAGTACAAGTACTCGTATCGTCTCGGGCCCGAAACCTACGGCAATACCCATCACGCCATACGCTACGGAGACTACGTCTTCGTCGGCGACGAGATCTTCGGCTGTGCCGAATGCATCAACGGACCGCGCGGTTACGTGCACGTCGTCGATGTGTCCGACGTAAGACATCCTAGAGAAGTGGCCTACTACCGTGTACCGGAGGCGGGTGTCCACAACATGTGGCCAGAAGACGGTCTACTCTATATAGGCTACTATCAGGCGGGACTGCGTGTCCTCGATGTTTCCGGCGAACTCCGCGGCGACCTCTACCGGCAGGGAAGGGAGATCGCCCGGTACATGACCGAGGACAGCCGTGGTACGGCGCCGTTTTCCACCGATACTTGGGGCGCCCAACCCTTCAAGGGCAAGGTCTACGCATCCGACGTCGCCTCGGGCCTCTGGATCGTCGAAATCCGTCCTCCGAAGACCAGCCTCTTACCGTAGGCGAGTCCCCATCACCGCTGTCCCCGCCGGGAAGAAGGGGGAGGGGGGGATATGGGCTTCCCACTCAAGCGGGGGGTCTTCGACGAAAATTGACGCTGGGGTTTGGGCCGGCTAGAGTACTTGATAGCACAAACGGACCCGCGGGAGAGACCTATTATATGCAAAAGCTACTTCACGGATTATCCCCTCGATCCGCCGGCATCATTGGCGCTCTCTTGGCTGCGCCGGCGCTCCTCTTTGTCTCCGCCTCGATCCTGAAGTATGAGCTGGGGGCGCCATTTCTGTATGACAATCTCGGATTCCTGGCGAGCCCGGGGAAGCTGCCCGTGTACGCCGGGCTCTCACCGTTGATATTTCTCGGAGGTACGTTCGTGGCGCTGGCGCTCAACCTCGTGCCGCCGCTGCGCGTGGAGATGCGGCGCGATGCGGACGAGATTGTCGTAACGGGTCGCTTGAGACCCCATGGTCTCAACCTCACGGTCGTTGCGGCCGCCGCGCTCGTTTTGGTGACACTGCTCGGATATCTCGTGGTCGAGAACATCGGCCACGCCTAGGCCGCAGCCACGCGACCGCTGCCGGCGGTTTATCGAACAACGATCGGCACGGAAAAGCGCGTCGTATCCCAGCTCAGTTGGAGGACGCCGCCTGCATCGGTCGTTTCGATCGAAATGGTGAAGCGCTCCACCGGATCGGCCAGAGACTCCTTAGTCATGGGGATGCGTGCCAGGTCACGCGTCGAGTCGTACTGAGTGCCCCACTGGCCGGTTTGTGTATTGATGATCAGCTCCGCCCGTTCCGGAGTGAAGATGCTGACCAGAGTGTAAGTCCCCGCCGGGACGGCTATGCCGCCGATCTCCAGATCGCGATCGGTGGTGAACTCGGTCGCCGCGTTCGCCCCCGTCCGCCACCACTCGTTCCAGGCTACGAGCCCGCCCCATATCTTGCGCCCGCGTTTGGCCGGCTGGCTGTACTTGATGCTCAGGCTGGCCTCCGCGATCGTCGCTTCGGCCAACGCCGGCGGCGAAGCGATTCCCATCCCCTCGCCCCGCGCATCGCGTGCAGCGAACTCGGCGGCCAGTGAGTCGAAGTCGAAAGGATCGGTGCGGCGCCCTTCAACCTTGAGTGTCGTGAGGCGACCAGTCCGGCCCACTATGTTTCCGTACGCATCGACGGCGGACAACATGGGGCTCCCGAAAAAGCTCACGCTCACCGTGTCGTCAGCTACACGCACCACGGCGTTATCTGTGAGTCGACTTCTTTGCCCTGATAGCAGAGACACGGGTACGCTGTCGCTCCCTATCTGAGCCGCCTGCATGATGGCCTGCTGCTGGATCGCGAACGCCAGGGGTCGCTTGCCCACCGTGGGCAGAGTGCCGTATGGAACCATCAGCGTGTCGACTCCGGGAGTCCGGCCACCTTCCCGTTTGACGATCGCAGACCCTCCTTCGATGAGGACGCTGAATTTGAGTGGCGGCGGACCCTCCGGATTCTCCTCAGGGGTGCGCCACTCGACCTCCAGCCGCTCAACCACACCATCATCTTGCAGGCTGGCCTTGTAGTGAGCTACTCGTGTCACCGGCGAGCGAATGAGCAGCTTACCCTCGAAACCATCGGGGGTACGCCTGAACACCTCTACCGAGAACGTGTCCCTCCCTAAGAGTTCTATGTAGCTACGTTCGGCATCCTGATCTTGCGGCCTCTGATAAGCTGAAAGGAGTGCCAGCATCGCGAGGGTGATAATTGCTGGGATCCGCATCTCGTCCTCCGCATTTCGAGTCCTCAACCGATATCGGGGTACGATCACCAAGCCGAAGGCGTCGTGGCTGTCGATTGCGATGGGCGAAACTAGCTTCATTGCTGCCGCGGGTAAAGCGGGTGCCGGCGGTGGCACGGAGCCTATATTGGCGCGTCGCCGCTCGAGCCGTTATTATTTGTCATTCCACAAGGACCCCCGTCCGATACTCCCGTCACAGGTCAGCGTCAGGCTTTAGCCGAAAGGGCAGTTTCCAGCGATGGATCACCTGAGAACGAGACCTGAACGCCGCGCACCAGAATCCCGCAGTCTGCGCGAGTTTGGCGCCGGTACTATCGAGATATTCACGCTTGGCAAGATCCGCATCAAGCGTGGTGAAGCGGACCTCACCGAAAAGATCGGTACGCGGCACCAGGCCATCCTGATCTATCTCGCCCATGAAGATCGGCCCGTCGCGCCGGAGGAACTCACATCGCTGCTCGAGGGGGGCGGCGGGGAGAAGCGCGAGGCCGATGCGCTTCACCGCACGATCAGCTGGCTCAACAACAATTACCCAGGACTCGACATCACGATCACGCCCGAATCGATCACCATGCTGGGCGCCGTCTGGCTCGACTCCAAGCAATTGTCCCAAGCGCTCAGGGACGGAGAAGCGGAGAAAGCGCTAGCGATCTACAAGGGCAATTTTCTCGAAGGTTTCACATCGCCTACGCGTTACTTCGAAGAGTGGGTCGAGAGTGAACGCCAACGCCTGAGGCGGATGTGGTCCGAGGCCATGCGCACCGCCGCGGCCGCTGCGGAAACGGCCGGTCGATGGTCGGATGCCACCGCCTGGTGGAGAGCGATCGTCGATCGTGATCCGCTTAAAGAAGATGCCGTAGCTCGCCTCATACTGACGCTCGGACTCGCGAATGAGATCGATGCTGCAGCCCTCGCCTACTCCGGTTATGTGACCCGGCTCCGCGAGCTCGGAACCGGCGAGCCCGCGGACGTTGTTCGGCGCGTCGCAAGGAAACTCTCCCTACCGGAACCGGTATGGCCGGCCACACCAGCAGGGGCTCGAGTGACCGACCTCGGGGATACCGGTATCTACATCGATCCGGATGAGCTTGCCGGTGTTGATGACGCTGCGATGGGCAAAGTCGTGGTACTTCGCCCGGGCCTCGATCCAAGTCTTGGGTCCGCGTCCAAGTCTCAGTTCTTCACCGAGTCATTCGTCGTTCATGCCATTCGGACCACATGGGCGCGCCTCACAACGCCCCGCGCCGTAGCAGGTTATCGCACCACCTCGGGTCAGCTCCTCGCAATTGTCGCTGAAGTCCTCCAGGTTGTTGCAACTCTCGTGGGGGGCGCCGTTCGCGGCGCCTGGGGAATCGTGGCTTCCACCGGCGGGCGCCTTCGGCGCCTCTTCCGCCGCCGCCATCGTCGGTCGCCTCCCATCTCCGCCACGCGGCCCGTGCCTGTCAGCGCCAGGTCTCAGCGCCAGGAGCCTAAAGCAGAATCTCATGGCGGAGCAGGTAACCTCGCCAGAGCGCCGAAGCCTGCTAGACGTCCACTCGCGGAGCCGCTGGAGCGCCAGCCAAGCTTTCGGGAGTTCGCAACTTCCGAGTCGCCCTTTGCGCGCACGCGGCGGGCTTTCGATTGGCGTGCTCGTATCATGCGCTCCGTCAGTCTGGCAAAGCTCGGCGTGTGGGTCGGGGGCGCTCGACGCCATCCGCGGATTGTGCTGACCGCCCTCGTTGCGGTCGCCGTGCTCGTTGCGCCTCAAGAGATTTGGGACTGGGCCGGGGAACGTTTCATCGGAGCGCGAACCGCTTTATCAGCGGTCCAACGACCCTCGCTCCCCGAAGTCTCGATGCCCAACCTCAGGCTCCCGAAGATCACGGTGGAGATACCCGAGATCGTCGAGGGGCCGGTCGCCAAGATCGGTGATATGCTGACGGGCGTTGTGGCTTCCAGGGGCGATCGGGTCATCGTCGCCGACCTGGAGGATCGAGCCAGTGGAGCCCCGGATGCCGGGCAGGCGCTCGCGCTCACCCTCGAGACCCAGCTTTCACAGGCCACGTATTTTTCCACGCTACCGCGCGAGCGCGTTGTGCGCGCTCGCGGTCGGGGCTCTCGAACCGACATGTCCCTCGCTTCCGCTGATGCGCTCTACCTCGCTCCGGCCGTGGGCGCGTCCTTTGTCATCACCGGCGTCGTCAGTCGGAGTGACTCTCTCTATCATGCGCAGCTGTCGATCCTTGACCTCGATGGTTCAGAGAGGGAAGACGCCAGCGGTTCCGCTGCAACGCTCGTAGCAGCTCTCGATCTTGCGGCCCGAGAGCTGCGGCATGAGTTGGGTGAGCCCGCCGATGACATCGACGCCAGCCAGGCCACCGTCAAAGTGACTTCCCCTTCACTCGAGGCCCTGATCGCCTATGCGGGCGCCCGCGGCGCCCTCATTTCTGGACGCTACTCCACCGCCATCGCCTTGACTGCCGAGGCCATTCGACACGATTCCACCTACGCCGCCGCCCACAGGCTGGCCGCCGATGCCTACGCCCAAGCAGGTCAACGCAGAAACGCCAGCCGCGCTCTCAATTCTGCCTGGCTCTACCGGATTCGATTGACCGCGCGCGAACGCCTTAGACTCGAGGCGGACAGGTTAGCGTTTTCCGGGGAACTGAACGCTGCCATCGCTTCCTACGACCGCCTCTTCAGCGCTTACCGCGACGACGCCGCTGCACTGAAAAGCCAGGCCGTGCTTCAAGAAATGATTGGCGCTCGTGGTGGTGGTTTGGGCAACCTCCAAGTCGCCTACTCCATCGACCGCCAGGATTGGCCGCCCCTCGCCAACGTCGCTCGTTTTCTCGGGTACGGTGGCCGCCTCCCGGAGGTGGAGTCGCTGATCGAGTTGGCCAGCGAAGCCGACAGCCTCGGCCGCCGTTAAGCTCCCGCCTGATAACGATTCCCTAGGCTCGGCTCTCAGGTGCCGGCGAACCATCGCGCCTGCCCAGTAGTCAAAACAGGACGAGCAAGTAGCGTTCACAGCCACAAATAAAATCAGCCTTCACTTTCCCCTCAACAAGGATGTCGTTTATGAGCAAGCAAGCCTTCGCTCCCTTTGTCCTGGCCGCGCTCGTCAGTGCCACGGGGTGCGCACCCCAAGATGAGGGCATCAGTGCGGCCAGCCAGGTGGAGGAAATTCCCATCAGCACTTCCTCTTCCGAGGCCTTGGAGTACTTCATGCTTGGTCAGGAGGCGGCCGACTTCGGCCGTGGCGTAGACGCGAATCAGGCCTTCAGGAAAGCCGTTGAGGCGGATCCCGGTTTCGCTCGCGGATATCTCAATCTGGCCAATTCGTCTTTTTCAGCTCAGGAATTCTTCGAGTATAGCGACAAGGCGATGGAAGTGGCCGGGGACGCGAGCGAAGGTGAAAGGCTACTGATCGAAATCAACCTCACCTTCCGCAATAACGATGCGGATCGTCGCCTGGTGCTTTCGAAGCAGCTAGTGGAAGAGTATCCATCCAGCCCCCGCGCCTGGGCAACCTTGGCCGGCACCTACTCAGGGCTCGATCGCAACGAAGATGCGCGCCGGGCGCTCGAGGAGGCCCTCGTACTGGATCCCAACTCCGTGGTGGCCTTCTCCGCGATGGGGTTCTCCTATCTGTTCACCGAGCCGAAGGACTTCAACAAGGCGACTCTCTATTTCGAGACCGTTGTTGAGATCGCTCCCAGCGAGGCTGCGCCCCAGGTCAACCTCGGCGATGCCTACCGCGCGAATCAGGATCTGGGTGCCGCCCGAGATGCGTATACACGTGCGACCGAAGTCGATGCGACCAACGGTGTCGCATGGGTGAAGAAGGGCCACGTGAACTCCTTCCTCGCCAATTTCGACGAGGCCCGCTCCGACTACGCACGGGCGGTGGAGATCGCCAAACCGCAAAACAAGTCGAATTATTCCAATTATGGCACCTTCACCTATGTACATGAAGGGAACCCGGAGGCAGCGGTGCGTGAGCTCTGGCGGATCGTCGAGACCGTCGAAGAGGTAGGCACACCTGCCGAGCAAGTGAACGGTAGCAAGATCTTCGCCCTCACAAACATGGCGACCATCGCCATGCATCACGCCATGTTCGATCAGGCACAGGCGGCGATAAGCGAGCGGAACGCGCTCGTCATGGAAAACGCTATGAAGATCGGCAGCGAAGACTTCATTCGCGGCCAGAGAGCCCAGGTCGCCTATTGGACAGGCCAGCTTGCCGCCCGCATGGGCAAGTTCGAGCGGGCGAAGGAGCTCGCCGCGGAGAACCAGCGTCTCCTCGAGCCCGACAACAACCCGCGCAAGCTCGAGCCCTATCATAACCTGATGGGACTGACGGCTCTGCTCGAGGAGGAACACGAAGAAGCCATCGGGCACTATGCTCATGCCAATCTTAACAACATGTACACTCGCTATCACCTCGGACTCGCTCTCGAGGGCGCCGGTCATCTGGCCGAGGCCCAGGAGATCTTCAAGCTTGTCTACGGTTGGAACTTCAACAGCGTCGGATACGCTCTGGTGCGGAAAGATGCGAAGCAGAGGATGATAGAGCGCGTCTCTATCGTAGATTAGCCTTCGCCCTGCTTCATCGCGGGGCAATAGGCGGGGCCGGCTCCGGACCTGGGGGTGAAAATAGGAGCCGGCCCATCTTCACTCGTGGGGTCTTAACGCTCAACCGTCAGCACCCGGCTGGCGATCACCGGTTCGCGTCCGAATCCATCGATGATGAGAGCGAGAATGTAGCTGCCCTTCTTCATCTGCGGCAGCTCGATTGAGAGCGCGCGTGGGGCCCCAGCGACGCGGGGCTCCACTTCCTCTTCCCAGTTAAGGCTCATGGGACGTTCGTCCCGGTCGAGATTCGATT
>SDBV01006933.1_pt1 | contig 15569 bp, 14 predicted proteins | sample 2277081 | NCBI WGS metagenome assembly SDBV01 (sample SAMN10402039, study PRJNA504765) | marine sediment metagenome | isolation source: marine sediment core GS10_PC15, 223 cmbsf | place: Arctic Ocean: Southern Knipovich Ridge | collected 2010
ACTGCTGATCGGACTTAGGGACCGGCCTGATGCAGGGTTTGCAAAAGTGAGGCCCGGTCTAAGCGACCGGGCCCCTGTAGATTGGATTCGTTCCGGCCAGGGCGAAGAAACGCGTTGCGTTTTTGCCGTTCATATTGAACTCCTACTGCTTTGGTTTTCGCGAGCGAGAGCGCCGGCCCCGATACGGCGGACAGCAGGGCTCGCTCTTCGGGCTTCTCGCCCCGGGCTGCCCCTGCGCTGCATTCCGCATGCCGACCGTCTCTCAAACTCGCGCCTAAACATAGCCAATCGAGACCGGCCCGTGGTTAAGCAGGCGTAAAATCCAGTTCAACTCTGTAAAAGGTATGTTAAGAATGTAAAGCTGCGGTAACCGCGGTTGCCGTCAACAGCAGGAATGTTTCGCCTGACATCCCAGGAAAATGTGCTTATTATCTAGCCGGCTAAATATTAGGCGGCTAACAACTTGCCCCTGTCACGGCTGTTTCCCAAAAAAAATATTTGAAGGTTGTCGCATTGAAGCGAGATTCGAAAAGCGAAACAGTCGATATGCTCATCGCCCAGGTCTGCATGCTCTATCACTCCCAGTCCCACCTGTTGCTGGAGAAGCTCGGTCTCTACAGGGGTCAACCGCGGCTGTTGTGGTTCCTCTGGGAGCGGGAGGGACAGACGCATTATGAGTTGGCGACACGTCTGCGCGTTCAACCGGCCACCGTCACCAAAATGATCCAGAGAATGGAGAAATCGGGATTCGTTAAGCGTGGGGCCGATGCACACGACGAACGGGTTTCGCGAGTCTACCTGACCGACAGGGGCAGTGCGATCAGACCCGAAGTAGAGCAGGTTTGCGCACTATGGAGGATCAGGCGCTCGCCAGTCTAACGGCTTCAGAGAAAAAACTCTTTCGCCGGCTGCTGGCCAAGGCCCGCGCCAGCCTGTCGATTAAAAAAAAATCAGGATCAGGAGGGTCCGCGTGAGCTCATTCCGAAAACTGCTGCCATACGTGAAACCGTACTGGAAGCAAGCACTGATCGCCCCCCTTCTCATGATGATGGAAGTGGCCATGGATCTGGCTCAACCCCAATTCGTCAGGAGAATCGTGGATATAGGCATAGCGCAAATGCAAATGTCTGTGATCATCAGGACGGGTTTGCTGATGATTGCCGTGGCCCTGTTGGGGGCTTTTGGTGGGGTCGGGCAAATCGAGCCTGGTCCACCTGGTCCCACGGTTCTACGACGTGACGGGCGGAAGCGTTACGATCGACGGCACCGATGTACGGGAGATGGACAAGCAATCTCTGCGAAGCCACATAGGCGTTGCTCTGCAGGAATCCATACTCTTCAGCGGAACGGTCCGCGACAACATCCGCTACGCCAGGCCTCAGGCTTCGGAGCAGGAAGTCCTCCAGGCCGCTGAGGCTGCCGGGGCTCACATGAAGAGCTGCTCGAAAAACACGGTTTCTACCACCGGCTCTACATGAGCCAGTTCCGCGGTCAGCATCCGGCCGGATAGATGAGCATGGGCGCCTGCAGCCATGGCCGGCCTCGGTCGGGCAAGCGCCGGGCATAGCCCGACCACGGCTTGGCATGCCAACGCCGTCCGGCTATAACAGGACAGGAGGCACACGATATGGATCTCGAGCTCGACGGGCTGGCGCACCGCAAGATCTTCGGGGGGCTACCCCTCTTCGACCCCGCCCGGGGCACGACCCTGGTGGAACCGCCGGGAAATACACGCGGTTTCTGGGCCGGCGCACCCTCAGCCGTTTATGACGAGCAGCAGCGCCGCTTCCTGCTGAGCTATCGGCTGCGCAAGCCCCTCGATCAAGGCCGCGGATACGAAACCTGCGTGGCGCAGAGCGAGGATGGAGTACGCTTCGAGACAATCTGGCGCGCGGGGAAAGAGTGTTTCGACTCCCTGAGCCTGGAAAAATCCCAGATCCTGAGAGCCCCGAACGGACGCTGGCGGTTGTACGTGAGCCACGCCCAGGCCTCCGACTACCGTTGGGTCATCGATATGATGGAAGCCGACCAACCGCATAGCTTCGACCCGGACCGCAGAACCCGTGTGCTCGATTCGGAATCTACTGGGACCGAAGGCGTCAAGGATCCCGTCATCTGCATAGCCGGCGGGCTTTGGCACATGTACGTCAACTATGCCCCCCGGCCCGAAAAAATGAATGCCCAGGTTTGGAACGCGATGCACAGAACTGGAAACGCCTTTGTAACCGGCATCGTCAACACCGGTACGGCACTGGCCCTCAGCAGCGACGGCACCACCTTTCGCTTCGAGGGCGAGGTGATCGCTCCGGGTGTCGGGTGGGACGCCTTCCTGGCGCGAATGACGAGCATCGTCTACCGCCCCCCGGTGTACTACGCCTTTTACGACGGCCGTCCCAATGTGGCGGCAAGCTACGAGGACAAGCCGGGTCTGGCGATTAGCTACGATTTACGCAATTTTACCAAGCTCTCTACATCCGGCCCTATCCTGCGATCACCTTACGGCACGGGCTGCCTGCGCTACCCTGATGCGGTTGCTTTTCGCAACCGGATTTATTTTTTCTACGAGCTGGCCCGGCAAAACGGCTCGCACGAGCTTCGGCTGAGCGTTGCGGAGCTGTAGCCGAAACTGGATATGCAGCGTGCTCGAGGATAGAGCCTCAAAGACGTTTCAGCTTGATCTTTTTGTGAGAAATCCGTTAGACTGGGGCCGCCCGTTAGGCGCGCGTTAATAATTTCGCTGCAACCAGTACGAAACGCGGGCTCTGTGATGCCGGTCACGAAACAGCTTATAGCCCTCAGGTAAGGAGCTTGCCATTTGAGAAAAAAAAAGTGCCGTCGCATGTTGCTCCTTATATGGCTCGTAGCTCCGCTGCTAGGCGCGTCGGCCCAGATCGATTCACAGGACAGCGACGAAGCGAAAAAGGTCTGTGTGTTTCCGAGCGTTGACCTGACTGAGACCGAGACAGCGAGAGATTATAAGAACATCATTGCGGGAATTATCGAATCGGAGCTCGAAAACGCCGGCTTCACGATAATACCAAGGGATGAGTGGACCAGGGTAAGGCGAGAACTGGCCCTCACCTACGAGGAATTATACACGCCGGCCAATGCTATCGCCGTTGCCCAGCGGCTGGAAGCCGATATCGCCGTTACCGGTTTCTACCGCATCGACGGCCAACGGCTTCTCATGGGGCTCAAGTGCTACGACGTAAAACAGGGCAGAATCCTGACCGGGACTATCAGGACCAGCCGGGTCGGTCTCGGCGCCTACGACCTTATCAGAGAATCCATTGACGAAGTCATGCCCGAGCTGAAGGCCCCCTCGGAGATTTTGCCGCCGATGGAGATTTCCAAAGACGAGAAATTAGTGTCCGTGACGCTGCTTTCCAAGGACGAAGGGGCGGCTGTCTTCGTGGCCTCGGAGGAGTCAATCGGCAAAATCACGAACGGCAGCCTGGAAGTCCTTTCAATAAAGGGTACCAACCTCGACATCGAGGTGCGAAAGAAGGGTTTTCATCCCCGTCGAGTGGTTTTAAGTCTGGATGAGCAGAAACGGGATATCGAGCTCGATAAGCTCATGCAGGAGACCCGGTGGGCATCCGACATACTCTACACTTTGGGTCAATTCGGGGGCTTCGGTTTCGCGCTTCGCTTCTATCCCCTGCCCGACATGCTGTTTCTCAGCGTGGAAGAATACTTCTACGTCTCCGATGTCCTGAATACAGACCGCGACCCCTCGTTCAACAGCGACATGAGACTGCTCGCCGGCCTGTATCTGTTTACCGGTCCCAATTCCATCGTTCGCCTCGGTGTTTCCTCAGGAATAGGCATACTGTTGTCGAACTTCGCATCGCACGACGGCAGAATGTATACAGACCCGTACATCAACGTCGCCAACCTCTGGCTCGAGCTCAACCTCTACGACTGGGCTTTCTTCGTCAGAGGCGAATTGAAGTATGGCCTGGGGGGCGGAGGAGACGACAGCTGGGAAGGCCGCTGGCAAACGTACTACGGCTCCGTTCCCCCAATAACACTGGGAGTGGTTAAAAAGTGGCGCTGATCAAAAAAACTCTTGCGACCATGGCCGCACTGCTGGTGCTGGGAAACCTCATATGGGCCGAAGTCGAGACCCTGGACAAGGTGCCCAGGCGCCTCGTTCTCTTCGTGGAAGCGGAACCCGGGGCCGAGCTCAGCGAGGCCGAGCTCATCACTCTTCGAGACTCTCTTCTCATCAGGATGATACAGGCGAGCTCGGAGTACGTAGTGTTCGAACCCCTGCAGGAGGACAGCGCTCCCGGCTCAGACAGTGAAAGGTCGAGAATAGCAGGGAAAATGGGGGCCGATGCCTGGCTCTCGGTCAATGTCGAAGGGACTCTGGACGAGCTGAAGCTGCGCGTCGCGTCCATGGACTTGTTGGAAAACGAAACGGTCATCGAGCTGACTCTGGAAAAAAAAGGGATCCGGGGGCTGGAGCGCCGCTTCTGGGACGAGGTCGTCAAGGCGGTTAAGGAAAAGTACAAAAAGCTTCCCCAGAAAATCATCGGCGGCGAAGTCGAGGCGGCAACGGTTACCATCCGCGCCATACCGGGGACGGAGATAACCGGACTGACGGAACAGCCTCTGCTCGTCGATTCGGAAGGCGGTGTGGAGCTAATCCTCTTCAGAGGGGCCACCTACGAGTTTCAAGCCCACCGCACGGGATATTATACGTACACCCGATCCTTCTACGTGAGCCAACCGGCGCTGGAAGTCGAATGCGAACAGCAGGAAGTGGCCAGATTAGGGTGGGAGATCTACCTGTCCAAGGCCGTCTATCCGGGCGTTGCTTACAGTCTCTACTTCATACCCACTCCTCTGTATGTGCGCTTGGGCCTGACCTACTATTATCTCGGGCTGCCCGTCTTTGGCATGGACTCGAGGGCCGACATACCCATGGTGCATCTCAACGCCGCCTTCGGGCTGTACATCAATCGGCCGGAAGATATCATACGGCTGTACGTTTCCGGCGGCGCCTTTCTCAGAATCGTCAATTACATCGATATCAAGGAACCGGAACGAAGCTATGCCGGGTTTGAGGAGTTATCCTTTTTCGGCTTCTACCCGCTTCTGGGCTTCGAAGTGTCGAGCTCGCCTCATATAAGGCTCTACCTCGAATATTGTCCGATATTTTACCTGTTGCAGGAACCGGAGCTCGTGAGCGCCTATTACGAGTATCTGCAGGAAATCGGCGGCAGCATGCCGCCCTACGTTCTCGTCGGCCCGTTATTGATCGATTTTACCAACATCAACATCGGTCTCCGCTTTCAGTTCTAGAACCACGCCACGTCAGCCATCGCCGAAGTTGATGTATCTCTTGACGATGTACTCAGGGCGCCTCTTGACCTCGTCGAAGATGTTGCCTATATACCCGCCGATAACACCCAGCGTCAGCAGTTGGACGCCGGAGAAAAAAACGACCGCGGTAATAATCGAAGACCAGCCGGAGGCGGGCTGTATGGCAGGCGACAGCACGGACACCAGCATCCAGATCAACAACAGGACACCGACGGCAATGCAGAACAACCCGAAGGTAATGATGATCTGCAGGGGCTTTTTGGAGAAGTACAGAATCCCCGTCGTTGCCAACTGGGCGAGGGAGCATGCGGTAAACTTGGTTTTCCCGGAGATCCTATCCGCCCGGTCGTAGTACAGGGGCACCTGTTTGAAGCCCGCCCAGTAGAGCAGCCCCCTGACATACTTGTTGCGCTCCCCGAACTGCCGATAAGCTTCGATGATGTGTCTGTCGACCAGCTTGAAATCAGCGGCATCGACGGGCATGTCCGTCTCGGAGAGGCCGCTCAGCACCCGGTAATAGAGCTTGGCCGTCAATCTCTTGAACAGGCCATCCTTACGTCGGCTTTTTCGCACACCGTAGACGACGTTGCATTCTTCCCGGCGCAGCACGCTCAGCATTTCTGAAAGCAGACTTGGTGGGTCCTGAAGGTCGGCGTCGATGAGCAGGGCCAAATCGCCCCGGCAGTGGATCAAACCGGCGCTGAGGGCCGATTCTTTGCCGAAGCGCCGGGAGAGGCTGATTACGCGAACGCTGTCATCGGCGGCGCAGATCTTCGCCAACAACTCGAGTGTCCCGTCGTCGCTGCCGTCGTCGACAAAGAGGATCTCATGGCCGTCGTCGAAGTTTTCGACGAGAACACGGCTTATCTCACGATAGCAGGTTTCGATGAGGCCGGCCTCGTTGTAGCAGGGGACAATGGCCGATATGGGGATTCTCTCTTTTTCTGCCATGTCGGCTCTAGTCTTGCGGTTCGAGCTCTCTGCGTAGCACGGGCGCATTGTACTGTACGAACTGCGAGGACAGCAACAGCTTTTCCGCCGTCCTATTGGCCGACGAGCATTTTGAGCTCCTCCAGGAGGTCAATGCGGATTGGGTTGTCCTCACTTCGAGCTATCTCTTCATCCAGGAAACTGAGTCTGTTTTCCCGGCTGCCCATCTCCGCGAGGTCGTATACCATATAGGTTACATCCTGGATGGCGTCGTCTCTTCCGACGGTCTTGAATGCCTGATCGTAGCGTTTGACTCTGTCCCACAGCCCGGGGAAACTGCTCGCCATGTTCCGCTGGTTCAAGAATTCATCCAAATAATAGCGTGTTTCGAAGAGCCCTTGATCCCCCGCCTCGCTGAGGAGTTGGTCCTCTTTCGCGGCGTATTGAGCGTATTTCATCTGGATATCAAGGAATTTCTCCGCCAGTGCGGCCAGCTGCTCCACTTCCGCGGTGGAACTTTCTGACGAAAACGATGCCGCTATTTCCTGTAAGCCCTCGATCTTCTTATAGGCTTCGAGCTCCGCCTGGAGGTCCTTCATCTCGTCGTCCAGGATGAAGATATCGTCCAGCAGGTCGTCTCGGTGCTTGGAAACAGCTGCCAGCTCGTCGGTTGTGCCGACGAGCTTCTCTGTTGTTGCGGATAGCTCGCCGGTTGTGCCGACGAGCTTCTCTGTTGTTGCGGATAGCTCGCCGGTCCTGGCGGACAACTCGCCGGAGACACCGTCCAACCGGCTGTTCACCCCGCTCAGCTCGTCGGAAACTTCAGACAGCCTGGACGACGTCGCCGCGAGCTGGGACTGCTTGTCTTCAATGCTCTGCTCGAGCAGCCGGATTTTTTCCTCTACTTCCGCCATTTCCCTCTGCGCCCGGGCTTCGACTTCCCGACGTTCGACGTCCCTACGTTCCAGCTCCGCGTCTTTCTGGGCCAACAGGGTGTCTTTGCCGGCCAACAGCGTGTCTTTCCGGGCCAATAGGGTGTCTTTACCGGCCAACTCCGTCTCTTTGCCGCGCAGGTCGGCTTCCCTGCTGCTCAAAGTAGTCTCGCGGCGGCTCAGATCCGCTTTGGTCTGACTCAGGGACGTTTCCAGCTCGGCTATACGGCCGTCACGCACCGCCTTTTCCCGGGACAAGGTGTCCTGCAGCCGGCTCAGCGCCTGTTCGAGCTCGCCGATCTGCTGATCCCGCCCGGTCTGGAGGTCTTTCAGCTCTTCGATTTCTGCGATCCTGTCGGCGATGTTCGCGTCGAGAGAGCTCTCCGCCGACGCCAGATTGTCCCGCGATCGCTGATTCTGGCCGTCCACGGCCCGCTTTACGCCCTCCGTGGCATCTGCCACTTGCCGGCTCTGCGGATACCGAGCTATGAGATCCAGGTAGCTCTCTATTGCCCGATCGTAACGCCCGCCCCGCAGCAGGGCGTTCGCGTCTCGCAGAAGCGACGCCGCATTGGCGGATTCATCCCGGCTCGATTGACGGGAGCCCATCTGATAGCCGGATTCTTTCACCTGTTCGATTATTTGCTGCACGGCCTGGGTGTCTTCCGGGAGGTACCCCAACGCTCGCGTGTACAACTCGAGAGAATCAGAATATCGATCTTCCGAAAACGCAACAGCGGCCCTGCCCAGATAATCTTCGAGAACGTCCTTGCCGGCCTGGTCGGCCTGTCCCTGCTTGCCGGCGAGGTAGCCGTAGCTCTTGTTTATCTCCGGTATGCGCCTCAGCAGGTCTCTGTAGATATCTTCGGCTCTGGCGATATCGCCGGCTTGCACGAGCTCTTCCGCTCTCTTGTAGCTCTGCCTGATGCCCGCAACCGTCTCGGCCGCAACTATCAGACTGGCCATGTCGATGTCTTCGTCGGCCTTGTTCATCTCACTCTCGGTCAGGCGGGAGAGCGAGTCGATAACGAACATTTCGACTGCCCGCCGTTTCTGGACGCTGGGCAGCGTTATGATCGACTCTTCGTTGAGGTACGACCGGATACTCTCCAGGTTCTGCAGGGCCTTCTCGAAAGCCCCCTGCTGCAGGTTCTGCTTGACCGTGTTGTAGAAGCCGATTATCTGGGTGTCGACGAGGTCCTGTTTCTCTCTCTGCTGCTCGATCCTGCGCAGAGCCGCCTGGGCCTGTGTCAGCTCTGACCGGGCTACCGATGTTTCCGCCCTCAGCTGCCTCTCCTTCTCTTCGAGCTGGACCCTGAGATCTTCCTCCCTCTGCTTCGACTCAGCCACCATTTCGAGGCGTTCCTGGTTGGCCTCTTCCAGGTTGCGATTGTACTCCTCCTGGAGGGCCCACAGATTCTGCTCGATTTTTTCTCGTTCCGCTTCCGCCTCTTGCTTGAAGTCATCGAGTCTCTGCGTATATTCGGTGGCTTTCTGATTTTCCAGCGCCTCCAGGCGGGCCTTGATGTCTTCTTCCGACACTCCCTGTCTCTTCAGCCTCGCTCTCTCCTCTTCCAACTCGGCGCTGAGAGCTTCGCGCAGTTCCTCCTCGCGCTCTTGGATCCTGCTCTCTATATTGCTGGCCAGTTCCTGCCTTTCCTGGTCGAGCCGTTGCAGTCGCTCCTGGATCTTGGAAATCTCTTTGTTCTTTTCCACCAGCTTTTCTTCGGATTCGCGTTTGAGCTCACGTATCAGCATGCCTTCGGCCGTGGTAAGGGAGCCGACTTCTTCGGCCAACCGTGCCTCACCGCGCTTGAACAGCAGGAAGAGCACGGAGATGCCGGCGGCCAAAACCACGATGGCGAAAACATTTACCAGGGTCGGAAAGAGAACGCCTTTCTTTTGGGGATGCAGGCGAAATATTTCAGGAGATACTTTGATCTTGTTCTCCTGCACCACCAGTTCGATGGTGGTGAGAATTTCATCCTGGTCTTCCTTGGATATGCCGGAGCTTTCGTCGAACGCTATCTCGTCGGGCTGACCGCTGACGTCTTCCGGCAAATTTTCTTTTTCGCTGTTACCCATAAGCCTTACATCTCTCTTGTCAATGTTATAACCTCACGAATTATACCCGATTATTCTACGATTGAGAAGTCTCTTGATCAAGCCGAGACGCGGAATTACGCGGGCCGGGGCCGGCGACATTGCCGATCCGGCGACGCGGCCTACGTCAACGGTTCGGCTTGACAGCGATGAGGGTATCACAATAGCATGCAGCGCATCATGCTAGATACAAATACCCTCATAACACAGCTGCTCGGGATAGACAGCCCTACCCTGTCTAACGCGATCGAAAGGCTCGAGGTAAGAGACCGCGTAAGCGGTTTTGCCCATCGACAATTGCGGCACTTGACTCCGGAGTTGGGAATACTGTGCGGCTACGCCGTTACGGCCCAGGCCGTTACCATGGCCCCTGAGCCTGGCGACCGTGCCAAAGACGTCAAGCTGTACATACAAATTTGTGACGAATTGGAGAAACTGCCCGGTCCGGGCATCGTGGTTATTCAGGAGGTCGGTCCCCAACCCGAATACTCCGTTCACTGCGGCGAAGTCATGGCCACGATGTTCAAGAAATTCGGGGCCGTGGGCTTGATAAGCGACGCGGCTGTCCGAGACCTGGAACAGGTGAAGGACCTGGGGTTCCACCTCTTCGCCCCCGGAGCCGTTGTCAGCCACGGTAACTTCCGCATAATCAGGGCCCAGGTGCCTGTCACCATTTGCGGGTTGAGCCTGGAGCCGGGTGAACTCCTGCACGGCGACGAAAACGGCCTGCTCAAAGTGCCGGAAGAGGGCCGTGAGAAGCTCTCTGACATAGCGGCGGAAATAACGGCCAGAGAAAAAAAGATACTGGATTACCTGAACCAGGACGATGTAACTCTCGAAGAGCTCCACAGGCGCATGACGCACTGAGCCTGAGCTCGACCCGAGCTTTCACCGGGCAAGCCGTGCTCTCTGCGCGTAATTCCCGATCGCTTCGAGGTTGCGCATTGGTGTGTCGAGAGCAACGGCGCATTCCGGAGCGACGATATCGGTCCCGCCTTCATAGGCTTCCTGACAGGCGCGTTCGATCTGTTCCACCGTGCCCCGGCGCAGCACGTCCGGGTTGTTGATGCCCCCCATTAATGCCAGCCGCTCCCCTGCAAGCTGCCGGGCTCTGCGTGCCGAACCGAGCTTCGTGTCCCAGTGGAAGCAGGCCAAGCGCGTTTCGGCTATCATACCGATCCTGTCGGAGGTGTCGCCGCAGATATGCAGTATGCACGGACAGGAGATCGCCGCCGCGAACTCCGAATGCAGATCCTTGAGAAACTCCCGATAGGCTGTGGGGCTGCACAGATCTCGGGTGGCGTGATCGGCAATCATGATGCAGTCAGCCCCCGCGTCGAGTTGGGCCAGGGCAAAGGCGATAGTCGCGGCTTTCATCTTCCCGATGGCCCGCCTGATCATGTCAGGCGCGTCCAGCGTGCCGATCAACCACCTCTCGATGCCGAAAGTGTGGTAACCCAGGGTCCAGGGCCCGAACACCTTGCCGCACACGGCGGCATCGGCGCCCAGGCGCCGTTTCAAGCGGGCGATTGCCTCCAGAGGTACCCTGGCGGCCTCTCTCAGCAGGAAATCGGCGGGAATACGTATGTCGGCATCGCTGTCCCATATCGGCCGGGTGGTCCGGGGCATGCTCGTTCTATCTCCCCAGTCCACGGTACAGCCAAGGGCCTCGGCATCGTGGCAGACGGAAAAGAGCGGCATCACTACGTCGTAGCCGTAGATGGTGCGACCGGCCTCGGCCAGAGCCGTCATGGCGTCGACGTTGCGATGAGCGTCGGGAAAATACACGCCGAGGTGATGCATGAGCTCCAGCGAGACGATCGACGTAACGGGCCCGGCGGCCGGCACCGCTCTGCCTTGCCTCGTCCCCCTTGTCAGGGCGTTCATGAAATGAATGTGGGACATAAGCTGCGCTCCTCGCGCGGTTTGTATCTTACACCGGAGAGGCAACCTGGAAAAGCCCGCGCTGCCAATCCCCAGCAGTTCTCAATTTGAACTTGGCAGTTCACCACGTGGATCATTTTCTTGCGCTTCGCAGGCTAATATTGGGCGAATCGCCTTGAAAATGCAGACATATATCAAAGTTAAAGGCAGTTCTCAATTTGGCGGAGCCAAATTGAGAACTGCTCGCCAATCCCTGCCCTCTCGCCCCTCGATCGTGATAACCTGTGCTCAGGTTCGCCTGGAGGAGTGCGGGATATGTTGTCAGAAAAGGAAACCGTTGTGTGCGACGTGCTCGTTATCGGCAGCGGGGCGGCCGGGCTCAGAGCCGCCATAGAAGCCAGGCAGCGAGCGAAGCAAGTCGTCATTGTTTCCAAGGCGCGCATCGGCTACGGCAACAACACCTTCCTCTCCAAGGCAACCTTTGCCGCCGCCGCGGGAAAAGCCGGCCCCGGTGACAATCCGGGCACACATCTCGAAGACAGCCTTCGCGGAGGGCGCTTCTTGGGCGACCGGGCCCTGTTGCGACGAATCACCGCATTGGCTCCCCTGGAGATCGACCGCCTCCGGACCATGGGCGTGCGTTTTTATAAGAGAGACGGGGTCATCGCCGTCAAACACACCCCCGGACACAGCTTTCCGCGGCACGTCCGCGGCCAAAGCCAACATGGCCGCGACTTCGCGTTCCCCCTTCGGAATTACGCGCGTGATGCCGGAGTGCGTTTCGTCGAACACGTGCTCATAGCGCGTCTCTTCAAACGCGAAGGCCGACTAGTCGGCGCCCTGGGCGTCAGTCGAGAGGGCGACACGGTTCTCTTCGTAACGGGCTGCGCGGTTCTGGCCAGCGGCGGGTTCGGGCAGTCATACAGGCACACCAACAACGCCGCGGGGACAACCGGCGATGGCCTCTGTCTGGCCTACGAGCTGGGCCTCACTTTGAGGGACATGGAGTTCGTGCAGTTCTACCCGACAGCCCTGGGCGCCCGGGGCAGCCGAATACTGCTCTACGAAGCTCTGGTGTTCAACGCCGGCGCGGTGCTCAGAAACGCCGAAGGGGCGAATATACTCACCCGTTACGGCCTCGACGACGCCCTGTCCATGACCCGGGACCGGCTGAGCCGCGCCATTGCGAAAGAGGTCGCCGAAGGGCGCGGCATAGATGGCGGCGTATTGATGGACCTGAGCTCTACCGACGAAATCGAGCTGCGCCGATTGAGCCATCTCCTGCCTTCCGGAAAATTATCGAATCGGCGGTCCTTTGTCGTGACTCCCACGGTGCATTTTTGCATGGGGGGGGTGAGCATCAACGACGAGGCGGAAACGACTCTGCCCGGGCTGCTGGCGGCCGGGGAGGTGTGCGGCGGAGCTCACGGCGCCAACCGGCTGGGGGGTAACTCTCTCGCCGAAGCCTTTGCCATGGGTGGGGTGGCGGGGCAGACCGCGGCACGGAACACGGCGAGGTCGCAGCGGCTGGAGCCGGTCCCTGCCGAAATCAGCGGCGAGAGAGACCGCATCGCGTCGCTTGTTCGGCGGAGCGCCGTTGCCCGTGGCCAGGAATCGTGCCTGTCCGTCTTGACCGCGCTGCAGGCATCCATGTGGGAGCGGGCGGGCATCGTCAGGAACGGCGCAGGGCTGCGCCGGCTACTGAGCGAGATTGCGGGGTACAATGAACGGTGGGCGCGTATCCAGGCGGACAGCGCCCGCGAGCTGATCAAGGCGCTGGAGCTCCGGCACATGCTCGTGGTAAGCGAGATGGTGGCGCACGCCTCTCTCATGCGCGAGGAAAGCCGCGGCGCCCACTATCGAACAGACTTCCCGGACGAAGACGATGCCAACTGGCGCAAGACCCTTACCCTCCGCAGGAAAGAGGGCTCATTGACCCTCGAGACCGCCCCGCCGTAGAGCTCGATATTGCGAAGCAGAGAGAGCTCAGTCCGCCGCGCGCCAACTTTTTCTCATGAAACGCACTATCATGTGCAGTACCGCCTGCTCATCAGAGGCGTTTTCGATAGTGTGTTCGATATCGCAGTTGTAGACTATGAAATCGCCCTGATCCAGCTCGGCCGCCGTCTCGCCGGCCGTAACCCTGATGCGACCTGCCAGCACCGTCAGGCATTCCTCTGTTTTGGCGACGTGAGGGCTGGAACGAAGAACACCGCCGGGTGGAAAGGTGAGACGGTAGACTTCGAGGTCCTCCGCCATGGCCAGTGGAGACAGCACTTCGATGTGGGGACCGTTTTGCGGGCTGTCCAGGGTTACGGTCTCTTTCTTGCGGATTACGGAAAATTTACGCACGGGGGCGCCGCTGCCTTTGAGCAGCGTGTTCAACTCGACCTCCAAACCGCGCGCGATTTTCCACAGGGTGGCCACCGTGGGATTGACCTTGTCCGACTCGATCTGAGACAACATGGCCTTGGAAACCCCGCTTTTCTCCGAGAGAACCCCCAACGTGAGATGTTGAGCCCTGCGTATTTTCTGTATGTTTTGGCCAATCAATGGCGGTTTGACCGGTTCCATGCACATCCCCCGAAACTGCTTGAACGGTTGTACAATATGCTATATTTTTATTTACTATATTGAACGCATCGGGACCTGTCAATCCGCCACTCTCAGCCGCGCGCGGGTGCAATCCCTTCAGCCCGTGGGAGCGCTGTGATATCATGAGCATGAATTGCAGGAGCGGGATGTGAGACGAATTCTCGTAACGGGGTCGCTGGGCCAGCTAGGCTCGGAACTGGCGGCGGCGCTCCGCTGCCGCTACGGGGCCGGCAATGTCGTGCTTAACGATATCCGCTCGGACGTCAACCCGGAGTTGATCGAGGGGGGCCCATTCCATCAGTTCGACTGCCGCGACGCAGCGCAGCTGGCGGAAACGGTGCGCGAGCACGACATCGACACCATATATCATCTGGCCGCCCTGCTCTCCGCCGTGGCGGAGGCGAACCCGCAGAACGCGTGGGATGTAAACATCGGCGGCCTCTATGCCGTCCTGGAGGTAGCCAGGGAAAACGACTGTGCCGTCTTCACGCCCAGCTCTATCGCCGCGTTCGGGCCCAACACCCCCCGCGACTTCACGCCCCAGGACACCATTCAGCGGCCCACCTCGATCTACGGCGTAACAAAGGTAACCGGCGAGCTGCTGTGCGACTACTACAATCATCGCTACGGCGTAGACACCCGGGGTGTGCGGTATCCCGGGATCATCTCCAACCTCACCCCCCCGGGAGGGGGAACCACCGACTACGCCGTCGAGATCTACTCCGCGGCCATCAGGCACCGTCGCTACACCTGCTTCCTCTCCGGCGACACGTACCTGGATATGATCTACATGCCCGACGCCATCAAGGCCGCCATCGATCTCATGGAAGCCGACCCCGAGCGTATGCGTCACAGAAACGCCTTTAACATATCCGCCATGAGCTTCTCGCCGGAGGATCAGTCCGCGTACATCCGGCGCTACATCCCCGAGTTCGAGATCTTTTACGACGTCGACCCGATCCGCCAGGCTCTGGCCAACTCCTGGCCCAACTCCCTGGAAGACTACGCGGCCAGGGTCGAGTGGGGCTGGCAGCCGGAATACGATCTGGATGCCATGACCCGGGACATGCTTCAAGTATTGAAAAGGAGGCTCGAGCAAACATGATCGGCAAAATGGGATCTGATTTCAAAAGCGCTCTCTATTTTCGGGCGGCGGTGGCGATGGCCGACAGGCTGCTCGCAGAGGGCATATACGTGATCGGGTTTTCCTATCCGGTGGTCCCCAGGGGAATGGCCCGGATCCGCGTCCAGCTCTCGGCCGCTCACACCCGCGGCGATCTCGACCGCGCCGCCACAGCCTTCGTATCGGTGGGGCGGGACATGGGAATTGTACACTGAATCCCCTGGTTTCCGGCCTGCACGACGCTTCCTGGTGCCTGCCAAAAATGTTGACTAATACAGTAAAGTATTAGTACTTTTCCACTGCACAGAACTTTACAAGGAGACAGATTTTGAAACGAAATCTATTGCTAATTGTGGTTGCAGCTCTTCTGTTGGTTTCCCTGCAGTCCTTCGCCGAGTACAACAAGGGCGCAGTGGTCAAGGTAATGCGAGGCAACGTCAAGCTCATGGGGCAGATCAAAAAGACCATTGCAGCGGATGAGTTCCTGGAAGCCGCGGATCATTTCTGGGCCATAGCGCAAGGCATGCGGTCCATTCGAAAGTACGACCCCCGCCGCGGGGCCCAAAGCGCGTGGGACGACACCCTCGAGAACTTTGTGCGGGCAGCCTACCGCGGTATCGGCGCGGCCGGAAGCAAGAACATCGACGGGCTGAACACGGCCGGCGGCG
>SDBV01006934.1_pt1 | contig 15567 bp, 24 predicted proteins | sample 2277081 | NCBI WGS metagenome assembly SDBV01 (sample SAMN10402039, study PRJNA504765) | marine sediment metagenome | isolation source: marine sediment core GS10_PC15, 223 cmbsf | place: Arctic Ocean: Southern Knipovich Ridge | collected 2010
TTCCATGTCCAGCACAATATCGTCCTCGCACAGAATGAAAGCGGTATAGTGGGAATCAGCATCGGAGTCGGGAGCCACGTATCCCGACATCTGGTCTGCTACCGGCCACCACCTAGCCAGCACCACACGGGGCCGCAACTCCCAGCCCGTGATGTTCATCAGGTAGTCGAGATCGTAGCTGCTCCAATTCACGAGAATCCCGCCACCGTTTTGCTCCATACTCTGTCGCCACGGCGGGAGGTTGCTCCAGGGTTCTTCCGGAGCAGGATGGATCGCTCGGACCCGCACCAGACGGATCTGCCCCAACGCGCCGGACGCAACACACTTTCCCGCAGCTTCTGCGTGTCCGGTGAACACCTTTCGGGAGGAGCAACAGGCAACTACGCGATCTCCGCGCAGCGCCATTATCTGCTCAACTTCCTTGACGTTCATTGCGACGGGTTTTTCAAGTAGGATGTGTTTTCCAAGTTTCAAAGCCTTGCAGGCTACGGGTAGTCGTACCCCCGTGGGCATGGCCAGTATCACGGCTTCAACACGATCATCGTGCAGCAGGTCTTCATCGTTGTCGTAACATGACGATATGCCGAATTTCTCCGCCATCCCCCGCGCGCGATCTTCGACCATGTCAGCCACAGCAACCACCTCCACTCTGCCAGGTTCGGCCGCAAGTTTCATGTGATGCTCACCTATCACTCCACACCCAACTATTCCCAATCGTATCGGTTCCATCAACGTCTCTCCTTGTCGTCCTTCGGTCCCAACATAAAATAGACAGTGTTTTCCCCGCCTATTTACGGGGCGGGGCGCATGTTTAGCACACCCCGGCTTTCAGGAAATTATCGCCCGTAAGCTGTATTCAGTCAAGGTTCGCCGGTACAAACTGGCGGTGTGTACTTCTTCATTTTCGCGTCTCCTTCCGACATCAATGTCGACTGAGACTCTCACAAAACTTGGATCAGTTTTTGAGAAGCAGGTCACATTCGGAAATGGCTTTCCAACAGGACAATAGAATGCTCGAATATTTCACGGATGTGTATCTCTTTTTGAAATATTCGAACTGCAATCTGATCTGTTTGTCTGATAAAACAGAAAAACAGCAAGCCATGTCATACTTCCAGCCAATCCCTAAGTATTTTAATGTATTCCATATCCCGGCGGGCAGCAATAAACCCGTCTCCAGGGCAAGCGTATTCCACGGTTACCACGCCATTGTAACCGCGATTTTTGAGTCGCGCTAGGATGTCTGCGTTATCAATATGTCCCTCCTCAAGACGGGTTGTCATAAAATAATCATTTTTATACATGAGGAGATTTTTCAGATGCACATAGTAAATCTTATCGCCGATGGTTTCAAAAACCTCCGCGATTGAGCAGCCGTTCTTGTTTATCATGATATTTCCGTGGTCATAGTTTATGCCCACGGCTTCATGGTTGGTCATTTCCATCAGTTTTTTGCAGGACCCGGGAAGATCGTGCAGGTAGCAGTTGTGGGTCTCCAGGGCCAGTCGCATGCCCAGTGAACCGGCCTTGTCGCCGACAATTTTCAACCCTTTCACAGATTGTTCATAGTGCCTCGGCTCGGACATGGCACTGCCGTTGCGGTCAAATTCATAATAGTCGGCTCCAGGCCTGACCATGGTCCCCGTGAAAAAGTTCATGGCCATGGTTCCGCATTCGCGGTTCGCCCATTCCAGGAATTTCAAATAATCTTCGGTATCGCGTTTTATCTGGCCCCGATCCTCAGCCATGAAATCAACCATCCCACCAAAAGAAATCTGCATGTCAGAATATTGCTGCTTCAACACTGCAACTTTCGACAGATACTCTTCCTGATTCAGGTCGTCAAAGGCGTACTTCCAACGCAGCTCCACGCCGTCGTATTTGTTCATGTCTGCGATCTTGAAAAGCGTATCGATTTTCCCCGCGCCTTCCCAATAATTCACATGCAGAAAAACGGAAATCTTGCAATCATCTGTTTTCGTGGCCATCTCATAATCTCCATAAATGCGTTTCTTGATGCTGATAACCTGCCCCTAATTTCTGAACCAATCTGAGTGAGAGTCAGGCCAATGCATTCTCCGTGTGTTCCGGAGGGTGAGGCGTAGCTGAACCCGGAGGAACACACGGTCGCCCCGTCCTGGGGTATGACGCGGTGTACACCGCCGGCGTCATCCAATTCAACCTACTGTGCGGACGATGGTGATTATAGTCCATCCGCCAGCGATCCACAACGTATCGTGCCTCAGCTAAGTTCAAAAACAACTCGCCGACCTCTGGCGGGATGTCCTCCGCTTTGACGTAGCGGACGGTGCAGTCCCACTTGCCTTGGCCGGTGACTGTATCGACGAAGATCGGATCGAGCGTGCAATCATCGCGGACCAGCCCGTCGTAGTTCTCGGCCGTGGAACTCAGCAGCAACGCCTTGGCCGTCAAATCGCTGCTGGTGCCCTCCAGAACGTAGTGGAGAATGACAGCCTTGTTCTCACCCGTCGTCCACTCGCGGGAATCGATCTTTTCGGTCAGCGTCGCCACGCCATATCTCCATTACGCGAACGTCAGTCCGCCGCGTCGGGCTTCATTAACGAGTTTCTTGGTGTTCCTGGCGGTTTCTTCTGTGGCCTTGGCGGTGCGATCGGCAGCGCCGCCTGCGCCCAGTCCGCGTGCCTCGGCGGCGTAGAACGTGCCCTTCACGCCGATAGCAGCCGCTCGATTCAACGTATCGCCCAGGCCCAATAGGGACTTTTTTACCTTGTCTAGCAGCTGCTCCGGCGACTTCATTCGGCCTGGCCCGCCGCCCTCTGCCTCCTTTGCCTGCCGCTTGCGCCCGGCCTCGGCGATGGCGTCGCGCCAGTCCTTTCTCGCTTGGGTGAGTTCGTCATTAATGGCCCGCATCTTCGCGTCGTGTTCACTGTCAATGTTTTCGACGTTGCGCCGGTGCTGCTGCTCGGAAAGCTGCATCTGGCGGCGGTGCAGTTCGTCGGTTTCCTTCAACGACTTCCGGCGCTCGGTTTCCGCGGCCTCGAACTCACCGTGGGCCTCGACGCGGATCTTCTGGACCGCGGCCTCAACGTCGAAAGACTCATCAAAAACGGCCTTGATCTCAGCGCCGACTTCCCGGCCGATCATCTTGAAGGTCGTCCACGTGTCGGCGAAGAAGCCCTTGGTCTGCGCCATGGCCTTACGCCAGATGGTGACGGCGTTCAAAAAGACCTTCGTCAAGGCGTGGACGGCCGTTTCGTGCAGCGTGCGTATTCCGTGCCACATGTTCGCCCACATCTTTCGCAGGCCTTCGGTGCCGCTCAGCCACACCTTCTTGAGCGTTAGCCACAATATCTTCGCCGCTAGGCCGATGTCACCGGCCGCCAGCGCGTCGGCGATTCCCTGGTAAGCTTCCATCGCGTCCGACTTTAGCGAAGCGAACTTCTTGCCCAGCCAGCCGAGCGCCTTGGCGGCAGCGCCCGTCGCGTAGAGGATGTATGCACCCAGCGCCACGACGGCCGTTATCACCAGGCCGATAGGCGAGAGGATCGCACCGAGAATTGCGCCAAAAACACCGATGGCCGTCCCAACACCGGTTATCACGGTCGCCAGCACGCCGAAGATGCTACTGAGCGCCGAGACGGTGTAGCCGACGACCATCAGTGACACTCCCACCAGACCGACGACCCCGATGACCTTGGCGATGGTGACGACCATTGCCTTGTTCTTTGCGATCACCTCGGCGACAGCCATGGCATATCTCCTGATGGCCTTTGCTGCCTTGGCCAAGGGTTCGGCCAGGGCCTCGCCGAGTACCGACAGTGCCACCAGTGCAGACTGCTTGAGTTGATTGAACGAATGCGTCAGCGTCTTGGTCATTTTCCGGTAGGCAGTTTCCGTCGCGCCGGCGCGTTTGGCCATGGCTGCGATGTCGTCTGTAAAGCCGGTCATGTTTTTCAGTGCGGGAATGACGCCTCGCAGCGCGCGGACATTCGGGAACAGCTTTGCAATAGCATCCGGCGGGAGCTTGCTGATTCGCTTGAATACGCCCTCGATGCCTTCAGTCTGCAACGTAACGGATGACATCTCAAAGCCGAGTTGCCGAGCGTACTTGGCCGCTTCCTTCGAGGGCTTCAGGAACGCCATGATGATTTGGTTGACGGCCGTGACCGCGTTTTCGGTCTTCACGCCGGCGCGTGTGAGCATCGCCAGGGCTGCGCCAAGCTCGTTCAGGCCGACGCCCGCGCTGCTGGCGGTCGATGCGACCATGCCAATCTGCGGCGCCAACTCGGCGAAGGTCGTCTTGCCCCGCTTGACTACGCTGAAAAGCAGGTCGCTAACCTCGCCCGCGTGCTTGGCCGCCAGGCCGTAGGAATTCAGGATGGTCGTGATCGCGTCGGCTGCCGTCTTCGTGTCCGTCATCCCGGCCTTGGCCGCACGTACAGCGACGGCCAGGACGTCCAGTGCCTTCTCGGCCGGGATCGAGGCAGAGAGGATGTCGTACAACCCGCCGGCCAGCGCCTCGGTAGACTCGCCGAACTCGACGGACATATCGCGGATGGCCTTCGTGAAGCGGCCCATGTGCTTTTCCGGATCGTCCAGCATCGTCGAGACGTTGGCCATCTGCTGCTCGAAGTCGGCGAATACCTTCGCACCTGCGATAAAGGGCATGGCCATCACGGCGATGAGCTTCGCCATCTTAGCGCCGATCTGGCTGACACCGGCGGCGAAGGCCTTAAGGCGACGCTGGGCGCGCTTCAGGCCGCGAACTAACTTGTTGTCGTTGGCGTACAGCTCGACATAAGCCGCCCCTGCCCGAATGCCACGCGATGAGACCATTTACTACTTCCCGGCCTCACGTGCCGCGTCCACCTCAGCCTCTGCCTTCATAAACCCCAGCGCGCCGAGGACAGCCGTCAGCGCACCGACGACGTTCGGCACGTAGGCCATGTAGACCTCGACGCTGCTCTGGGCCTGATCGACGGGGATGTCGCGGAACATCGCGTACAGGCCGGCAACGACCAGTGCCAAAGCCGCCAGGAATTTCCGACTCGTGAGTTTCGTCATGAACCATTTCATCGTTTCTTACTCCTTGTGAATTGGCGCACGATAAGCGTCGCGCCTATGCCCAATAGCATTGCCCAGAACCACCCCACCCCGGCCGTTACGGCGTAGCCGGTGACGGTTTTGCCGATTCGATCTGCGGTGTCTCCGTCTGTGTCTCGGCCTCCGGCTCCGTCGCCGAAGCCGCCGAAGGGCTCGCCCTGAGCCCAGCCGAAGGGTTTCCCAGGCCGGTCCCCCCGTCGGTGATCGTGATGCTGACGTGCTCAATGTGACTGGTGTTGTCAGCCGTGATGGTGATTCCCTGTCCACCCACGCCGCCCGTGCCACTGCAGCTGGCAAGGCACAACACAATCGCCACCGCTACTACTACAATCCATCGCGTTTTCATTTCTCGCTCCTTCATTTCACAAAGACCTTCTTTAACAGTCCAATATTGCTCTTCGTTATGGCCACGCCCGTCTTCTTCCCGGCCGCATACGCCCCCCTGCCGGTCATGCAGGGATTGAAGTCGTCCGCCTTAAACGGCGTCGGCTTCTTCTTCACGTCTCGATTCACGTTTGCGGTCATGGCCAGCATAGCGGACGTATGCGCCCAGTTGTCCTTGGCTTTCGCCTCGGCCATCCACAACAGTTCACGCAACGTCAGGGGGCCGGGATCGACCCCGACGATTCCGGCGAGCTGCCAGATGAGTCGCCAGTTTCTTTCAGCAAGGCTTCCATGCGTTGTTCGAGTTCCGGGCTGTCCAGACGCGCCTCGGCGGCCGTCAGTGCCATCGACTCCAGTTTCCGCAGCTTCCCCAGGGCCTTTGTCAGAAGCTGTCGCCTCTGGGGCGGGAAAAAATCCACAAGTTCCTCCAGCAGTGCGGTCGTGGCGCAGTCGATGGCGTCGCCGGCCATGGCCTTGCCGAAGTCCTCGTCGGTGATTTCCTTCGCGTCGGCCTCTGGCTTGCAGATGCAGTAGATCACATCGCACAGCAGAATCGGGGCGCTGACGAAACGCTCCAGCAGTTTGCCTTCGACGGCCTCGAGCAGATTAACGTCCAACAGCGACTTGACCCGCTTGATCGCATCGACGTTGATTGTGACCGTCCACGTCCTGCCCGAGTTGTCATTGAAAGTTTTCACGCTTTGCTCCTTTCAGTCGCTAGAGGCTGTAGACTGTAGTCCGTAGGCTTTAGGAACAGCATAAAAGCCAATCTGTCCCTGCCTACAGCCTAATGCCTACAGTCTGCAGCCTAACCACTCACTTCGTACCACGCCGTGTAGCTCGACGGCTTGATGGTAACGCTGACGGTAACGGCCTCCTCCAGCGGCTCGCTTCGTGAGAAGTTGGTAACCGTGAAGTTGCTGGCCAGGCCTTGGGAACCGGCCGTGGCGATATCGCCGTCCATCGCGGCCAGGGCGATCTCGGCGGCGTTTTGCCAGGCCGCCTGGATGGCGGTGAAGCCCGCGTCATCCGTGTCCCAGAGCATCTCGAACTCGATGGACCCGTCCTTCAAGGTCGCTGCCGTCGCACGCCAACCGTTGTTGGCGCGCGTGGTGATGTCAGCCTCGCCCGTCTCAAGGTTCAGCGTGACGTCCTTGGTGTTGGGCATCTCCGTCCAGCCGCCTCCGTTGGGCGGTCCGGCCAGGGGCGTCGAGTTGTAGTACAGCTTGCATTCCATTCCGAGTTTGTGTGACATGATTGCTCCTTTCAGTCGCTATAGGCTGTAGGCTGTAGACTGTAGGTTTTAGGAAAGGCGGGCTCATATGCGAGACCACACGAAATTAAAGGCGTTTCAATTGGCGGACGAACGGGCCGTTGCCGTTTACCATTCCACGTCAAGTTTTCCCCGCGAGGAACAGTTCGGCCTGACGGCGCAGATCCGTCGGGCCGTTGTATCCGTTGCGTCCAACATAGTCGAAGGCTGCGCTCGCCACACCGAGGCCGACTACCTTCGATTCCTCGACATGGCCTACGGATCCGTGCGCGAGGTCGAGTATCAACTCTCGCTCGCCCACCGCCTTGGGTACCTGAACGATCAGATATATGAACCTCCCCGCTCATCATGTGTCGAAACTTCCAAAGTTCTCAGCGGTTTGATTCGCTCATTACGCTCCCGTAGCAAACCTACAGCCTAAGGCCTACAGCCTACGGTCTAATTGATCCCGCCCACATGCGCGGCAGCCGGTCTCTAAGTTTTTCCAATGCCGGGCCCATGAACGGCCGCTTCGGAAATCTCGATTTCCTGTATCGCCCGCCGAACTCATGGGCCATAGCCGACGTTCCAACGCCGCCGAATGCGGGTCCGATCACGACTCGCTCTCGCGCCTTCTCGACGGCGTAGAGAACTGCACTACGAAGCGCACCTGTGTGCGTGTGCGGCGGTTTGCCCGGGGCGGACGGACCCTCGCGCTTGCGGATACTGCGCCTTGCTGTCAGGCGGATCGCCGCACCGGCATGGGCGAGGCTTTCGATGTTCGCCCGCCTGGTTTTGCGAAGGACCTTCTTCACGTCGCTTCGCGTTCTGATTGTCATGGCCACGGCGATCATTGCCTGCGAAATTCCTCTGCCTCGGCGGTAACCGCAATGCCGAGTGTTGCCAGTTGGTTTTCGATATTGGCCTTGCGGTCCAGCAGCCCCACAGCCTGCTGCACCGGCGGATCGAGCCGCTTGAAGGCCTCCTGTAGCAAACGCATCGGTTCGGGCCGCGAGGCGAGGTATGCCTCTCGCTGTGCCTGCCGCTGCGTCTCGCGCTGCTCCGGTGTTATCCGCATGTGCAGGATCACCGCTTTTTCTCTGGCCGTCAGTTCCATCAGACGCTTCTCCTTCCGTAATCCGGCAAGCCGTACAGGGCACCCCAGTCGATTGCATCCACGCCCGAATAGGCCCCGATGCTTTCGGTGCGATGGACCCGCAGTTGCCCGCCCCTGGATACGTTTATCAGAGGTCCCTCGATGTAGGCACCCGGTTCAATTACGATCAGCCCATCGAGTTCGGCGCAGAGGTATGTCCACGCACCCGTCCACACCAGCCCGTTCGCCAAGACCATCGTCCCGCCGGTCACCGTGATCTCCAGCTCGCGGAAGGGAGTCTCTATCGTTCCGGCAAGATGGGCATAGCCGCTCACGTTGAGGGCGTTGGCCATTAACCCGACAGTGTTGAACGTACCACCCGGCTCCAGGTACAGGCTCGCGCCCGTGTTGATATCTATGGTGGTGAACATGTCCAACCAGACCAACTCACCGCCAGGCTTCACTATAAGGTATCGCCCAGCCGTGAATGTCAGGGACAAGAACGACTCCAGGCCCACAACGTGCTCGACATCCACATCGTCCACGCGCGGATCGGGCACCACACCGCCCACCCACGTCGTGCCTTCGGACCAAACACCACCTTGTGTGGAAATTATCGTTGCCATCACGTCACCCAATAATCTGATAGCGGATTTCGTCACCGGCCACGAAACCCGCCAGATAGACCCTGGCCGGGTCGTCAGTGTAGATTCGTATGCCCTCGAAGTTGGCCTTGCTGATGTATCGTCCCTGCAGCAGGCAGGCCGCGTGCGTCGGGGCCGAGCCGTTGACGCTGGCGAAAATGGCGTCGTCGTTGGCCCCGTTGGCGTTCCCGGGCGTTGGGGCCATGAGAATCACCATCTGGGAAGCACTGCTCGAAGCGGTCAGTTGCACGGCGTTCCCGCCGCTTGTATCCCCGACGACTTTGACGCCGGCCGCCAGAACCTTGAGGCCGAGGGCAGCGACCCGTAGCGCGTCGGTTTCCTCATCTATTGCCACCGTCGCCGATTGAATCCATACCTTCTTGTCCGCCACGAGAGTGCCTCCTTACCTCAGGGTCCGGTACGTGAGCGTCAGGACGCCCGTGAATACCCGCTGCTCGGCCAGATGATCGGCGGCGTAGATCGGCTCGTTGGCCGTGCGCACCCACACCGCCCAGGGCGCCGCCGCCAGCGGTCGCCGCTTGAGGAAGTCCGCGATCTCGTCGCTAAGTCCGAGCAGCAAAGTCACGTCCGCATCGGTGTTCTTCCCGTTTTTCTTCTGGATACCGACGTCGATCTGCACGTCATGCTGCGAAAGGGTTCGCGAAGAGCCGGTAATCTCCACACCATGCGGAACGACGATCACCTGCAAGTCTTTCAGATCCGCCAGTTCGTGTTGCGGCAACACGCGCCGCTGGGGTGTGATCTCCTGGCTGAACGCACCGCTCGCCAGTTCGGTCACAACCGCGTCGGCAATATCTATCACAAGTGCCATATCATGCTCCCTTCGACTTCGCTCAGGGCAACCCGAAAATATGCTGCCAGATTGAAGACGCCGCCAGCGTCACAGCCGCGCCGGTGATGATCCAGACAAGGCGGCTACGGGATTTTTCGGACGCCTCCAGCCGATCCAGGCGAAGCTGGATGCCCGGTTTGCCATTGCCGCGAATCGCCTCGTCCATCCGGTCAAGCTTGGTGTGGATCGCCGCGAATTCGCCCTTGCACACTTGCCCGTATTGTCCGCCGCATTCGCTCATTCGTTGCTCCTTCGGAGCAGGCTTTAGACTGAAGGCTGTAGGCTATAGGATGACACATCGTAGATTCTTCGCGCCTACAGCCTGAAGCCTATGGACTACAGCCTGTTTCTTTTGTGTGAATTCGCATCGTGGTCCGGTACGGATCGCTCCATCGCCAGTGGCCCTGTGGCCCACGCCTTGACGCCGTTCATGGTCGAGGCGGATCGGGATGTTCTGATTGGGAATCTCCAAACCGGCCAAATCGACCACGACCGGCCGCGGGAAACCCTCGATCCGCATGACACCTCCGGTATAGGCCACCATCCTGAATCGCGGCAGTTGCTTTTCATCACTCGCCGCCTCGATGGTCGGCGTTGCGGTCATCGTCACGAATTCAGGCTGCTTCTCGCTCGGTATCTTCATTTTTCCTTTCCTCATCGTCCTCATCCTCCACTTGCGGAATGATCTCGGCTTAGCTCAATCCCAGTTCTCGCATCAGTTCCTTTTCCTTGGCCCGCTGGCGAAGTTCCGTTTCCCAGTCCAGCCCGACACGCGCATATTCCGTAGCCAACGTGGTGGTATGGTTCGCCAGACGAGTCGCTTGGGCCTTCGCTTCCTTGGCCGGGTCCACATGCTCGTGGCCGTCCCAGAACCACTGGTGCGGTAAGACAGGCGTCCCGCCTGTCTCCGACGAATTCGCAGGCGAGACGCCCGCGCTACCAAGGCCGAAGACCCTCACCGCCTCTTCCAGCCATGCGGTGAGAATGCGGTCCAGGACAACAGTCTCGATGTGCGACTGCTCGACGCGAATGGACTTGAAGTACGTCTGATGGTCGAGCCGACCGGATGCGTAGTTGTAGCCTGAAGAATTACACGCTGCGATGTTGTACGGAATGTTCAGGCAGCGGGCGATCTCGTTGAGGAGCTCCCGCTTGAACTCGGCCTAGGTCGTGCCGGGCTGCTCAGCCTTGATCTGCCCCAGTTTCCAGCCGTCGGGAAGAACGGTTGCCATGCGTTTTTCCAGTTCAACGATGTCCATCGGCTCGACAGCAGCAGCTTCACCGCTTGCTGGCGCGTCGGTAAATAGCACAGCTGCGAAATCGGCGGCGGTCTCAGCAGCGCCGAGCACAGCCAGTGTGTAACGCCGAAGCTGAGCGAACAGCGGCAGGGCCGGGGTGATCTCAGGAATGCCGCGATACTGGCCCGGCCTGTCGGTGCGTAGCCAGTGGATCATCGCCTCGACAGAAACTCGATCATAGGCATTGACGCCTGTGAAGATTGTACCCCCCGGATGATCACGCAGGACGATGTATGCCGCCGGGTTGCCAAAGGCATCAAGCTCGATACCGTCAACAGCTTGCCCGTATGGGGCGTTGTTAACCGTCATCTTGTAATTGGGATTCGTGACACGGTCGGCCTCAACGAGCCGAACATCCAGTTTAATCGGCGAGGCCAGCTTCGGGTTGGTGGTCAACATGCAGAAGGCCTCTCCGTCGGTCGCCTTGGCCATCCGCATGGTGCGGAGTTTTTCCGGCAGATCGACCTCTCTGGCCCAGTAGCTGAAGGCCTTCTCGACAATGCGGTTGGTTTCGCTATCGCCGGTGAGCAGTTGAAGGCGCGGGCCGGTTCCCACGCAGTCATTCGCCAGCGTCAGCACGATTCCTTTGGCATATGAGTTATTCGCAACTTCGTACCGGCTGCGATTCCGCAGCGTCCGGCGGACGCCTGGTGACGCCGCCGCATTGGCGCTGAGACCGTCAGCATTCGCCCAGTGCCGGATATTGTCGGCGTTGGTGACCGCAGCATCGAACTTCGCCCGGACAAATCGCGGAAGCCCCCCTACCGCTTTGCGATGCCTTCGGAATTTCCTAAGCCAATCAAGCATTCGTTCTCTTCCTCTTCCAATCCGAAATTAGCACGTCCCCGGAGGTGAAAGTTTGATCCGGCGAATGCCCAGGCCCTTGCCGGTCGCCGCCTGCTTGCTCGCCAGGTGCTTGTCCGTCGCGATCTGCTCGCTCAGTGAATGCTGCTCCACGCTGCCGGAATCGCCCGAAGCCCGCTTCGGTCCGGCGGCGTTCTCGCGGATCGTGTCATCGATGTCCTCTGCCATGAATACTCCTCTTTCCCGCACCCTCTACATCTGCAGTCAGGGCAATTTTGTCGCGCATTTTTTTGAAGTTACCGGCGGCAATCATTCTCGGGAATCGGTGTATCGAACTCCTCGGCCGGACATTCCCGTATGGCAGTCGCACCGCGGCCGCCTATTAGTTACTTACCCCGCCGTGGCGGAAACCGTCGGGAGAGATGGAAAATTGTTCCGTATGTAGAACTTGGAGGAGGGAATTCGGCGTCAGGTTATGGAAATATCTTCCTTCCGGCACGCTTGAATGAACTCAGATTCGGATTTCTCCGTTTCTGAGCATCGATGATAGGCTTGAGGTCACTGTACTCGGCACGCCATATCTCGGATATCTCATACTGCCGATTCAACAAGACGAGGATCGCGTAATCGAACTCATGCTCCGAGAAACGACTCGTGCGCCCGGCATCATTGGGCAGGCCATCTGCCTCACTTCTTCGGGTCTTGATCTCTACGCACAAGCCATCCCTGTCGATGGCGTCGAATCCTGCGGAACGTGAGTCAATCACCAAATCAAGACCCAACTGGTGACAAGCCAGTAGTTCGCCGACCTCACCAGTAATACCCAATTTGCGAGTTCCCTTCGTTGCTTCCTCGTAGGACAAGGCAGCATCGACCGCCTGTCTGATCTTGCCAAGAAGTCCGTTGTCCACCCTGGCGGTTTCTGCTTTGCTCATGACATCAACTCCAGGGGCCACCCTTGGCCCAGCTCGTTGGGGTAGGGCCATGCCTGGCAGCTGCCTTCATAGGAAGCAGCAGGAAGTCCCTGAGATGCGAAAGCATTTCCAGGAATTCAGGCACACTTTCTTCGAGACCACTCCTGCGAACGAATGCGTTCCACTGGACCGATTTCACTTCGTCGTGGCCGAACTCATCCGTCAGGGCCAGCGGCGGCTCGATTGGGATGTCAGTCTTGCGTCTCTTGAAGGTTGCTTTTATTGCCCGGACAAGGGTATTGCCGTCAAAGGCGAAATCCCGCGCCAGCACGTACAGATCGTAGAAATCCTTCATTCGGCTATTTGCAATGCCCAGCATGACCATGGCTTGGAACTTCTCGGCAACAACCGTCTCGCGCGGGCATGCCCGAATGCTCGGTGCCGGAAAATCCAGAAGCGTCGGATAGCTGATCTTCTTGGCCTTGGGTGTGACCACGTCGCCAAATCCCACGTCGACCTGGACAGGAATACGAGCCTTGCTAAGAAATGCTATTAGCGTGAGACGTTGTCCCTGGTATTCCTGATCTTCGCGGATGGGTGCAACCTTCACGGTGTTGACATCGAATACCAGGCCGTCAGGTTCGACATCTATACCGCACACGTTGCGGAACACTTCCGTGAGCCGCTCACTGGAATCTTCGCCGCGGCCAAGGAAGTCCATGTCCACTGTTGGCCTGTATGACTGGCCCGTCCAGACCATAAACAGCATGGCTCCCTTGAGTATGAAATCCCCAGCATACTCCGAGACGGAAAGGCGGTAGAGGAGCCGTTCCGTCGCGTAGCGCGTCCAGAGAAGGTTCGGGTCGTCTCCGGTTTCACGGATTATGTTGAGAAGCCGCTGTCGAACAGATGCCGCGACGTTCGATGGCTTGTCCTTGGTCATACGGTTGCTTCCATGTACGGACGAATGGTCTTTGTTACCCGGCAGATCTTTGCATACTTCCATAGATCATCAGTCGAGCACTTTCGATCACGCAGCACTTCGCGGAGCGCCTCGAGTGCAACGTCAAGCCCGATTTTGTTCCGGTACTTGAAGCAGTCCGCAACGGTCTTGGCGGGGTTGTAGATTCTGACCTGCACGCCTTCGATGGTGTACTCATCGACGCCCTCGGTGAGAGCCTTGCCAGAGAAACGAACGATCCGCGTTTTGGGGTGCCTGGCTCGCGGGCGCGCGGCCCTTCGGTCAAGAGCGATCCAGACTTCGTGTGGGGCCTGTGTCCCGATCTCGTGAAAGCGAAGGGCGGAGAGCAGGCATATCACCCCCTTGGGAACAGCCTTTGCCGCCCGCGCCAGTCCGTGGTGAGCTGTTACGTCGGCATCTGGTAGACAATACAGTCCACGACCCACGCGCACGAGTTCTCCCTTGGCGCACATCTGCCGCAGGTACTCATGGTGAATCTCGTGGGAACGCACCTCGGCTGTGCTCACAACACCTGAATTGTGAGCGAGTTTCAGTATCTGCCCTGTCTTTTGGTCACGGTTTTTCATATGCGTAATTATCGTCAGTTCTTAATAAATGTCAATAGTTATGCAAAAGAAATCCAGTGGTTCTGGAATGTTCACCTTGCGCAACTATTGACACTTTTTCATAAGTGCCGAGGTTTTTGCCAAGAACAGATGCCCACCCCTTGCTCCAGTGGAAAGCACTCAATGTTCGAGAATTCAAGGGGAAGTGAATCATCCTACGACATGTTCGTAGGTCGTCATCCGCCGACTGCAATGGCGGCACTCGCGCCGCCGCAGTAGTCGACCGCCCCAGGCGCGGCGGGTGTAGAGCACGCGAAAATGCCCGCATCCGCAGCGGGGACATTCAATGCCCCGTTTCTCATCGGGTTTGCGTGTTTCAATTCTCTCCGCCATCTATCGATTGCTCCGCTGGAGTTCAGAGAGCTTCAGGCGTTTTCTTGGTGCACGTCCAGAGGTCTCCGTTCCAAACAGCACCGCCCCTTGGATCGACCCTGCCACAGCGCATCCGACCAGGCAATCGAACCAGTGGTTGTCGGGGCTACCGGCGCGGAGTTTCCACTCATCGACGATACGCCCACGGGCCTCGGTCCGCACGCGATACTCGGCTGTGATGTGCTCGGCCAACAATTGGTGCCTGCCCGAGTCGCGGCCGAACAATGACAAACAGCCCTTGTCACCAATCGCCACGGCCAGGCGGGCGTGGATGAAGCTCTTCCAGTAGTTTGTATCGATCAGCACGTGACGCACTTGCCGGCGACCCTGGACATTTGGAATTCGCCAGTGATGACCCACGCGGTCGCCGCGCTTGCGCTTGTACTCCGAAAACGGGATGCTCGATGCCCCGACGTAGCGCCCGTGACTGGGCATGACTAGGCCAGAGTGGACACACTGGCGGCAGAACTGATAGACCACGTCGGTGCTCTGGCCCCAGTTGGCGTCGATAAGGCAGCGATCAATCTTCAACATGGCCCCGTCGTCACGCCGCCACTGGCGGGACAAGTAGTCGCCAGTGAGTTTGTCCAGCCCGGCATAGATCGTCCCTTCCAAACCTGCCCCCGGCGCGGCACGACCGAGTGTTTTCTGGACGTCCCGAAGCGCGAAGTACACACGCCGCTGGTCGGGATACGTACCATAGTCGATAACATGGCCTGTGAAATCGTCCTCCCAGGCGACCACAGCGTGAAACAGCGCCTTGCCCTGTACATCGATGAACATAGTCAGATGGGTGGCCCCGAGCGGGATTACGCAACGAGCGTAGCCGTTCGTCTTGGCGGTGACCTGCTAGGCCGTGAGCCTTTCGGTATCGCCCTTATCCTCCGGTAAGGGCTCGTTCTGATACTCGGCCCAGAATGCACGTTCATCCTGGAGCTTCAGGTTCATCGCGTGCTGGAGGGCGGACAGTTCGTCTGTGTTATGACGCTGTGGCCAGGCGACGGCCGCGCCAGAGTCCATGGCCTCACGGTGCTTGCGATAGAATTCGGTCGCCTCGCGGCCATCACCGTCGTTGCGAAAACTGTCGGCCCGAATCTGGGTGTATTGCTCCCACAGCTTCTTATTGGTCGGGAACGAATAGACCAGCTTCGTCCGCTCACCGCCCCAAGTGGGATGCTTGTCACGGTCGAGTATCTGGTCGGCCATGTCGCCGGGGCGGATGACAGTACAAGGCATGACGCCCGCAATTTTCTGACCAGGTCCTGTGAGATTCAGGAT
>SDBV01006935.1_pt1 | contig 15566 bp, 10 predicted proteins | sample 2277081 | NCBI WGS metagenome assembly SDBV01 (sample SAMN10402039, study PRJNA504765) | marine sediment metagenome | isolation source: marine sediment core GS10_PC15, 223 cmbsf | place: Arctic Ocean: Southern Knipovich Ridge | collected 2010
TTCCTTCAATCGCTCTTCAATCGCGGATCTAATGCAAGAAATCGCTTTGGGTGCATCTGAAAAATCTATTGTTATGTGCGGAATCGTGCTCACGTCAAAAAGAAATCGCTTAGAGTCGTCTCGGATCAAGAGCACTTCTGAAGGTGAACGACAAGCGAGCGCGACGCCGACCTTATACATTACGTTTCCGTTTCTTATCGGTGTCTATTGATAACGACTGATTAGCGACAATCAAAAATACCTATCAACGACAATTAAAACTCCCGGTTTTTGGAATCAGATAAACCATTAGAATACCTTTCATTAAGGAGGGTAGATGGTAACTCATAATCAAGCCAGGAGGTTAAAGAAGATGCTATCAGAAGGAAAAAATCTAAGCATAAGTGCTGCAAAAGCAGGAATGGATGAGAAAACAGCTAGAAAGTACAGGGATACTGGAAAGCTCCCGTCCGAACTAAAAAAAGAACATACATGGCGTACAAGAATAGACCCATTCGAAAATGACTGGGAAGAAATAAGAGAGATGATTTCCACCGAACCCGGACTGGAAGCATTGACAATATTTCAGTATCTGCAGAGGGAGACTCCAGGGGAATATCAGGATGGACAACTTCGAACATTGCAGAGAAGAATAAAAAGATGGAGGGCTACAGAGGGCCCTCCAAAAGAAGTTATGTTCCCTCAAGAGCATTATCCAGGACGGTTAAGTCAATGTTTACTCGGTAGTCGTTCTCCTATACAATAGTATTCCATGCAAGATTCTCCAATTCCAAATCGGTTCTCGACGTGGTACGACGGGTTTCTCTATGAAAAGTTCATCGCACCACAATCGGATCGACTCCAGACACTCCTAACGATCTTTGCCAAGAAAGGCAGTACGGCCCTCGATATTGGTTGCGGAGTTGGAGCGCTGTCGTTCAAACTGGCAGTAAAATGCAGCAAGGTAGTTGGCGTTGATCTGTCGCAGAGGATGATCTCCCATGCAGAAAGGAGGAAGCTCAAACTCGGTGTGACAAACGTTGATTTTGTTTGTGCCGACGCGGTGGATCTGACTACGATGTTCCCAGATGGATTCGATGTTGCGACACTTGTTCTCTTTCTGCACGAGATCGATGAAGTGATTAGGCAGAAAGTAGTGGCGAGTGTACTCTCGCTTTCGGATACGCTCATCATTGCAGACTTCTCTTCGCCATTTCCGAAAAGCGCCGCGGCTCGGCGACTGAAGGTGCAGGAGTTTATTGCCGGAACGAGGCATTACCGGAATTTCAAGACCTGGATGCAAAACGGAGCAATCGACGGTTTTGTTGATTCAATGAACCTACAAATCATAAAGTCGATCTTGTGGGAAAACAACGCCGGCAAGGTAGTGATTGTGAAGTCCTGACAGATCGCCTGTGTTGAGCAGGGGTATCATTCCGAGTTCGACCAAAGCGCTTCGAGATTCGCATATCCGTTAACCCTGCTTCGGCATAACGTTCAAGCTCAGACGACGCTAAATGCAGAGCGAAGCGCAGCATTTAGTGGTCGGACGGAACCCCCGAAAAGCCAGGTCCCTGGGGAATGGGAACGACATGTCGTGCCCATTCACGGGGGAAACGCCCCGAAGATTAATATGTATTCTCATCCATAGCAAGGAAATCGGCTCTTACTTTTTCTAAACGTTCCAAATCCATTCCGATTATCTCCTCATAATCGAGATCACCGGTAATTATCCTGAATCTTTCATCTTCCCAGTTCTGTATATCAGCAAGAAAATAATAATCTACTTCTTTCAGTTTATTAAGCCAGCTCAATGCTTCATCCCAATAGTATTCCGCAGCTTTGTAATAGCTTTCTGCTATTTCAAGACTCTTAAGGTTCACCTCTTTCCAGGGTTCGTTAAAAAAATAGGCTGCACGCTTATCGTATTTACTCCCAAGATGCCTGTACTGCTCAACCATTTTCAGATTTACATGCATATAGAACAGATATCTATACCTTTCCCACACATTTTGATCCTCAATTTGTGCAAGTGCATTTAACGGATTTACAAAAGGCCGACTTAGAGCACGTTCCAGATACCATATATTACCATTAAAATCTTCCGGGTACTGATAGAGGTGCTGATGGTAGAGTTTATAGTATTGTTCTGCATAAAGAATTTTGTATGACCAGAGTTGAGCCAGAGAAAGAAAGAGAAATAATATTAGTAATAAAATTCGCTTCACACTTAACTTATCGGATCAGGGTTTAATTTACTCCATATTATTTTTCCAAGTTCATATTTATCCAGAGTTCCGTCCAGAATATGAATAAGCATGCCTGAATCTGAGTATAAATTTAACGATTTTTTATAGTTATTTAAAATACTTTCCTGTAACGCATGATCTTCATATATCTCGATATGATCCCTTGAGGAAAGTCTTTGCTGACAGATTTCTGCCGGTACATCCAGAAAAAACAGATGCTCAGGCAGTGGAAATGTACTGTTCAGTTCCATTACATTATCAAATCCATAATCAAGAGACTGATAGGCTAGAGAGGAAAACAGGTACCTATCAGAGATTACAAAATCTCCGGCCCTGCAGCGGCTTAATATTCCATCTTCAGGATTGTATAGATGTTCATGCCTGTCAGTAACAAAAAGCTTTGCTATGGTTCCTGATGCAACTTTTATATCCCCTGAAAGAACCTCCCGTATTGCTTTACCAATAAAACCCCTGGTAGGCTCACAGCTATTTAAGCAGGGCATACTATGAGAATTATACTTCTCTTCCAGTAAATTGGCCTGTGTAGTAGTTCCGGCTCCATCTAAACCTTCAAACACTATAAAATTTTTGATTATCTCTATTTTACTCATATTTTTTATCCTTAATACTTCCGATCTATTACTATACTTAATGGATTGAAAAAACAAGGTTTTTGAGATAATCTTAAGTATATTTGATATTATGGATATCCGAACGAGGTTCTGATCTGAAGCTTAAGACAACTCAAATAAATATAATACAGGCGTTTCTGTTCTTATTGCTGATAATTGTAACGATTTTAATACTTATACCTGTACAAAAAAGAATAGACCAACGCATACTCGAAATCAAAAATCAGACCATCAGTATCATAGAAGAAAAATTAAACCGCAAAATCAGCTATTCAACTATATCTCCCTCGCTTTTTATGTATATGGAATTTAGAGATTTTTCGATACTTGATAATGGCAGAGAACTTATAAATATTAATCGTATAAGAATTTATTACAATCTTATGGATGTTCTATCAGGAAACGCTCTTAATTCTCTAAAAGAGGTTAGAATTGTTAAATCTGAATTTACTTTTGACTACGAGGAAGATAAAGAACTTCTTGATCTTTTCAAAACAGACGCGAAAAATGAAAAAACTGATATAAACTTCCCTGAAATAAAAATAAGTGGTAGAAATCTGAAGATTAAATTAATAAAAGGTACAGAATCTATCCAGTTTTCCAGGTTGTTTTTTAATCTAATTCATAAAAATAAACAATTTCAGCTTAATACCAAGGGAAATTTACGAACAGTTATTGGTCAATTTGAGTCAGCAACCGGTAGTGCAAAATTTATATTTTCCGGAACACTATCCGACAATTTAGATCTCTTTAATACACGGATTGTCTTAAAATCTATAGAGACCAGTATTGTAAGTATTAAAAAACTCTCTCTTAGGGCTTCTTACAAGGATGGTATTTTTGACATAAGAAAGGTTGAAGATGCAAGACCTCTGGATCTTAGAATTATCTATTCAACAATTAACCGGCAATTGACAGGAAATTTTACCAGTGAAAACTTCATTCCTCTGGATTATTTTACTCCAAAAAAGATAGATCCTTCTATTCTTCAATGGTTAAGTACTTCAGTTACAGGTAATTCAGAGTTTATATATTCAATTGATACAGCAGATTTTTCCTATTCTGCTGAATTGGAAGCGCTCACTAATAATGAATTGCTTCCTGTTCAGGCTTTACTTGATATTTCATTAACAGGAAATAGAGAAAGTGTTGTTTTTTCTAAATTTAAGGCAGTTACCAGGGATGGAACAATCTCTTTTCGAGGGGAAGTGGAATATGACAATCTTCTCCCTTCAGGGAATTTATATCTTTCCTATAATCTTATTAATACAAAAATAAATGCAGATATGATTATACGCAGGGAAGATAGCAGTTTAATTGTGTCCGGGCGCAATATAACAATCAATGATATTAAATTATTCAATTTTCATTCTGAAATTGTTTTTTTTGAGAATGATACAGATTTTCAAGTATCTTTTGGTCTTTTTGATGCTGATGATCACAGTCTGCTGAATGACGATATAGTATCAATTGATGGGAATCTTCAACATAACCCTGATTTTTTTCTCAATCTGGCTATTAATACAGTCAATACCCCTGTTAACTCTCTGGTAAGAATTATTCCTTCCAAAATCGAATCATTCTTTGAAGTCATACCTAAGCTGAGTCTCGATTCTGAACTGTTTATTTCAACAGATTTTGAGCAATTTTCATTTTCAGCAGGGCAAATTAAACTCTCTTCAGATTCTGGTGATCAGATTATTTTTTCCACTTTTGGAAATAATGAATCTATTGAAATTAATAATATATCTGTTAACTGGAATGATAAATATCTTGTTGGTTCAATAAAGGCAGGAATGTCAGGTAGATCTATTATTGTTAATGCAGACGTAGTATATGAAGAATTACCATATACTTTAAATTTATCATACTATCCAGGTACAGGTATTTTCTTTGAAGGTAGTTATGGTTTATCAGGCAGCTTGTTTAAATTAGGTAATGTTTCAGAATTCAGGCTTTCTATTCTTGATTTACCGATTCCCACAGGTGAAAATATTTCCTGGATAAGTCTCGATACCGATGGATACTTTAATAATTTTGAAAATTGGCTGGTATCAGTTGATAGTTTAAGTATTTCAAATATTCCAGGTCTGACAGCAGAAAATACTTTAAACCTCAATGGTTATATTTCAGAGGACAAAATCAGTTTGACTGCAATTAACTACACTGATCCTCTATCTTCACTCATTGGATCTGCTGATTTTAATTATAATATTTCAGAAAATAGAGAATTGGAAGGTAATTTTAGCTTGCACTCTTTGGAAGAAGAACTATATGAAGGGACTATAAGCCTCCTGGATAAAGAAATCATTTTTGAAGCTGCGTTTAATAATGCCCCTCTTGATCGTTTTAATAATGTACCTCTTTCGGGATATCTTAATGGGGAATTGAGTCTGGATGGCTTTCTTCCTGAACCAAATATCAGTATGACCCTTCAACTGGAAAAAGGCGCGTTTAATTCTTCTCCACTTGAAATTGAAACTTCAATCGAATTTTATGAAAATAATCTTCAGTTAAATTATTTTCGCTTAAACTATATGGACCAGATCCTTCAAAAGGGTAAAGGCGAATATAACCTGAATACAGGTGAATTTCTTCTTACAACTGAATATCTTGGCATTTTTGATAAGAAAAATCTAAATGCTTCTATACAAATAAAAGGCAGCTCTATTTCATTTTCTTCCCGACCGGAAATATCGGAAATATTTACTAATAATTATTTCCTATTATTTTCTTTCAGTAATATACTTGTTGACGCTGAATCCTCTAATCCATGGGAATTTCAAATAGAAAGAAATAATAAGATAATAAGTTTTAAAGGTGGCCCGGAAGAAAGTCTATCCGGATCTATAGATGATAATGGAAGTTTTAATATTATTTCGAAAAAAGGGCTTCCTATAAGAGGTGAAGCTGAAGGTAGTATTGCAGATAGTCTAATCGACCTTAGGATGAATAATCTTGAAGTAGATCTGGAACTGGTCAATCTCTTACCAATTGGGAGTATTTTTGAGTTATTAGATGGCACAGCATCCGGATATCTAAATGTATCAGGCGAGATTACTGATCCTGTTTTTAACGGTATTCTTCATGCGGTAGACGCCAAAAGTAATGTGTTCATGGTACCGGAAGAGGTAGAACCATTTAATACAAATATTATATTTAGGAATAGAAATATAACTATTGGTCCGAAAGATTTACATATAAGTAATTCGACTGCAAAAATAGAAGCCAGCTTTATTATAAGTAAGTGGGCACTCAGTACATTTTCCCTGGATATTAAAACATTAGGAAATGAAGGTCTTCATATTATTTATGATGTTCCCAGTATTGGACTTGGACTGGATGGTTTTATTACCGGGGGATTGAACATAAATGGTAATGAATATGGTATCTATATCAACAGTGATCTAATAGTTGACGATTGTATAATTAGTCTGGGCCCTGGTACCCCCGATACGAGTACAGGGAATATACCGATATTCACAGATATGAAATTTACTTCCGGACGAAAAGTACAGTTTCTCTGGCCTTCAAATACTCTTCCTATTCTACGGGCAACTGCGAACATTGGACAGACAATTACCTTTACTATGGATAATCTTAGCAGGACATATTCTGTGATAGGTGATATTGATATAAAACATGGAAGTATTTATTACTTTCAAAAAAGTTTTTATCTCTCTGAAGGTTTATTGACATTTAATGAAAACGAAGCTAAATTCGATCCGCTTCTGGATTTTAGAGCACAGATAAAAGAGGTAGATGCAGAAGGAGAAATAGTCAATATATCCTTAATTCTGGATAAAATGCCTGTCAGCCAATTTGCACCACGATTTGAGTCCGATCCCCCCTTGTCGGATGTCGAAATATTTTCTATTCTTGGGTCCAGTGTTTTTACAAATATAGGTACCGAACAGATAGATCTGACTTCTGCGCTTCTGCTTACTGGTGATCTGGTCACTCAGTTTGGGATTATACGGAATTTTGAGAATAAGGTGAAAGATATTTTTAAACTTGATCTGTTTTCCATACGTACCCAGATGATACAGAACATATTAATTGATAGATTTATTGATGATAGTTCCACAAACCAGGATGTATACATGGATAGTTTCGGAAGATATCTGGATAATACCACTTTATACTTGGGAAAGTACTTTGGAGATGATATATTCTTACAGGCACTTGTACAGATCAGCACTCAGAAGATTCTTGAATCCGATCAGCTGTATGCCACAAATGAATTATTTATAGAGTCGACAGTCAGTTTGGAGTGGCAGACCCCATTTTTTTTACTGGGGTTTTCAGTAAAACCTGACTTTATCGACCCTGTATCCAGTATTCAAAATACAAGCCTCGAGTTATCATGGGGCTATTCATATTGAAAGGAGATCTTATGCGCAAGTTATTACTGCTGTTACTGCTGTTACTGCTTTTCTTCTGCATTCTGGGATTATTGCCAGCTCAAACCACAGAGGCAAACACAGGGCCCTGGTATATGGGCAAACCCATTGAAGCTATTAGATTTGAAGGATTAAAACATATAAATCTTTCTGATCTGGAAGGGATAACTGCACAATTTATTGGAACACCATACTCCCCCGGTGTATACAAAGATTTACAAAGTAAGCTTTTTGCACTCGATTTTTTCAAAAAATTCAGTGCTGAAGCAGAACCGGTAGATCTGGAAAAAAATGCTGTCATAATTATTTTTTCTGTGGAAGAACGCCCTCTTGTTGATGAATTAGTCATATCAGGAAACAAGAAAATCAGAAAAGGTGATATTCTCGATGCAATCTTACTAAAAAGAGATGATATTTTCAGTACTACAAAGATGAAGTATGACAAAGATACAATTGTAGAACTTTATTATAGTAAGGGATATCCGGATGTGTCAGTGGAAACAGATATCTATGAGAAAGATGATAATACTGTAAAGGTAACTTTTACGGTCGAAGAAGGAAGTCAGACCAGAATTAAAGAAATTTTCTTCTCTGGAAATGAAGTTTTTTCAGATTCGACTCTCAAGGGTAAACTATCTATTAAAGAACAATCACTTTTAAATCCCGGTGTATTTCAGGAAAATAAACTGGAAGTTGATAAGCTTGTTCTTGAAACATATTACAGAGATCGTGGATATCTTGACGCCAGAATTGTAGATGTCAAACAGGAAGTTGTTGAGTCGGAAAATGGAAGAAATTATCTGGCCCTTACCTTTTATTTTGATGAAGGGGAAAAGTGGACATTTAATGAACTGATAATTGACGGAAATCAACTTTTCAGCGATGATGACCTTCTTGCTTTGATTAAGCATCAACAAGGAGATCTAATTAATAAAACCAGGCTTGAAATGGATTTTGCGAGGCTCTCTGATCTCTACTACAATGATGGGTATATCTATAATGATATCCAGCTGAATGAGGTGAGGAACGACCAGGATAATTCTATATCATATACTCTTAATATTATAGAAAAAGGTAGAGCACACATCGAGAACATTATAATAAAAGGTAATGTAAAAACCCTGGATTATGTTCTATACAGAGAAATTCCCATGGTTGAAGGTGATATTTTCAGCAAGGATAAGGTGATAGAGGGCATACAGAATCTATACAATACAGGACTTTTCTCTACAGTTGCTCCTGAAACACCATATGGCAGTGCAGAAGGACTCATGGATCTTGTGATCAATGTTGAAGAGGGGAAAAATACGGACATTCAGTTTGGTGTTACTTTTACAGGTGCTGCAGGTGAATTCCCAATGGCCGGCTTTCTTAAATGGAATGAAAACAACTTTATGGGTAAAGGGCAAACCCTTAGCATTGGTACAGAACTCTCTCCAACCAAGCAGAGCATAATACTGGGATTTACTGAAAAATGGCTTATGGGCAGACGTTGGTCTGCAGGTTTTAATTTTTCTTACACTCATCAACTATACAGTGGCATACTTCAGGATATAATGCCTGTACGATTCACAAAAGATGAATACAATGCCGGTGAAACAGCAGCACCGGACCCTTACAACAGTTATGAAGAATGGCAGGCAGCTGTAGATAATGGAGAAGGAATAGATAGTGCATACCTGATGGAGTATGACAACCTTAAATTTGCACTTGGTGTGAATACCGGTTATACTTTTCATACAACACTCGGAAGGTTTACAACTGCAACGGGTATAAACTTTTCCCTTAACAACATTACTTATGATCCTGAGGAATACAGACCATTTAATCCTGCTATAAGAAGTAATCTTGATTCCTGGCTTTTTAATAATAAGATTTGGACCAATCTTATTTGGGACAGACGTGACTTTATAATGAATCCAACAAATGGTTTTGTTCTGAATCAACTTACAACATATGCCGGAGGAATCCTTGGTGGAGATACTCATTATATAAAATCTCAATCAAAGGCGGAAGCTTTCCTGAAACTAATAGAAATTCCTGTAAGCGAAAAATATACCTTTAAGACAGTATTTGCCGCTCATACCGCATTTTCAGCAATTCTCAAACAGTACTATGCTGATGACTCGGTCTGGGGGTGGAATGTAAAAGCCACCACCGGGGATATGCTTTATACAGACGGAATGAACATTGCCAGAGGGTGGGGTTTTGAACAGGATGGAGAGGCCATGTGGGACAACTGGATTGAATTAAGAATGCCGATAGCCCAAAATGTGCTATGGGGAGATTTATTTTTAAGTGGTACTGGTTTTTGGCAGGATCTTGGCGAAGTTAAAACAATGGAGATAAGTGATTTTATGTTTTCTTTCGGTGCAGGTATTAGATTTACCATACCTGGACTGCCAATAGGACTATATTTCACAAAACGGTTTTCATTTCCTGATGGTAAATTTGAATGGCAGCCAGGTGAAATATTTAAAGATCCTGATGATCCAAATTCTGGTGTGCAGCTTGTAATTGCGTTTCAGTTTGGCCTTTTTTAAGCCATTCCATATAAAATGAGGAGTTTACATTGAACAAAAGAGCATTACTTACAGGAGCTTTGATACTACTGCTTACAACAGCAATCTTTGCTGAAAAACTTACAATGATTGGTATAGTTGATTTAACAAAAATAGTGTCTGATTACTTTAAGGAATCCACAGCGTGGAGAGAGATAGATGAACTCACAAAAAGAGTAGATGAAAGTACTAATGAAAAAATGAATGAAATTCGTCAACTTCAGGAACAAAAAATAGATGCGGAAAATAGAAATAATGACAGCCTTGTCTTAAGACTGGAAGATGATATTCTTAAAAAACAACAGTACCTGCAGGAATATCATAAGATAATGTCTGACAGAATAGCATCGAAAAAGGAAAATCTCCTTACTTCTTCAGGGTTTTCTAAAGAAATTATAGAAACTATACAGTTTATAGCCGAAAATGAAGGTTTTTCAATAATTCTTAGAAAAAAAGATCCAAATATACTCTACTACAATTATGAGGTTGATATTACTGATAAGGTCATCGAAAGACTAATACTACGGGCATCTGCAGGTAACTGATCCATATGTCAGATATGACTCCGATGATGCTTCAGTATCGGAGAATTAAATCACAGAACAGAGACGCCGTACTGTTTTATCGTCTTGGAGATTTTTATGAAATGTTTGACAGTGATGCACAGGAGGTTTCAAGATTACTGAATCTGACACTGACATCAAGGCATGGCATTCCAATGTGCGGAATACCATACCATGCATCAGGTAATTATATTCCCCGACTTCTAAATGCCGGAAAGAAAATTGCTATATGTGAACAGACTTCCAAACCTGAGAAAGGAAAAGGAATTGTTGACAGAGAGGTTATCGAAGTAATAACTCCAGGCACAGTTATAGATGAGAATTATCTTAAAGGTAATCAGAATAACTATATTATATCTATTGGAAGAACAGGGAATTATATTTCATTTGTCTATCTTGATCTATCCACAGCAGATTTCGGAGCTACAGCAATAGATTTTATTAATAGAGAGGGAAAGCTTAAAAAGGAACTTTTCAGTTTAAATCCATCAGAGCTTATTATACAGGAATCATTACTTGAAGAAGATCCTGTTATAAGTCGTCTTCTTGCTGAAAAACCGGGCTTACTTATAAATCGTTATCCGGATTGGAAATATGATTTAGAAAGTTCTTTTATTAGACTTACAACGCAATTAGGAATTGCAAATCTTAAAGCATTTGGTTTAAACAATAAGAGTCCGGAAATATTTGCTGCTGCTGTACTGCTGGAGTACATAGATCTTACATCCAAAAGCCTTTTGGCACACATTCAATCTATAAAAATCTATTCTGATATGGACTATATGGGAATGGATGAAGCAACTCAGAAAAACCTTGAGATAATAAGGAATTTACACGACAACACTGAAAGCTTCACACTCATAAGCATCCTTGATAAAACAAAAACGACAATGGGTTCAAGAAAACTTAAAAAATGGTTAATAAGACCATTAAGAAACATCCATGAGATAGAGAACAGGCACTCAGCAATCGAATTACTTTATCATAATCAGATATTGTTAAATACTGTCAGGAGCGAATTAAAATCCGTTCTGGATATAGAAAGATTGTCTTCCAAAATTGCAATGGATAAAGCCAATGCTAAAGATCTGGTTGCCCTCGAAAAAAGCCTTGGAAGTACACTAATTATTTCGGATTTGTTAAGGGAATTAAAAACAGTTTCAGATGAATGGTATCTCAACTCTGATATTCTAACAAAAATAGATGTTGTTAGAAAGTTAATTATCGATTCTATTTGTGATGAACCATCTTTACTTTTAACAGAAGGGAAAATGATTAAAAGTGGTTACAACAATGAATTAGATAAGTTTAAGGAGATGAAGAATAATAGTCAACAGTATCTTAAAGACTATCTTGATTCCGAAAAGAGTATCTCGGGTATTTCAAATCTTAAGATAAAATATAATAAGATCATTGGTCATTTTCTTGAAGTCACTAAATCAAACATAAATCTTGTTCCGGAATACTTTATCCGACGACAGTCTTTGGTAAACAATGAAAGATATACTACGGAAAAACTGGGAGAATTGGAATCTGATCTAAACAGTGCAGCAGAAAAAATAGTAGTACTTGAAAAAGAACTTTTTCTTAAAATAAGAGATAAAGTAAAAGAAGAAATAAAAACATTTCTGACAGTTTCTTCATTTATATCTGATATAGATTGTCTTCAGTCTTTTGCACAGGCTGCGACTGAATATGGGTATGTAAGACCTGAACTGGATGAGAAACCAAGGTTGGAAATAGATCAGGGTAGACATCCGGTTGTTGAATGTAACCTCGGCCCAGGTGATTTTATACCCAATTCTATACTATTGGAAAACAACACCAAGTCTTTCGCACTCATTACAGGCCCCAATATGGCTGGTAAATCAACTTATCTGAGACAGGTTGCACTGATCGTTCTTATGGCTCAATCCGGTTCATTTGTACCTGCAGCTTCTGCAAAAATAGGAATTACTGATCGAATTTTCTGTAGAGTAGGTGCATCCGACAACCTTGCCAGAGGAGAATCTACCTTTTTGGTTGAAATGAACGAAACTGCTTTCATCCTTAGAAATGCAACTGAAAGATCTTTGATTATTATGGATGAAGTAGGCAGAGGTACAAGTACGGATGATGGATTATCCATTGCCTGGGCTATCTCTGAATATCTTCTAAATATGAATATTAAAACTCTTTTTGCAACTCATTATCATGAACTTACTAAAATTCAGGATGAAAGACTTATTAATCTGCATCTTGAGGTAATTGAAAAAGAAGGGGATATTATTTTTCTAAAGAAAGTAGGAGAAGGGTCTGCCGGCAATTCTTATGGACTTCATGTTGCTAAACTCTCCGGTATTCCTCAGTCAGTTCTGCTCCGAGCTGCATCAATCCTTGCTGGCATAAATACAGTTAAAAGCACCAACATGGAACCTGCGGATATAGAAATTGAAGATATACAACCATCTCTGTTCAGCCGAAAAGATATCATAGAAAATTCTATTAAATCAGTTGATCTTAACAGCATGACACCTATTGAAGCCCTCAAGTTTCTTTTTGATCTTCGTGCGGAGATTGAAGCAGCAGAGTAATAATACGCGTTTACTTAAGTATGAAAGTGGAAAAATATTTTTTTGATCTGTTAATGCCTGAAAGATGTATTATATGCGGGAAAATTATTACTGATAAAATAAACCATAATCCTCTCTGTTCTGCTTGTGAGGCAATGTTAATACCAATAAAAGAAAACGTATGTTCAAATTGCGGATTACCTTTGGTATCCGAAATAAAAGACTGTCTAAGGTGCAGAGAAATTGCGAACAACTATTTGTCCAATAGATCGTTGTTTGAATATTCCGGAGATATAAAAGAGATAATTTATCAATATAAGTTTAACAATCGGAAAAGATTATCATTCTTCTTTGCATATCTGCTTTCGGAAGTTCTATTTGAAAATTACCCTGATAGCATAATTGTCCCTGTCCCCGGGCGTAGAATTGTAAGAAAAAACAAAGGTTGGGAGCATATAGATCTAATAGGACAAATCCTTAAATACAAATATAAACTGCCCATAAAAAAACTTCTTGTAAGGAAGGGTAGAAAAGCACAAAAAACTCTATCCAGAGAAAAAAGAGCAGAGAATTTACGAAAAACTATCAGTTTACGAAAAAATTGTAAAATTATACCTAATTCTATAGTACTGCTGGATGATGTTTTTACTACCGGCACTACTGTTAATGAATGCGCTGGGATTTTGAAATCTGCCGGGTTCAGTGAAATCTATTCCTTAACCATAGCAATAGATTGAGATGATGATCATATTGACTTAATATGATCATGTTGCTATAATTATTTAAAACTTAATAATTCTAACTTTAAAGGAGTCTAAGGGACTCCTTTTTTGATGGGTAGATGGTTTTGGAAAGGAAGAACAGAGATAATAGTTTAATTAACAGCATAGAACCGGTAATTAATGGACTGGGGTTTTCACTTGTTGAATTTAACTCCCATAGAAGTAGGTCTAACCTGACTGTTAATGCAATTATCTACAGTGAATCCGGTGTTGATCTGGCAGACTGTAGTACCGTATATAAAACTATTCTGCCAAGAATTGAACTTCTGGAAGATTCAAGAGATGTTAATCTGGAAGTTTCTTCACCAGGGATATCCCGAAACATCAAAACTATTGATGAATTTAATATTTTTCTTGGACGGAAAGTTAGAATTCTTAAAAGAGACGATTCTGAATGGATTCACGGATCTATCGAATCTGTTGATGCTAATAGTGTTAATCTTAATAATGGCAAACAGACAATAAGTGTCAGTTTTGCGGATATTAATAAAGCTAAATTAGAATAATAGGAGGACAGAAACATACTATGGCTTCTGGACTTGCTGATGCAATTAAATCCCTCGTACAAGAGAGGGGAATTTCTGAGGAACTTGTAAAGAAAACTATTGAAGATTTTCTGTTTGCTGCTTATAAACGGAAATTTGGTACTGACGAGAATGCAGTTGTCAAATTTACCGATGATGATACGGAAGTTTCAATTTATGCCCGTAAAAACATAGTAGCTGAAGTAGAGGATCCTGTTTTCGAAATACTGCTTGAAGATGCCCTTCTGGAAAATGATGAATCTGAGATTGGTGATGAACTTCTAATCTTTATAGATCCCACTGGTTTTGATCGGGGTGCTGTTCAAAGTGCAAAACAAAATGCAAAACAGACACTAAGAGAGATAAACAAAGATACCCTTTATTCTGAGTTCAAAGAGAAAGAAGGAGAGATGATTATTGGGTATCATCAAAGAGAAAGAAATGGTAATATTTTTGTTGATCTTGGAAAAATTGAGGGCATACTCCCAAAACGATTCCAGTCTCCAAGAGAAACTTATCGTCCAAATGATAGAATTAAAGCGTTGATTTATGAAGTAAATAAAACACCTTCAGGCCTTCAGATAATTTTATCCAGAACTCACACTGATTTTGTTAGACGTATCTTTGAACTGGAAGTTCCTGAGATTTATGACAATACTGTAGAAATTTTTAAGATCGTCAGAGAACCGGGATATAGAACTAAAATTTCAGTTTATTCAAATAGAGAAGATGTTGATCCGGTTGGTGCATGTGTAGGGATAAAAGGTGTACGAATACAGTCAGTTGTCAGAGAAATGGAAGGCGAGAAAATTGATATACTGAAATATGTAACCGATCAGAAGGAATTCATAAAAAATGCACTCTCACCGGCTGAAGTTGAAAATGTAGTAATACTTAATGAGGCAAAAAGACAAGCTCTTGCAATTGTTAATGATAGTCAGTTATCACTTGCTATTGGTAAGAGAGGACTTAATGTTCGACTTGCCAACAGACTTGTTGACTGGAATATCGATGTTAAAAACCATGAACAATTTGATGAAATGGATATAACTCTGGAATCAAAGAAAGAACTGGATGCTCTTTTCAACGATAGTCATGAAGATATAGATGAGATAACCTCAATTTCAGAGTTGCCTGGAATGTCGGAACGTCTTGCAGGACTCCTTTCAGAAAATGGTATAGAATTGATTGAAACATTGGTATCACTGAATAAGGATGAGCTTACTAAACTGGAAGGTATAACAACCGGAGATGTTGAAAAAATTCAGAATATCATTGCTGAGAGTATCGATATTGTAGAAGAAGTTGAAACTGAAGAAGT
>SDBV01006936.1_pt1 | contig 15566 bp, 11 predicted proteins | sample 2277081 | NCBI WGS metagenome assembly SDBV01 (sample SAMN10402039, study PRJNA504765) | marine sediment metagenome | isolation source: marine sediment core GS10_PC15, 223 cmbsf | place: Arctic Ocean: Southern Knipovich Ridge | collected 2010
TACGCTGAATGTTCTTCAATCATGGAGCCATGTTCTGATTGTCCCACCTGATAAATTTGGACTTGGGCACTTTTCATGTTGTCTTAACAAAACATTCCTAAATACCTTGACAGGCAGCCCCTTTCTTGCTATAATTCATAATAGAAGTTATTTTTTAAAACTACGTAACCTTTATCTATCGATCTTTATCGATGAGAGGAATCACATGAAGAAGTTTATGTTCATTTTTTTGCTTGTAATACCTTTTTGTAAAGCCGCCGATTCTCCTTTAAATGCTGCAATACAGGATGTCTTTAGTTACAGATCAGAAAAGATCGACCTCCCAAATGAAAATCTTGTGGAATTCGATCTTTCAGGCACCTGGCTTCCTCCGGTAAAAAAAATTAATCTCGCTAACAACAAGTTAACCAATTATGAGCACGGCACTGCCTCAATGACTCGTAATCTAGAAGAACTTGACCTTAGCAACAATTTGATTAAGTTTTTTGATCCTGAGATTCTCACGCTTCTTCCTAAGCTAACCCATCTTCACCTAAACGGAAACCCTCTAAATGACAAAAATGAAAATTATCTTTTAGAAGTAGAAAAGAAAATTAATGAAGAGAGAGCAGAAAAGGATCTTCCACTCCTGTCTATTATTACACACGACATAATAAAACCCGCTAAAAGAAGATAATTACTATAATGACCCCGATTTGTCAAGACTAAAAAGGGGTCATTATTAATCTCAATTTTTTCACAACTGTTACTTATAGCACTGGTCACTCAGCTGTACATTTTGGCTTAAGCACCTTGATAGTGCTTTCGTTAACTTTATCCCAAAATTATAGTTCAAAGGTTTGCGTGGCATTTTTGTGTAAAACTTAAAAAGCAATGCTATAGTAATTGGTGTTACCTTCCTTTTATATACATTGGGCTACCTCAAAGAGGGAGTCAATACTATTATCGCCATTACCTCTATTGGCATGATCGGTTATGGGTTTATGCTATGTGGCGTACATACTTATTTGAGAAGACTATTCAAAAAAGATCAGTTCTAACATAATATGACAAAGTTGTGCAGATTGAAGATGCAATTCTCAATTTATACAACCTTACCCTGTAACTTTTGTTATATTGAACTATTCACCCATCTGTTCTGGGGGCGCTTCACCCATACTTCCTGGCGCCTGTTTTGCCATCTGACCGCGATAATTGACCATTACCCGAATTGGTAGTGCCAACTCAATATTCTGTTCACGAAACACTTTAACTACTTGGATCCGAATATCACTGGAAATGTTCCATTGGTCAAGCGTATAGTTTGAACTAATAAAACCACGCAACATATATTCATATCCATTGAGACCAAAATTATCGAGCCGTACAACTGGCTTTGGATTTTTTAGCACATAAGGACTACTATCCAAAATACGCTCAAAAAGCTCTTTAACCCGGCCGGGATCTTCTTGATATGCCACGGTTACATGTATATCATTAAATGCGATAAAGCCGCGAATGTAGTTCCAGTTAACTATCGTATGATTAACTGCATATGAGTTGGGTACTATAATCATGGTACTGTTTTTTCTGCGCAATACTATTGATCGTGGCGTAATTTTTCTGACCACACCAGTTGCTTCATCATCAATACGTATATAGTCACCAATCTTAATAGGACGTTGCACAAGAATAATGAAATAGGCAAAGAAATCGGCGGCTGGGTCTTTAATAATCAGACCGATACCAACAAGTAGTGCTGTCAGCATATAATTGATCTGCGTACCCAAACCAACCGCATTAAACCCTAACATGATAGCAACCAGATATATGATATACCGCATGAGACTGCTGACCGTATTTTGTACGCCCGAATCCACCAGAAGTACATCGAAAATACGGCTCAATACAAAGCGCCTGATTGCAGTTGCTATTAAAAAGCCACTGAGAACAAAAAGCATAAATTGCAATATGGTATAGACCGATATGGGGTTCAGCGTTTCTTGAAGTAATACCGGTGTCTGAAGCCATTCAATAATATCATGTATCTCTTTTATGTTATTGAGCTGCTCAGGCCATTGCCAAATCTTGGCAACGATTATGGCCCCAATAAAGATAAAGCTAAAGAGTATGGCAATAATTGAAACCCCATACCAAGTCTTGGCCACGGGGAAGCGTTCTTTTACTCCATCCGGATCAGTTTGAAAGAATAAAGCCGAGGACCATTGCTTGACCAGCCCATGGAGCCAAAAAAGTACTCCTATCAGAAGAAGAGTATATATGACACGTGATAATATAAAGAGCACCAAACGACCAAATCCAACATAGGGATTCATCATGACTATAATGGCAATCAATACTAAGAGTATCGGATAGTAGTAGTGATCAACTTTATCACGAATCCATATCCAAATATCATTGGTCCGAGGAATAACACTAAGTACCAACTCTTCAGTCAATAAAAATATAATAGAGATCTGCAGAATAATAATATTGAGCGCTTTTAAAATATTGGGCAACTCAGATTTAGGGTAGTTACCTAAAATGAATGCTTCTCGGAAAAAGAAGATAATAATAGTCGCATAGACCAATGTTGCTATACAAATTGCACATCGCCGCTGATATTCTTTACTTACAAAAATATAGTCATGCTCGATATTTGCTCTCATCAAGCTGCCCATAAGGCGATTGGCTAAAAACAATAATAAAGGAATTGAAAGAAGATAAAATATGATATAGGGGTAAGGGTCGGGTATGATATAAAAGTTGAGCAGTAATAGCAGCGAAAACCACGCAGCAATAATGAAAAAATACTGTATAAAAAATGAAATTAACGTTTGTGCAGCAACAACTGCCGGACTCGCTCTCCTGCTTAAAATGAGTACCCACTTGCGTATCTTCGGCAGTATCATTCTGAACATGATCAAAAATATAAGCCATGCGATCACATAAAGAATAAAATGGAAAATACTATAACCTCTTTGAAACAGTCCCTTTATTTTATAGATCAATGATCCAACATCAAAATGAACAATATACGAACGTACATCACGTATAAAGGTCTCTATGTTGGGAATAATCGCCATCGCACCTTGCCATGAGATAGCATCCTCAGGTCGGTCCCAAATAATACTTCTTGATGAAGCTCGTAACTCTTCGATAGTAAACTTAATCTGTTGTTGCGTTTTAATCAGTTTTATTACGGTATCATTGTAGATACTGCGAATAGAGTTCAAAATTTTAATCTGATTTTTGACCAGTTCTTCAGATGCATTCAAAAGCTCAACTGTATGCGTATATTCCTTGATGTTATCTTTGAATAACCGCTCTTTTTGACTCAAGACCTCCTGTCTTTTTGCTGCAATATTCTCTAACGCCTTTTTTGATATAGTCAACTGTGTTTCAATAGTCGTCTTTTTAGTTTCAAGCTGCGAGAAATCAGCTTTGATGTCAGAAAGTTTTACCTCATACCGCTTGATCTCCTCAAAGATCTTCTCTTCAGAAGGAAACTTACCAGTATAAATCTTATAAAAAGAGGATTTAATATCAGTTGCGATGCGATCAAGCAATAACGCTTGATCTTGCAATGCTATCTGTGCATCCAACTCTTCCAGTTCTAATCGTTCAACTAATAGCGCCTCATTCGCTTTGGCAACAGTGAAAACGGCCAGGTAAGAATCTATCGTCCCTTTGGAACTAAAGAGCCATTCATCAAGCTCATCAGTGATAGGAATATTATACTGTTTACTGAGTGATTCAAGGAGCTCTTTCTGCTGCGTAATACGTTGCTGCAAGCCTTCCTTTTTTGGCTCATAGGTATCAATTTTAGCTGCATTAAGCTCTTGGCGTTTTTTTTCAAGCTCATCTTTAGCAAAAGCGACATCCGCTTCACTAATGCGTATTGATGATTGCTTAATACGAGCAAACACTTCTTGCAATATCTGCTGCTGAAGCTTTTCAAGCTCAACCTTTAACCGTATCTTCTTAACATGAAATTCTAAAATTTGCAGGTGCAGCTCATCAACTTTCTTTTTTGTTCCCAGTAGTGCAAACTCCAAGTTGGCAAGCTCGCGCTGCTGCTTTTCACTTAAATCAAAAGAGTCATCCAGTTGTTGCCTGTCACTCCGATCCTCTTCCTCTTTTTTCTCTTTATATTGCTGAGCAAGAGCCGCTGCTGCCTGCTCACGACTTTTGATTTCTGTTAAAGTGTTTGTCTCTTTCTGTTGCAAAAGCTCTATTGAAGTTTTTTTTGCCTCAATCTTCTCCTTAATCTGGCGTAGATCTTCAAATGAGAATGCAATACGGTTTATAGTGCCCAACTCTTGATGATATTGTTTAAGTTCAGGGTCATTGAGATACTCTTCAAGCAATAGAGCATAGTCTTGTATAACTGCAAGAATCCGATCTCGTGCTTGGCGCAAATCTTTAAGCGGTTGGTAATGATCATTAAGCAGTATCAGCTTCTTAGACAAGAATTCATTCTCTGGTTCTTGTTTTAATGCCTCTTTGGTTTGAGCTATTTCTTGTTTAATCAGATCTAACTGCTGATCATTTTTTTCCTTTTCTTGTGTTGCATCTTTCTTGAGCTCTTCAAGTTGCTTGAGCAGCTCATCAAGCTCCTGCTGCTTTGCTTCAGGCTTTGAAATAAAGAGGGGTTTACCCATAGTGGGCAAAAAATTTGCTCCAAAAACATCCGCACCGATCAGAATACTACATACTATTGTTAAACGTAGAAACCATCTGTTCATCATAAAATCTCGTTTAGAAAATGAACTGTTTTTAATTGCTGCACCTGCATGTGCATACCTATACATTGATATAACCATTTAGAGATGTTTTTTTCAATATTTATATCAACATCTTTATCAATCATAGCATCTAATGGCACTTGTGCAAGTTCATGAATGTATGCATTGTATGAAGATGCATCCTCCACATAAAGATCAAGTAAAGCATAAAGTACACATAAAACCTTGATCTTCTGTTGCTTGGTAATCAAGCTTTTGTTAAATACAAAGCGCAAAAGGTCGTATATCCGCTCAGATCGTACTCCCTCAGGAATAAACATGTAACAAAGCTCTAGCATATGGTGCAGAAAAAGCATATTATGACGTGCTAAAATAAATGGCATATCAACAAGCTCCAACTCCTTAACAAAGTAACGTTGCCCTGTGGGATCCAGCCGATACATAAGCACCGTACCGATACTTAAGCTATCATGCATTAAAATGCCCGTTATATGGCCAAGTGACTTATCAAGTAAAGAAACAGTCTGTTTAAACGGCATATGAGATCTTAATACAATTCCGGTATGTAACTTCATACCTCTTAGCTTACCCAGTTCAAGCAGAGGATGCTAGCAAATGTTAGTCTCTGCTATTATCAGTTAAAATCATTGATTTATTAATTTCATCTACCGTAGATTAAAGATAATTTCACCTGCCAGTCTTCGTTGCTTCGCAACTTCTTCTGGCTATCGCTATTAAAGGATCAATGTTATGAAAGGAATACATACATATATATACTTGTTATCGTTACTCTATCTTTCACATACGCACACAGAAGCACCTCAATTAACTATTGTAATGGTTATTGATCAACTTGCTTGTCGCAACCTAGAAAAAGTAGGCCCATATCTGAAAGGCGGCTTGCGTTTTTTGTTAGATGAAGGCCTACGATATACACAAGCACATACTCCCTATGCATCGCCTTCAACTGGCCCAGGGCATGCCACACTCAATACTGGAGTGCTTCCTAAAACACACGGCATCATCAATAATACCTGGGGCGATAACGACAACCAAAACAACTGTGACGATGGCCGAAAAGAAGAAGATGCTGTCTTTGGACCTAATGGTATGCAGCCTTATGGTAAATCGGCACGATACATTATGGTTGATGGGTTATCTGATCAACTAATTTTGCAAACACAACAACACAAAAACTATACCGTGTGTGCTCTTTCACTCAAAAGCCACTCTGCCATATGCGCTGCTAATAAGATGGGTAAAGCTATCTGGTTTGATCCTCAAACCGGAATGATGACCTCAAGCAAAGCATATTTTAACGAGCTTCCCACATGGCTACAAACCTTTAATCAAAAAAAACGTCCTGGGCACAAGCCATATACCTGGCACCTTTATCATAAATGCTTACCTGCTGCATATAAATTTAAACACACACACAACTATAAAGGCACCTATCTTAGTCAATCAGTCATCGGTAAAACATTCCACCCAAATAGATCGGCACAAGAACCGTTTAAAGAGTTTATGATGACACCTGCGGCGAATCAACTTATTTTTGATGCAGCACTCGCCTGCCTTGATGCATATTTCTGCAAAGATAATCCTGATGAGAAATTGTTCCTTTGGGTACTGCCAAGTGGACTTGATTTAGCAGGTCATCTGTGCGGCCCCAACAGCATAGAGTATCTCGATATACTCTATCATCTTGACCGTCAAATAAAAAAATTTATAGATTGTGTAAACGCCAAAACACGCAAACGCAATATTCTATGGGCACTCGTCTCTGATCACGGTATAGCACCAGTCCCAGAACAGATACAAGAAGATGGTTATCATGCTGCTTATCGCATTATGAGTGCAGATATAGTAAAACAGTTAAATGAAAAAGTTCAAGCAGAGTTCGATCTTACACCGGTTATCTCCTCCTTTAATGGTAGCGGCATATATTTAAATAAAGCACTGCTTAACACCGTTGATAAAAAGAAATGCAAGAAAATAAAACACACAATCATAAGCTATCTGGAGGCACAACGAGGCATTAAAAAGGTCTGGACCTTTAAACAGCTCGCAACAAGCTGCCTAGAGCCAGGAACTATCGAAAGCTTTTATCAAAATCAACTGTTCAAAGGAAGAAGTGGTGACCTGATTGTACAGGTCTATCCATACTGCATGATCTCAGAGCATACCCATGGTGCATGCCACAATAGTCCCTATAATTATGATACTCATATTCCAATCATTATCTATCAGCGCGCTTGTTATCAACGCAAAATTATTAATGATAAAGTCTATAACACACAATTTGCACCAACTCTAGCCCATATTCTGGAGATACCCCGACCATCTGCTTGTACGGCCGATGTTCTTCCGGGCGTTATCGTCAAAGAGGATTGTTGTTTTTAAGGACGTAAAAAAGGCCCCTCATGCGAGAGGCCTTTTTTTATTAAACTTGCTATATAATTATTCATTATCTTTGGATGAATAATCCATTTCCAGCAACTATGGCTACTACAGGTTCATCGCTTTCTACAGCGTATGTTGTATTAGGATCATAGGGCTGTTTGGCGAAGTCGTTATTATGCTCTATTTTGATTCCATGTGCATCATATAAGTTTATTCGTCCACTATTTAAATGACGGTTTATATTATACCATACATGCTCATTAGTTATTGTGGTATTTGGATCGACACCATACCTGAGCGGAACATTAAGCTGAGGTCCATGTGCAAGCGCCACTGCAGATCCAGGAACAGTGTTTATCAAAACTGTTCTAATATCTGCTGCATTAGCAATAGAACCCATACCTGCCATTATAATCAAAAGAAAAAGATTTTTTATATTCATGTAAAAACTCCTACTTAAAAAATATTATATAAATGAAGCGCTCGGCGGCTTAAAAGCCGCCGTATCACGCGAAATTCCGCCAAAGCTTAAACCCGCCTTCGCCATCTATCAGGCTTCGGCGTGGTTCTTGTCGCTGAAAACTACGGGCTAAACCCCGTAGTTTTCAGCGACGGCGAATAAACTGAAATCAACTGCGGTTAGTTCACCGGTGCGTTGCACAAAGGACATGTTTTGGGGAAAGATCCTGCGTCTTGAAACAGACCTCCCGGCTGCTGCTGCTTATTAAACCACTGATTTATGCATCCTTCGTGAAACACATGCGAACACGGCAACGTTCGAGCATTGCCAGCAAATTCTTCACCTAGACAAATAGCACACGTCTGATCTTGCGCTTGCACCTGTGGTTGCTCTGGAGCTATCTGTGGATCCTCGCCATTAAATTGACTGAACAACTCACGAGCAAGAAACTCATCGTTTAGAATGTGTGAAAACTGTATAGCTTCAACTAGCTCAGCATTATGTTCTTCTTCTTGAGCTGGTTGTTCTTCGTGTGGACCAGCATCATGCTGTTGTGGTTGCTCTTGCACTTGTTGTTCACTCACAATGTGGGCAAATACCTCGTCCTGTTGTATTTGCTCATAACGCTCAACTGCAATCTGAGCATCAAGCTCATCTTGGAGTTCTTGAGCCGCTTGCTGATTAAAAAGCACTAATGACTCTGCAGCTGCTTGCTGAAACTCATCAGGTTGATCGGCAGCATGTAGTTGCTGCATGCCACCTGAAATGATTAAAGCTGCCAAAATTGGCACTGATTTCCTGTACATAATAAACCTCCAAAATAGGTATAAAACAGGTGTTAACATATAAACTTACTTTCAACAAGATAACATAAAAAAGACGTCTTATCAAGAAATTAAATAATTTCTATTTGAATTCTTTTGGCGTGGGGCTACGGAGCAACAATCTATCCCCTTGCACCCTCAAACTAGATCTTCTATAACGTAAAAAAGGCCTCTCATACGAGAGGCCTTTTTTATTAAACTTACAGTATATTGAACTGGAATTAACCTACTGCGGTTGGTTCACCGGTTCACGGCAATAAGGACAGTCATTATGTCCTGCTAACCAAAGATTGATACAATCAGCATGGAAGCTATGTGCACATGGCAATGCCTGCACATCTTGGTTATGATTCAATGGCCCCAAACACACAGAGCACTCTACTTGTGCTTGAGCTGCTTGTTCTTGAACAGGTTGCTCTTGCAACAGTGGCCCTGCTGGTCCACCCAAAACTTGAGCAAGTTCATAGTCTTGTTGTATTTGTCGAGCAACCTGAGCATCAAGCTCATCTTGGAGTTCTTGAGCCGCTTGCTGATCAAAAAGCATTAATGACTCTGCAACTGCTTGCAAAAGTTCATCATCCTCAACATTAAGCACATCATCTTGATCTTCTTCTTGTGCAGCAACATCCCCACCAGTTAAACCGGTAAGTATAAAACCCAGATTTTGCTTAGAAAACTTTTGTGGACACCGAGGGCAATTTACATTGTCTACTCCCATTCGTGGTCGCATACACTCGTTATGTATTACAAGCAGATGATCATTGCAAACTAAAAATAGAGCATCATCAAAGTTATCCTGCTGTCCACAGATAACACAAGAGAGTTCTGCTTGTTGATGATGTGCAGGTAGATCAGCAGCATGTAGTTGCTGGATGCCACCTGAAATGATTAAAGCCGCCAAAATTGGCACTGATTTCCTGTACATAATAAACCTCCAAAATAGGTATAAAACAGGTATTAATATATAAATCTACTTTCAGTGAAGCTCGCACGGCCTAAAGGCCGTGGCTTCTAAAATGATTTTGCCCTTACATCTCCAGGCTAAAGCCATGGAGTATTACGGGCTCTTTAACAAGATAACATAAAAAAGAGGCCTTGACAAAAGCCTAAATAATTTCTATTTGAATACCAACACCCAGTGCGGGGCTACTGGGCAACAATCTTCCCTCCCCAAAAAAGCACTGGAAAAACTTGACCGAGAGCAATTTTTTTGCTTAACTAGATAGTAGTATATTACAAATCCTTAATTTTAAGGGAAAGTTCGATGGAATCGACATATTATCCGATGCCATTCCGCATATCTGTTTCTATTACAAGCCCCCATTGGGTTAATCCCCTTTTCTGGCCTTTTTGGGCCTAATCTTCCTTTTTTTATCTTTATTTATACGTTTTAAGCTTTATACCTATAAATAGGTACATATATTTTTATACATTGTTTAATTTTTTTTCACTTTTGTATGCTCAATATGAAATTCATTTAAAAGGAAATTATTATGAATAAAACCGTATTTTTTGCAATAGCACTGTTCTTTTCAGGCAGTATGAATCTGTATTTTTTGTATGGCAAACAACATAAAGAATCCACCCAAAAGCAGATAGCACGTGTCGCAATTCTTTCACCAATGAGCCACCCCGCAATTACTGAAATTGAACAGGGTTGCATCGAAACACTTAAAGACAACGACCACATACAGTATATCCACACCACATTTAATGCCAATGGTAACACAAGTCTTATGCGCTCTGAGGCTGAAGAAATCCTGAATGGGGAATACGATACAGTATTTACCATTGGTGTACAGGCAACTCAAACAATGCGCGAGCTTACACGCAAAAAACAGATACCATTACCTATTGTGTTTGGTGGTGTTGATGAGGGGTTCAAAGAAGAACTCGACAAAGATGACCTGTATAACATAACTGGTGCATATGATAAGCCACATTACAAACAACAACTGGAGTTACTTACATATATAAAACCTGAAACTAAACAACTTCTATTGGTCTGCAGCCCAGCATATGGACCTTCGTTGCAGGATGATATACAGTTCATTACGGAGCAACTTAATAAGCTTAACATCCAAACACGTCTGGTATATGTATCCGATATATCTGAATTACAAGCAAAAGTAGCCCCCTTTATATCTGAAGCTGATGTTCTCTTGATTTTAAAGGATCACATTCCGGTAACCGGCATTGATGTCTTAATAAAGCTCTGCGATATACATGGTGTAACACTTTATGCATCTGATCTTAATTCTGGTTATAAAGGTGCTGCCTTAGCATATGGTATTCGTGAATTTGATTCTGGCGCACAGGCTGCCCATAAAATAAAACAAATTATCGAAACCAATAAAGCGGCCAGCGATATACCAATAACAACAATAGAACACCTTAAGTTTTGCTTGAACACAGCAAAAATGAAACCGCAAGGGCTCAATATTAATGCCACTGTAGTTACCTTAATGAGGCAGGGATGTATATTTGAGCACAAGGAGAAATCATGATATCAACCTTACTGATTATTTTAGAACAAGCGGCTATACATATACCTTTAATTATCGGTGCTTATATCAGTATATCTATGATGAAGATACCCAACTTAAGCATTGAAAGCGCCTATTTGGCAGGTGCAATATGTGGTTACCATGTATTACACCTGTTGCCCTATGCCCCACAGCCACTTATGCTTCTATTGGCCATTTGTGCCAGTTTAATTGGAGGTGCATGTATAGGGTTATTGCTCAGTATTCTACATATTTATGGAAACATTCCTTATCTATTGGGAAGTATTATCATTATTGGTTTATGCCACGGTATTAGCCAACTGCTTATTCCTCTTTATTGCACAATGAGCCAGATCAACAATCCGTTGATCTGCATGCTCATAAAAAAACATCCCGAGCTGGCAATCATGGGAATAATTACTCTTGTGCTTATTATCGGCATTGGTCTACTGTTCAATAGACAACTTGGTTATTGCTTTGCAATCTACGGCAATAATCCCAAATTTTTTCAATATAGCACTATTAATAGATCATACATTATCACAAGCGGCTTAATGATCAGCAATGCGCTGGCAGGACTTTCTGGCTATCTCTTTGCACAATCAAACGGCTTTATAGAGCTGCATATGGCTGCAGCAAAAGCATTATTGGGCATTACAGCCATTGTACTTGCAAATAGCCTTATCAAACAACGTTCTGCTTTCTCATTGCTTATACCTTTAGTTGGCACCTTAGCCTACTTTAGCTTGCAACAAGCACTTTTGAAAGTTGGTTTCAATCTACGATATTTTACTGCAGTACAAGCGATTATCATTTTGATTGTGGTATTTATTATCTACAAAAATAAGCCATTAACTGCGCAAAATAATGAATTAGGAATATAATCATGAAGTCTATGTTATCACTCAACAATATAACCTTTGCTTTTGATCCAAAAATGCCATTTTTTGATCAATTAAGCCTTCAACTCGAACTCGGCAAAATGCATGTCATATCGGGCAAAAATGGCGTGGGCAAATCTACACTATTTAGAATATTACAACAGAATATTCAGCCAACCGAGAGGCTATCTGGAAGCATTGGCATAGGTGAAACCATATTTGATCTTTCAAGTGAAACTCGCACGGCCTAAAGGCCGTGGCTTCTAAAATGATTTTGCCCTTACATCTCCAGGCTAAAGCCATGGAGTATTACGGGCACTTTAATAAAAACGAATATGCAAGGTTCAGCACTCAAGTTCAAATGGTTCCACAGGTTTGCACTGATATGTTGGCAGATGAGTTTAGCTTCTATGAAAACCTTGCATTCGCACAACTGCCAGAATTTCCTGGATTCGCTCGATTACCACAAGTGCAATTACTATTTAAAGATTTGTTGAAGGAATTTGGTATTAATGTCCATCAGAAAGTGTCAGAACTTTCTGGTGGACAAAAACAGATCTGCGCTATTTTAATGGCACTATCTAAACCAACACAGCTTCTTTTGCTTGACGAACCAACAGCAGCACTTGATGAAGAAAATGCTCAAATGATCATCCAGTTTATCGAGCAGATCGTTCAATCACTCGGAATTACGGTATTAATGATCTGTCATGATAAGGAACTTATTAAACACGCTCAGAGTCACACAAAACTTGTTTTAATTGGCAACGGTAAGAGGGTAATATCTCAACAGTAAGAATTTGCTGCTACCTTTTTAGAAGCCCATATCTTTAAAGAAGGCTTCATCATTTGGTTCACGCCCTAAAAAATTGCGCAACAGTTCATTTGGATCTGTACTACCGCCACGACCAATTATCTCCTTGATATATTTTTGGCCAATCTCTGGATCTAATAAGCCATGCTTTTTAATCTCATAAAAGAGATCCAAGCAAAAAACACGTGACCATAAATAGCCATAATATTTTGCACCATAGCCAGATAGATGTCCAAATGAGGAAAAAAAGTGTGCATCTGGTGCATAAGCAACGTTCTTAATCATCTCTTGCTGTAGCTCTTTATTAATCTGCTTCACATCTTTGTCTTGCCCTTCAAGGAAATAGTTGAGTGCAATCATAGAAAGCATATCTTGCCGTTGCACAAAAGAACCGGTTGAAATATGCTTTATAGCTAAAATTCGATCGATTAGATCGTCAGAAAACGATTCACCGGTCTGATAATGCCCACTCACAATCTGAAGAACTTCTTTATCCCAGAGCCATTCTTCTAACATTTGTGATGGCATTTCAACAAAATCTGTTTTAACACTCGTTCCAGAAAAGCTCGCCATCTGAGTACGTCCAAGCAATGCATGCATAGCATGGCCAAACTCATGAAAGAAGGTGCTCACATCATTACGTTTGAACAAGGGTGGTTTATCACCAAGTGCCTTGGGGAAGTTCGCCATGATAACTGAGACTTCAACATTGGGCTTGCCATGTTTATCAAAAGTTGCTGGAACCACAGTCGCATGTGCTGCATGGCTATATTTATTTGCACGTGGATAGAGATCAAGCAGTATAAAACCAAGCAATTGATCACTGTTCTTATTAAATACCTTCAATAAACGAACATCATTTGACCATAGACCATGAATAGGAACTTCTTCAAAACGAATCGATAAAAACGATTCGTAAATACTCAGTAGACCTGCAATAGTCTCTTCAACGGGGAAATATTCTGAGATCTTTTCCTCATCAATATCATATCGATTTTTTTTGAATTGATCCCTTGCGTATCCATAATCCCACGGCTCTAGCTTGCCATCTTTGGTTAATGAAACACCTTCTGGCAGTTCAGCTATAAGTTCTTTAAATTCTTGAGCCTCTTTGACGTCTGCTCGTTTGCTCAGGTTATCTAAAAATGCCAACGCTCGCTCAGGATTTTGTACCATCTGATCATCAAGATCAAAATGTGCATAACTTGCAAAACCCAACATATGCGCTAACTGATCACGCTTGGCAATAATCTGTTTCAATAATGCTTCATTTACCGGGTGCCCACGATTATTGAATGCATGATAGAGTTTCTTTCTTGTATCGGAGCTGGCCGCTTGTTGCATAACGGTAAAATAGGTTGGATAATCAACACCCAATATATAGTCACCCTCATCTGTTTGCTTAAGTGCTGCAATAAAATCATCCGACAAGCCTGCAAGCTCTTCCTGCTGCACGGTAATGGTACGATTATCGGTTGCTATATTACGCTCGAAATCAAGTTCCAATGCAGCCAGTTCCTTTTTGAGCTCTTTAACGCGCTTAAATTCTTCATCTGGCAGTTCAAGCCCATTGCGTTGAAATCGTTTCAACGTTTTCTCAAGATAATAGCGTTGCTCAGGAGTTAAATCCTCGCTTTGCGCATTACCTTGCGCATATGCCTTGAAACCTTTGTACAGTTTTTTGTCACCAAACATATCAATAAGAGCTGCTTCAATCTTAAGCATAGCTTCATGTGCTGCATCGCGTATGGGTTCTTCTGGGCTCAGAAGTTCAAGTAGCTGTACTGAATGGGAAAAGATAGCAAGATCCGAAAGAGCTGCCACATTATCAAGCGCTTTGGCAGTATTGGCGAATGTTCGCTCATCATCAGGAACATCCTTTATCTGTTTGATACGTTTTTTTGCTGCTCTAATATATGCTTTGGTTTGCTGTTCTACCTGGCGGCTATTATTTGGAAACAGCCTAACAAGATCACCAATGGTCATCACGTTTTTAAGCTCCTGTGGTATTGCTGGTGTAATGCGAATGAAACTTATCATGGCAATACATAATGCCATACTTATTATAACAATAAACTGCTTCACTAGAGATCCTTAATAAAGTTTTTAATAATACCTGCTTATTCTTATTGCTAGTGTAGCAGATTTAGATATAGATGATGAGCTTTCTCTTTGATATTTTTGAGAACTTGCCAAGCAACCTTCTTCAGCTCATCTGGCAATGAGACAGCCTTTTCAATCAAAAATCTTTTGCCGCTTGAAACGTTACTATTTTTTGACCCCTTTTATATTAGAGACTTCAGGATTCTTTACTCCAACAATATTTTGATACAGCTTTACCATACAATCTACAGGCATTTCAGAAAAGTAATCCGTATACTTTAAACCCCTAAATGCACCTTTATTCCCTTGTATAACGCGATTCAACATCTTTAACTCAACGGTCCATTTATAATAATAATCCTGATTGTTCCTTTTTGCATTGAGCCATTCATCACTACGCACATCAAGACCTTCAAGGGAAGCAAACTCTTTCGGAACAAATCCTTTTTCTGTTAATAATTGTTGAGCACAGTATTTCAACTGATCCTTATGATCTTTTGTATAAAGATTAAAAAATGTTTCTTGCAACTTTTTGTGCCACAAGGTAGGCAAAGCATCATCTTCAAAATTAACTATCTGAACGCTAGGATACGAGTGGAGATTCATTCCCTGCCATTTACGATTAAAACACAACGAATTCATATACTGCTTAATATGATCATCTTCAATTTCTTTACCAGCCCGTGCCAACTGAACATCTTTAACCAAGGAGACATCTTTGCATACTAAATAAAGCGATATTAAGGATGCTAGCCCAGCAATCGCTGAAACCGGCTTCGATTTGTAATAGCGGTGTGCAGCATAAGCAAGAGCTAAACTTGCCGCCGTTGCCCCTTTTCTTACCCTT
>SDBV01006937.1_pt1 | contig 15565 bp, 23 predicted proteins | sample 2277081 | NCBI WGS metagenome assembly SDBV01 (sample SAMN10402039, study PRJNA504765) | marine sediment metagenome | isolation source: marine sediment core GS10_PC15, 223 cmbsf | place: Arctic Ocean: Southern Knipovich Ridge | collected 2010
GGCGACCAGGGGCAGCACGGTTAGTTTTGGCGAATTCGGACTCTCCGCGCTTGAACCGGGATGGATAACCAACAGGCAGATCGAAGCCGCCCGTATCGCGCTTACCAGGTATATCAAGAGGGGAGGAAAGGTGTGGATAAGGATTTTTCCGGATATGCCTTATACCAAAAAGCCGGCGGAGACCAGAATGGGAAAAGGAAAAGGGATGCCGGAGTATTTTGTCGCCGTTGTAAAGCCCGGGAGAGTGATGTTCGAGATCGCGGGTGTCACAGAGGAACTAGCAAAAGAGGCGCTGCGGTTGGCGTCTCATAAATTACCCATAAAAACGAAGTTTGTAACGCCTATGCTGTTCAAGGCTTAAGTATAGATATCCGCTGAGAGGTTGTGTATGAAGGAAAATTTAGACGAGTTGACTCTCGACGAGCTGAAGGAACGCAGGATAAAACTCATAAAAGATTTCAGGGTTTTCAGGTTCAACAAATTGATGGGGCAGCTGGAAAACACTCTTAAAATACGGGAAACAAGAAGGGAAATAGCCCGGGTTAACACTATTTTAAGGGAATATGAGCTGAACATCAGGGCAAAAAACTGATTTCCCGGGTAGACCGGGCGAGTAACGGGTGATTAATTTTAATATATGGAGCGTGGAATTGTCTAACGAATCTGGAAAAACAACAGGCAAAAAGAAAAGGACCGGTACGGTTGTCAGCAACAGTATGGATAAAACTATCGTGGTGGCTGTGGAACGTTTAAAAAAACATGCTCTTTATAAAAAATATATCAAAAGATCCAAAAAATTCAAAATTCATGATGAAAAGAACGAAGCCAATGTCGGCGACACCGTTCAATTTGTCGAAACAAGGCCTATCAGTAAAGACAAGTGTTTCAAACTGATTGAAATAATCGAAAAGGCCAAGTAAAGAATAAAGGGAACAGCATGATACAGTCAGAATCCTATCTCAACGTGGCGGACAACAGCGGGGCGAAAAAACTCATGTGTATCAAGGTGCTTGGCGGATCAAAAAGAAGGTATGCATCTGTGGGCGACCTAATAGTCTGCTCGGTAAAGAACGCGGTGCCGAACACCCAAATAAAAAAAGGTGAAAAGGTAAGGGCGATCATTGTAAGAACCAAAAAAGAGATCAGAAGAGTTGATGGAAGTTATATAAAGTTTGACGAAAATGCAGCTGTGCTTGTGGACAACCAGATGAACCCAACTGGTACCAGAATATTCGGCCCTGTTGCACGGGAACTGAGGGAAAAGGATTTTATGAAAATCGTTTCTCTTGCACCTGAAGTGCTGTAGAAACAAAGGAAAAGGATTGAAATATGGATGCGAATGTCCGGGTCAAGAAAAACGATAAAGTGAAAATACTGACAGGTAAAGACAATGGGAAGACCGGAAAAGTCCTTTTTGTGGATAAAAAAAAAGGGGCTGTGATCATTGAAGGTCTAAATGTAGTAAAAAAGACCAAGAGGCCCGACCAGCAGAATCAGAAGGGCGGGATAATCGATATTGAAGCACCGGTAAGACTTTCCAATGTAATGGTCGTCTGCACTAAATGCAGCAAACCCATAAGGGTAAAAAAAAGGGAGCTGGACGACGGGAAAAGGGTCCGTATCTGCGGTAAATGCGGGGAAATGCTGGACAGGGAATGATACATATTTCAGGTATTTACTAATTAAGATATGCGCGGAAGATCAAAATGAAAGAAAAAGAATCGAGGTTGAAAAAGAGATACAAAGACGAGATCATTGATCTCATGATCAAAGAGTTCGATTACAAAAACATCATGCAGGTGCCCAGGCTCAATAAGATCGTACTCAACATGGGACTGGGTGAGGCAATTGATAATAAAAAAATTCTCCAGGCCGGGGTCGAAGAGCTCGCCCTCATAAGCGGGCAGAAGCCGGTCAAAACAAAGGCAAAAAAATCAGTTGCCATTTACAAGCTCAGGAAAGGAATGGAGATCGGGTGCAAGGTGACCCTCAGGGGCACCAGAATGTACGAATTTTTGGACAGATTTGTAAATATTGCACTCCCCAGGGTAAGGGATTTCAGAGGGGTCTCGAAAGACTCCTTTGACGGAAGAGGTAATTTTGCCGTCGGGATCAAGGAACAGATAATTTTTCCTGAAATAAATTACGATAAAGTGGAAAAAATCCACGGCATGGATGTGGTGGTCTGCACTACCGCTAAAAGAGATGAAGAGGCTTTGAAATTATTAGAGGCATTCGGTATGCCCTATAGAAAATAAGCTGTAAAAGAATATGATTTAAATCCTTTTTAAAGGAGTCAAGTTGGCAAAGAAATCAATAATTGCGAGGGCAAAGAGACCCCAAAAGTTCAAAACCCGTCAGTATAACAGGTGCCCGATCTGCGGAAGACCCAGAGCGTATCTCAGAAAATTTGATATGTGCAGGATCTGTTTCAGAAAGCTCGCAAATGAAGGGATGATACCGGGGGTTACAAAATCAAGCTGGTAGATAATTAGTTCATAGGACTAATTAGTGAGTTGGAGCAACTCCGGTTTTGAACCGGCTATTTCGGGGTACCCGACGTTGTCGGGCTTGCCCGCCTTTAAGCCGGGTATACCTATCACCGAGGACTGATTTTAACGATTTCTTTGATTTTCATTGCTATCACAATCGGCATTTAAAATAATCATTTGAAAAGGGGTGATGTTGTGAGTCTGTCTGATCCAATTGCAAATATGTTAACAGTAATCAGGAACGCGAACTCTGTTAAGAAAGAAAAGGTTGATATCCCTGCGAGTAAGCTGAAGATGGAAGTGGTCAAGATTTTTAAGAACGAGGGGTATATAAAGAATTTTAAGCTTATTGATGAACATAAGAAATCATACATCCGTGTATACCTGAAGTATACTCCCGCGGGAGAGTGTGTAATACACAATCTGAAAAGAGTATCAAAACCAGGGTTGAGAATTTACAGGAAAAAACATGAACTGCCCAGAATATTCAACGGTTTCGGCACATCGATCATCTCGACATCCAAGGGTGTTCTCACTGATAAAAAAGCACGGGAAAAAAGTGTCGGCGGCGAAATCATATGTTACATCTGGTAGACAAATGCTTGTGAAAGTTATTTCATAATTTTACGTGAACGTAAGGGAACTTTATGTCCAGGATAGGAAAATTACCCATTGTTTTACCCGCCGGTGTTAAATGTGTCTACAAGGCGCCAAAGGTCACTGTTGAGGGACCGAAGGGTAAACTCGAGAAGACCATAAATTTCAGCGGAAAAATAAAAACAGATAAAAAAAGTATAACGATCACCAGCGAGAAAGTAGACAAAAAGAATAAAGCGTTATACGGCCTGGCCCGTTCTCTTATAAACAGTATGGTTATTGGTGTTACTGAGGGTTTTGTGAAGACACTGAAGATCGTGGGTGTGGGGTATAAAGCGCAGATGGAGGGAAACGGCCTTCTTCTCAATCTCGGTCATTCCCATCCGATCCAATACAAGGTTCCGGAAGGTATAAAAATAGATGTTCCTGACATGAACACGGTGGTTGTCAGCGGTATCGACAAACAGATAGTGGGACAGACCGCATCTGAAATAAGGAAATTCAGACCCCCGGAGCCTTACAAGGGAAAAGGGGTAAAGTATTCCGATGAAAAGATAAGAAGAAAAGCGGGTAAAACCGGTATAAAATAGAAGCAGTTTGAGAGGTCACAGAATCATGAACAAGATTGAAAAGCGGTTTAGAAGAAAAAAGGGGATAAGGAAAAAAATATATGGAACTGCCGAAAAACCCAGAATAACGATCTTCAGGAGCAACAAGCATATATACGTGCAGGCTGTAGACGATCGTAACGAAACTACCATCGACTATTCTTCAGATTTTGAGACTAAAGTTAAAAAAAATATCGATGGAGCGGCGGAAGTGGGTGAAAAACTCGCGGGAAAACTTATTAAAAAGAAAATAAAAGAAGCTGTTTATGACAGAAATGGATATATTTATCATGGGGTCGTAAAGGCCCTTGCGGACGGAGTTCGAAAAGGCGGTATTAAACTGTAGATCAGGTTTTGACAAAGTCAAACTTTGACTTTATTATGACATAAAAGGAGTTCAGGTTGGCCTATACACGTAATAATACACGGAATAATACACGGAATACTGAAGAGACCGAAGATCAATTTACTGAAAAATTGGTCAAGCTGAACCGTGTTGCAAAAGTTGTTAAAGGGGGCAGAAGGTTCAGCTTTAGCGCTCTTGTCGTAGTGGGGGACAAAAAAGGACATGTGGGTATAGGGTATGGGAAAGCGAACGAAGTGTCCGAAGCCATAAGGAAGGGTGTTGAAAAGGCAAAAAGGAATGTTGTTGAAATACATCTGAAGGGGAGCACCATCCCGCATGAAGTGCACGGTCTGTATAAAAGCGGAAAGGTCATTTTAAAACCGGCTTCCCCCGGGACAGGGATTATCGCGGGAGGCCCTGTTCGTGCCGTAGTGGAGCAGGTGGGCATAAAGGATATTTTGACAAAGTCACTCGGGACCAGCAATTCTTTGAACATCGTTAAGGCGACAATGGAAGGGTTGACAAAATTAATGGACATGAATCACACACTGGAAATCCGGGGGAAAACCTTTAAGGAAATATTCGGGTAGACAGGACATGAAAGAGAAGATAAAAATTCAGCTAATCAAAAGTTTGATCGGTGTGCCTGAAAAACACAAAAGAATAGTAAAGTCTTTAGGCCTCCGCAAGAGAAATTCAACCGTAATTCAGGCAGACAGCCCCGAGATCCGGGGAAGTGTTTTTAAAGTCAGTCATCTGCTCAAGGTGGAGAGGGTAAAAAAATGAATTTAAGCGCGCCTGTTGGAGCGACGAGGAAACGCAAGGTTGTGGGCAGAGGATCGGGAAGCGGGATCGGGTGTACCTGCGGACGCGGCAGCAATGGACAAAAATCCAGATCAGGGTACAGCAGGCAGATCGGTTTCGAAGGCGGTCAGATGCCGTTGGCCCGCAGAATTCCGAAGAGGGGTTTCAATAACGAGACTTTTAAACATGAATTTCAGGTAATAAACGTGCGGGACCTCAACTGCTTCAAAGATGGTGACCGGGTCGATTACGATACACTTCTAGAGAAAAGGCTGATCAACAAAAAGTGCCGGTTTGTAAAGCTCCTCGGCAAGGGAGAATTAACAAAAAAGATCAATGTCGTGGTGCACAAGGCTTCCGGCAAAGCGGTGGAAATTGTCGAAAAGCCGGGCGGTACAGTTGAAATAGTTTTATAAAACGGTACGCGAACAAAGGTGAATAAATGGCTGCACGAGGAAATTTGATAGTAAACATATTCAAGATACCGGAGCTGAGAAAGAGAGTCATTTTTACATTTTTTATGATCCTTATTGTCAGGATCGGTGCGTATATCCCGGTCCCTGGGATCAACGCAGTCGAACTTAACAAACTCTTTACCCAGACTGGCGGCGGGCTTCTTGGGTTCCTTGATCTTTTTGCCGGCGGCGCTTTAAGCCGCTTTACGGTTTTTGCCCTGGGGATCATGCCGTATATTTCTTCGTCCATTATCCTGCAGCTTCTGACTGTTGTTATCCCGGTACTTGAACGGCTCTCGAAAGAAGGCGAAGTAGGTAGAAAGAAGATTCAGCAGATCACCAGGTTTTCAACAGTCGTTATCGCGGCGATTCAGGGCTATGCGCTGACTGTTTTTATGAATTCCAGGCCCAATGTTATCGTTAATCCGGGGATCGGATTTACGATCAACGCCATTGTAGCAATTACTACAGGAACACTTTTTCTGATGTGGATCGGGGAGCAAATAACCGAAAGGGGGATCGGCAACGGGATATCGGTCGTAATTTTTATTGGGATTGTTGCCAGGATACCGGTAGCCTTCAAACAAGTTTATGATCAATTGAAACTTGGAGAACTCAACCCTATTGTTCTTATCTTGTCGTTTGGTATATTTGTCGCGATAATCGCGTTTGTGATTCTCGAACAGCAGGGGCAGAGAAGAATTCCAATCCAGCACGCAAAGAAAGTGATCGGAAGAAAGGTATATTCAGCGCAGGCTACACATCTGCCTTTAAAGATAAACCCTTCGGGAGTAATCCCGATCATTTTCGCTTCATCGGTTCTCCTGTTTCCGGCACAAATAGCAAAATCTTTAGGCTCAAGGGTCCCTGCTCTTGACAGGCTGGCAGCACTTATGTCACCGGGCAACGCGCTTTACCTTGTGCTTTATGCGCTTTTAATCATTTTCTTTTGTTATTTCTATACTCAGATCCAGATGAACCCTATTGATATCGCGGACAACTTAAAGAAAGTGGGCGGGTATATACCGGGAATAAGACCCGGGGTCAACACATCCACCTATTTGCAGCGGGTGTTGAACAGGATCGTTCTACCCGGGTCCATATTTCTCGCAATTATAGCGTTGATACCAACAATTATCCAGAAGTGGCTCGGCCTACCTCAGGAAATGGCCTTTTTAATGGGCGGTACTTCTCTGCTCATCATGGTCGGTGTGGACCTGGATACAATGAAACAGATTGAATCTCATCTGCTTATGAGACATTATGACGGGTTCATGAAAAAAGGAGGAAAATTGAGGGGGCGGAACCTGTAACGACAGGGTGCGCGGGTGGATCCTGCTCGGGTAAAATAGAGAACTTGAGAGGCTGTTGTATATAAAGAGTTTTACATAAAGAATGGAGGATAAATGTCAAAAGAAGAGGCAATTTCTGTAATCGGTACTGTAAAGGAACCTCTTCCTAATGCCATGTTCAAGGTTGAACTGGAGAACGGGCATGTTGTTCTCGCCCACATATCAGGAAAGATGAGGATGCACAATATCCGTATTCTACCCGGTGACAAGGTGAGCGTTGAACTTTCTCCCTATGATCTGAGTAGAGGGCGGATAACTTACAGATATAAATAATATTGCAATACGTGTTGTGAGGAACGAGATGAAGGTTCGATCGTCAGTTAAAACCATGTGTGACAAGTGCAGGATTATAAGAAGAAAAGGCACCGTTAGGGTGATCTGCGATAATCCTAAACATAAACAGAGACAAAAGTAATCGAAAGGTACTAATTATTTAAAAGGAAAAAGCTAAATGGCGAGGATAGCTGGAGTTGATTTGCCGAATAACAAAAGAGTGGAGATTGCGCTAACATATATTTACGGGATCGGAAGAACCCTGGCCAGGAGAATTGTCGATAAATCGGGTGTGGACCCCGACACTCGTGTTTCCAAACTTACAGATGTGGAAATCGCCAATTTAAGAGGAATTATTGAAAAGGATTATAAGATCGAGGGTGAGCTCAGGACAGAGGTCTCCATGAACATAAAGCGGCTTATCGACATCGGCTCATACAGAGGTTTACGGCATAGAAGGGGGCTCCCACTGAGAGGTCAGCGCACGCGCACGAACGCGAGAACCAGAAAGGGTAAGAAAAAGACTGTAGCAGGACGGAAAAAGTAAAAGGAGTGTGAAATTGGCGAAAGCAACCAAAACAAAAGTAAGAAAAAAAGAGAAAAAAAATATAGCAAGCGGTATAGCGCATATTCAGGCAACGTTCAACAACACTATCATTACAATTACTGACACAAAGGGCAACGTCATCTCGTGGTCGAGTGCCGGGAGTCTGGATTTCAGGGGAGCTAAAAAGAGCACGCCTTTTGCCGCGCAGATGACTGCTGAAGACGCGGCAAAAAAAGCAATGATACACGGTCTTCAGGAAGTTGACGTATACGTGAAGGGGCCTGGCGGCGGGAGAGAATCAGCGATCAGAACACTCCAGGTAGTTGGTTTAAAGATCAACATGATCAAGGATGTTACGCCGATTCCTCACAATGGCTGCAGGCCGCGGAAAAGACGAAGGGTTTAAGAGAAACAGTAGTATATACAGATAATTTTGTATTAAACGGAGGATTCAATGGGGAGGTACTTAGGACCTTCATGCAGGTTATGCAGAAGAGAAGGTATGAAGCTGATGCTTAAGGGTGACAGATGCCTGTCAAACAAGTGCGCTGTCATGAAAAGGAAGTTTCCGCCCGGTCAGATACCTAGAAGACGAGCAAAAGTTTCCGAATACGGCATGCAGCTGAGGGAAAAACAGAAAGTAAAAAGATACTACGGCCTCATGGAGGACCAATTTAAAAGGTATTTTGAAACCGCGTCCGGAAAAAAGGGAATTACCGGTGAAATACTGATCACACTGCTTGAGCAGCGATTGGACAATGTCGTGTTTCGGATGCATTACGCTTCATCCAGGAAAATGGCGAGACAGCTGGTAAAACACGGGCACATCACAGTCAATGGAAAAAAAGTGGATATTCCCTCATACCTTGCAGGCGAAGGCGACACGGTTGAGGTAAAGGAAACAAGCAAGAAGATAATTCCAGTCCTGGAAAGCATGAAGAATATCTCAAGGGTCGGGACAGTGCCCTGGCTGGAAGTAGATCCCGACAAATTAAGCGGCAAATTTATGTATATACCGAAAAGGGAAGAGATAGATCTTCCCGCCAACGAACAGTTGATTGTTGAGTTTTATTCAAAATAACGTAGGGGTTCTATAAAAATGGCTCATAAAAATCTCTTGAAGGGAATGAAAAGGCCGAGGTCAATAGCCATTGAGCATGAAGAGAAAAGTAAAAATTTTGGCCGGATAATAGCATCTCCTCTCGAAAGAGGATACGGAACAACTCTGGGAAATACATTGAGGAGGACTCTTTTATCCGCTCTGCAGGGTTATGCGATAGTCGCGTTACGCATAGAGGCATATGACCCTGAAAAAGACAGCATGCGGCTCATTACAAATGAGTTCGACACCATCCCCGGCATGGTTGAGGATACTATTGATCTTATTTTAAATCTGAAAAATCTAAGAGTAAAACTGGAAGACGATATCGAAACAAGGACCATAACGATAGAAAGCGAAGGCCCCGGTGAGCTGAAAGCCGGTGATCTCGCGGTTGATGATAATATTATTATATTTAATCCCGACTTACATCTTGCTACATTGGCTGAGGACTGCAAGATCGCGATGGATGTACAAATTAATTTTGGCCGAGGATACGTCTCTTCCGAAGCGAATCTTGAAAACATCGAAACAATCGGAACAATTCCTATTGACGCACTTTTTTCTCCAATAATCAAGTGTAACTTCAACGTTGAAAACGCCAGGGTCGGGCAAAGGGGCGATTACGACAAACTCGCTATTGAAGTTTGGACTGATGGGAGTATTCTTCCCGAAGACGCTGTGGCTGATGCGGCAAAGATAGTTAAGGATTATCTGGTGCATTTCATAAACTTCAATGAGGAATTTGAAGACGACGAAAACGAGACCAATGAAGAGCTTGAGCGCCTTCAGACAGTTTTAGAAACTCCGGTTGAGGAGCTCGAACTGTCTGTCCGCTCCTCGAACTGTCTCAGAAATATTAATGTAAAGACCATTGGAGACCTGGCGGAACTAAGCGAAGATGAGATTTCAAAAACGAAAAACTTTGGTAAAAAATCTCTTCAGGAAATAAAAGAAAAACTTCAGGAATACGACTTGAATCTCGGATTTAAAGAATACATTGAACAGAAAATGGACATGAAGGAAGTGGAGAAATAAAATGAGACACATGAAACGGGTAAAGAAGTTCAACAGGACAAGAGGGCATAAAAGGGCCATGTTCTCAAACATGATGATCTCATTATTCGAATACGGCAGGATAAAGACTACCACAACCAAGGCTAAAGAATTGAGAAGGTTGAGTGAAAAGATCATAACCAGGGCAAAGGAAAATACACTGCATAACAAGAGAATAGTGATGAGCAGGATCAATAACAGGTATATTGTCGCGAAACTCTTTGACGAAATCGCTCCGGTTTATAAAAATGTAAACGGCGGATATACAAGAATGTATAAACTGGGATCCAGACCCGGGGACGGGGCCGAGTTGTCCCTCATTGAACTTATAGACGTTAAAAACAGCGATTAATAAAGGTAACAAGGGAGTTGTAAAGAGAAAGTATTATATCATCCCTGAACAACTCTATGGTAAAAATCACCCCTTTCTCTCAACTGGTTAGTATTATCTTTTTTATTGTTTTTGCACTTCTTTCCGAATCCTTTGCAACGATCCTGGTGCAGTTGATATTTATTAGCTTTTCGTTTTTATTATTAAAGGGAAAATGCAGCGATATTATTACAACGGATTATCTTCGATTGATCCCGATAATAATATTTATCTTTGTACTGAATGCCTCCCGGGGCGGAGGAGAAATTATTTTCAAAGCAGGCCCTTTTGTTTTACTAAAACAGGGCATATTCAGGGGGCTCTATTATGCGGCCGTGGTCACCGAACTTTTTATGATGAGTAGATTGATGACAAACGGTTTTACTCCCGATCTGCTGATCTCGACTTTTTACACGATCGATCGGCATGTTTTTAAAATATTCAGGCTAAAAAGAGAAAAGACGGGGCCGGACAAACACAGCTTTTTTCTTGTGCTGTATTATGTCTTGAAAATATTTCATATAGTTTACTCTGAATTAAAATTATTTTTCAAAGCGGGAAAAGGGTCTTTAAAGGAAAAAACTGTCCTGTTTTTTAACACCGTTTTCAGAAAATCTCTCGATGAATATGAAAAGTTTAACGATGTATCGGTATTTACCATAAAACCTGTATTTTTTGATTACCTGTTTTTGTCCGGGCAGGCTTTCTGTTTGTCCTCTGTAATTTTTATTAAACCATGGATGTTTTGATGCTGATTGAGGAACTTGCAAAAAAGAGTAAAAATGAGATCGAGCAGACAATGCACTTCTGGGGATTGACAGAAAGCGGGAGCCTGAACGATATCACAGGCGTTATCGGGCAAAAGAGAATCTTTGCCGGCAGTCTTCTTAAACTCAACCAATCAGAGCACCTTTTACTTCACACTCTTTTTATCAACGATTCTGTTTGTATAAAAGGGGAACTGGAGAACAGTTTCAAGACAGGCGTCCACCTCGATGAAGTAATAAAAAGCCTCTTGGAGAAATCTTTTATTTATTTGCGAAAAGACAGGGGATTGCTGACTGACAGGCACGATAAAATTTATCTTTTTCCCGCAATTGTTGAAGCGTTGAAAAGTTTCCGTATGTTCGATGAAGAGGCTCTCAGGGAACATCTCATGAACCTGCAGCATCCAATGATTATCCTGAGTAAAAAGGTCCCCGAAAGACTGGAGAAACTGATCCTAGCCGGGTGGGTTGCGCTGCTAAATGAAAGTGATGATGACCGCCTTTCAGTGCTCTATAAGAAAGGACTGGTAGATATTGTACTGGCGGAAAAAAACCTGTCATTTATGCCCTTGTGGGTTGTAACGGAAAAAGTTTCAAAGTATGTAGACCAGGGTTCGGACAACCTGCACTACAGATCGAATTTATATTTCAACAACATAACAAGCATAGCGGACTGCCTTTTACACATGCCTTTGAAAAAAAAGTATTTTAGAAAAAACCTCGGAACCTGTCTGAACAGGCTTCCCGAAAACACTTACAGCGCGGATAGGTACCTTCGGGAGTTAAAGTATCTCGAGATAATCAAGAAAACTGATGATGCTGTTTCTTTAGACGCGTCATTTGCATTGAGCAGTTTTGACAAAAAATTAGCTCTGTTGAAAAACAGGATGATAGATGACGAAAAACAGGCCCTGGAATGTGTCGAAAATAAGGGGCAGTGCAGTAAAATTTATGTTACTTCAGCTATAATGATGAACAAAATAATAAAAAAGGTTTTTTATGAAAACCCTGAGGAACTAAACGGCTGCTCTACGACGCTGGTGGATGACCTGACCTTCAGAGGATTTCTTCTGGAGGATTTCAGCGGTTCGTTTGTCCGGCCCAATTCCTTTGATGCCAGGAAACCCGAAAAAGACTCCGTTATTGTTAATACGGACTTCGAAATATTGATTTTTTCCGAGCGTATCCCGCAATATGTGCTGTATGTATTAGCGGGATTTTCTAATGTGATGCAGAACAGTGAAATAATAAAACTTAAGATAGACCGTTTTTCGGTATCGCGCGGGATAGCTTATTCCGGAGATATCGAACTGTTTATTGATATTTTGACAGACGCGTCGAAAGGGCAGATCAGCAGCAATGTTATAAGCGCGGTCAGAGAATGGTCTCTTTCCTTCCTGGAAGTTGATGTAAAGGACCGTTTTATAATCAGGATCGATTCACCGGATACAAGGTTCAGATTGTTCCACAACAGGTACATACAGTCAATTGTTGAAGAGGAAACCGAAAAGTTCCTTGTGCTTAAACCCGATGCGGATATTAACCAATTGAGACTGGAATTGCGGAAAGAAAACATATATATAAAATTACCGGAGTAAAGAACCACCTGCAAAGCAGGTGCGCGTTAATTCCAGAAGCCCGGAGTACTTTTTGTTTCTATTTTCCCGTTTTCAGTGCTGTATATTATATAACCTTTAATGGTGTTTTCGGATAAAAAACTAAACCCGGTTTTACTTCCCATTGTGAAAACCGCAGTGGCAGCGGCATCCGCGAAGGCGGTGTCTTGTGAGAGAATTGTCACGCTTTTACAGTCGCTGAAGGGATAACCTGTTTTCGGGTTGAATAGGTGACTGTATTTGACCCCGTCTTCGATAAAGAACCTTTCGTAATCTCCGGATGTCACAATTGCTGTATTTGTTTTCTCGATTATTGCGTTAAAACTGCTCGTATCAACAGGGTCCTGGATGGCGATCTTCCATTTCTTTTTATCACGGTTAAGGCCGCTTACATATATATCTCCACCCGCGTTTATTAAAAAATCAGTATACCCGCCGCGCTCAAGCTGGTCCCTTATCAAATCTATGATCTTTCCTTTTGCTATTCCCCCGAGATCGAATTTTACATACAGAGGTTTTTCTATTCTGTCTTCGTATATTGTAACTTTTTCATATCCTACGGTTTTCAGGGTTTCGAGAATTTTATCATCTCCGGGAAAAGAGGGATTATCTGTGTCAAAGCCGTAAAGCTGCACAATAGGCAGAATCGTTGGATCGAAATAACCGCCGGTTAATCGGGCAAAATCGAGAGATTCTATCAAAAGAGAGAAGAGCTCGTTTTCATTTTTTTTCAGGATCCGGGTGGAATTGTTGAATTTATTGAGACTTCCGGACTCAGGCCTGTGGTCAAAAATAATTTCATATTCTTCGATTTTTTTAAAAACGCTTTCGACTACATTTTCCGCTTTTACACTTTCACTTTTACTCGAGATGATATTAATCTGGACAAATGTTCCCAGCGCAATTTTTGTTTTTGAAATTTCAATACGGCTTTTTGAGCAGGACACGAATGCCAGAACAGCCGGTAATAGCACAAGGAATTTCGAAAAAGTTAATTTATTCATTTTTAAAGGTATTTATTGATGTTTTGAGTTCTCAGAAGAGGTACCGGCGGCGGGTGCCTTTTGAAACAGGATTTTTTGGCAAGCTCGATAATGTTGTCGATATCTTTTGAGTTATACCCTTCAGCAATTGCTTCTTCCCTTGTAAAACACTTCTCAAAAAGCAGATATAAAATTGAATCAGCCTTTTGATACGCTATGCCGAGTTCTTCTTCATCTGTCTGCCCTTCCCACAGGTCGGCAGTGGGCTTCTCGTTTATGATTTCATCAGGTACACCAACCATATTAGCCATTTCCCATACCTGGGTTTTATAAAGGTCGCCGAGCGGCTCGATTGAACAGCCTCCATCGCCGTAAACAGTAAAATATCCGAGGAGAATTTCAGTTTTGTTCCCGGTGCCCATAACAAGACCCTTGAATTGAGAAGCTGTGTCATAAAGTGCGATCATTCTCGTTCTGGCCATAATATTCCCAAGACGAATGCTTGTAATATTTTCGAATTGTTTTTTAAAACTGTCCACAATACCTGTTATTTCATGGTACCTTATCCGTCCTCCTTTCAATTGGGCCAGTTTTTCGGCGTTTCCTTTAAAACTTTTCTTTGAAGTTTTATAAGGCATGATGACACCAATCGTGTTCTTTTCGCCGAAAGCTTCACAGGTAAGAGAGTATGTCAGGGAGGAATCCACACCCCCGGAAAGCCCGACAACACCGGTTTTGTGCCCGGAATTGTAAGCGTACTTCTTTATAAATTCAACAATTTTGTCCCTGTACTCTTCAAGTGTTGCTTTATCGGTCTTTATCATTTTAGTGACCCGTTAATTTTAGTATCCGTTCAACCGATATTATTAAATCAGTAGCCTGACAGGTTTTGGGGGAGAGCATAGCAAGCTAATCGGTTACTATTCAGATTATATGCCCCCCCCGGGAGCTAATTGGTTCCTGGTGACAACTTCGTTCACGACTAAGCCGGACAGGCCCGGCCACTCCGTGTTTTATACGGCGTGGTACCTGGAACTAATTATCAAGCATAAGTTCTGAAATGTCCTGTTTTGTGTATACCTCTTTTATGGGTATGCCATCTCCGGTAATATAACGTTTGCTATTGCCTTCAATAAGAATACTCAGTTTTGTGACTTGACTTATGTCAAAAGAAGTAAGAAGGACCTGATAAAGTTCAAGCCGTATTGCTTCTATTCCTGAATAATTTTCCTCAAATTTATTATCGAAATTCAGGGTCAAATGCCCGTTTTGAATACTGGCGGAAATCAACTCAGTATCGTCGGGAATGAAGCTGGTCATACCCTTACGTTTTTCATTTTCAGTGGGCCCGTTCATCAAAGCCTCTATAGTTCTTGTGATCGGTGAGTCTTTAAACTTAACGGTTCGATGAACAGGAGCCGGTTTTGCCGTGCCGTCTTCTTCATTTATTTTCACGAAATACAGTACAGCTTTATATTCCTTTGTCTTTATATCATTTTTTGTCGGGGACCTGGGTTGGTCCTTATCGGCGCCTGTCTTTTTTATTTTAGAAGGTTTTTTCTCCGGTTCAGATTTCCCGGTTTTTACGACGTTTTCACCTGCTGAGTTCGGTGCCTCTGCTTTACTCCGCTCTTCATTTCTGTCGGGTTTTGCAGCGGTGTCTTCTTCAAAGGCTGCTTCAGCCTCGGGTTCTTCGGCCTGCGTGATTTCAGCCTTGTCAGTCGTTTCGGTTTCTTCTGTTTTTTTGAAAGCTTCGGTTATGGGGTTGTTTTTTACAAATTTAAAAGCTTCTTTTAAGTTGCCCCTGCCCTTATATACAAAAATAACAATGATTACGAGAAGGATAAAAAGCCAGAACAAACAGCCTGTTTTTCCCATCCTGGTTCTTCTTCTCTGTGCCATTTTAGGGAATATAGGTTTCAAACAATCATTTGTCAATATAAACAAATTTAGATTATTTTATTTATTAGAGCTATAATATATTATGGGAGTTTCTAAAAATTTAATATTGCGAATAATTCAAAGGATACTTAAACTACTTGAAAGTATGGATTGATTTTACCGGAACAATCAGAGTACGTCGAAGCACAGCAATTATAAAGGGACTCTTTATATCTGTAGTTTTATGTTTCGTCCTTTTTACATCCTGCCGGAAAGAAAAACCATCGATTGTTTTGAGTATCAACGGCAGGCCGCTTAT
>SDBV01006938.1_pt1 | contig 15564 bp, 13 predicted proteins | sample 2277081 | NCBI WGS metagenome assembly SDBV01 (sample SAMN10402039, study PRJNA504765) | marine sediment metagenome | isolation source: marine sediment core GS10_PC15, 223 cmbsf | place: Arctic Ocean: Southern Knipovich Ridge | collected 2010
GGTTAACAAAGTTCCTTTGGGTTTAAACAGGGGATAGCTGTCTCTAAGTGGTGATTTTCAGAGCGATCCATTTCATGCATCCCTACTTATTCGACTCTTTCGCAGGAAAAAAACTTGTTTCAATTGAACAAATACTATAATTTGAACTTGTTGAATGAATTATTTGAAGTTTTTAGCCCTCATGGTTTTGATATGGGGAATACTGGATAAACTCATAGTATGAAAAAAAAGTTAAGGAATTGGAGGGATAAACTTTGGTGAAGTTGACAAAAAAGTCTTTTGCACTATTCCTTGCAGCAACTATTATGCTTCTTTCAATAGTTAACACAAGGGCACAGGATGACAACAAATCTGGGACAGTCAAGTTACCTGGCACGTTGCTATTGAGAAGTGAGCGAACGACACATCCGGATGCTCAATGGTTTCCCGATGCCGGCTTAGGACTGTTTATGCACTTGGACCCGACATGTTTGCATTATGCGAATGCATGGTGTGCCTTTGTATGGGAAGAGAAACCGGCCTGGATTGACTCGGACTTCCATAGTCCTGAGGAGTACTTTAATTTAGCTTATAAGTTTAATCCCGAAAAATATGATCCTGATAAATGGATGAAAGCCGCCAAGTCAGCCGGTTTCAAATACGCTGTATTAACCGCCAAGCAACATATTGGCTATGCTCTCTGGCCCAGCCAGTACGGCGAGATGAGTACGAGGGAATATATGAACGGACGTGACCTTCTCAGGCCTTACGTCGAAGCCTGTCGTAAATATGATATAAAACCAGGATTCTATTTTTCCGGTTTTGATTGGTATTACGATCGGGACTATATTAATTTTTATAGATCTAAAGAATCTCCTGTGAAAAGAGAGAATTATATCCTCAACTACAAACACGAGCGTGTGGAAAAGCTGCCTGAACGTACCGCAGACTGGGGGGCGAAGTTTAGGGAATTCTCACGAGGCCAAACATTTGAATTACTCAATAACTACGGTAAGATAGATATTTGGTGGTGGGACGGAGGCGGAGATGTTAGTACAGAGGAAATGCGCAAAATTAATCCTGGAATTGTGATAAATAATCGTGCTGGTGGCGGCGATTATGTCACGCCTGAAACTCTCGGGCAGTTTAAATACGAATACATCAAAGAGGTAAGGAAAAACGGATGGTGGAATGAACTGTGTGAGCTTTGGACAAACAACTCATGGAATTATCACATACCAAGAGAAGGTGAACCAAATAAAAGTGAGCAATTAAAAGATACCGGTTGGGTATTGTATACATTGGCAAAGTGCCGATGCTGGGGCGCTAATTTACTGCTGGATATAGGCCCTCGTCCCGATGGGCAGATGCCGCAGCAATTTTACGAAAAATGTGCAGAAATGGCAGAATGGATGAAGCACAGCGGTGAATCCGTTTTCGGCATAACCGGCGGAGGACCATACCCCGAAAAAAGTAATGTCCCAATTACCATAAAGAACAATAAATGGTATTTGCATCCCGATTATAAACGTGAAACCTGGGATGAGCCAATCGTTGTTCAGGATGTCAAAAGTCCTGCGAATGTTCGGCTTCTGCGAACCGGTGAACCTTTAAATTATTCCTATGATAATCAAACTCTGACAATTCTTATACCTGAAAGTAAACGAACCGATCTAACTGATGTAGTAGCCGTCCAGTTTTAAAAGAGAAGTGTTGTAATCAATTGCATATCACTGCAAATGGTATTAAAAGTAATGATGGTATTATGTGTCTGGTTATTATTATTAATCTCATATTTTATATACCTCTTATTGAAAATTAAGAGTAAGTTCAAAATCAAAAATTTTATATTTCACAGTATTCCAGGCTTCTATGAACACAAAAAAGAACACTTTTTGTGTTGTCAAAAGATAATGATGGCATTGTATCAAAGCTGACTCCCGTAAATCCATCTGGTTATTTGTGTCGTGTTTGCATTCAAACATATGAACTTACCGATATAAATAATAGATGGTCTCCTTCTGAAATAGATGAAATTAACAAAGCATCCAAAGCAATCAAAAGATATAATTCACATTAATATCAATATGTATTTCAATTTTTCCGGAATATAATATTCTATATAAACTTTTACTTTCTACATGAGAATGTACCATAGTATAGAAATTATCTGCATTTAATTATGATATATACCATACAAATGTGCTCTTATACTTAATATAAGGATTTTTCCTCTTATTTATCAGATGATTTTTTAATTTTTTCTTTTTTTATATTCGGCGATTATATATTATTGTATTATGCTCTGACAAAACATAATCCGACAGCATATAAAAACCTGCCAATCATAATTCAAACATGGAGAAAAAATGAAAGCGCGAACAATTGTTTCTGTGGTATTGTTTGCAGTAATGTGCTTAACCGTAACACCCTGATGTATACCGTGTTAATGTGCGTTCAGTTTTTATGCTGTCACAGCTTGCCGCACGGGTAATGATAGACCGCGGCCACGGCGGTTCGATAGTGATAACCGATTCGGTGGTATCCGCGCATGGCAGCGCTAATGTTCCCGGATATGTTTCCTCAAAGGGCGCTCTTAACTCCCTTATTAGGGCGCTTGCCAACGACTGGGGGCCTTATGATATCCGTGTCAACGGCATTGCACCGGGATTTTGTGAAACCGACATGACAGAGGGCATCCGTAACAACCCCGACCGATATAATTACCTGACAGGCAGGATGGCGCTCAAACGCTGGGGAGCTCCAGGTGATTTCGCCGGCGCCGCAGTTTATTTTGCCAGTGAGGCATCGAGCTATGTGACCGGGACTACTCTGTATATTGACGGCGGTTTTCTTTCGATGTAAAGATTTCTTTGTATTGTACTTTTTTGCCCGTCGAAATGCATCGAAAAAAAACATTTCGCATGTCATCCTCCGGTGAATCCGGTCGACTGAAACCGCTTGCCATCCAGCTCATCCATTCTGCTTATTTGCTGCCTTCTGCCTTCTGTCTTCTGCCTTCTGCCTTTGTACATTCCGCCTTTTATTATTCATAAGCTGTATCCGTCCGCGGTTTGTTTTATTTTTTTTGTTACTGAGTATCCCCTGTTCTTTAATTACCAGTTTCGGATGTACATATTAACAAACTAAAAAACGATTGTTACAAGCCATAAAAAATGATATGTTTATTTAATCTCCGCGGGAGACAGATTAAAACTCAAATAAAGGGGAATAATATGGCACATCAATTTGAAAATTATAAGAACAAGGGTTTGGACTTTCTAAAAGCTGCTTTTGGCGATGATACTGTTGAACATGTAATCGATTCTACGATGCGCTTTATGATCGAGGTCCCCGGATGGCAGCTATGGGAGGGATTCGGCGGCGGCGGAAGATTTGAGGGATCCGGTACCGGAGGCGCCGCTCGCTCGACGGAAGAAATTGCCGAAGATACCGGCTTGATTCACCGTCTTACCGGATCGACACCCACTGTCGGACAGCATATCCTGTGGTTTTTCTCGGAAGATGGCATAACTGCTGATTACGGGAAAGCACAGCGTGTAAAAGAGGAGCTCGAGGCACAGGGAGTAAGAATGGGATCGATAAGCCCCACATATTTTCTTGCAGGATCGGAAGACGGCAGTTTTACTTCGCAAAATCCAACTATAAGAAAACGGTACATCGAGCAGACAGTGCTTGGAGCCAGAATTGCAGTAGAGCTCGGTAATGGCATATTAAGCCTTTGGTTTCCGGATGGCACCAATTATCCCGGGCAACGTGACCTGCAGGATAAAATCGGACTCATGAAGGAATGTGCAATCGAATTCTGGAATGATGTGCCTCCGGACATAAAGGTCGGGCTTGACAGGGTGTTGTTTGAATACAAAGTCTTCGAACCGGGGACTTACAGTACTACTGTGCCGGACTGGGGCACTGCCCTTGAACTGTCAAGGATTGTCGGAGAAAAGGGAGGTGTACTCGTCGATCTGGGGCATCATCATCACGGTACTAATATTGAACAGATTGTGGCAACGCTGCTTACTTTCGGAGTTCGCGGCGGATTTCACTTCAACACACGGTATGCCGCGGATGATGATCATTCCGTACAGGCGGATTATGAAATGGCAAGATTGTTTCATGAACTTTTGAGAGGTAATGTGATATTTAATGAGGACCCTTCGAAAAACTGGTCTTATGCTTTCGATCAGATGGCACGGGCCGAAAAGCTTATCCCCTCGATATTAAAATCTGTAGATGCGATGAAGCGGTCTATTGCAAAAGCTGTTCTTCTGAATATTTCCGAACAAAAAATGCACCAGGAGAACCTTGATATTATCTCTTCAAGCGTTGAATTTGAAAAGGCGCTTCTTCATGCCGATACAGGGCCGATTGTCATGGAATCATACACACGTCAGGGATTACATCCTGTTCCTCTCGAGGCATACCGTGAAAGCGGATACCAGAAGAAAATCGAAGAAAAGCGCGCCAAATCTTTGAAATAATCTAAAATTTCCTTTTTTACCCATGTAAAAAATATTTGTCAATGAGAACATAGAGAGCATTGAGAAAATAAATATTATATAATTATGTGATAATTTTATATTTATAGTAATAATTCGAGCAGATGAAAGAACTTTGTTACATTCTTTTTCATCTCCTTGACCTCCGTGTACTCTGTGGCTATATAATATTTTCAAATTGTTTTACTACCGGTTCGAAAGTTAATTCATTGTTTATTAAGCTCAAGGGGAAATGTTTGAAACGGATTTTTCTGCCATCGAATTCAGTAAAAATAAACTTCTTGAATCGCCTCTTAATTATATATATATCCATATTACTCTTATTTACTGCCGGCTGTGTACAGATACGGAAACAGGGGGCTATCGAAATTGCCCGGAACGGCCGTTCAAAATACCGGATCGTGGTTGCCGTCGACGCTTCACCTTCTACCATGCATGGTGCGATAGAACTTCAAATGTTCCTGCACATGATGACAGGCGCCGAAGTACCAATTGTATCGGACCGCCTGCCGGTTGGAAAGCGGGAAATTATTCTGGGAAACAATGATCATCTTAAGCGGATAGGTGTGAATATTGATTTCGATAAGCTGGGCGATGAGGGCTATGTACTCAGAACTTCCGGGAAACACCTGGTCATAGCCGGCGGCGAACTCAGGGGCAATATGTACGGTGTTTACGGGCTTCTGGAGGATCACCTCGGCTGCCGTTGGTTTACACCGGAGGTAAGCCATATTCCGCTCTTTGAACGCCTGGAAATTCCCCCGCTGGACGAAACAAATATCCCTGTCCTGGAATACCGTGAACCATATGTCTGGGAAGCATTTGACGGCGACTGGGCAGCCCGTAACCGCATGAACAGGAACAGTAAGGACGGTGGTCTTGGAGTTAAGCATGGCGGCAGGATCGAATGGGTTCCCGATATGTTCGTCCATACATTTGAGAAACTTGTTCCCCCTGAAAAATACTTCAGACAGCACCCGGAATATTTTTCTCTGGTCGGCAGGCGAAGACTCCGTAAGCGCAGCCAGCTTTGCAGTACGAATGAAGATGTTGTGCGGATTGTGACCGAGGGTGTGCTGGAGGCATTCCGCAAAAACCCGCAGGCCTATGTTATCTCCGTTTCACAGAACGACTGGGGGAATTACTGCGAGTGCCCGAAATGCAGTGCCCTGGCGGAAAATGAGGGATCGCAGATCGCTCCGATCATCCAGATGGTAAACCGTGTCGCCGAGGAGGTTGAAAAGGAATTTCCCGGCAGAATGATAGAGACTCTTGCATACCAGTGGTCCCGTAAAGCGCCGAAAACCATTCGCCCCCGTCACAATGTGGTAATAAGGCTCAGCACCATCGAGTGCTGCTTTTCTCACCCTCTGGAAAGCTGCGACAGCCCGGAGAACATAGAATTTGCAAATGATATCAGGGAGTGGTCGAAAACAGCAGACCGGCTCTGGGTCTGGAATTATATGACTTCATTTACCCACTATTTCGTCCCGTTTCCAAATCTAAGGGTTCGTGATGACAATATCAGGTTTTTTGTAAACAATAATGTGAAAGGGATTTTCCAGCAGGATGTATATACTACCCCATTCGGAGAACTTTCGGAACTGAGCGGATATTTGAACGCCAAACTGCTCTGGAATCCCGATTATGATGAGGACACTGCCATAAACGAATTCCTCGCGGGTGTCTATGGCCCTGCAGCCGGCCCGATAAGGGAATACATAGACATTATACACGATAAAGTCGAGGATGATAACATACACATCGGCATCTGGCAGGGTCCCGATGCAGAATACCTGACCGATGAGATTTTGACCGGTGCGGATTCCCTCTGGGCAGAAGCCGAGACTGCTTTAGAAGATATGCCGGAAGTCCTCGAACGTGTCCGGATAGCACGTCTCAGCGTGGATTATGCCATTATCGCACGTGACAGGAATCGAGGCGATGCATATATTGTTGACCATGAGAAGTACCGGCTGTATGTCAATCCATCATTTAACCAAAGGGTTGAACGCTTTTGCAATATCGCTGAAAATGCGGGTGTAATAAAACTCAGGGAATACAATTTCACGGTCGATGAATTCCGTGAGGATATTGAAAAAACTATTAAAGCCCGAAACCTCGAACCTGTTAATCCGGCAAATTCTGTACAAACTTCTCCCGGACTGGTTTACCGTTACTTCGAGGGAGAATGGACAAAACTTCCACGGTTCGACCGCATAAAACCCCAAAAAACAGGCAGGGCTGAACAATTCAAACTGCCGTTTGAAGGTAACGGCGAAACATACGGTTATACTTTTAAGGGGTATATAAAGATTCAGCGGGACGGTGTCTATACCTTTTATACACGTTCGGACGGTTATTCGTCTATTTCGATAGGTGTTAACCGATTGGTAAATAACGGCGGCCGTGACCCGATACGCGAACGCAGCGGTTTCATTGCGCTCAAATCCGGTGAATATCCCATCGAGTTGACTTTTTTTTCCGAAACCGGAGGTAAGATTCTTGAAGTTTACTACGAGGGGCCCGGTATGAAAAAGCAGGAGATTCCGGCGGTAAATCTCCGAAGCAGTAAATTATGACGAAAAATAATGAGAATTTTAGTTGATTAAAAAAGACTTTTACTTGTGGATTAATATTGTAAGTTTCTTTTTATTTAAAAATAAATACCCTAAAAGGAGATGTCATGGAATTCAAAGTCAACATTATCGCGCTTGGTATCATGGGTAAAAACCTCGCAAATGTCCTTACAAGAAATCCTATGGTTAAGGTTACCGCCGCTGCTGACCTGAACGAAGAAAGACTTGCGGAAGGAAAGGCAGAATACGGCTTTGAAAGGACTTACACGGATTATGAGAAGATGATCGATGCCGAGAAACCCGATGCGGTTTTTATCGCAACACCGGACTGGTCCCACTACAAACCGGTTATGGCATGTCTCGAAGCGGGGATACATGTTCATTGCGAGAAGCCGATGACTACCGATGAGAAAGAGGCGGCGGACATAGTGCGGAAAGTAAGTGAGACCGGTCTGAAATTCCAGGTATCATATAATCACCGCTGGCTTGCGCCGTACAATGCGACATACAACATGATCCGCGAGGGAAAAATCGGAAACTGTATAATGGGTTATGCGCGCAAAAACAATCCGATAAGCGTCCCGACAGTCATGCTTCCCTGGGCCAAAGACAGCTCCCCGATGTGGTTTTTGTCAGGTCACGATATCGACCTCATGACATGGTGGTTCGATGATGATCCTGTCGAAGTAAAAGGTTTCGGCATTAAGCGAGTGCTGAAGGAAAAATACGGCTGGGATACTTATGATGCGATGCAGGGGCTGGTGAAATTCTCGAAGGGCGGATTTGCAACATTTGAATCCACATGGATTTATCCCGATACTCATCCGGCCATGCCCGATTCGTTCATGGAAGTAGTCGGCGAGCACGGGCATTTTCATCTCGACCGTAAGACGGAAGCGATCGAAATGTCGAGCCCGGAAAGTTTCAAATGGCCCCGTACCCTGCTGAATTACAAGGTATTCGATAAGTGGGTTGGAGCATTTCCATCCTGTATCAACAGCTTCATCGATGATCTTGCGGAGGACCGGGAACCTCAGGTTACCGCATATCATGGATGGCGCTCTACAGCAGTCCTGGACGCTATTCACCGCTCCTGTGAAAGCGGAGAGACGGTAAAGGTTTCCGAACCGCCTTTATAAAAAGGATGAAGGATTAAGGATGAATAAAACAAGAAGGCAGAAGTCTTTTCTTTTAGCCGACCGCTGAATGCTGACAGCTTCTTTATAAAGAATGAATTGTGTAATGAAATCTTGAGGTCTAATGTAAAAAAGGGTAGGATAGATGCAGGATATCGGGTCACTACATATGGTTGATTATATTTTTATTATTGCATATTTCTGCGTAATAATTTTTATAGGAATATTTTTCAAGCGTTATATAAAAAGTTCGAAAGATTATTTCGCGGCAGGAGCTTCAGTCCCCTGGTGGCTTGCTGGAATTTCTCTCTGGATGGCTTCATTCAGCGCGCTTTCATTTGTTATTTATCCCCAGCTTGCTTACAAATATGGTTTTGTATCGATAACTTTATGCTGGGTGGTAGTTCCGGCTATGCTCATAGCGGCCTTTTTCTTCTCTGCTAAATGGCGTCGGGCAAGAGTTATGACTCCTCTCGGGTTCATGGAACAGCGTTACAACAGGTTCGTGCACCAGTTGTTTGTCTGGACAGGTATACCGCTCAGGCTTATAGATAATGCCTTGAGGGTTTATTCCACGGCTATTTTTCTTGTGATGGCTATCGGGCAGAGCTGGTTTACACTGGAAGTATGCATAGTTTTTGTCGGCATAATAATGATTCTTTACACTATGCTCGGCGGGCAGTGGGCTGTTCTTGTGACCGATTTCATACAATTCACAATTCTCAGCCTTGCGGTGCTCATTTTTTTTCCGCTTTCAATGCATGCTGTAGGCGGATTCGGCGAGCTTGTAGCAAAATCACCGGAAGGTTTTTTTCATATTCTTTCACCTCCGTACGGATCGTTCGACTGGGTTATGTTCGCAGTGCTGATTAGCATAAGTTACAACGCCACATGGGCGCTCGTACAGAAATACAACTGTGTGGCAACCGAGAAGGATGCCAAAAAAGTTGCGCTTACCATGGTTGGGCTCTCATCGGTAGGTTTCGTGATATTTTTCCTTCCCGCCATAGCGGCACGTGTATTGCTCCCGGAATTAGGCGATACCGCTGACGGCAGTAAATACGCCTATGTTGCTCTGTCTCTCCGGATACTTCCTGCCGGTATCATGGGGCTCATGGTTGCGGGAATGTTCAGCGCTACACTGTCCACTCTCGGCAGCGATTACAATGTCCTGTCAAGCGTTCTTACCAAGGACTTTTACGGGAAAGTTATCAGACCCGATGCCGATGAACAGACTCTAATCAAGTGGGGACGGATCAATACTGCGATTATCGGTTTGATAACCATTTTCTGCGCCATCGGTATAAACTATATCAGAGGATTAAACCTATATGACATCATGAATAAAGCCACCGGAGCCCTCGGGCCGGCAGTCATGCTTCCCCTTCTGGGCGGGCTTTTTGTGAAAAAACTTAATTCCCGCGGCGCAATAACCGGAGTACTGACCGGCACCATCTCCGGTGTGGGCCTGGTTGTCGTTAATATGATACTGCTGAATATCTTCAGCGACCGGCTTGCAGCCGATGAATCGCTAACATACTGGCTGAAACAGGGGTATAATTCCATCTCTATCGGTGTCAATATCATTGTTACAATTCTCGGAATGTGGATAGGATCCTCCCTGCTTAAATCGCCGGAAGACGAGAAAGTACGTGTAAAGGAATTCTTCATACAGATGGATATTCCCACCGAACCCGTAGTTGAAAAAACTTATGCAGACGGACAATCGCCTTTCTATGCGGTCGGTATAGCAGTGATGATCCTTGGCATTGTCCTCGCCTCACTGGGAGTTGTAATGAAATTTTCCGGGGATACGAGAGCCCTGGTTCTCGATATGGTAGCCGGCGGAATTATGTTTGGTATAGGATTTGTATTATGGATTTTGACTGCCCGGGGTAAAATAAGATAATGAGTACGGGATCGGTGTATATGAAAAGATAAATCCTTGATGGAGAGGTAAAGCAGTAGTGGGATTTACAAAAGTTTGTGAATAATCCGGGTTATGGATTGTGCACCATCACAATCTTCTTTAACACCCTTAAAAAGATATTAAAGCGAACCGTTAACCGTTTTCCCATCGATAAGAGAAATAACCTTGTCTGATAAACGATAAGCTTGCGAATGATCGTGCGTGGTAAAAATAACTGTTGTTTGATCTATATGGTTTATATCTTTAATAAGCTTCTCTAATACGGTTACATTTTTTGTGTCGATATTAGTAAAAGGTTCATCCAAAAAAAGCACATCCGGATGTAATACTAATGCCCTGGCCAGGGCAACTCTCTGGGTTTCACCACGTGATAGGCCAATGGCGCGTCTGTTTTCAAAATCCTGAAGATTTACCATTCCCAGAGCTTCGTCAACCATTCCGGGCCACAATGTTTTATCGATTGAACGGCATCGAAGTCCCACAGTAAGGTTCTTGAAAACCGTTGTACTGAAAAGAAGCGGGTTTTCCATGACCATTGTCATTTTTCGACGTGCTTGCAGCGAGTTAAAACTCCCGACCTTCAGGTCATTAAAAAAAATCTCTCCGCTATCAGGCTCCTCTAACGCGTTCAGAAGACTCATAAGCGTGGTCTTTCCTGCCCCGTTCGGACCGATGAGCCCGTAAATTTTCCCAGTTTGAAATTCCAGATGAGGAATATCGAGAGTGAATCCGCAGTCATACCGCTTGATTAGATTCTCTATCCTGAAAATTGGATTTTCCATGATAAACTACGCTCTTTTTTTCTGAAAATAGTGAAATAAAATATTGATGGAAAAGGCAATGGTTAGCAGAATTATACCCAATGCAATCCCCAGCGCAAATTCTCCCTTTCCTGTTTCAAAGGCAATAGCGGTAGAGATATTTCTCGTATACCCCCTTATATTTCCGCCTAACATCATCGATATCCCTACTTCGGCAAAAATCCGTCCAAAACCGGCAATAATCGCGGCCATGATGGTGAATTTCCCCTCGGCAAGAATAATAAATGCGATTTGCAGGCCGTTCGCTCCAAGTGTTCGGGCGGTTTTTTCAACCCTTTTGTCTACCCCCTGTGTTGCTGATAATGAAAGCGCCGAAATAATTGGTAGGGCCAATATCGTCTGGCCGATAATCATTGCCCAGGGTGTATACAGGAGCCCGAACTGCCCGAGCTGCCCGCGCCTGGATATGAAAGAGTAAACCAGGAGCCCGACAACAACGGTCGGGAGAGCCATGAGTGTGTTCAGGATAGTAATAATCCCACGTTTGCCCCAGAAATCCTTTATCGCTATATAGAAACCTAAAGGGACGCCGGCCGATGTTGCTAATAGTATCGCAGTTATGGATACTTTCACCGAAACGAAGATAATACTGACAATCTCCCGGTCGAGGGAAATCAACATGGTGAGTGCGTTACTGAATCCTTCAAGAATATAATCCATTAAGACATTCTATTTATATGCGCCCGGAAAAAAGAGCGACTTGCCGCCTTTTTTGAAATCACCGATTAGCTTCTGCCCTTCCGGTGATGTTACCCAGCCAATCAAAGCCATGGAATACTGATAATTCACATGGGAGTGAAGAGAAGGATTAACGGCAATGATGTTGTAGGGATTAAAGAACCTCTCATCACCCTCGCAAAGGATAACAAGGTCTATTTTTTTTTCATAGGCAATAAACGTTCCCCTGTCGACAAGGCAATAGGCTTTTTTCTCATCGGCTATCTGCAAGGTTGCGCCCATGCCTTGTCCGGTTTCGAGATACCATTTCCCTTCGGGCTTAATAACGGCCAGCGCCCACAAATTCTTTTCCTTAATATTGGTACCCGATTCATCACCCCGTGAGGTAAAAAACCATCGTTTGTCAGCAATGCTTCTGAATGCGCCAAAGGCAGTTTCATCTTTGACCCCGGCAGGATCGCTCATGGGCCCGACAATCACAAAGTCGTTATACATGACCTCACGGCGGTTGACGCCGAATCCATTTTCGATAAACGCATCCTCAGCCTTACGGGCGTGGACAAGAACAACATCCACATCGCCGTTCTCTCCAAGTTTCAGCGCCTTGCCGGTGCCAACTGCAATAACATCGACCTTGACATTGAACTTTTTTTCGAAAGGCGGCAAAAGCACATACAAAAGTCCTGAATTTTCCGTAGAGGTCGTTGTCGCAAGCCTGATCCTTTCTTCTGCCGAAGATGGATTAGTAAACAGTAACAGAATCACTGAAGCAGCATAAAAATAATGTTGTAAATATTTTATCTTCATAAAGCAGTTTCCATTGGCTGTTGAGTCGGAAATTGTTGTCCTGTCCGGTAAAAACTCGTTTAAAATCCGGTCACGCACTGAAACAATAAAGCATCGAGAAGTGTGTGGCAGGTTGCGGCTGGTTGTTTCCCCACCTATCTACCATAACTCACTCCTCGGTTCCCCTCATTTGTAAAAAAAAGGGGAGCGACCGCCATGCTAATATCCCCCTTCTCCTGGTAATAGAGTCGGTCAGGGAATGAGTTTGGGAAGTGAGTGGATTAAAAAAAGCTGAATTACATCTATAAGCGAAATTTTTCAATATTTTTATTGTATGAACATAACCTGTTATAAAAGGTTCCGGCTACACACCCCCTTTTATTATGGGGATTTTTGCATTACGAACCGAAAATCACGCATGCATACCCCACAGGTGACCTGTGTTAACCGGTTTGCCCTGCATCTTCAGGTAATAAAACAGCTGGCCCTTGTGCTGGCTGAGATGCGCCACCATCTGAAGGAGTTGATGACCCAGGATCATTTCGGTCGGGTTCCATGGTGCGCTTACAATCTCGCCGGCAAGTTTTTCTTCGCTGCATCCGGCCAGCATATCTATGGCAAGCTGCTTGTCTTTCTCCAAAAGTTCCTTCGCCTCCATGACGTTCCCAAAGGTTGACATTTTCTCAGCAGATGGCAGCTTCTCATCCGGTGATAAATCGCCGACATCGATTCCCTCCGGCATTCCCCAGTCGCCGGTGATGAATCCGCGCATCCCCACACCGCAAGCATTCGATATATGCATGAGAAGCTGGCCTGTAGTCATCCAGTTGTTTTCAGCGGAAGGCTTCCAGTCCAGACTGTCCTCATCCAACATATCAAGCAGCCCAAATGTAATTTTGTAGGTACTCTCGATCTCGCTCCTGAGCAGTTCTGTCCAGTTCATGTCAGCTCCTTTTATCATGATTTATTACGGTTTTTACTTCCCTTTTGAATTATGTTCCTTTATAGCTTTGTTTGCGAGGCCGTCGGCTCGTGAATTTTTTCCGCGTGGAATATGAATGACCCTGATCGAATTAAATCCCTCTTTCAGCCTCATAACTTCTCTGAATAGAGGTTTTAATCCTTCGTTCTTAACCCTGTAAGAGCCGTTAAACTGCTTTACCATGAGCTCTGAATCGGAATAGATTACTACATCTGTTGCGCCGAGTGCAACCATTCTTCCGGCAGCGGAAATAAGAGCGGTGTATTCTGCAATATTGTTTGTGGCTTCACCGATGTACTCACAGTGCTCCTCTAAAACCACACCGTCTTTTTCTATGGTGAAACCTGTAGCGGCTTGGCCCGGATTGCCTTTCGATGCACCGTCGGTATAAGCGGTCAGGAGCAAATTTTTAATCATTTTCATGGTCCCATATAAGGATTCTGCCGCAATTTTCACAGAAAATTATTTTGTTGCTGCGACGTACATCGAGGACTTTTTGAGGCGGGAGCTGTTTGAAACACCCTCTGCAGGAATGCTTAACAGGATCTATCGGTGAAACAGCAAGCCCGTTCTTGCCCTTTCGAAGCCTGTTATATGCCTTTAATGCTCTGCTGTTAATATCGTCGAGGGCTCTCGTGCGTTTACTGTCAAGCACCTTAATGTCCGACTCGATGGATTTGAATTTTATATCGGTTTCCTTTATTTCTGAATTATTATTCGTTTTTGTTTTCTTTAAATTCTTTTTGAGCTCTTTCTGCCGGGGACCCATCTCATCGAGTTCTGTCATGAGTTCAAGGTCTTCTGTTTCGAGGGAATCTATCCGCTCACGAGTCAGTTCTATTTCGTGCTGGACAGCGGTATATTCTTTGTTTGTTTTGGTTTCGAGAAGTCTGTTGTCTTTTTGCGCAAGTAATTCCCGTTCGGCGTTTATTTCACTTTCAACATTTCGTCTGTTTGTCTCTTTTTCAGCAATCCCGGTCTTAATGTTTCCCACATCATTTTTCAGATCCTCAATTTCTTTTTTGAGGTTCTCAATCTGTTTTGGGTACTCTTTTTTATATCGATTGAGTTGATCTATCTCCAGATCGATTTTTTGGGCTTCAAAAAGTTTCATCAGGTCATTTTTCATGTTAAATTTCTCCTCTATAATTTATTTTTTTACTTATATTCAAACATCTTCTGGCAGAAGTTGCCCCAATCTATAATAATCTCAACGTCTTGCAGAGATGGCGATTCTGCAAGTTTCTCTTTTATTTTATAAAGTACCGGTAGTTCGGTAGCCCTGTGTGATGCATCGATAAGTACTATCGAAGAGCCGTAATCCAGAAAATCGTGGTGACTTATTTCTCCGGTCACATATGCATCCGCGCCTGCGGAAAGTGCACCTGAGATATAATCGCCACCGCTGCCTCCCATTACTGCGACCCGTTTTACAAGGCCTGTTTCGCAATTTGAAATTTTTAACATATCAACCGAGAGTGTTTTTGCAACATGTTCGCAGAATTTCTGCTTTTTCATTGATTTCCGGAGGTCTCCGACAGCTCCGTAACCGATTGAGGAATCTTGCTGATAAAGTGGAATAAGGTCGTATGCCATTTCTTCATAGGGATGAACTTTTTTGGTTTCATTGACAACTTTTGTAAGATACTCCGAAGGGACAATCATTTCGATACGGTCTTCCGGGACACTTGAAAGCTCGCCTGTCTTTCCCTTGTATGGAGATGCTTTTTCTGCGGGAATATATCTGCCTGTGCCGCTGGAAGTAAATGAACAGAAGCGGTATTCCCCTATAATGCCTGCGCCGGCATTTCCCGCTGCCTCGAGGATTTTGCCGGTAGATTCGTGGGGGGCGAATGTGACAAACTTGAAAAGTTCACGGCTGCCGGGTAAAAGAGGGGATATATTGGCAAGCCCCAGTTTTTCGGCGAGCGCATGGCTGACACCATGTTGCGCTTTGTCAAGGTTGGTATGCGCCGAGTAGAGCGTAATGTTTTCTTTAATTGCTGTTCGGATTACTCTTGAAGACAGATTATTGCCGGCCAGGGTTTTGAGAGGTTTGAAGATTGGGGGATGATGAGAGACAATCATGGATACGCGATTTTTTTTAGCCAGAGCTAATGTTTCTTCTGTTATATCAAGTGCTACAATTACTG
>SDBV01006939.1_pt1 | contig 15563 bp, 25 predicted proteins | sample 2277081 | NCBI WGS metagenome assembly SDBV01 (sample SAMN10402039, study PRJNA504765) | marine sediment metagenome | isolation source: marine sediment core GS10_PC15, 223 cmbsf | place: Arctic Ocean: Southern Knipovich Ridge | collected 2010
GAGAAGGTAGAGAAGCACAACCTGATGATGCTCAAATGGATAAGGGTCGCACTCCTCAAATTCCTGCACTTCCAGGGATGACACCACTTGGTATCAGACCAAATAAAGAAGGTTCTGGTAAGGGTCGTGGCAAGGACAAGCAAAAGCGCAAAACACGCGGTGAAAATCATCAAGAATTGGCAGAGGCTGCTAAAAGAAAATTTGATTCCAGTGAAGGTGACGAAAAGAAATATCATGGTCATATTGCTCGACATCATATGAACATGGCTAGAGGTGATGAAAAATCAGCCAATGAATCTAAAAAACTTGCTGAAAAATATAAAGTTAAGAAATCTGAAGGAGATAACATGGACGAAGTTAAAAAGGCGTCAGCCTATGAAGGAAAAATCGAGAAGCCAATGCCTAAGAAGGTAGAGGATCTTCCTCAAGAAGAAGTTAAAGACGATGCTAATTACATTACGTTATTAGATCATGGATTTGTTGGTGTTGTAGATCATATGGGAGATGATTCTGCTATTGTTCAATCAGCTAGAGTAAGTTACGGCAAAGGAACAAAGTCAGTTCGTGACGATCGAAATTTAATAAGGTTTTTAATGAGACATAGACATACTAGTCCATTTGAAATGTGTGAAGTTAAATTTCATGCTAAAATGCCTATCGTAGTAGCACGTCAATGGGTACGACATCGTACAGCGAGCATTAACGAATATAGTGGTAGGTATTCTATTATGACTGATGAGGTTTATATTCCTGAACTTGAACAAATTATGCCACAATCAAATAGTAATAAACAAGGTCGTGAAGGTGCTGATCTAATCTCTGAAATAGATAAATTAGAAGTACAAGCTCATTTTGAACATATACATGGCGAAACATATTGGCTTTATCAAGTTCTCCTTCAAGATGGTAGTGTTGATAATGGTGGTGCATTTCCAAGAAGCGAATATGATGATGAAACTAAAAAGCAAACATTTGTACCTGAAGAAGAACAATTCCCAGGTGTTTCAAAAGAAATTGCCAGAATGGTATTACCATTAAACACATACACAGAATGGTATTGGAAAGCAAATCTTCATAATATATTCCATTTTTTATGTCTCCGTATGGATCCGCATACACAATATGAAACTCGTGTATATGCTAATGCAATGTATGATTTAATCTTACCACGTTTTCCAATTGCATGTGAAGCATTTGAAGATTACATATTACATGGACAAAATTTCTCTAGACAAGAATTGGATGTAATTAAGAAGCTTATGAATACGAATTCAGATATACTTGATCTTAAATTAGAAAGTTCTGGTTTAGGTAAAAGAGAAATGACAGAATTCAAAGCTAAAATGGGACTAGGAGATTGCGTCTAATGAATAAATATAAAGCTATGCTTTTTGCATTAATCCTGTTGCCAATTTTGGCTAATGCAGCCGATCGGCCACCATTGCCGTCAAGAGGTCCGCTTGTCCTGCCAATTGTAGAGATGCGCGAGAAACTAATATGTCAGACATATAGTGACACTATGGAATACTTTATCATTGGAAAAGCTCCCTATATACTATCAGGAATTCATACTGTAGAAAATAGAAAATGGAAAGTTACAAAGATAGGCGTTAAAAAAAATGGTTCTTTTGTTTATCTTAAAAACAAAGAAGGAATTACTAAAGTTTTAAATTTTAGTAATGGTTGGCCTTGTAAAATGGAACGATATATTGGAAATTAAAAAAATTGATTTTTTTGTATTGAAAAATTATTGGGAAGAAGTTAAACACTTTCATATAGCTAATAAAATCATTACAGAAAACGTAATAGAATTAGGTCCATATAAAAGCAAATATGATATGAATAATCAAAAAACTCAAGCATACGGTCTTTTTGAAAATGGCTATATGATAGGTGGAACACAAATTATTGAATGGGACGATGGTATTATACGTTGGAGAGCAAATAATATAAGAGAATCTCATAGAGGCAAAGGATTATTTTATAATCTTCAATCTACAATTATTGCTAATGATTGGTCTAACAAAACAACGTTGTTAGGTTGGTTTCGTTCTGCTGCAATGTGGTGGCCGCCACTTTATAACTTTGATTTGTATGATGGAGTCAAACATAATCATGATGGCGACGTTTATATGATGGTGACCAAACCAATAAAAGATTTATGCAAGGATTACACCGATAGAGAGAATAAAATACAATATGGATAAAAGCTTTTCATTTAGTACGATTGAAGATTTTGATAAACATATTAAAAATAGCATACCCGATTATGACAATTTAATTAAAACTATTTTAAAAATAAGCGATTTCTTTATTTCCTCAGATACATATGTATATGATATTGGCGCCAGCACTGGTTCCTTTTTGTTTGATTTAAAGGATAAAGTTATTTTACCAAATGTTTATTTTGTTGGTATTGAAAATGAACCAAATTTTTATAAACTTCATAATGATTTTGAAATTGAATGGGTTCATGAAGATGTAACAAAATATCAAGGATGGTCTGATTCAAGTTTCATAACAAGTATTTTTACAATTCAATTCATTGAACCCCATAAACGATTACCATTATTACAGAAAATCTTCGATTGTATGACTCCTGGCTCTGGTTTCATTTTTGCTGAAAAGATTTATTCAGAATCTTCAAAAATACAAGATATAAATACATTTATACATTATGATTGGAAGCAAAATAATTTTTCAACTGATGAAATCTTAAACAAAGAACAAGACCTAAGAACTTTAATGAAATTGAGAACAAAAAAGGAAATTGAAAGAGAAATGTTAAATGTTGGATGGAAATCTTGTGAAACATTTTGGCAACAACATAATTTTGTAGCATGGGTAGCGTGCAAATGATTCATAATACATTCAATAATCATGCTTGTTGTACATATAACGGCGAGCATCGTCATCGAAAAAGCAATGATGATATTTTTGAATATACAATAGGAAAAGTAACAAGAGATTATAAAAGTTTTAGAGAAGAATGTATTGATAGTGCTAAATTAATCAAAGATTTAATGTCAGAACCTATTACTATATTATACAGTGGAGGATTTGATAGTGAAATAGCTATGGAAAGTTTTCGATTAGCAAAAATACCTGTCAAGGCTGCATTCTGTAAATTCGACAATGATTATAATTATCACGATTATAAATTTGCCAAAGATTACTGTGATGCTTACAGTATTAAACTCGATGAAATATCATTGGATTTGATAAAATTTTGGGAAAATGATGCATTTGATTATGCAAAATTTATGGGATGTATAACTCCTCAATTAACACATGGTCCATGGCTTATGGATCAAATTGATGGTTGTTTAGTAGCATCTACAATGGATATCGAATTTCGAAGAGTTGAAAATTCTAATGTTTGGTTAGATACTTCTGAAGAAAGCAATGATACATGTTGGACCAGATTTGCTGAATTACGTGGAAGAGAAATTGCACCCGCTTTTTCTCAATTTACTCCAGAACAAATTGCCGCTGCATTACCATTGTTTAAAGATTTTGCCTATGATAAAATTAGATCTTCAAATAATACAATGTGTAATAAACCAGAAATATATTCTTCACAGTTTAATTTAGTTCCAAGACCGAAATTCACTGGTTTTGAATTAGTTGAAGATATATGCGATATTTTTAGGAAGGAATTTGAAAAAGAATTAAAAGAGTATTATAATGGTATAGTACAATGGACCTATGAAGATTATGAGGAAAAATTAAATGTTAATCAAAGGATATCTTAAAGAATTTCAATATAAAGATTTAAATATGGATATGGAAGAGAAATTTCAAGTATTTTCAAAAAATAACGACGGTGAAAAAATGAGACTGATGGAAAGATACCTCGATCTTGCGTTAGTTAGTGAAAAACCAATACAATGGGTTTTCTTGTTTCTTGTGATAGCACGTTCTGATAAAAGTCCATGTGTAGTACATGAAGCAGTTTTTAATATTGGTCGAATTTATGTCAAGCATGAACTTAATAGGGTATTAATTGATTGTGCTGAATACGTAGCTAAAGAATTTTGTGAGATAATCGAATCAAGTGATTCGATGGTTGTGCAACACGAAACAATGGAATCTATGGGTGATGCTAGATTTGATACTTATGAAACTCGTGAGCTTCTAAAAAGATATGCTGAAAGTTCAAATTATGATTTAGCGAATACGGCAAGAATTAGTTATTGGCAAATTACTGGAGACGAACTTTGGACCACAGCAAACTAGCCAAAATATATGACCAATATTATTCTCCAAAGTGGCCAGTTGATAATAATATTGAAGCATTGATTAATTATCTAAAAAAATGGCCTGGTGGTGATAATATCATTGAACTTGGTGTTGGTACTGGCAATGTTGCTGGTAAACTTTATTTAGAAGGTTACCATAATATCACTGGTGTTGATATATGTTCAGAAATGTTAGATCAGGCCAAATTAAAATTTCCGAAAATTAAATTTATACATGATAATTTTTGCAATGCAAATTTTAAATCATTTGATTGGGTTATTATAGTAGGAATGATTTTTACTGGAATATCAAATCATGATAAAAAATTGTTGCTAGAAAAAATGTATGAGGAATTACCAAATGATTCATTGATTTTTATTAATTTTAGAAATTGGAATTACCATCCAAATTTTAGAAATGAATCTTTAGTTGAACGAGAATATGATAATATTGGCACTTATAAAATTTTTGATTATTATAAATGGCTTGATTATAATCATTGTAAAGGAAAATTTGAATATATAAATATACAAAACGATGAAATCTTTGAAGCTAAATATGAAATGTGGATACTAACTGAAAAAGATTTGTCTGAATTAGTAATAGATACGGGATTTAAAATTATGACAATAGCAACTCCACAAGAAATTGGGTATTCTGAAAGATTTAACAATATTAACATTTGGGTATTGAAAAAATGAAGGAGTCTATTATAGATAATTATATTTGTAATGTAGAATATGATAAATTGTCAGAAATATATGACCAATATTATTCTCCAAAGTGGCCAATTGATCCAAACATCCAAGGATTTATTAATTATCTAAAAAAATGGCCTGGTGGTGATAATATCATTGAACTTGGTGTTGGTACTGGCAATGTTGCTGGTAAACTTTATTTAGAAGGTTACCATAATATCACTGGTGTTGATATAAGTCATGGAATGACAACCAAATTGAAATATAAGTGTCCAAAAGCAAAACTTAGAATTGAAAACATCGAAAAAACTAATTTCTATGGATTTGATTGGATTTTAATGCCTGGATCAATTCAAGAGCGTATTAAAGAAAAAAAAGATTTCTACCATAAAATGTATAATGAAATGTCAAACAATTGTTTATTGTTTTTAAATTTAGAAGAAAATATAAGTAATCTAGATTGGAAAATAAATCCTAAGGAAATATATTTTAATGAGTATATTAACGAGAATAGGGGATTCAAAGTTCAGGATAGATTTATGTGGCCCACGCTTGAACACACAAAAGGATTGACAACTTACACCAATTTAAAAACTCAAGAATCAATTAATTATAAATTTTGCTTATGGCTCATAAATCAGAAAAATATGATTAGAATGATGAATGGTATAGGATTTAAATTATTAGATATTGGTAAAGATACCGGATATTTTGAAGATATATTAACATTTAAGAGAACAAAATGACAAAACCATTCATAATTTATGGATTACCAAGAACTGGTTCATCAATGATATATCAGATGTTTACCGATGTTCTTAAAGATACTAAACAAAATCATTTCTTACATGAATATTTTGATTCTCTTTTGGTAGTCGAATCAATTGATCCTATTATTATTAGGGCTAAATTTTCTAAAGAAGATGACCATCGCAGGATTTCATTAAATGAAAAATTCAATATTTTGAAAAATAATGATCCAAAAAAATATTTGATAAAATTATGTTGGATCCTATCGGGAGATTCTCCCGCTGAAGGAACTACTGTAGAAGATTCATTTCAATACAATAAAGAAGTTTTTGATTGGTGTAATGATAATTATCAATTTATATGCACAGAAAGATACGATCTTAAATCTCTTTGTCTGAGTTTTATATTAGGAATACACACTCAAATTTGGTTTATTACTACTCAAGAATTATACAATCTTTATACAAAAAATATGAATGAAGCTTATAATTTTACTATCACAGAAAATGAAATATTAACAACTAAAAATTTAATAACTTCATATTACGAAGATAAGAAAAATATCAAAAATTTAGCAGGAACTATTTTTTATGAAGATTTTATAATTCAAAAAGAAAATGTATTAAACCACTTCAATATTAAAAAACCAAATAATTATATATATCAATCTCGATTTATAAAACAAAATTATAATTATTATTCATCAATACAAAATGCTGAAGAAGTAAAATTTTGGATTGAAAAGCATATCACTCCTCTTCAATTCGTTACATGATATTTATCTATCATGTTTTTAATGTAGGGCGGCAAAACAAAAGCTGCTAAGTGAACCTCTGGTGAATAATAAAGTGTTTCAATTTCCGACATCTCATATCGATTAGTAAGAGAACTAAGAGTCTCAGGATTTAATGTTGCATCATCGGTTGCCCAACCAAATGCCATAAGTCCTCCAGAGTAAATTGGAATGGCAGCCGTATAACAAGTTACATCATAAAAGATGTCTTTCAAATTAGAAAGTGAATCTTTAAGTTCTTCAGCTTGCAAAAAAGGCACTCCATTTTGTGTTATCAAAACACCACTATATGATAACAACTGTTGGCATGATTGATAAAATTGTTTAGTAAACAAAACTTCTCCTGGCCCAACTGGATCTGTTGAATCTATAATAATTACATCATATTCATCCTTACAATTTGTTACGAAATCAATGCCATTTGAAATTCGAAGATCGGTACGAGGATCATCAAATGCATTTTTACATATCGAAGATAGGTATTTTTTACTTGCTTCAATAACCTCTTCATCAATTTCTACTATCGTTACTTTTCGAATATCTTTATGTTTTAAAACTTCTTCAAGTGTTCCACCATCGCCGCCGCCAATGATTAAAACTGATTGTGCGGATCCGTGAGCAAGGATTGGAATATGTGTTATCATCTCATGATAGATAAATTCATCTCGTTCCGTTGTTTGAAAAATATCATCAAGCATCATAACACGGCCAAATGTAGGGTTATCTAAGATAACCAATTTCTGATATTTTGTTTGTGTTTCATACAATACAGTTGATTTTAGAGATATAGTAAAATCTTCATGTAGAATTTCTGTAAACCAATCCATTATATTTGTACACCTCGTTGTATTTTTTTAATTTGAATTTTAATTGGGTTGAAAGAATTCTCTAAAACTGTAATAGCATTATCTGATTCGATATCACGACATGTAAAAATATCAATTGCTGCATAATTATATTCAGGCCATGTATGAATACTTATATGTGATTCTTCTAAAATTAAAACTCCAGTAATTCCAGTTGGATTAAACTTATGTATATGTGAGCTTATTAACGTTGCACCAATTTTTTCAACGCAATCTTTAAGTACCGATTCAACGTAAATTGAATCATCTAAATTTTTCTCAGTCCAAAGATCAACAATTAAATGAGAACCAACATATTTCATTATTTAATTCCTATAAGCATATAACGTTTAAATTTTTTGTCTGGGTATTCAAATTTTATCTCATCTTTGAACCAAGTAGTATTTAATGGATATTTATCTACCATTTCAGCAAGAGAATAGGTTAAATCATGTTCTTCGTTGTCATTATGTTCTTGGTCTGTTGATTGTAATGCCACAATCATTCCTGATGGTATATGGTCAAACCATTTATTTTCCATCATATGCTCACATGATGTATTGATAATTATAGTTGGAGCCGTCACCATTGGCCAATCAGTAAATTTAAACATATTATCGTTCACATCTCTTGTAAATGCTTTGAATTTCCATTCATCACAAACCCAATTATTATTAACTATATCAGCAATTTTTTCACATTGTGGCTCAATATCATAAGAACGTATAGACTTTATTTCCATTTTTCCTCTTGTAAAAAGAAGAAAAGCAGTCATTCCATACCAACCACCATAAATCCAAATATTATGTGATTGCCATGCACGCCTTTCTATTGTTAACTGTTCTAACTTGTCACATAACCATAATTTAGATGTAACTTGACCATGAGACCATGCATCTTTATTCATTCTCGGAAATATATCCAATTTATTTCTCATTTCATTTTCCAAAATATGTTAATAAAAATAAAGTTCTATCTGAGTTACTTTTAAAAGAGAATACTTTCTTATTGTTAACTGTATGATAATCAAATTCAAGATAATAAAAATTGATATTATTCTTTCGATCCTTACAACGAAAACGTTGAATTGGGCGTTTCATTTGAGAACCTAATTTTCTATGTAAGAACTCATACTGCCAATTAACACGTCCTTTCGGCAAATGAAAATTCTCAGATTCCTCTAATCCGTGTGGAGAGCCAATTATTTTACAAGTTATCATTGTTTGTTCTTTTTTCGTACATTTCATGTAACCATTTGAAATTGTTAATGTTTTTTAACGAATTTTTCTTATCCTTACTAAAACGTACACCATCTTTTGCACCCATAATGCAATCAGCCGCAAATTTGCCTTTTGCTCTTGTTATCCATATATTTAACCGTTCCTGACTTTCGACATCAAATTGTTGACTTAATTTCGTACATTCTCTAAATGCACTTTTCCATGTTTCGAAGCCAGAGGTATTAAAATTAGTTATAGATGCTACTTCATCCATAACTGTAAATTCATCAATAGACAATGTCATGTCCATTGCCATTTCATCTTTGTTTAAAATCGATTCTTTTCTAAATAATTTAATTCCACCGTAACCATACACTAAATTATTTAATGGATTTTTTGCTCTCCAGACGTAAGTTCTATTAATATCAACATGACCATAAATATCCAACAAATTAGGGCCTGAAATGTTAAAGTCAAATGCAAACGATGGATAGATATAAGAGTCTCCGTCGATAACGTAAAAGTACCTAGTATTCGCACGCATGGCGGCCGCTTTATGTGCATTCAAAATTCCTTCAACACCATTAACACGTTTGACAAACGGATATGGCATACATTTTTTTAGATGTTCCCAATTCTCATCTGCATTAGATTCATTATAAGATAGAAAAATTATATCAAACATTTAGAACCATTTCAAAATCATAAATGCATAGTCTGCTTTTCGTCTAAAATAAATAACTGAGCTGTATCCTGTGTTTCGCTCAACAAAATTTTCTTTTTTAACTTCATCATGCAACCATTCACTAAAATCATCTCTATGTTGATTGGGAATTTTATCCCAATCAATATATTCAGGATACATTCCATTTACATAATCCAAAGCAAATAGTTTCTTTTCATTTATATTAAAGCCTACAATATTACGAACCAATTTTTGTATTTGCCGACCATATTTTCGAGGAGCTATAATATGCTCTGGCTCTGTAAGTTTGTGTTGAATTTGAAAACGATCCAGATCATAATTTAAACAAATATTTTCAGTTTTATGATGAATAGAATCGGTGCCATTTTTGAACCATTGCTTCCTATCTTCTAATTTTTTCACAACGACTTCAAAAATTGCGTTATCTAATTCTATACTCTTTACTTCTTCTTCAACCATCTGCACATCCTTCCATTATAACCATTTTAGCACATAATATGCATAGTCTTCTTGCCGACAAAGATAAACAACGAGACCAATAATTTTATAATTCTCTTCTCCAACATCATTTTCTAACCAAGCTTTTATTTCGGGTGTTTTCTCGAATGAAGAACTAGATCCATTAGGGGGAAGTTCAAAATATTTAGGATACATTCCAGTTAAGTACTCTAAAATAAATGTTAATTTTATATTCTCCTCCGTCATTTGTCGAAATTTCACTATATTACGAACAAGATGTCCTATCTTCCTGTATCTAAATGGAAATTTTAATTTACTTGGAGTCAAAAGCCAAACAGTGTTTAACTCGACATTATCTACTCGATGCCGTATGCAATTATCACGAGAGCACATCCAATTATCAGGATTTTCTAATAGTCTTAACAATTTAATACATATTTCATCTGTTAATTCTGTCTTTTTATTTTTGTTGTGCATTTTGACAGATAGAAATTCTTTATCTTTCATCAACACACCCCTTACACATTTCTAAAAAGCCTTCCATCTCTGGAAATACTTGTAAGAAGTTTGTTCCACGACGTCTGTCATGCTCTGTAACAAAGCGATAAAAATCTCCTCTATTTAAAGTTAACCAAGGATCTTCAAATCGACTTTTCTTCATCCAATTTAACATACGTGATAGTTTTTGCTGCTCCATTGAGGAAAACTTAGTTTTGTCGTCGTCATCGAGATTATCCTCAAGGAATTTCAAATGTTGAAAACCAAGATCAATCCATTCATCAGTTAAAATTGATCCAGTAAGATGACTTGGTTCAACAATAAATGGAGTGTCAAAATTAATACGTTGTGTATGTATTGTACTATACTCTGCTCTAAGTTCCAACACCTTTTTTAAGAACAAATCAAATTTTGGGATGCTTAAAGCATTGCAGGCAACCATAAAAGACAATTGACAATTAGGCAACTCGTCGAGATAGTATCTACAATTATCTTCAAACTGTTCCAAGTTCAACCCATTACGAATCCATTCAGCTTGTGGACCCCATGTGTCAATTGATGTATACATTTTGAACGTAATTTGATTGCCCATACTTTTAATTCTGTTTATGGCCTTATCAAGATTTCGCCTGGGAACTCCCATGTTTGAATTAATATTGAATTCTAAATTTGGATGTGGATGTGTCTCAATATAATCCATTACTTTATACACATTAGAACTCAACAGTGGTTCACCTCCAGTTAATCGTAACACTCTAACGTGTGGATATGCATCTGGAAACCACTTCCAAAAAGCCTCAATGTATGGATTCTCTTTTTCTTTTTTCCAAAGCTTTCCTTCTAAAGTGCCAATGGTATATTGTCTTTCATTGAGATTATTCTGTAGATTCCAATCACCATGCTTTCTTGTCTCATTAAACCACGAGCTTGAAACTGCGGGAGTGCAATATGAACATTTGAAATTACATTCGTTGCCAAAGCTTACTTCTAAATAAGTTGGATATACATCAGCATCCCACGGCATTTCTGCAGTTTTTTCCATCAGGTCATATGACCAATCTTCAGATGATCTTAATGTTCGATCTGAAATTGGGTTGTCTGGAAGGTCTTCTATGGCCCAACAGTAATGACATTCTTTAGGACGGACACCTTCAAGCATTGCTTTACGTTGCAGTTTTTTCCATCGTGTATTATGAATTGCTTGTGGATTTTTCTTTACGTCTTCCAAGTCAATTGAATGTCTCTTTGGATGATAACATGAATGATTATCACCTACATGTAAATGCAACGAAACCATATACCATTTTGCCAGACAGAAAGAAGGCGAGATTTCATTAATTTGTTGTCTCACTTCTTCAATTGTTGGCATTTCTTTCTTTTCCATTATAACCACCTTAATATAAATTTCACTTTATCTTCTTCTCTTTTGAATTCAAATAACCAAGCTTTGGATGCAGTGCTCCACCACCATTCCCAATCTTTATGATTTTCACCAACCTCATCTTGTAACCAAATACTAAGATCGCTTTTATCGCCAAATGAATGTTCTGTACTCTTCCAAATGTTCTCAGTGACCGCTACAATAAATGAAAAATGCGGATCAGTGGATAGATATCGTGAATTTAATGCTGTATTATGTGCAATAATACGTTGCGCGGTCCACGACGTAAGAGCTGCCGGAGGGTGGCGCACGATGCGTCTAGCACTCATTACAACCACCTTAATATAAACTTCACTTTATCTTCTTCTTTTTCAAAGTGAATGCTAGAGAATATGTCTGAATAATTAAAGACAATATGCTCTTCCTCCAACCATTTTGCTATGTCATGACGTAACGGAGTATGCCCAAAAGTCAACTGATGCGGCAAATTGATAGGATTAGAATATGGATGATTTACAACCATTTCAAAATAAACATAACCCTTTCTTCATCTGATTGAAAATAAAACATACCAAAATACACAGAAAATTTAACATTAATATTTTCTTCCTCCAACCATTCTTGAACTTTTGGTTTTATTACTAATTGATAATCTTTCATGACACAACAATTATCAAGTTGATAGTCACCGATCATTAATGGATCAACTTCAAATGGATGCGTTTTGATTTTTACTTTTGGGACTGATTCTAATCTCAAATAATTTTTCTTCATTGATTGATTCCTTTGGTTGCCGCTCATAACCACTTCAAAATAAATAACGATCTATCACCTTCTGAACCAAAAATTAATTGAGGACCATGCCCGAGGGCATCGTCAGCTTGGTCATCAAGAAAACCAGTGCATCTACCATACACTTTATTCTCTAAAGTTTTTTGGCACCATTCTACTATACCATCTTGAAGAACTATCTTGGGACCTTCTGGCATTGCTAATTTATGTTCTTCTGGGGACCCAACGACGATATCTAGTATTGGTGCTCCATCGTTATCTTCTTTGCTTTCCCACTCGAGAATCATATTAAAAATCATATGTTTCATTACCTCGGTACCGCTAATATCAAGTGGAAATTCTTCTTCGGTCATAACCACCTCAATGAGAATAAGGTAATGTCTTCTTCTCTATCAAATTTAAGGGTATATAGCATTGCTAATCCTTCATATCGTGCACCACCCTTACAATTGAGTTTTATCCAATCGATAATCTCTTCAATATTTGAAGAAACATAATCACCCATTAACCCCGTAATCTTACTATTATATATGGAAACATCGTTAGACATTATCATCTTCCTTATTTCAACATCAAAAGAAATATTATGTATGGAAACATCGTTAGACATTATCATGTTCCTTATTTCAGCATCAAAACGAAGTAAATATTCCTGGGTTGATTCTGCTTTCATACCTTTCTCATCTCTGGTAAAATAGACTTGAAAAACTTTGATTGTTCCGCGTTAACTTCTGCAATATCCAGTCCTAATTCTTTTAAACGAATGCCAAGCTCTAAAGGCTTTGGATGCTCTCGCAATGCTACTTCCCAAAATCTATTGAGCCATTCGTAATCACTTATGTTAGTCCAATTCCAGTTCTCTTCAAAATATAACAAATAGCAACCAAGTCGAGCACCATAAATAGCCCACTCGCCATTTTTAACATCATTACCAATAGTACACCAAATTGTGAGAGCACATCGATTCCAACTATAAATTAAGTCTGCAAAATCTCTTGAAACTTCAATCTTGCTATCTTTATGCAATCCTAACTTCACACCTTCGCGCAATCCAACTCTAAAGGCTTGGAATGGCGATCCATTTACTATTGTCTCAGAATAAACCTCTGACAATTGATTATAATTTTCTTCCCAGCAAAAGTCAACTTTATTATCCTCGTGAATGAACATATTTTCAAGCCAATGTTTAGGCCAAATTTTCAATCCTCCATTTCCGTAAATTAACCCATTGATGTTATTTTTACCATTAAACGAATAAATTTGATTCTCTTCTAACTTAAATGATTTTTCAAAAAAAGTTTGATCAACAATATTATCGCCATCTACTGTTACAATAAAATCTGTTTTTCCCAGTTGACCTGCCGCTTGATGTGCTTTGTCTAACCCTGTAACGCCATGAACACGTTTACTCCATGGACATTTGACTAGAAGGTCTGCCCAATTATACTCACAATCGGGTTCATCATATGAAATATAAACCACATCAAGTTCACTTGCTCTAATCATCTAGCAAATTCTAACGAATAGGTAAAACTAGAATCAATTACAAAAATTGTAAAATCATCTTCTAATACAACAGTTATTGATGTTTGCAATCCATCAAATGTTACCTTTTTTAGCAAGATAGATGGATCATCCTTCTTGGTAAAATAAAACCAAACACTTCTAAATTCAAGCCTAGCACGAAAATCAGGATCTTCACAATCAATATCACAAGGAAATATTACTACACAATCCTTAAAGGATACCACTCTAAAATCAGCACCAGGATTATATTTAATCTCAAAAAAATCATCGTTTATGTAACTTTCATCATATACATATTCGTCTTTTTTCTGTAATTTTCGATTAAAAACTTCATACAACAGTATACCTTCTATCCCATCATAAAATTTCCTCATTTCGTCAAGAGGAACTAATATAAATGGGCTATCTGAAAAATTAGGATCTTCTCTGGCACTGTAGGCAAGAATTTTTCCATTTTCGTCATTATAATAGACCCAAATGTTTCTCATATTCCTAAATGTCTTTCATATTTTTTAATTATTGCATCAGTAAGAAAATCTTTGTGGTGATAATGGAATGGATATATTTGTTTATAATGCCCAACTTTAATTTCTAAATCATTATTGATAAAACAAGTAACGTTGTCGTTCCACTTACTGTAACCATATTTTCGATCCCATCCTTGTAAATCATTTTTCATATGAACAAATCCAAAATCAAGATCGTCATCAATTACTATTTCTTCAATATCTAGATATTTTGTTGCCATTGCATATACTATATCAGTTGATGCTTCTCTTGGTCTGGTGTGATCTAATAATTGTTGGCTTATTTCTTTCCAATTTTTAAATATATATGCGGAGGTTTTAAAAAAGTTAGAAGAGAAGTCACCTTTCTTAAAATACATCAAACCATTGTAAACATTTGGAAGACTGTTTGAAATAAAATCATTACGATATCCTTCTGGTCTAAATATTTTTTCATTGCGGTACGTATAAACGTTTGATGTAAACCAAAATAATTTAAACCTCAAATATTCATTCCATACTGGCCATAAATCTTTGGTCAATAATATATCTGCTTCTATTTTAATAGTTTCTTCGTACGGCGACAAGAAATACGCCATAGGTTCATTACAAAAAACTGGACCTGATTCTATAGAGGTACTCCAAGGAATACGAATTATCTCATCAAATGTTAATTTATATTTGTCCGGCACCTTTGTGTCATTTGAAATCAAAACACTAACATTTGAGATTTCTGTTTGTGTTGCTTTTATACTTAACGCCAAACCATAAGCCATTTTAAAATAATCAACAAACTTTCCATCAATTACAGAATTTTCAGCAACAATAACAAATCCTTTACTTGACATAAAAACTAATAATCTCTCTCGAAAATTTCATCAAATCAAATTTATTAAGTATATGAACATTTGATGTTACTCTAACTGGAAGATAATTTGGAGTCATATAATCTCTAGATAACAACTGAATATAATCTTTGGTTGCATGATGTATTTTATCATGAGGCATGCTTGTTAATATTTGAATGGGTAATTCTTTTACTGCATATCCATCATCATTTTAATCATTTAGCATATGTACAGCAATAGATCAAGCATAATCGTTTCTGTATTATTTGTAACAAGTTTGATAAATGAGTGTATAGTA